>VFQN01001483.1_pt1 | contig 39205 bp, 35 predicted proteins | sample 3512371 | NCBI WGS metagenome assembly VFQN01 (sample SAMN10412370, study PRJNA504923) | tailings metagenome | isolation source: Replicate 2 from Balatoc abandoned mine | place: Philippines: Itogon, Benguet | collected 2017-08-28
ATCGGCTGGTTTCGGCTGATGAAAGTCCGCTGAGACAGCTTGACTGTTCAGATAACGGGCCGAACAGATTTCGGCCTTTAGTTGCGCGGCTCTCGGTATCGTGCCGACCGTGCGCCACGCCGACTATATCGGCAGTTGGCTGGAAGTGATGCGCGAGGATTCCCGTGGCATCGTTCGCGCCGCCAGCCAGGCAAGCACGGCGGCCGACTGGCTGCTCTCCTTCCTGCCGCCGGAACGCCCAGGCCGCTCCCTGGGCGCGCCTTCCCAGCATTTGAGCAACGTCGCGCAGTGTCGTTCAGTGGGTCATTCGTCCTCATCCTCTCCTCTTCACGACGAATGAGCACGTCGAACGGCTGGTGTTGCTGTCTTCGTCGAGGTAGAGAGGCTTGCCATCCTTTTTGACCTGGTCTCATCGTCCCAGAACAACTTCGACCCGAGGTCGTCATAGCCAGCTCTGTGTCTAGGAGGCGGATCGAAAGACCGAGCGGGAGGTCGGCATCGGAAACCTCAGGCCGTGGTCGGATTTCGACTGGGGAATGATAAATTGGAAGCTGAGCGCCTTTCGCTAGGTCAGGGGAGAGGAGCACATCCATATGCAGTTCGCCATCACAGCAGGAACGTCTTCCGGCACAGGGATGCGGTGATCAGACACTGGCCGATAATACAAGGTTATGACCAGCCGGGGGCATTCGTTGCCGTGCACCTCTTAGGCCACTAGTTTGCCGCCACTTTCAACCCTTTCTACAAAGCGGCGTCGGACACTCCATGTACCCCATTCTTGCGCTCCCTGCTCTTGAAGGCATGACCTATCCGAAACTCGAAGAGAACGGATGGATGCGTGTCGTGCCGACGCTCAACGACGTTCTGTCCTTGCCGGAGGCTGATCGTGTCGCCGTGCGCGTCCTGATGACCAGCGCCACACGAGGATGCAGCCGCGAGGTTGCGGCTATGCTTCCCAATCTGGGACTAGTCGTCTCGCAGGGTGCCGGGAACGAACGCATCGACGTATCGGCGTTGAATGCACGTGGTGTGCGGGTTCGCTGTGTTGGCGAATCTGTGACCGAGGATGTAGCGGATCTGGCGATCGCTCTGACCTTCATGATCTTCCGAGATCTGGTGCGGGCCGACGCGTTTGCGCGCAGCGGTAACTGGCAGAACGGTCGGTTCGCCGTCGGCGACAGCGTGGTGGGAAAGACGATCGGAATTGCCGGACTGAGCGGACGCATCGGCCAGGCGATCGCAAAACGCGCATCGGCCTCGATGATGAAAATAGCCGGGCTCGCCCGCAACTCGAACGAAGGCCTTGGCGCTACTCTCTACGATGGCTGGGTGGGGCTTGCGGAGGCAAGCGACGTTTTAGTGCTCGCGGTGCCCGGAACGCCTGATCTGAGCAAGATCATCGGTCGCAAGGAACTGGCTGCGCTCGGACCCAAGGGCAGGCTCGTCAATGTCGGTCGCGGTAATTTGCTTGATACCGAGGCGCTGATCGAGGCTCTGCAGAACCGCACGATTGCCGGAGCAGCACTAGACGTCCTCGATGGTGAGCCTACCGTGCCGGCCCGGCTCGCAGCCCTTCCAAATGTCATACTCACGCCCCATATAGGTGCGCAGACTTGGGGCCAGCGCGCACGCGGCGCTCGCATCGCGGAAGACGAGGTACTTGCCTTCCTGAACGAGACCACAGCTTAGCGGGCAAGATGTGCGTGGCGGATGTCCGGCGGCCGGTTGCCGGATCACGCTTGCGCGGCTAGCTTCACTCGCCTGAGCCGGCTGCGCTTGGAAAAGGGAGGTTGGTTGGAAATTGATCCGAAAAAGCTGCTTTATTTCGCGGCCGTCATCGAACATGGCAGTCTGAATCGCGCGGCAAAGTCTCTGAGGGTTTCGCAGCCGGCTCTTTCGACCTCAATGGATCGATTGGAGGCTGAGGTCGGAATGAGTCTGATGGAGCGAGGCCCGAAAGGAATCGTCGCCACTAAAAACGGGGATATCCTTTACTGTCATGCGCGCCTCATTCGCGAGGAAATTGCGCTGGCGGAGCGGGATTTGCTGAAAGCGGGGGAGGACAAGCCGACCTCGATCCGCATCGGTAGTCTTCCGAGCCTTGCGAGCAAGATCGTTCCGTTGGCGGTCAGCAAATGGCGCGAGACGCACAATGGCCAGGATCTCGAAGTGGTGGAGAACGCCCAGACCGATCTGTTGACTGGCCTTCTGCGTCGCGAATTCGACTTTGTCATTGGTTTCACGGAGGTTTTCGACGTTCTCGACGGGCTGCGCCAGCGTGTACTTTTCCGTGACACGCTCTGCGTGCTGGCAACCCCGCAACATCCGTTGCGGGGCCATGAGTCGATAACCTGGGCGGATCTTGTACAATACCCCTGGATCAGCCCGACCTCCCGCCTCTCCCATACGATGCTGGAGCAGATCCTGCGAACACTCAATGTTCCCATGCCGCAGATCACCGTCTGCGGTTCCGTATCCCTGCTGAAGTCGCTGGTTTGCGAGACCGACCATTTGGCTCTACTGCCAACTCACGCCATGCAGGAAGAGATCGCAGAACATCGGCTCATCACTCTGCCCTTCCAAGATCCAATGCTGAACAGGGACATCGCCGTCTTCTTTCGGGAAGGATACGTCCTGGACGACGCCCGTCGTGACCTCGTGTCCTGCGTCGGATCGGTGGGGCACGAACTTTGCCGCGACAGAAGTGGCTCGCATCCGCCGATTTTCTCGGAGGCGCGCTGATCGCGCCGGAATTGACGCGGGTCGATCAGCGCTGTTGGGCCCCGTGCGCCGGCCAGAAAATCAGAATCTCGGAAGTGTTACTACGAACAGCTCGGTGTCCTCGTTGGCGACGATCTCGACGGGAGCATCAGTCGGAAGCAGTTCTATCGCGGTCTTGTCTTCGTAGGCCTTGCCGTCGATCGTGATGCTTCCGGAACTCTTGAACAGGACTTCGATCTGCGAACGGGTGCCTGTATTGTAAGTCGCGCCCGCAGCGATCTTGATGAAACCCATCTTCATGTTGCGTTCGGTGAAAGTCCCGAGGAGCTTGCTTGAAACGCCGCTCTGCTGGGTTTCGATCCATTCGTAGGATTCCGGCTTCATCATGATGACGTCGTCGTAACGCGGCGCCGCGAAAACGAGCTTCTTCCCGGTGGCTTCCTCGAAACAGGCAGCCGAGCCGTCCATGTTGTGCTTCTGTCCCTTTTCATCGATCCACGTGAAAATGCCGTTCTTGAAATCGCCCTTCGCCTTGAGCGCTTCGTTCGCCGCTTCACGCCGAGGCGTGCTGAGAAAGCCTGCGCCGCTCGCACCACCGAACTGGATGACCATCATTTCCAGGCCTTCAGGACGATCCTGGGGGCCGTAGTGAACGCTCTCCGGGAAGTAGGCGACCGAACCTTCTTCCATGATCTTATGCGGCGAGACCGGATACTTCCCCTTCAGCACGAAGCGGATCTGATCGAAATTGTGTCGATGGCGGGGGGTTCCCCAGCCGCCGGAACCGGTCAGACCGACGTTGATGAGGTAGTTGTTCGGGGAGTCGTCCTCGCCCTGCAGAAGAAACTTCTGGTCAAGTTTCCCGTCTCGCATGGAACCGACGGCGCCACCGTCCGCTGTTGCAATATCTCCGATACGCATATTGGGTCCTCATTCAGCCTAGCAACGAATTTTGCTGCAATCAGATAGATCAAAACTGGCTCAATCCGATATCCTCGAAAATTCGCACCTATAACACATAGTTATCGCTCGAATTCACCGATCGAGCGGCGGGCTTGCGGTCGCAAGATATTGACTGCACAAGCTACTTACTCCCAACCGCGGACCGCCAAACATGCGCCCAACCGAGCCTGGATTGATCGATGGACAGCCTGGAAATTCCCTTGAAGAACCGCATGAAACTGAAGATGGATTCCGGCGAACTCGCTGTGGGGATGATCGTTCGCCTGATGCGCGGCGTGGAGATTGCCGCCATCGCCAGGAGCGCTAACTTCGACTCGATCTATATTGACCTCGAGCACTGCAGTTTCTCCCTGGAGACCGTAAGCCAAATCGCGATCGCGGCCACTGCGCTGGGCGTGACCCCGCTCGTCCGCGTGGCCGGCTTCGACAAGGGAGAGATCGGCAGGGTACTGGAGACGGGCGCGCAGGGGATCATTCTTCCCCATCTGGAATCCCGTGCCCAGGCGGAAGAACTCGTTGAGGCGGCCAAGTTTCCGCCCCGAGGCAAGCGCTCGCTACTTTCTACCAACGCGCACACGCTGTTTCGGGGCGGACCGGCAGCCGAGGTCATGGAAAAGATGAATGCGGCGACTCTCGTCGTCGGCATGATCGAGTCTGTCGAGGCTGTCGAGAATGCGCAGGACATCGCGTCCGTGCCGGGTCTGGACATGCTGCTGGTTGGCGCAAACGACCTTTGCAATTCGTTGGGAATTCCAGGCCGCCTCGACGACCCCCTGGTCCTCGAAGCCTTCAAGCACATCGCGGCGGTCTGTGGCGACAACGGCAAGCATTTCGGCGTGGGCGGGCTAAACACGCGTCCCGAATTTGCAAAGGATGTCATCGCGCTCGGGGCACGGTATGTGTCCGCCGGCAGCGATACCGGGTTCCTGATGAACGCCGCAGCGGCTGCGGCGATGTCATTCCGCACTTAGCGCGCATTTGGTGTGTTCAACGAGCATCCTTGCCTGGTGAACAAACTCACCCCGTCTGAGCGGTCGGGGCAGAATGAGCTCGATGACGAAGGGTCCAGCCCGCTTCGTCGACTGCGACAGGAGATCGTGGGGGCTCGTTGGCGATGAGCATCCTTACCAGGCTCTCTCCACCGAAGCCGTCGGCGTCGCACCTCAGGCGGGGATGGTACGCAAAGCAGCTTGGACGCGCGGTTCGTGCTGCCAGTTTCAACGATCGCGGCGAAGTAGACCAGCTTCTTGGGATCAATTTCCAATGCGGTTCATAGCGTTAGCGTCCACGTTTCGTCGGACCACTTCCTCGTAGCAGCGAAGCCACGCTTCCGGCGCCGAACAAGTTTTCTGTAACCGGTCGTTCGCAGTGCGGGCATCAGGCTCCGCGCTCCGATTCGGCCTTCGAGGACGGGATGGCTGATACCCGGAACGGCCACGCTCAGCCGCACGGGCTGAGGAAGCCGCGTCCGTGTGCAGGTCCTCCGAGGAGGTCGAGTGAAGCGCCGAGCGGGGGTGGTTCGTCGGCGCATGATCGGCTCGGATGCGGCGGCAACGCCGAGCGCGGGAACCGCGCAAGCCGGCGTGTCCATCATTACCCGGGCTGGCAACTTCGCCAAACGTTCCTCACCTGAGCTCGATGCCGCGACGTAGTTGCGACACTATGCCCGCGCGGTTTGCCGGCTCACCGCGAGCATCATCCTGTCGAACGACGCGAAGAACATATCTTCTGCCTCGAAGGGCATCATGTGCCCCACTCCATCGAGTGTCTCCACGAAGAGGTCAGGGATCAATTGTCTCAGTTCATTCAGATCGTCCGGCAAGATCGTGGCGGCACCACCGGCGACCATGAGCGCCGTGGGGATCGAGACCCTGGACAGGTCGGCGTGGATGTCGTCTTCGTTGAAGCTGCGGTGGGCGGCCGCGACCGCCGCGAAATCGCATGTAGATAGCCATTCCGCACGCAAGCGGTTGTGTATCTCCTTCCAGCCAGGAGAGTTATTCGCAGGGTCACGGATCGTGCCATCGACACCCATCCGGAGGAACGCGAACATCGCTTCGAGGGTGATGGGGTAGGGTCTTCGTCCCGGGCCCGAAACAGGGGGATCCAACAGCAGCATCCCGCTCATTCCGGACGACCGCAATCCAGCGGCCCGGATCGCTATGCGTGCACCCATCGAAAAACCGACGATCACACAGTTCTTCAATCCGAGCACGTCGATCAGGGACAAGACATCGCGCGCGCAGGCATTCAGTCCGTAGTCGAGACCATCCCCCGCGGATGACAAGCCACGACCTCTCACGTCGAGCACGTAGCAATCGTTGGTCTGGCCGATATGATCTCCGACGAAACCCCACTGAGCCGCCGTACTGGCGATGCCTGGTATCAACAGGACCGGGTCGCCGCTGCCTCCATATCGTAGAAAATGCTGTAGGATCCCGTTAGCCCGCACCGTCTCCCCGTACATGAAATTCGACATCAATTTTCTCTTTCATTGATGTGAGATCGTGGCCAATCGAAAAGGCGCAACGGACGCATACGAGGCAATACCCGCACTTGTCGCCTCACGGCTGACTCGCTCCCCGCATTGTGAAGTTACCTTTTCCGGGTAGCCGCCAGGCACCGGCATAACGAACCGGTTAGTGGCGCACGGATTGTTGCCGGACAGCTACACGATCCTGGTCGCTCCGAGTACTTGTCAGCCGATGGCGAGCTCGATGACGAAGGGTCCTGCCCGCGTCGCCGACTGCGACAGGAGATCTCGCAGCTGCTCCAGTTTCGTCGCACGAGCCGCCTCGATCCCGAACCCATTGGCAATGGCGGGCCAGTCGAGATCGGGATTCCCGATGTCGAGCATATCCAGCGCCGTGCGACCCGGATTGGCGCCGACATTGGCCAGTTCGCCAAGCAGGACCGCATACTTGCGGTTTGAGAGAATCACGGTCGTCACGTTCAACCGTTCGCGCGCCTGGGTCCAGAGCGCCTGTACTGTGTAAAGGGCCGAGCCGTCAGCCTGCATCGTGATGACCCGCCGATCCGGCGCGGCGATCGCGGCGCCTGTCGCGAGGGGAAGACCCTCTCCGATCGCGCCGCCCGTCAGCTGCAGCCAATCGTGCGGCGACGCATCGCGCGTTGCCGAATAGAACGACCGCCCGAAACTCACACTCTCATCGACGATGATCGCATTCTCAGGCATCACGGCCGCAAGGGTCAGCCCCACGGTTTCGGAGGTGATGGCTCCGCGCGGCGCGGTCGGACGCTCGCCAGCCCGCGGCTCCCGGACAGCGGGCGCTGCCAGTGCGTCGGCCAGCCTCGCGAGGGCCTGGGGACCATCCTGTTCCGGCCGCGACAGGACGTGGACCTGAGCGTCCGGTGGAAGCATCCTGCCCGGCTTGCCGGGATAGGCGAAAAAGCCGACGGGCTCGGGCGCGCCAACGAGGATCAGACGGCTGATCCCCTTGAGCGCCGACAGCGCAAGGTCGATCGCATAGGGAATGCGCTCGACCGGGTGTCGACCGAGGCCGCGCTCGATCCGGGCATTGGCAGTCGGAGCCAGCAGGCGGGCGCCCGTCGCAGCAGCGATCCGGTGTGCGTCGGCGAGGGCCGCCGCCCTCAGGCATGGCCCTGCGAGAAGCAGCGCGACCTGTTCGCCGTAGCGCAGGATGCGTGCAGCGGTTTCGATCGCATCAGGCGATGCCTCAGATGGCAAGGGAATTTCCGCCCGACCGGCCACCTGACCGCCGTCGTTCCAGCAGACGTCGGACGGCAGGACCAGGGTCGCGATCGCGCCCGGTGCAGCGCGTGCGGCCTGGACGGCATCCCGGGCGTCCCTGCCGACTAGCTCCACGCGGGTCGACGTGCGACACCACGCGGAGACCGGTCGCGCCCATCCCTCGACGTCGGAGGTGAGCGGTGCGTCCAGCGCACGGTGATAGGTGGCGTGATCGCCGACAATGTTGACGACAGGCACGCGGGCCCGGCGGGCATTGTGCAGATTGGACAGGCCGTTCGCGAGGCCAGGCCCGCAATGGAGAAGCGTTGCCGCCGGCTTCCCGGCAATGCGCGCATAGCCGTCGGCCGCTCCCGTTGCCACGCCTTCGAACAGTGCAAGTGCGCAGCGAATCCCCGGCACCCTATCAAGGGCGGCGACGAAGTGCATCTCGCTTGTTCCGGGATTGGCGAAACACGTGTCGATATCGTTGGCGATGAGCGTTCTTACGAGGCTCTCTGCACCGTTCATGTGGATTGCCTCGCTCTGCCTGCGTGGACCTGGATTTCACACACGGGCCCATTTGGATCGTGCTGCCGCTGCAGACGGAACCGCTCGCCTGCAGCATCATGGTCGGGCGGTTTCCAGACAGCCGTCCGGAGCCTGGTCGATCCGCCGCAGCGGCCTTTCGGGATCGATCGGCCTTATCAGTTCAGGCCGATCGCCACATACTTTACTTCGAGATAATCCTCGATGCCATATTTCGACCCCTCCCGACCAAGACCGGACTGCTTCATGCCGCCAAACGGCGCGACCGCCGTTGAGATAAGGCCAGCGTTCACGCCTACAATGCCAAACTCGAGCGCACTGGAGACGCGATAGACACGTCCAACATCACGGGTGTAAAAATAGGCGGCGAGGCCGAAAGGGGTGTCGTTGGCAAGCTCGACTGCCTCGTCTTCGCTTTCGAACTTGAAGATGGGGGCTACCGGGCCAAAGGTTTCCTCAGAAAAGATGCGCGCGTCGCGTGAAACTCCCGAAAGTACCGTCGCCTCATAGAAGTTGTCGCCTTGGATGCCCCGCCGCCCGCCAAGCGCCAAGTGTGCGCCTTTCGCCAGCGCGTCGGCGATATGCTCTTCCACTTTTCCGACCGCCTTAGAATCAATCAGTGGGCCGAGCGTGACTCCTTCTTCAAAGCCATCTCCCAGCTTCAACCGGGAAACCGCGCCCACAAGCTTTTCCAGAAAGAGGTCATGGATACCCTCCTGAACCAGTATGCGGTTGGCGCACACACAGGTCTGTCCTGTATTGCGAAACTTCGAAGCGATGACACCCTCAATGGCCTGGTCGACATCTGCGTCGTCAAACACCAAGAAAGGCGCGTTGCCGCCGAGTTCCATGCTAGTCTTTTTGATCGTCGGCGCACACTCAGCAAGGAGCTGCGCTCCCACAGGCGTGCTGCCCGTGAAGGAAAGCTTCCGTACGAGCGAGCTGGATGTAATAGTCGGACCCACATCAGCGGCGGGACCGGTGACAATGTTGCAGACTCCGGCCGGGAACCCGGCCTCCTCGGCCAGAACGCCAAGCGCCAATGCAGAATAGGGCGTTTGGCTGGCCGGACGGATAACCCCGGCACATCCGGCTGCCCAGCCGGGGGCCGCCTTGCGGGTGATCATGGCCGACGGAAAGTTCCACGGCGTAATCGCCGCGAACACGCCGATCGGCTGCTTCTGGACGAGCAACTGGCGGTTCTCTACCGGTGACGGAATGATGTCGCCGTAGATACGCTTCCCCTCCTCGGCGAACCATTCAATGAAGCTTGCGGAGTACTCGATCTCGCCGAGACTCTCCTGCAGCGGCTTGCCTTGCTCCAGGGTCATGATCAGGGCTAGGTCCTGACGGTGCGATAGCATTAGCGCGTGAAGCGCCTTCAGCAGATTGGAGCGCTTGGCAGCGGTCAGCGCCGCCCATCCTTTCTGGGCCTGGTGAGCCGCCTCGATGGCCCGTGCGGTCTCAGCCGGCCCCATGGAGGGAACGGTACCGATCACCCGACCCGTCGATGGGTTGACGACTTCCAGTGTCTTGCCGTCATCGGCATCGCACCAGGTGCCCCCTATGTAGTTTTGTTGGCGGAAGAGGTCCTGACGCGCCAGCCTTTCTAGGATACTCATGCAGTGACCTCGCCTACTTTCGCCGTTTGACTCGCTGAGTTAGAGCTGCGGACGGCCTCACAGACCGCTCTGGTGACGTCACTCGTCGAGGCAGTGCCACCAAGGTCAGGCGTCGTAATGCCGGCCGCACAAACCTGCTCGACCGCAGTGAGCAGAAGCTCGGCCGCGTGTGCCTCCCCGAGGTGCTCGAGCATAAGGGAGGCCGTCCAGAAGCTGCCAACCGGGTTGGCGACACCCTTGCCGACGATGTCGAATGCCGAGCCGTGTATTGGCTCGAACATCGACGGGAAGCGCCTTTGCGGATCTATGTTGCCGGTGGGCGCGATACCAATGGATCCTGCCAAGGCGGCCGCCAGATCCGACAGGATGTCCGCGTGCAAGTTGGTGGCAACGACCGTGTCGATGCTGCGGGGTTTGCTGACCATCCGGAATGTCATGGCGTCGACAAGTTCCTTATCCCATGCCACGTCTGGAAACTCCGAGGCAACGCGGGTGGCCACTTCGTCCCACAACACGAGCCCATGCCGCTGCGCGTTGGATTTCGTGACGACAGTTAGATGCTTACGGGGCCGCCGGCGGGCCTCGGAAAAGGCGTAGCGCATGATCCGCTCCACACCCTGGCGGGTGAAGATGGCGGTTTCGGTGGCAACTTCCTCAGGAAAACCAGTATGGGAGCGGCCGCCATGGCCTGAATACTCGCCTTCACTGTTCTCGCGGACGATCAGCCAATCGAGATCGCCTTTATTGACGGCGCGCAATGGGCTCGTAACTCCTGGAAATACCCGGGTCGGCCGGACGTTGGCGTACTGATCCAGCCCCTGACAGATCTTGAGGCGCAGGCCCCATAGGGTAATGTGATCGGGTACCGTCGCATCGCCTACCGCACCGAAATAGATGGCATCGGCCGCCTTGAGCTGATCCAGTCCGTCAGCAGGCATGAATTCGCCCGTACGCTTGTAACGTTCGGTGCTCCAATCAAAAGGGTCCACGGACAAGGCGAAGGTGCCGACCCGGCTGGCAACAGCATCAAGCACTTCCAGTCCTGCATTGATAACCTCGGGACCAATGCCATCGCCTGGTATAGAGGCAATTCGCAAGCGCCTGTGCCTTGCGGATACGGACGTGGTTTCGCGGTGGTGCGTGGTCATAGGTACTCCAGTGCTGTGAAGCAAATCTACGGGCGTGCGAAGGCATCGGCCCCGCTCGGCTACCGTGCGGTGGTTTGGTGCTCTAACTGCGGGCGCCGAAGCACATCGAGAATAATGTTGCTGGCTCGGGCGCGGTGGCGTTCCACTGCCGATCGGGCGCCGACCGGGTCACCCGCCTTGATCGCTGAAATGAGCAGGCGATGTTCAGCGACGGAATCTTCAGTGATCGGACGTGAGAGCAACGTATTGGTCCTGGCCCGCTGCGCCTGGTCGACGAGCGAAGCCGTGAGTCTGGTTAGACGTTCGTTCCCGCAGTCCGCGATCAGGACGCGGTGAAAATGATCGTCGGCACGTGCCCAAGCTTGAATATCCTGCCGCTGGAATGAGCGCTCCATTTGATCGGTCGCCTCATCCATCATCTGAATCGCCGCCGGCAGTGGACCCTTGTGCTCCGCGAGCAACATGGCTGCAGCACCCTCCAGTGCTGTAAGGATGAAGTAGACCTCCGCCAGATCGTCGGCATGGATCGGAACAACCTGTACCCCACGCCGCGGCAGGATCTTGACGAGCCCCTCGTGCTGTAGGCGGATGAGGGCTTCATGCACGGGCGTGCGGCTCATCCTTAGCTGCTCGGCAATCCGCTGTTCGACCGCCGTGTAACCAGCGGGCAACGTGCCCTCCAATATGCTGGCTTTCAGTGATCTGTAGGCATCCTCGACAAGCGAATCTTTCTTGTCGGGAGAACGCACATCTTCTTGCGGATAGACCCGCACCAAGCCCGTTTGATCTCTTCTATCCAACGCCGGCTCCACTTTCGCGTGAATACTCTGCGCACAGCGATTTTTGGTGGCATACCAGCAGCCATGGAGGGAAACAACGCCTATTTCGAGCGGGATTCCGGGGGTGTTACATGAGGTTATAACGGACCAGAGGGTGCGCGTTGACACTCAAGAACCCGTGGCATACGACCAAAAATGTAAACGGACGGTGGTGGAGCGATGGTTTCGGCCAATGACGATAGAGTCTTGCCCATCGTTTCTCGGAGAGCTTTACAAATATCGCCTATGTAATTCTGCCGTGATGGGTTCGTAAACTGAGAATTGTGAGGCTTAGGCTATGGATCTTCAGAAGAATGATCCTTCAAAGTTTCAAACTGTCCGCAGCTTCACTCCGCCCGAGAGTGCAGGTGGTGGGTTCGATCTTCGGTCGCTTCGCCAATGCCTCGGTCAGTTTGGAACGGGGGTGACGGTCGTCACGACGGCAAGCGGCGAGGAGAGATACGGCGTGACAGCCAATTCGTTCTCCTCCGTGTCGCTGGAGCCGCCGCTGGTGCTTTGGTCGATCAAGCGCACGTCCCGGAGCTTCGCCGCCTTTCAGTCCGCAGAGCACTTCGCGGTCAACGTGCTTTCAGTTGATCAGATCGATGTCTCGCAGAGCTTCGCCAGCCAGGAAGGTGACAAGTTCGAGGGTATTGCCTGCAAGACCGGAAAGACGGGCGTTCCGCTGATCGAAAATGCGATCGCGGTCTTTGAATGCAAGGCGGAGACCATCCATGACGGCGGCGATCACATAATCATCATCGGCCGTGTGGTCGCCTTCGAGAGAAACGAAGGAGATGCGCTCCTGTTCTGCCAGGGCCGCTATGCCGTCGCATTCGATCATCCGGACCTCAGGCCCTCCAGTCAGATCCAGGTGACGGTGAATGAGGCGGACGGGGCCGCCAGTTTCTGGCGCCTGATGTTTCTGGCCCAGCACCGCATGTCCCAGCGTTTCGAAAAGCATCGCCAGGAGGAGGGGCTCACGGCGGCGGAAAGCCGCCTGCTTGCAGCCCTCTCCGAGAACGCTGACTGCAATATCGATCAAATCGTTACTGAATGCTTCCTGACGCGGCAGGTGGTGAAGGATGCTCTCTGTCGCCTGTCGGAACGCGGCTATGTCCACCTGAAGGCGAAAGGGCGCGCTCGGCTGACTGCTTCCGGCGTGCATCGTCGGGCGGTCATGGCTGCCCGCTGGCAAAGCTTTGAGCGCGAGGAGCTTGCCGGGGTTGGCCCGCATCAGTTGTCGATTTCACGGGATGTTCTCTCAAGGATATTGGCTCGAACTGATGATCAGGCGACCTCCTGACATGTGTCTGCGAATGTATTCGAAGTACGACCCGACGAATATCGTATGCATCCGCAATAGAAGCTCGAATAAAAATACCGACACCTAGAGAAGGAGTAGCAGGTGCAACAATTCTCGCACTGGATTGACGGAGCTGAGCGCTCCCCCTCCGCAGGGCAGTGGATCGATACTGTCAACCCGTTCACCAACAAGCCATGGGCGCAGATCGCGCGCGGCAATGCCGCGGATGCGGATGCGGCGGTTCAGGCGGCGAAGCGGGCGATGACCACGGGGCCGTGGGCCAAGATGAGCCCGACCCAGCGCGGCAAGATCCTGCTCCGCATCGCGGATCTCCTGCGCGCCAACATCGAACGCCTAGGGGCGATCGAAGTTCGGGACAATGGCAAGCTGCTGGCGGATCTGAGTGGACAGCTGAACTTCGCAGCCGATCTCTGGCAATTCTACGCCGGTCTGGCCGACAAGATCGAGGGATCCGTTCCCGCCATCGAGAAGCCGGAAATGCTGGCGATGACCTGGCGCGAACCCGTCGGCGTGGTCGTTGCGATCACCGCATGGAACACGCCCGTCGGCTTCTTCACGCAAAAATGCGCGCCGGCCCTGGCTGCCGGCTGTTCCGTGGTAGTGAAGCCCTCTGAATTCTCCTCGGTCAGCTCGATCGAGTTCGTCAAGCTCACCAAGGAAGCCGGCCTGCCGGACGGTGTCATCAATGTCGTGACCGGTTTCGGCCACGAGGTTGGTACGGCGCTGATCGAACATCCCAAGGTCTCGAAAATCAGCTTCACCGGATCAGCGGGGACTGGGGCGCGAATCTACCAGGCGGCCGCGCGAGACATGAAGCGCGTGGCGCTCGAACTGGGTGGGAAGTCTCCCAACATCGTGTTCGAGGATGCCGATCTGGACGCGGCCGTGCCCGGCGCGGTCGCCGGCATCTTCGGCGCCTCCGGCCAGATGTGCACGGCCGGTTCGCGGCTCCTGGTGCAGAACTCCGTCAAGGAGGAGTTCACGAGGCGCATCCTCGAAACCGCCCGTACGATCAAGTTGGGTGACCCGATGAGCCCCGACACGCAGATGGGTCCCATGTCGACCCGGCCGCAATACGAGAAGGTTCTCGAATATATCAAGATCGCCAACGAGGAGGGCGCGCGCTGCATCGCCGGCGGCAAGCCGGCTCAGGGGCCGGGATTGGAGGGCGGCCAGTTCGTCGAGCCGACGATCTATACCGATGTCACCAACGACATGCGGATCGCGCGTGAGGAAGTCTTCGGTCCTATTCTCTCGATCATCGGCTTCGACGACGAGGAGGAGGCGATCCGCATCGCAAACGACACCGATTACGGTCTCGCCGCCGCAGTCTGGACGGCCAACATCGGACGTCTTGTCAGGGTCGCCAAGGCGCTGGAGACGGGCAAGGTATGGGGCAACGTCTACCGCGCCTACAGCATGACTACGCCCGGCGGCGGTCGCAAGATGTCCGGCATCGGCCGCGAGTTCGGCATCGAGGCGATCGATGAGTTCCTCGAGACGAAGACGGTGATGATCTCGATCGCACAGTCCGCGTCAGGGAACGCTTTCGTCGCGAAGTAGTGGCCCTGCAGGATCGAGAGTGGCGAACATGACCAGCAATAACATTGGGTATGATCCGAGAACCTTCCGGCAACTGACCTATTTCGAGTCGGTGCCGAAGTTCCTGGACGGGAGCGATAGCCCGAGGGCGTATCTCGAGAGATGTCTGGCGGAGATCGATAAGCGGGAACCCGCCGTGAAGGGCTGGGTGTCCTTGCGGGCTGACGGAGCTCGCGAAGACGCCGACGCCTCGGCGGCACGCTACAAGAACCGAACCCCCTTGTCGCCCATCGACGGAATGCCGGTCGGCGTGAAGGATCTCATCTCGACAAAGGATCTGCCCACCACACTGGGCCTGCCTGACTACGAAACTCAGGCGCGCATCGATACGGCGACGATCCAGGGGCTCAAGGCCGCAGGCGCCGTCATCCTCGGGAAGGTCACGACAACACCCCTGGGAAACCTGTCCAACTCGCCGACGACAAATCCTTTCGACGAAGGACGTACGCCGGGCGGCTCTTCAAGCGGTTCCGGCGCCGTGGTCGGAGCCCGCATGGTTCCAGTATCCATCGGAAGCCAAGTCGCCGGCTCCGGCATCCGACCAGCGAGCTATAGCGGCAACTTCGCCCTGAAGCCCACGGTGGGCGGCTTCCATCGGGGCGACCGGCTGAGCTATTCGCACGCCGTTCACACGATCCACGCCGGGTCGTTCGAGGATGTTTGGCAGACGACGGCGGCACTCTCCCGATTATCGGGCGGCGACCCGGGATATCCGGGCGTGTACGCAACGCCTGTCGTCCCTGCGCCGGTCAAACCCCGCCGTATCATCGTCATCGAAACGCAGGGTTGGGCGACCGCGGAGGAGCGCACCCGCAACGCGTTCGAAGAGTTCGTCGGAACGCTCGGTCGCGAGCAGGTCCAGATCATCCGTCGCGCCGACAGCCCCCTCGTAAACTATTTCGAGGAGTCCATCAGCGACGCTTATGCTCTCACCTTGGGAATCATGGCCTTTGAAACACGGTGGGATATCGAAAACATCTTTGCGAGCGTCCGGGACAAACTTCCGGCGAGCTACGAACGGAACCTTGAGCGCGCACGGTCGCTTTCAACGGAGGACTATCGTCTGCTCCTCCTCAAACGAGACGAGGCGCGTCTTCGGCTGAAGGCCATCGGACCGATGGCAGATGCCCTGCTCACGCTGAGCGCGCCCGGGCCTGCGCCGCTTTTCGTCCCGCCAGATCAACCGGACAGCCGTGTGCCCTACGGCACTCCGGGATCGGCCAGCTTCAATGTGGCCGCATCGATGCTCGGGGCGCCATGTATCAACATTCCAATGATGGCGGTCGATAGAATGCCGGTCGGCCTGCAACTCATCGGCCAGCACAATGGCGACGAAAACCTGGTGGCGATCGGGAGGTGGATGCATGAGACGCTTCCCCCGGTCGTCCTCTGAGAGCACGGCGGCAGGTTTGTGGTTCTGCCGCCGAACATGGTCTGAATGAAGTCGCGGCCCTCGGCCAGACGCAAAACCGATAGCAATAAGAACATACTGTTCGCAGTGGGAGTTTAGAATGCGTGGGAACAATCCGCTCTTCGGGAACCAGCCGTTCAAGCTGGGTGTGTTCGCATATCTTCACGATGGCGCCATGACGTTGACCAAGGCACCCGAGCGCTGGAAGGCACAATGGCCAGATGTCATCACTCTTGCCAAGATGACCGACAGGGCCGGGCTCGATTTCATGCTGCCTATTTCAAGTTGGGCAGGTTGGCACGGAGAAATCGACCACAGAGTATGGTCCTTCGAGACTTTGACGCATGCCGCGGCTCTGTCGGGGCACACCAAGCGCGTCGCCCTCCTTGCTACGGTCCATGCGCCGCTAGTGCACCCCGTGTTCGTTGCGAAAGCCCTTGCGACGATCGATCATGCGTCCAACGGTCGTGCAGGCCTGAACATCGTCTGCGGCTGGAACACGGGCGACTTCAAGATGTTCGGCCAGGCCCAGCTGGAACATGACGAGAGGTATCGTCACGGCTTGGAGTGGTGGGAGATAATGACGACGCTCCTCAAAGGGCAAAGCAAGCCTTTCGACTACAAAGGGAATTACTTTTCTCTCGAAGGGCTCACCTCTCTGCCAGGATCCTTGCAGTCGCCCCATCCCGCGATCCTGTCCGCCGCATTTTCGCCGGCCGGTCGCGACTACGCCGCCAGGGCATCCGACTTTCTCCTGACCTCCTCGGGAGGCCTGAGCAAAGCTGCGGATGAACTCAAGGATATCCGCGCGCGCGAGAAAGCAGCCAACCGCAAGACTCCGTTGGGCGTGATCAGTACGGCGACCATCGTCTGTCGGGAGACCCGCAAAGAGGCGGAGCAATTCAACCGTTACTATTCCCTGGAAATGGCCGACAATGTTGCTGTCGACAAATATACGGAAGTTCGGGCGAAACTCGCAGCCAATCCGGATTTCGGATCGGAAGAAGCCCTTCGCATTCGGGCAGCCGGCGGCGGAACGTTGGTTGGCACGCCCGAGGACATCGTCGACGGCTTCCTGAAGATGCGCGATGCCGGCGTGGACGGCGCGGCCATGCATTTCCTCAACTTCACCAATGACCTGCCGTTTGTCATCGAACGCGTGCTTCCTTTGATGAAACAGGCTGGGCTACGCGTGGATGAAGACTTTCCCGAAGCGTAGGTCGGTGTGGCGCGAGCGACGTTTCGGGCGGAGCGCCCGAGCAGGTCACCGGAGAACAAGCGAACGGCGGAGCATGTTTGCTTCTGAGTACGTCATGAGGATTGTGGTATGGCCAAATATCTGATCGAGCGAATGCTGCACACCATTCCCGTGCTGTTCATCGTGTCCATCCTCATCTTCGGGATATTTCACGTCATGCCGGGCGATCCGGCATTGAATATGGCCGGCGAAAACGCGACGGACGAGCATATTACGCAAATCCGCGAATCGCTGGGCCTGAACCAGCCAATCTATATCCGGTACGTCAACTGGGTCGGGGACGTTCTGACGGGCGACTTCGGGTCATCGATCTTCACAGGAAGACCCGTCATCAACGTCATAGGTCAGAGACTTGAGCCGACGCTCAGTCTGGCGGTTTGCGCAATGGTGATCACCGTGGCGACCGCGATCCCCTTAGGTGTCCTTGCCGCGTGGCGAAGGGGATCGGCTGTAGACAGGCTGGTTATGGGCGGGTCCGTGCTCGGGTTCTCTATACCCGGTTTCTTCGTCGGCTACGTGCTCGTCTTCTTGTTCTCCGTCCAGTTCAGGCTTTTCCCGGTTCAGGGCTTCATGAGCATATCTGAAAGCTTTGGAGGCTTTGTGAGGCACATGTTCCTGCCTAGCTTGACCGTGAGCTTCGCGCTGATCGCATTTCTGACTCGGGTCACTCGCGCAACAATGATCGAGGTGTTGGCCCAGGACTATATACGTACCGCGCAGTCAAAAGGGGTTAGCTCCACGCGGATACTCTTCATCCATGCGTTGCGAAATGCATCCATACCGATCGTGACGATATTGGGCTTCACCATATCGCTTCTTCTTGGTGGAGTTATTGTTACGGAAACGGTTTTTTCGCTACCTGGGATGGGAGGTCTAGTTGTGGAGTCAATATCGTCTAGAGATTATCCGATAATACAAGGAGTTATACTTGTATTCGGATTCTTATACATTCTGGTTAATCTTCTCGTCGATTTGTCTTATCCGATCCTCGATCCGCGGATTCGAAAATGAGCCTGGCAACTTTCGATCGATTGCGAGCTGAAGCGGGGGGTATCGTGCGCCTTATCAAAGCTACGCGTGAAGCTGCGGGTCACAACCTTTCCCTGACGATTGGCATTATCGTCCTCCTTGCCGTGGCGCTGATTGCGATCTTCGCTCCATTGCTTGGAACGATCGATCCCCTGTCGATCGCGCCGGGCAGCCGGTTGCGGCCCCCAAGTGCCGAACACTGGTTCGGCACCGATGCCCTGGGTCGGGATGTCTACAGCAGAACACTCTACGGTGCACGAATCTCGCTGGTCGTTGGCGTGTCGGTTGCCGTCACCTCGATGGTCGTCGGCGTGATCCTTGGCCTGTTCTCGGGATTTATGAGCTTCGCCGACAAGATCATCATGCGCGTCATCGATGGACTGATGGCAATCCCGTCCGTGATGTTCGCCATTGCGCTGATGGCGGTTGTCGGTGCCTCGGTCGTCAACGTCATCATTGCAATTACCCTCGCGGAAGTGCCGAGGGCGACCAGGCTCGTGCGTGGCACGGTGCTTTCACTCCGCGATCAGCTTTTTGTGGAGGCCGCGAAGGTCTCAGGAATCGGGCAAACGCGTCTGCTCCTGCGGCATATCCTGCCGAACACCATTGCGCCCCTGACCGTGCAAGCGTCGTTCATCTGTGCTGCGGCGATGATTATCGAGGCGGTGCTGAGTTTCGTCGGAGCGGGCCTTCCGCCGAACATCGCAAGCTGGGGGGGGATGATGGCCGACGGGCGTGCGTTCTTCAGAATCGCCCCGCACGCGGTCATTTTTCCCGGACTGTTCCTCTCCATCACGATCCTGGCGGTAAATTTGATAGGCGACGGGCTTAGGGAAACACTCGATCCACGTCTGTCCGGGATCTGATCACGCAAGTATATCGTGATCGTGGACATGTATAAAATAAAAACAATTCAAACGATCGGCTTTTCTGGCGTCGTATAACTGCGGAAAAATTCCGTAGCGTGAACAACTCAAGAATGGGAGTCTGATACATGATACGTTCAATTCACCTAGCGCTGGCCATCGCATTCGCAACTGCCGTCCCTGCTTCTGCGGAAACCACCATTCGCGCCGTCTGGGAGGGCGATCTGCGGATCGTTGACCCCCATTCGAACATCTACATTACGCGGAATTTCGCCAATCATGTCTACGACGCGCTGATCGTCCGCAACCTTCAGAACGAATTCAAGCCGCAGATGCTGGAGTCCTGGGATGTCAGCAGCGACTCCTTGACCTACACATTCAAATTGCGGAGCGGCTTGAAATTCCACGACGGGTCGCCGGTAAGGGCGCAGGACAGCGTCGCGTCCATTCGACGGTGGGCCGCGAAGAATTGGGCTGGAGGTCTGCTGATGAAGCATGTGAGCTCGATCGACATCGTGGACGACAGCACATTTGCGATTAAATTGTCCGATGCCTTCCCGCATGTCATTAGAATGCTTTCAGCCGGCGTCTTTGTCGTACCGGAGCGTTTGGCCAGCGGCGATCCGGCCAAACCGCTGACTGAGGTGATGGGTTCGGGGCCATTCAAAATGAATATGGCCGATTGGGTTCCCGGCAGCCGACTTCGCCTCACGAAGAACGAAGACTATGTGCCGCGCCAGGACGCGCCGGATGGTCTCGCAGGGGCGAAGATCGCAAATATCGATGGGTTTGACATCGTCACGATGGTCGATCCGGAAACGCGTTTCAATTCCGTCACCCAGGGTGAGGTCGACTACATCCAGTCGCTGTCGATCGACTATCTCCCGCTCGTCGAGCAGGATCCGAATCTGGTTGTCGACGACAATGAGGGGCGCCTTGCCAAGCTGGGTGTCATTCTGACCAACCAGAGCCAGCCGCCGTTCAACGATCTCAGGGTTCGCAAGGCCTTCCAGTACGCGATCGATTCCGCCGAGATCATGACCGCGCTTGGTCTGCCCGAGAAATATCAGCTCCCAAACTGTCGATCGATCTTCATCTGCGGCAGTACCGCTCCTTACGAATCGAACGCCGGTGCGGAAGACATCATCAAGCCCAATATCGAGAAGGCGAAGGCACTTCTCGCTGAAGCGGGCTACAAGGGCGAGCCCATTGTGGGGCTGCACACCACGAGCATTCGAAATTTCGACCTAGCGTCTACCGTTGTTGAACAACAGTTGCGCCGTGTCGGGTTCAACGTCCAGCCCGAGGCGATGGAGTTTCCGACGCTTGTTTCCCGGGCGAGCTCCAAGGAGCCGGTAAGCAATGGCGGCTGGTCGTATCTGGTCATGCATTCCGATGCAGTGGACCTTCGTGATCCTCTGATGAATTCATACGTCAACCGAAATTGCACCGACTACATGTCCGGGTTCTTCTGCAATCAGAAGGTAAGCGAGTTACGAGAGAAATTGCTGTCTGCTTCGACAGATGAAGAGATTAGAGGAATTTCTGTCGAATTGCAGAAGGAATACGCTGAATCTGCCGTCATGATCATATGGGGGCAATATATCGACCCGGCTATCCAGAACAAAAAACTGACAGGCATTTCGCCCGCCGGTATGCCTGTCTTCTGGGGAATGAAAGTGGCGGAATGACCGATTGAAAACAACGCGCACCGTGACGTGGCTTGGCGCTACGCGGAGCCTCGGGGTTTATCGGGCTCATCATGTTGGTGAGCCCGGTGCCACGCCGCCAGGACGTCGCAGATCGGACGTGCTCCGGCGGCAGCGCATTGCTTCTCCGGCGACCAGCTTTCGCTGATTTTCTTACGTGACCCCAAGGGGATCGACCATGGATGACATTCTCTCAAACGAGCCAGTCCTTTCGGTGCGGAACCTGTCCGTGGCCTTCCGCTCGAAAGCTGAGTGGAATGAGGTCGTCCATGGCATTTCGTTCGAGGTGCGGCCGAGGGAGACCCTTGCGCTCGTCGGCGAATCCGGATCGGGCAAGAGCGTGACGGCGTTGTCGATCGCACGATTGCTCCCGTCCAAGAGTAGCCGCGCTCAAGGTCAAATCCTCCTAGCGGGGCGGGATGTCCTGGAACTGACGGAAGCGGAAATGCGCCGCGTACGCGGCAGAGACGTTTCGATGATCTTCCAGGAACCCATGACCAGCCTCAACCCGGTGATGACGGTCGGTCGGCAGATCGTGGAGGTTCTACGCCTGCACCGGGGCATGGACAAGCGCCAGGCGGAAGCGGAAGTCATCCGGCTTTTCGAGCGGGTCCGCATACCCGGGGCCAAGCGGCGGCTTGAAGATTTTCCTCACAACCTCTCCGGCGGTATGCGCCAACGTGTGATGATCGCCATGGCATTGGCGGGGAATCCGCGACTGTTGATAGCGGACGAGCCCACCACGGCCCTCGATGTCACTGTGCAGGCGGAGATCCTCAATCTCATCAAGACGTTGCAAGACGAAGACGGGATGGCCGTGTTGTTCATTACGCACGATATGGGCGTGGTGGCCGAGATTTCCGATCGCACTGTCGTCATGCTGCAAGGAAACACAGTTGAAGATGGCCCGACCGCCGAGATCATGGCGAAGCCGAAAGAACCCTATACCAAGCTTCTGCTTTCGGCTGTCCCGAAACTTAAGATCAATCGACCCGTGGAAGAGGAATGCACGCCGCCTTCAAATGGGATGCTCCGAGCGCCGGAGGAGGGCGGCGAGACTGTAGAAGATGCGCTGCAACGTGACGAGCAGCCCGTTCTCTCGGTGAGAAATTTGACGACGCGATTTGAAGTTCGCGGCGGGTACTTTGAGCAGCCCAAGAAAGTCTTTGCGGTCGAAAATGTTTCATTTGCCCTGCATGCCGGGGAGACGTTGGGGATCGTGGGCGAGTCCGGCAGCGGCAAATCGACGACCGGACGGTCCATCTTGCGGCTGGTCAACCCTGAGGGCGGCTCCGTAATGCTCGAGGGCGAGGACTTTTTGAACGCCGATCAGAGGCAATTGCAGGTCCTGCGCCGTCGGATTCAGATGATCTTCCAGGACCCCTATGCCAGTCTCGATCCACGGATGAATATCGGTACGGCGATCGCGCAACCTTTGATAGCCCATAGGCTTGCTACGCCCAGCCAGGCGAAGCAGGCTGTTTCTCAGCTTCTGGAAAGGGTCGGGCTTTCGGCGAGCATGGCCGCGCGCTTTCCTCACGAGTTTTCCGGCGGACAACGACAGAGGATTTGTATTGCGAGAGCACTTATCTTGCAACCGAAGGTCATCGTTGCAGATGAATGTGTCTCCGCATTGGACGCCTCCATCAAGGCGCAAGTTCTGGATCTTATGCTCGATCTTCAGAAGAATTTGAATATTGCCTATCTTTTCATCTCTCACGACATGGCTGTCGTCGAACAAATCTGCCACCGCGTTGCTGTGATGTATCTTGGTGAAATCGTGGAGATCGGACCCAAGGAGGAGATATTCCAGAGGCCGCAGCATCCCTACACCAGAAAACTGCTGAGCGCGGTCTTGTCCGGCGATCCGGCCAACCGACATCGTAGAGCAAAAATCTCTACCGAAGAGACGAAGAGCGTGATCTTCCCGTCAAATCATACTCCGCAGAAACGGCAGTATAGAAGGGCCGGCCCACAACACGTCGTGCAGATTTCGACATAGGCGTTCTCTGGTTCTCAAGAGCCGGCTTGTATTCAAATATTTTCCTGGGACGGCACGCGTCATGCAGTGAGACCTAGGCGAGCCCCGGTAGCTATTTATGGCTTGGATCGATAAGTCCAAGCGGATTGTGTCACCTAATGCGATCGGCACAGGGACGCTATTTTCCCCGGCAGCGGTGAACGGCGGCAGGAACAAGCCTCCTGCCGCTTGTCAGGACGCTTGCCATGGAAACCACCTACGACACCAGGCTTCTAGATGATCGCGCCGCATGGGGCGCGATGCTTTCAATGGCACTGTGCGTCGCTGTGCTGATTGCATCAGAGTTCATGCCGGTCAGCCTGCTCTCTCCGATTGCAGCCGACCTCGGCACCACCGAGGGTCGGATCGGTCAGGCGATCTCTATCTCCGGCATCTTCGCGGTCGTCACCAGCCTATTTATCGCCGGGCTGACGAAGCACATCGATCGCAAGCTCGTGTTGATGTCCTTTTCGCTGTTGCTGGTTGTGTCCGGTCTGGTCGTAACGTTTGCACCGAATTATGCCGTACTGATGATTGGTCGGGCACTGCTCGGAGTAGCCATTGGCGGCTTCTGGTCGATGTCCACTGCAATCGTCATGCGTCTGGTGCCGGAGGACGCTGTGCCTAAGGGACTGGCGATGATCAACGCGGGCAACGCCATTGCCGCGACCGTCTCAGCGCCACTCGGGAGCTTGCTTGGCCACTATGTAGGCTGGCGGGGTGCGTTCTTTCTCGTGGTCCCTTTCGCCCTCGTTGCCTTGGTCTGGCAATGGATCAGCCTGCCTTCGTTGCCGCCGCGGGGACGCAGGAGGCCGCGCAATGTCTTCATGTTGCTGGCTCGCCCCCAGGTGGCGCTCGGCATGTCGTCGATCCTGCTGCTCTTCATGGGGCAGTTCGCACTGTTCACCTACTTGCGGCCGTTCCTCGAAACCGTCACTAGGGTCGGCGTTTCAGCGCTCTCCGCAATTCTGCTTCTGATGGGGCTCGCTGGTGTCGCGGGGACCTGGGTCATCGGTCAACTACTGAAGTCCCGGCTCTACAGCATCATTATCGTGATCCCGTTCGTCATGGCACTTTTGGCCGCTGCGCTAATTGGGTTCGGCTCGATGCCGATTCCCGTCACGATCCTGTTGATCGGATGGGGCTTCTTCGGCACCGCTGCGCCGGTCGGCTGGGGCACATGGCTTAGCCGCGCCCTGCGTGATGACGCAGAAGCAGGCGGCGGGCTTCAGGTCGCCGTCATCCAGTTCGCGATCACGCTCGGTGCAGCATCGGGAGGTTTCCTGTTCGACACTCTGGGCTGGTGGAGCCCGTTTGTCCTCGGAGCAGCCCTGCTGTTTGGTTCGGCACTCGCCGCAGCCGCGGCTGCCAACGATCAACGGAAGGGAACAGAATGACCTCCTGCTCCATTACCCGCCGTACTGTGCTCCAGGCCACATTCCTCACCGCCGCCGCTTCGCTCGGCCTCGCCGATCCGAAGCGTGGATATGCACAAGGCTCAGCGCCCATGAGAATTCGTATCTCGTTCAACGAACAGAGTATGACGGCAACCCTCGAGGACAATCCGTCCACGCGTGATTTTGAGTCGATGCTCCCTCTCGAAAAGCTGACGATCGATAATTACGCGAACAACGAGAAGATCAGCTACCTGCCGCGCAAACTCACCGAAGAGGGCAGCGGCCCCTTCGGCAACGAGCGTCCGGGCGATCTCTGCTACTACGCCCCCTGGGGCAACCTGGCGTTCTTCTACGCTGGATATCGTTGGTCCCGGGGATTGATCCGGCTCGGCCGCATCGACGGCAGCTTCGATCCCCTGCTGGTGCGAGGCGAGTTCCCCCTCAGCATTGAACTCGTCTCCTGACTGCACACTTGCGAAGGAGAGCAACCATGCTCGGAACAGTTCTATATGGGCCTGGCGACATCCGCTGCGAGGAAGTCGAGGAGCCGAAAATCCTCGCACCAACGGATGCCATCATCAAGCTCTCGGCCAGCTGCATCTGCGGCTCCGATTTATGGCCCTATCGCGGGCTCCAGTCGGTGACCGAGCCGATGTATATGGGGCATGAATATTGCGGCGTGGTCGTAGAAGTCGGCAGCGCGGTCCGGACAGTGAAACCCGGCCAATTCGTGGTCGGCTCGTTCTGCCTCTCCGACAACACTTGTCCGCATTGCCGCTTCGGCTTTCAGTCGTCGTGCGAGCAGCGCGAGTTCATGAGCCATGCACAAGCGCCGTGTGCGCGGGTGCCTCTTGCCCACGGCACGCTGGTCGCGACCCCGGACATGCCCGCGGACGATCTGATCCCCAGCCTGCTGGCGACATCCGACGTCCTTGGCACGGGCTGGTATGCGGCCGACGCTGCGCGCGTGCAGCCCGGTTCGACGGCGTTGTCGTCGGTGACGGCGCGGTCGGGCTGATGGGCGTACTGGCTGCCAAGCAGATGGGTGCTGAGCGGATTATCGCCATGAGCCGCCATAAGACGCGGCAGAATCTCGCCCTCGAATTCGGCGCGACCGACATCGTTTCTGAACGAGGTGATGACGGAGTCGCCCGGATTAAGGAGCTTACCGACGGAGTCGGGGCGGAGTCGGTGCTGGAATGCGTCGGCACGCATGAATCAATGATGCAAGCGATGAACTGCGCGCGGCCTGACGGGTCGATCGGATTTGTCGGCGTTCCACACGGCGTTCAGCTCGACGGCCAGGGCTTGTTCTTCGCCCAGAAGAGCCTGCTTGGCGGTCCGGCCCCAGTGCGTCGCTTCCTTCCGCACCTGATGGACCTTGTGCTGGAACGGAAGATCAATCCCGGAAAGGTCTTCGACCTGACGCTGCCGCTTACCGATGTCGCCGAAGGATACCGCGCTATGGACGAACGGCGAGCAATCAAGACGCTGCTTCGCGTGTCGGTCATAAGACGGGGCAGTGCTCCGCCAATCGACCGCCCTCGGCTGCGCTGTGCCTCACTGTGAAGGGCTGCTTGACGAACATGTCTTCATCTTTGCCCTCCGAAACAGCACAATCCATAGCCGTGACTTTGCTGCCGATCATGGCGGCCGTGTTCGCCAGCTTCGTGCTCATAGGTCTGGCGCTTCCGGTCCTGCCACTCCATCTCCACGACAGGCTCGGATTTGGTCCATTCGTGATAGGGCTCGTGACTGGGAGCCAGTTCGTCGCCTCGTTGCTATCGCGCGTCTGGGCGGGATCCTATGCGGACACGCATGGGAGCAAACGGGCGGTCGTTGTCGGATTGGTTGCTGCCTCATTCGCTGGAATGGTCTATCTCGCGTCGCTCGCGTTGCTCGAACGGCCAACTGCCTCCGCGATCGCCATATTTCTCGGCCGTGCTGTGCTTGGGGCAGCCGAGAGCTTCATCATCACTGGAAGCGTGGCTTGGGGCCTCGCTCTCGTCGGCGGCGACAACTCGGGCAAGGTGATCGCCTGGATCGGCACGGCGATGTTCGCGGCTTTGGCGCTCGGTGCACCGATAGGTTCCACGCTTTATGGAGAAGCCGGTTTCTCTGCAATATCGGTCGCGACGATCGTTCTGCCCGTCGTCACCCTGGTCGCCGTCCTGCCGATGCGTAGTATCCGACCCGCCACCACCAGCGTACAGCGGTCGTGGACGAGCGTGGTCGGCGGAGTTTGGCTTCCAGGCTTTGGCGCGGCGCTGAGCAGCATTGGCTACGGTGCGATCCTGTCGTTTGGCGCGTTGCTTTTTGCCGAACGCGGCTGGCATCCGGTCTGGCTCCCATTCACAGTCTATGCAGGGGCGTTGATCGTTGCCAGATCGTGCTTTGGCCACCTGCCGGATAGGCTCGGAGGCGCACGCGTCGCGGCGATCTTCGTATTGGTCGAGGCTGCCGGCCTTCTGCTCATTTGGCTAGCGCCCGGTCCCATTCTAGCGACTGCCGGGGCGGCGCTAACGGGCTTCGGATACTCGCTGGTCTATCCCGGTCTCGGATCGGAGGCTGTGAGGAACCTTCCTGCTAGCAGCTGGGGTCTCGCGATGGGTCTCTACACCGTATTCCTAGACATGGCGCTCGGCTTTGGCAGCCCCACGCTCGGTGCAATCGCAGCCTGGGCCGGACTGGATACTGTATTTCTCGCTAGTGCAGTGATCGTGCTGTCCGCCTCGTTCATCGCGGTCCTACTGTCCGGGCATTTCAAGCATCGCCGTATCGAAGTGCATCGATGATGACCTTGAAGGCTGGCAGGTTCTGGCGGCGGTTCGGGTAGTAAACGTAGTAGCCCGCGAATTTCGGACACCAGTCGTCCAGCACCTGGACCAGATCACCCGAAGCTAGATGCCCCTCAACAAGGCTCTCGGGCAAGAATGCGATGCCCAAACCCTTTAGGGCCGCGTCCACCATTGCGTATGAAGTGTTGAAGGTGAGCTGTCCGTCCACCCGGACACGAAGCTCCTGACCTTCCCTCTCGAACTCCCAAGCATAAAGCCCGCCGCCGCGTGCCTGGCGCATGTTCATGCAATTGTGCCCGATCAGATCCTGCGGATGCCGGGGCATAGGATGCGCGGCGAAGTAATCGGAGGAAGCGACAGCAACCATGCGCCAATCCGGGCTGATACGAACCGCGATCATGTCCTTCTCGACGCTTTCACCCAGTCGCACCCCAGCGTCGAAGCCGTCGTCCACGATGTTGCGGAGTCCGTTGTCGATGCTGAGTTCTAGCCTGATATCTGGATAGTCAGCGAGCACCGGTGCGAGCTTCGGCCACACGCTCTCAAACGCGTGATCTGAAAGGGTTAGCCTTACCGTCCCCGCGGGCTTGTCGCGGAATTCCATGAGCGCGGCGATCTCTGTCTCGATCTCCGCAATGCGCGGCGCAAGGGACAGTCGGAGGCGCTCGCCGGCTTCGGTCGTTGCTACGCTGCGCGTCGTACGCGTGAGCAACCGGATGCCCATCCGGGTTTCCAGCTGCTTGATCGTGTGACTGAGCGTGGACTGAGTGATACCGAGCTTCGCTGCCGCGCGCGTAAAGCTCCTCTCCTCGGCCACAGCCAGGAACCATAGGAGGTCGTTGAAGTCTTCTTTGGGCATGCCGCTCGCTGCACTTGCTGCGGTAGATTTATGTGTCCGTTCGATCAATGCAAGCGAATTGGCACCCCTAATCCCATTGCCGAGGGGCAGCTATGTTGCAGGTTCGACGAGCCGGCAGCCAGTCGTGTTGGCTCTCCCGAGAACCAAAGGAGAAGGCCATGGAATTGACCATCAACGGCTCGACGCATCAGGTCGATGTCGAACCGGACACTCCGCTGCTCTGGGTGCTGCGCGACGAATTGGGCATGACCGGCACAAAATATGGCTGCGGCGTGGCCCAGTGCGGCGCATGCACTGTGCTGATCAACGGACAAGCTACGCGTTCCTGCGTGACGACGGTGGACAGCGTCGTCGGGATGGCGATCACGACGATCGAGGCGATCGAACAGGATCCCGAGGGCAGCAAGGTGGTCGGGGCGTGGATCGCCAATCAGGTGCCGCAATGTGGCTACTGCCAGTCCGGCCAGGTCATGGCCGCCACGGCGCTCCTCAAGCAGACTCCGCAGCCCACCGAGGACGACATCGCCGGCGCGATGGTGAACCTCTGCCGATGCGGCACTTACAACGCGATCTCGGCTGCCGTCCGACAGGCCGCCCAGACGTAAGGAGGAAAAGTTCATGAACGACATGACCCCCATCAGGGAGCCCTGGTCCACGCGTAGCGAAGACAGGCCACTCAACATTTCGCGCCGCGGCTTTCTCGGTGGTGCCGCGGCACTCATTCTTTCCGTCACGGTTCCAGTCGGACGCGTCAGGGCGCAGGCTGCTACCGCCGTCGCGCCAGGCACGCGCGTCCGCGCCTTCCTGGAAATCCGTCCCGACGGTACGGTGCTGTTCCGCAGCGCCTTCATCGAAGGCGGACAGGGCATCTTCACCGCCATGGCGCAGATCGTCGGCGAGGAACTGGACGTTGATCCTGTGAACTTCACTGTGGAGGGTGCTCCTCCCGGCCCAGATTATCTCCTGACCGGTGGCGGCCGTTTCACAGGCGGCAGCATGTCGGTACGCATGAGCTACGAGACCATGCGGAAGCTCGGCGCATCGGCGCGCCAGATGTTGCTGCAGGCCGCGGCCGCAAGACTTGGGGTGTTTGCGTCGGAACTCTCGACCGAGCCAGGCCGTGTGGTTCATGCGGCATCCGGACGGGCGATCCCTTACGGGGAGATCGCTTCGGCGGCGGGCGACCTGCCGGTACCGAACCACGTCGTGCTCCGCTCGGCCACCGGCTTCCGCTGGATCGGCAAGCCAGTGGCTCGGCTCGATGTTCGCGACAAGTCGACTGGCAAGGCACTTTATTCGATCGATCAGAAGGTCGACGACATGCTTCACGCTGCGGTCCAGCACAGCCCTCGGCTCGGTGGCGAACCCGGCGCACTGGCGAATGAACCGGAAGTTCGGGAAATGCCCGGTGTCCATTCAGTTCATCGACTACCGGGCGCAGTTGCGGTGCTGGCCGACAGCTGGTGGCGTGCGCGTCGGGCTGTCGAAGCCCTTCAGGTGACCTGGGTCGAGCCTGTCGCAGGAACCGCACATTCAATGCCTGCTGACTTCTCCTCAGTAGCCCATATGACGAAGTTGAAAGCGACAACGGGCGAAGGGGTGGCCTTTGAGACGGTGGGAGATGCGGCCAATGCGATGCGCGGTGCTCGCCATATCGTCGAAGCGGCTTATGACGCGCCTTATCTGGTGCACGGCCAACTCGAGCCACCCTCAGCGCTCGCGCGCTGGAATGCGGACGGGACGCTCGAATTGTGGATACCAAACCAAGCGCCTGAGATGTTCCAGGCCGATGCCGCCAAAGTCGCGGGGATCGCTTCCGAGAAGGTCATAATTCATTCTCCCATGCTCGGCGGCTTTTTCGGTCGGCATTTCCTCTATCAGACGGCCAATCCGTTCCCCCAGGCCATCCTACTCGCGAAGGCCGCAGGGCGCCCGGTCAAGCTCATCTGGAGCCGCGAGGAAGAATTCCTTCGCGACACGCTGAGGCCGATGGGCGCGGTGCGTTTCCGTGCTGGTCTTGATGCTGAAGGCTTGCCAGTCGCGTTGGAGGCGGTTGCGGTTGGGGAAGGCCCAACCAGCCGCTGGTTCGGCCGCCAACCTGACAAGGTCGACAGCTCGGCGGTCGAGGGTATCGCTGGAAAACTCTATGCGATCCCGAATCGACGCGTTGGCCAGATCCATGTCGACGATCCGGCGATCATCGGCTTCTGGCGTTCGGTCGGTCATTCAATGAACGACTTCTTCTACGAGACGTTCTTCGACGAGATGGCCGATGCGGGAAAGCAGGATCCCTATGAATTGCGCCATCGTCTGCTTACGGACAGTCCGCGGCATAGAAACCTCCTCGAGGCCGTGGCCGATCTTTCCGGCGGATGGCGGCGTGGACCGTTCACTGCCGAGGATGGCACGCGGCGAGCACGCGGCGTGGCCATGGCATCACCCTTCGGCACTGAGGTTGCCACGATCGCAGAAGTGTCGCTGAGGGATGGCGGGGTGGTCGTCCATGACGTGTGGGTGGCGATCGATCCGGGCAGCATCGTCAATCCCGCCATCATCGAGGCACAGGTGAACTCGGCCGTTGCCCTCGGCCTGTCCTCGGCGCTGCTGGAGGAGGTTGTCTATGTCGACGGCATGCCCCAGGCCCGCAATTTCGACGGCTATCCCATCCTGCCGTCCGACCGTATGCCGCGTGTGCATGTGCGCATTGTCGAGAGCGGCGCCCCAATGGGCGGTATCGGCGAGCCTGGCCTGCCGGGCGTGCCGCCCGCCGTCGTCAATGCCGCTTCCGTGTTGACAGGTCAGCGCGTCCGCAGCCTGCCACTCTCTAAACTCGACCTGAAGGGCATGGAAGGATGAGGCACGCCTCACTCGCCGCCTTGACCGTGATCGCAGCGGCCTGGGCAACGGATCTGTCCGTTGCCCAGGAGGCAGATGCCGCTTCAGGAGAGCGGATATTCCGCCAGCGCTGCGGGTCCTGTCACCAGATCGCGACCACCCGGAACGGAGCCGGGCCTCACCTGCAGGGCGTGATTGGCCGTGCTGCCGGCAGCGTCGAAGGGTTCAACTACTCGCCCGCCCTACGCGACTCCGGAATCACCTGGACACCCGAAACACTGGAGGCGTACCTCGCGAACCCGACCGCGATGGTGCCGGGCACACGGATGGTCCAGCGCTTCAACAACGAGAACGAACGGCGCGTCACCATCGAGTTTCTAAGTAGCCGGTAACGTGACGAAGCTGCCCGATCTGTCCAACTGCACGGCACTTCCGCGGCTTCGGTGGTCCGACAACCTTGGTGGGCAGGCGCCTAACGCGTCACCGGTCTAACAGAGCGCAGTTGCCGTAAGAGCTCAGTGCGGAAAGGATCGAAGCCGTGATCGGCAAGAGGCGAGTGCAGTTCTTGATCCAGAAGCTGCTTCGGGCAATCAGCCCGGGCTCGCCGGCCGGCCGTGCGACGTATCAGGATGTCAGCGAAGGGATAGCGCAGGAGGAACTGAAGGGCCTCTCCTACATGTTAGGAGGCCGTCTCGTCGCGCTCGCCGTGTTGGCGGTATTGGCGCTAACGCTGCCTTTCGAGCGCTCGGCCGGATATCTTTCCGCCATCGCAGCATTCGCGCTGCTCGGCGCTCCGCCGTACCTGTTTGCGCGTCGGGGCTATGGCCGCACATCGATCCTTGCGGCGTTCCTAATGCTCGACGCTGCGATCCTGACCTATGTCCTTGTCGTGCCGCCGCCCTTCTACGTGGAGGGCTGGACGGCGCAGCTCAACCTGCGCCTGCCGAACTTCCTTCTTCTAGGCATCTTTCTGGTCGGCACGTCGCTGAGCTACTCGCCCTGGCTGGTGATGTGGGCCGGCATTGCCGCGATCGTTACGTGGAGCGCGGGCTTCCTGTGGGTTGCGTCCCTGCCGGAGACGATGCTGACGAGTTCGCGCCAGAGCCTCGACAGCGGACTAAGTTCGGAAGCTGTCATCAGCCGCTTCCTCGATCCAAGCTCGGTGAGCTCCACGAACTTCTTCAACCAGATCGTCTTTCTGGGCTTGATCACCCTTATTCTCGCGGCAACCGTCTGGCGCTCGAGGAAGCTCGTGCGTCGTCAGGTGGCCGCTGAGAGCGAACGGGCGTCGCTGTCCCGCTACTTCTCCCCCAACATCGTACGAGAGCTTTCCACGAACGCCGACTCGCTCAGCTGCCCGATCGTGCAGCCGGCGGCAATCCTGTTTGCCGACATGGTGGGCTTCACTCGGCTCTCCGAACGAATGGAACCGGAAGCGCTGGTGGACCTGCTGCGCGAGTTCCATGGCCGCTTGGCGCGGGTCGCCTTCGCCAATAGCGGCACGGTAGACAAGTATATCGGCGACGCAATTATGGTGCACTTCGGAACACCGCGTCCGCGAGGCGACGACCCGGTTCGGGCCCTGACCTGCGCTGGCGCGATGATTGCCGAGATGAGACGATGGAACGGCGAACGAGCCAATCTAGGCCAAGAAGCTATCGAGATCGGAATCGGCGTGCATTGCGGCGAGGTGATCGTCGGTAACATCGGTCATGCCCAGCGCCTCGAGTTCACGGTCTTGGGCGATGCCGTCAACGTCGCCAATCGGCTCGAGCGCCTGACACGACGTACTGGCACCAAGCTGATGGTCAGCAACGATTTGGTGCACGCTGTGCGATCGCTCGGCCAAGATCCTACGAAAATTATCGAAGGTCTGCGGCCCGACCGGACGCGGTCGGTGCGGGGCAGACGTCGGCCAATTGCAGTGTGGTGCATGTAGGATGCAGTGCAACGGGTAGGCCGGATCTGTGAGCTACGTCATTGGATCAGGTAGGTCTGCCTCTTCCGTTCTGGTTTGGGATCTGAGGTCGCCGACGGGCGCGACACATTGATCGGCTCCGAAGGAGACGGCTTCACCTCACGCGAACCACGTATCTATGGCAAACCCACTGCTGCCGTCGGTCGTGCCGACGGGGCGTTCGGGCGCAGAGCAACGGACGCGCCGTATCCGGCAGCGGTCCCCACCTCGGCAGCCACCTTTTTCAGAAGCTCGACTTCGCCATAGCGGGAGCGCCGAGGTTCATCATCGAATAGCAGAACGCACCCGAGATAAGTCCCCGTCCACTCGCCACTGCCTGATCGCCTCGTTATCGGCAAATCACGGATCATGCTCAGCCCATTCCTGAAGGGTCGGCAACACGGGCCACAAGTTCCTCCCCTGCTTCTCGTCCGCGGTAGGAGCCGACTCTTCCCCTGGAATCCGGCCTCCGAGCCTTGCAGGATTTACCGGCGGCTGACCTCGAGTTTCCCCCTACGTCCCTAACGCGCACCCATCAATCGAGCATCGGCGCTTCACAAGTCTTTCGACTGGCTTACCGACTTGATGAAACTTCTGATGGGGCGTCGGCCATCGGTTCGGTTTCCCTCTCCATGGTGGACGTTGTGACCGGGCCGTCCTCGGGATCGGAAGTTCCCTCACGCCCGGCCTTAACGGGTTCTGCTGATCTACGGCGTCGCGGAAGCAGTCGGTCGGCCTGTGGTGGGGAGGGTCTTCCGCTCCCCGGAGATATCGGTGGCTAGTACTCCCTTCTGGTCGGAGAGTTAGAGGGCTGCGCTTGGCGCACTGACGGGTTGGAAGCGGAGAGAGAAGGCTCTCGGCGCCCGTCACGGAGAAACCACCATGGAGGCGAGATCTGAAGGTAAAAATGTCCCGCTGGCGTTAGCCAGCGGGACGGGATCTCGACTGGATCAAATCGATGACCTGTCAAGTCTTTCTCGAGGTCGCTCTGGGGGACTGTAGTTTGCCGCGTCCGGATCGAATTGTGTCCAACCTTCGGCCTCGTAGCCTCTGCGTCGCGCAGCAAGGTCGATCGATTGATGTTGCTCTATGATCCGCTGAGCTTCGTGTGCGAGTTCGTCGTCGACACGTGCCGTAACCAATGTGCCACCCCGACGAATGCCCTCTGCATAGACATGGGCATCCCGCTCTGGCACGCCCGAGTCCGTGAGCGCGCCCAGAATGCCGCCCGTTACACCACCGACTGCTGCGCCCGCAGCCGCCCCCAGGGCGGTAGATGCGAGCCAGCCTGCGGCGACGACCGGTCCCACGCCAGGAATGGCCATCATACCTAAGCCTGTTAGCAAACCGCCCGCCCCACCTACTACCGCGCCGACCCCAGCACCTGCTGTTGCGCCTTCGCCAGCATCCGAGCTGTCGTCACCTTCGTGGCCCCCATGGTCATACCAACCTGTTGAGTTGTTCGCGATGAGGCTGATATCGGAGGAGGGAATCCCCGTGGCTTCGAGTTCGCCGACGACATCCTGCGCTTCGTCGTAGTTCTCAAAAAGTCCTGTTATCGTTCTCATTCTTGTTCTCCTTGGCTCTACTGCGCGTTGGCGACGACATTGCCCTGGTAATCGAGCGCGACAGCTACGCTCTTCCCGTCCTTTTGCGCTTGCCCGCGCCAGATGCCATTGGCGTCCTTGGCGAGTCCTGAAACGTTAGAATAACCAGCATCCTCGATGTGGCTTTTGGCCTGCCCTTCCGTGAAGCTGTTGGCCCCCGGAACGGGCGCCGCCTCGGTTGACGTGGTTGTCGGCGCACTCGGCTTTGTGCTGTCACCGAAGGCCGGTAATGAAAAGGCAATAGCGGTCACACTGGCCAGAACGGCCGGCAAAAGTTTGGTTTTCATCGGGAGTCCTTCTCGTTTCCTGCACTGAAGTGCGGTGGAGACCAACCAGCAGTTTGCTGATTAGTTCCGACTAGCCATCGCATTTCCGTGAGGACGAGGGCCGAAGTCAGGTTAACGCTTGCAGGGATTGGTGAGTCTGTAAGGTCCTTTTGAATCGGAGGGCCACAGATGGATATGTCAGCGGGTGGTTTTGGGAAGAAGTTGCGGCTGGGGGCGTTGCTTGAGCACCTTTGTGCGATCGATAACGTGCGCGAGCCACATCGTGATGCCCTCCGCTGTGTTAGCGGGCACATCCGCCAACCATTCGCGGCGCTGGACGTTGTGCTCCTCAGGAAATCGAAGGAGACCAGTCATGACGGCATCAGCAACCCGCGTTTCGGCCCGCGCCGAAGGGCAGAAGCAACGTTCGATCCAGAAGGATGTCGACGCACGGGACAAGGCGGCCAAGAAGAAGGACGGCAAGCTTGAGAAAGGAGCTGTGCAACTCGGCGCCAGGCATTACCCTGAGCCGCCATTTCCGGCGCAGCACCACACCAAGCCAGGCCACGAGCATCGGCTCGACCCCGCGCCGCTCTACGACGCGCCCTTCTACATCGGCTCGAAGAAACTTGAGGGAAAGGTGGCCTTGGTGACCGGGAGCGATTCCGGCATCGGCCGCGCGGTCGCAGTTTTGTTTGCCCGGGAAGGCGCCGACATCGCGATCTCCTATTTGTCCGAACACAAGGATGCGGAAGCGACGAAGCAAGCGGTCGAAAAGGAAGGGCGCCGAGCGTTATTGCTGCCTGGCGACGTAACTGAAAGGGATTACTGCCGCAAGGCAGTGGCCGAAACGGTAGAGAGGCTGGGCCGGCTCGACATCCTCGTCAACAACGCGGCGTTCCAGATTCACGAAACGGATTTCGAGGACCTGACCGAGGAGCATTTCGATACGACCCTGAAGACCAATCTCTACGGTTATTTCCATATGGCTCAGGAAGCGGTGCCGCACATGGAGCCCGGGTCGGCCATCATCAACACCGGCTCCGTCACCGGTATTGAGGGGAGCAAGCACCTCGTCGACTATTCCATGACAAAGGGCGGGATCCATGCCTTCACACGGGCCCTTTCGGGCAATTTGATCGGCAAAGGTATCCGTGTGAACTGCGTCGCTCCTGGGCCTGTCTGGACTCCGCTCAATCCGTCGGAGAAGACGGCGGAGGATGTTTCGCAATTTGGAGCGCAGACGCCGATGAAACGGCCAGCACAGCCTGAAGAGATTGCGCCCGCCTATGTGTTTCTGGCCTCACCGCACTGCTCGAGCTACATCACGGGCGAGATCCTGCCCATTGTCGGCGGCTACTGAGCGGGGCACAGCGTCGCTTTACTAGCGCAGCCCGAGCACGATCCCGGGGGGATACCGGCTCGTGACAGTGGCCGCGCGGCTTTACCTCCCGGACCCATCTGCCGGAAGGGGTACGGAACTTTGAATGCATAGCGAAGTTAACTTCGGTTGCGGAGATGGTTCCGCGTGAGGGATGCGACTCATGAGAATTGCAAGTCTCGAGAGCGCCGGGGGTTTCGTCGATATCCCTCGCAAGGTGTTGAAGTTGGATTCCGCCACCGACCTTATGGAGAAGCGGCTGGCTGCCACCTACGACAATGCCGGGATAGGAATTGCGGAAGTTAATGCCAAAGGCGAGATCGAGCGGGCGAACGCGCATTTGGCCGGTCTGCTCGGCTATCCGGTTGAAGAGCTTTATGGCAGATCGATTTTCGACCCGACGTTGGCGGAGGACGTTGAGGCCGACCGGCGCCAATTCGAACTCCAGGTGCGAGGAGACATTGACAGCTACCGGCACGAGAAACGTTTCATACGTAAGGATGGAAAGAAGATCTGGGTAGCCGTCACTTCATCGAGCGTCCGGGACAGGCAAGGCCAATTCTTGCATGCGGTACGCGTGCAACACGACATCACTGCCAGCAAGCAAGCCGAGGCCGATTTGGTCCGGCACATGGAACAGCAAGCAGCACTGTACGAATTCACCGACCGGCTCCAGCGCGCGGTTGATTTGGACCAAGTGCACGAACTTGCCCTGGATACGATCACCCGGGCACTGAAGGCTGATCGCGTTTCAATATTGCTCTTCGATGATGCTGGCGTTCTCAGATTCGTAGGTTCGCGCAATCTGTCATTGGAGTATCGGCAGGCTGTCGAGGGTCATTCTCCCTGGTCGAACAGCACATCCGAGCCCGACCCCATCACGATAGAGGATGTTGACCAGAGCGAGTTGTCGGATGCTCTGAAAGCGACGGTTCGCGAGGAAGGTATTGCAGCTCTCACCTTCATTCCCATCGTCTCTCGTGGGCAGTTACTCGGGAAATTCATGGCATATTATGACCGACAGCATGTCTTTCCTGAATCTGAAATCCGCTTTGCTCTCACGGTTGCGCGGCAGCTTGGTTTCGCGGTTGACCGCGTCCGGCTAGAGGCTGCCCGTCAGCAGGCGGAACGTGCGGCAAGCCAGCTCGTCGCCATAGTCGAGTCCTCTCACGATGCCATCATCAGCAAAGATCTGAATGGCACGATCACGTCCTGGAACGCGAGCGCGGAACGCTTATTCGGCTATCGGGCCAACCAGTCCATTGGCAGGAACATCACGATGCTCATCCCCGACGATCGGCGGGGAGAGGAGCCGGAGATCATAGAACGCATCCGGCGCGGCGAGGTGGTCGATCATTTCGAGACCGTGCGACGTCGCAAGGACGGCAGCCTCATTGACATTTCTCTGACAATCTCTCCAATCCGCGACCGTCACGGTCGGATCATAGGCGCTTCGAAGATCGCTCGCGACATCACCGACCTGAAGGCCGCGGAAGAAAAGCTGCGCGCCAGCGAGCGACAATTGAAAGCCCTGTTCGCAGCGATTCCCGCAGCGATCTACACCACAGACGCGCTGGGCAAGATCACCTACTTCAATGAAGCGGCTGTTGAACTTTCAGGCCGCACTCCGCAAATCGGTGAGGACGAGTGGTGTGTCACCTGGAAGCTATATCGCCCCGACGGCACGCCACTCCCGCATGATGAATGCCCGATGGCGATTGCACTGAAAGAGGGGCGAGCCATCCGCAACGCAGAAGCTATTGCGGAGCGGCCGGACGGCCTACGCATTCCGTTCATTCCCTATCCAACGCCCCTACGCGATGAGGACGGGAACATCGTTGGCGGCATCAATATGCTCGTGGACGTCAGCGAGCGTAAACAAGCAGAAACTCAGCAACGTCTGCTCTTCAACGAGTTGAACCATCGTGTGAAAAACAACATGCAGATGCTGCAGTCGCTGCTGAACATGGCCGAGCAGAGGAGCGGAAATGTCGAGGCGCGGCAAATTCTTCGTGAAGCTGGCAACCGCGTGGCGGCGATGGCTGCCGCACAACAAGTCCTATATGGCACGGTCAATTCGACCCACTTCATCGCTGCCGACTTCCTGCGGGCAGTTGGGGAGACGATACGCCAGACATTTTCGAACGAGGCCAATATCGAATACGAAACAGATGACGCTGAACTTTCCAACGACTCTGCCATGCCGTTGGCTCTCGTTCTCAATGAACTTCTGACCAATGCCATCAAACACGGAAGCGCTGACGGTACCGGAACAATTTGCGTGGGGCTTCGCCGCGAGAACGAAGTTTTCCGGATCTTCGTGGAAGACAATGGGCCGGGCTTTGACCTATCCGAAGTTCACAACCGCTCGTCCGGTCTGAAGCTCGTTCAAGGGCTCGCCCGACAACTGCGCGGTGAGTTAACCGTTACGACCGAACCGAAGACCTGTTGCAGCATTCGGTTCTCATGACCCCTCCCACGCGCTGTGGCTTCTCGGGCGAGCTCATGAATGAACTTGCTTCCCCGGCCGATCGCCGGCCGACGATCAAAGACGCCTGCAAGGATCATCAAGTGGTCGACTCGACAATTCCAGTCCGAATTATGATCGTTGAGGACGACTTCCTGATCTCAATGGAAATGGAGAATACTCTAACATCAGCCGGCTTCAGCGTTGCCGTGGCTGGATCGGGCGAGGAGGCGCTGACGACGGCCGCTGCGAGCCGATTCACACTGGCTGTGATGGATATCCGATTGTCAGGCGCTCTGGACGGGATTGATGCTGCGCTCCAGCTTTTTCGAACATATGGGCTGCGTTCGGTGTTTGCGACGGCACATTCGGATCCCGACGTTCGCGCAAGAGCAGCGCCGGCACAGCCGCTCGGTTGGCTGACAAAACCTTACACGATGGCTTCGCTAATAGCGGTCATCAATGCGGCGATACGAACACGGCAATAGCTCTATGATGGCAACGAACTGATAACGCACGACATTCGTTGGCCACGACGGCCACTGAGGGAGTCCAAAAGCAACGTAGAGACGGAGGCGGCTCTGGCCGCCTCCCATTATCTTCTTGCTAAAGCCAGTGTGGCGGCACGCCATAGTAGTCATAAATCCGCCGCCCGTTGTCAGCGTCCCAGTCATATGGCTGATCCGGAGAATAATGAGGGCGCACCTTCAACCCGTTCCTTTGTAACGTCGACCCGAAAGCCCCCCAGACTGGTGTCGTAGGTCAACTTCCGCCACGGCAGCGGGTAGTGGTCATGTCCGATACCGAGAAAACCACCAAAGCTGAGAACGGCGTAATACCAACGGCCCGCTGATTTGACTCGACAGGGATTCCCAGATTGACGTCG
>VFQN01001484.1_pt1 | contig 39153 bp, 36 predicted proteins | sample 3512371 | NCBI WGS metagenome assembly VFQN01 (sample SAMN10412370, study PRJNA504923) | tailings metagenome | isolation source: Replicate 2 from Balatoc abandoned mine | place: Philippines: Itogon, Benguet | collected 2017-08-28
GAGGTCGAGCCCGAGCCGCTGGTCATGCTGAACTCCAACAAGGAGTCGGTGGTCCTCGACTTCAAGCAGCCGCGCGGCAAGGAGCTGTTCCTGGCGCTGGTCGAGAAGGCCGACGTGCTGATCGAGAACTTCGCGGCCGGCGTCATGGACCGGCTGGGCCTCGGCTACGACGTGCTGAGCAGATTGAACCCGCGCCTGGTCTATGGCGGCAGTTCGGGCTTCGGCCTCGACGGTCCCTATCGCGACCTCGCCGCGATGGACGTCACCATCCAGGCGATGAGCGGCATCACCAACGCCACCGGCGATGCCGACGGGCCGCCCACCAAGGCCGGCGCCGCGGTCTGCGACTTCCTGGCGGGCATCCATCTCTGCGCCGGCATCCTGGGCGCGCTGGTGCAGCGCGAGCGCACCGGCAAGGGCCAGCGGGTCGAGGTCGCCATGCACGAGGCCGGCGCGATCTCGATCGCCTCGGCGCTGGGCGCGGTGATGGACGGCGACAGGAACGTGCCCGACCGCACCGGCAACCGGCATCCCGCGCTCGCCATGGCGCCCTACAACACCTATCGCTGCCGCGACGGCTATGTCGCGATCTTCACCTCGGCCGAGCGGCACTGGGTGTCGATGTGCGAGATGCTGGGCCGCGAGGATCTGCTCACCAATCCCGAGTTCATGACGACGCCGGGCCGCGCGAAGAACATGGCGGCGATCGACGACATGGTCGGTGCCTGGACTCTCCCGAAGACCAAGGACGAGGTGCTGGCCGCGCTCACCCAGGCGCGCGTCCCCTGCGCGCCGGTGAAGACCGCGCGCGAGGTGGCCTACGACCCGCATCTCGAGGCGCGCGGCTTCTGGGTCGATGTCGAGCACCCGCGCCGCGGCAGGACCCGCGTGCCGATCTCGCCCATCCGCCTCCACACAGGCGGCAAGTCGGAGATCAAGCGAGCGGCGCCGACCCTGGGGCAGGATACCGATGCGGTGCTGGGCGAACTGCTCGGCCTCGACACGGGAGCGCTCGAGAAGCTGCGCACCGATGACGTGACGGTGCCGGTCACGGAACGGAAGAAGAAGTAACAAGAGAAAGGAAACGCGCCATGCCCATCATCGATTCCCAGGTCCATGCGTACGAAGCGAACACGCCCAGGCGGCCCTGGGCGACCGTGCCGAACTGGCCGCCTCACGTGACCGGCGACGAGATGGTCGAGGCGATGGACAAGGTGGGCGTCGACGGCGCGATCTTCATCTCGGCCTTCGCGTTGTATCGATACGACGGCAGCTATGCGGAGGAAGTGGCGCGCCGTCATCCCAAGCGCATGGCGATCGTGAAGCCGGTCGATCCCGACGACGAGAATGTCGCCGACGTGATCGCCAAGTGGAAGGAAACCCCAGGAGCGGTCGGCATCCGCATCTTCCTGCGCGAGGAGGAGAAGCGCGCCGCCGACCATCCCGGCCTCGACCGCATCTGCCGCGCCGCCGTCGAGTACGACCTGCCGCTCAACTTCCTGTTCTGGGGCCGGGTCGACGAGGGAATGCAGATCATCGACCGCCATCCGAAGACGCGCTTCATCGTCGACCATCTCGGCATCCTGCAGCCGCGCGTGCCGCCGGCGCCCGCCGAGCCGTGGGCCGACCTGCCGAAGATCCTCGACCTCGCGAAGCGGCCGAATGCCGTGATCAAGATCAGCGGCGCCTGCACCCTCTCCAGGGAGCCTTATCCGTTCCCCGACATTTGGGATCCGCTGAAGCGCATCTTCGATGCCTGGGGCTTCGAGCGCTGCCTCTGGGGCACCGACTGGACGCGCGCCTTCGCGGTCGTGAACTACGAGAACGCCGTGAAGCCGTTCCTGGAGACGAAGACGCTGAGCGACAGCGAACGCGCGATGCTGATGGGCGGCGCCTGCGCCAGGGCCTACGGCTGGTCGCCCTCCAAGTCAGGTTGAGCTAAGAACGCTCGCGGATGTCGCTGAACTTCACCTTCGGGCTCTTCTCGGCGATGTAGCCCAGCTCCCAGGCGTTGCGCGCCAGGAACACCGGCGAGCCGTCGCGGTCCTCGGACATGCCGCCGCGATTGGCCGACATGAAGGCCTCGAGGTCGGCCTTGGTCTCGGCCGAGATCCAGCGCGCCGTCTCGAAGGGCGCCGGTTCGAGATCGATCTTCACCTGGTATTCGGCCTCGACGCGGGTCTTGAGCACGTCGAGCTGCAGCTCGCCCACCACGCCCACGATATGGTCGCCGCCGATCACGCGCCGGAACACCTGGGTCACGCCCTCTTCCGCGAGGTCATCGAGCGCGCGCTTGAGCTGTTTGGACTTCATCGGGTCTTCGAGCCGCACGCGGCGCAGGATTTCCGGCGCGAAGTTCGGGATGCCGACGATCTTGATCGTCTCGCCCTCGGTCAGCGTATCGCCGACGCGCAGCACGCCGTGGTTGGGCACGCCGATGATGTCGCCAGGCCACGCCTCGTCGACGATCTCGCGTTCGCGGGCAAAGAACAGGATCGGCGAATTGACCGACAGCGTCTTGCCCGTGCCCATCTGCGTCAGCTTCATGCCGCGGCGGAACTTGCCGCTGCACAGGCGCAGGAAGGCGATGCGGTCGCGATGGTTGGGGTCCATGTTGGCCTGGACCTTGAACACGAAGCCCGAGACCTTGGGCTCGGTCGGCTCGATCGGCCGCGGCTCGGCGGGCTGCGGCCGCGGCGGCGGCGCCCAGGCCGCGATAGCGTCCAGCAGCTCCTTCACGCCGAAATTGTTGTAGGCCGAGCCGAAGAACACCGGCGAGAGATGGCCGGCGCGATAGCTCTCGAGATCGAACGCCGGATAGCCCGCGCGCACCAGCTCGACCTCTTCCGCGAAATCGGAGTCGGCGATCTGGTAGTTCTCGATCACCTCGCCGATGCGGCTCCGGTCGGTGTTGTCGAACACCAGCATGCGGTTGTTGGCGAGATCGTAGGTGCCCTTGAAGTTCTGGCCCGAGCCGGTCGGCCAGGTCATGGGCGAGACGTCGAGCGCCAGGGTCGAGGCGACCTCGTCCAGAAGCTCAATCGGGTCCTTGGACTCGCGGTCCATCTTGTTGATGAAGGTGATGATCGGCACGTCGCGCAGGCGGCAGATCTCGAACAGCTTGCGGGTGCGCGCCTCGATGCCCTTGGCTGCGTCGATCACCATCACCGCCGAATCGACGGCGGTCAGGGTGCGGTAGGTGTCCTCGGAGAAGTCCTCGTGGCCCGGCGTGTCGAGCAGGTTGAAGACCGCGCCGCCATACTCGAAATGCATCACCGAGGTGGTGACCGAGATGCCGCGCTGCTGCTCGATCTTCATCCAGTCCGAGCGCGCCCGCCGCGCCTCGCCCCGCGCCTTCACGGCACCCGCGACATGGATGGCGCCGCCGAACAGCAGCAGCTTTTCCGTCAGCGTCGTCTTGCCGGCGTCGGGATGCGAGATGATCGCAAACGTGCGCCTGAGCCCGGCGGGATGGCCGGCCAGACGGGCGTCGGAAGCGGGAAGAGCGGCGGAATCGGGCACTTTTGGGGGGTCCTTCGGGGTGGCGAGGGGGGTAGCGGACGGGTCCGTTGGCGTCAACTCGTGAGGTTTGTTAGTACGGCGCCGGCTTTTTCCGGCCGCGCCCTCTCAATGAGGGGGGCCGGAGCGAATGGATTGGAATCGATGGACGAGAAGAAGGCTGGCAGTACGCCAATCGCGCTACGCGTGCTGAAAGAGCTGGTGCTCCCGCTGGCTGGCGGCGCCGCCTACGGCACGCTGGTGGCGCAGGCCAAGCAGATGCCGCTCGACGGCGTGACGGCGGGCGGCGTGGCATTCTTCTGCATCCTGGCGGCGCAGGGGCTGGTCCTGCGTGCCGCGCGCACCGCCCGCAGCGAGCCACCGGCGCCGACGGCCGTCAGCGCCCCCGCCCCCGAACCGCTGAAGCTCCCCGCGCCCGAGAAGGTGCCGGAGAAGGAAGCGGAGCCCGCGCCCGCCCTCATCGCCGCGCCGACGGTCGAGGCCATCGTCGAGCCCGTCGCCAAGCCGGTCGAGGAGCCGGCACCTGTGCTCGTTCCGGCACCCGCCCCCGAGCCTGCGGCGAAGCCTGTCCCGAAGCCAATCCCCAAGCCCGCCAACGACTTCGTCAGCATCCGCGTCGGCATCGAGGAGCTGAAGGAGCAGGGCGCCCTGCCCGAACCCGAGCCGGAAAAGCCGGAAGACGGCCAGCGCCCCCTGTTCCGCAACCTCGCCCACGCCCCCACCAAGCGGACCCCCGTGGAAGCGCTGGCGCCCAAGCAGCTGCTCGACCTCAAGATGCCCTACCAGGCCGTGCTGAACGCCGCCGTGAACTTCGAACGCGAGGTCAAGCGCCACGCCGATATGGAAGGCGACCGGACCGCCACGCTCGAAAGCCTGTTCGACGAGCCGCGCTTCAACCTATCGAAAGACCGGCTGCGCCAGCTGGATACGCTGCGCCGCATCCGCAACAACATCCTCCACGGCTTCGAGACCCTGGTCGATCCGATCGAAGCCGCCGCTCTCGTCGCGGCGTTCGACAAAGCAGCGACCTGGTTCGATCCCGCCAACATCGAGCCGCCGGAGCCCGCGAAGCCCGAGGCCGAGACGCCGGCGAAGGACGAAGCGGAGAAGCCTGCCGAAGATGAGGCCGAGGAGACCTCGAACACGGAAGCCGAAGAGCCCGCGAAAGAAGAGGTAAAACCCGTCGTCGAGGACGAGGAGCCTGCGAACGCAGAAGCCGAAGAGCCCGCGAAAGAAGACGCAAAAGCCGTCGTCGAGGACGAGGGCAAGAAACTCGACAAGGATGAGACGGAGAAGAAGGTCGAAGCTGCCAAGAGCTGAGAGTTGGCGAGAACGAACTGGGGACTAAGATCCCGCCATGAACCCCGACCAGTTCAAGACCTTCATCGGCAGCTTCTGAGACGACCAGATCCTGCCGTCGCTCACCGAATGCATCCGCACCCCACCAAGCGCCCCCGTCGAAGCGCTGGCGCCCAAGCATACCTCGACCTCAAGATGCCTACTGGGCGGTGCTGAAGGACGAACCAAAAGAAAAGGCTGCCGTCGCACAAAGTTGAGAAGATATGGCCACGGCGATTCTATCGAATTGCAAATTGTCTCACCGTTCAACCGACTGAAACGCCCGGCAGACGAGACCCCGCAAGCAAAGCTTCAAACTCATCGTCCATCTTCTCAAGTCTGCGCACCAATTTTGACATATCATCATATTGCGTCTTTGGATCGAGGTTGGCCGTTACGTGAGTGTCTTTTCCTCGATGCACAAAGCCTCCACGCGCACCTCCTAAATCGTTCAGAGAGGTAATCAGCAAATTATCGATGCTGAAATACTCAAACCCGATTGGAAGCAAGATTGCCGAAAGATTCTTCTCTTTAATTCCGTTGTTCTTTCTTAGGGCGCCGAGATACTCGTCGCCCGCCACCTTAACTCTGGCTTTGATATCAACATCATCCCTATTTCCACCGACGGCAGTGAGCTTCTTACCGGGCGCCCAACCGGCCTTTGCACTAAAACCAAGCAAGCATATGGCGGTTCTGCTTACGTGCGCCGAAGCAATGAATGAATCTCGCGCCGTCGTCGCTACTTCCTCTGCGCGATCTTCGAAGTAGGCTTCGAATTCAGCATGTACCAAAGAAACGAACGCAACAGTGCGAGTATTGACTTCATCGGGATTCTGATAAATCCCGGTGTCGACAAAAGGCGTTGGCAAAAGGTCCCGCCGAAGTTCATCGATGTGCCGGCTAAGCTTTTGAAGTCGAACGGAAGGCATGGCCAGCCTTAGAAACCGCCAAATTGAATCTTGCTTCGGTTCGCTTTGGGAATCTCAAACTTCAACTTTGTCGCGTCACGCAATGCAGTACCCCAAAGCGTAAGTCGATCGCCCGTGTGGGGAATACCTGCAGTGTCACTCTCTACGGCATCAACAAACTTCTGGTTGGCAAGTGTCGCGCGCATGGCATCTTTAACCTTGGCCTTCTTCGCAAGCATTGCCGTACGTATATTTGGATCCGCCGCATAGAACAGAAGAGCATCGAATATCGCGCGATTGAATGACCTCGAGCCTTCCTTGCGAGCGACTTCATCCACACCAAATATCGCGATCAATGCCGCGACGCCTGCGTCAAATTCCTTAGCTTGGTTCTGAACGTCTTTTTGTTTGCCTGGCCAGTGGCTATTCAAGCTCTTGCAGGCTTGGTCTAAGAACGGCTTCATTCGACCGCTGTAACTAGGAAGAAAGTTCCTAAAAGCGAGAAACCGGACCAATAGCTCCACATCCCGCATTCGGGGGTCCGGCTCATCGATGTGCAGCAATTTTTGCAAGGGCTTCGATGCGCCGGCTGCTTGATCTACAAAATTAGAGAAATCACCTGGAATCAGAGCTTGCCGCAGCTCTTGCGAAGACAATTTGAGGCTGCCGGTGTTCAATCTCAGGAACACTAGATGCAAGAATGACCAATCCGGCCAATTCCGAATTACAACCGTTCTAATCGTATTATTGGTGAAGGTTAGGAGATCTGCTTGCTGCTTTGGATCACTGGAAAGATCAGCGTACTTCTTCCCAGCGAGATCCTTACGAACATCGAGACCCTTAAGCGCGAAGGCATTGTTGGGAGAATCGAGTGCCCCACCCACAAACTGCAACAGCGATAGGAGACGCTGTTTACCGTCCAGCACGATAAAGCTTCCACGCTGGTCTTGTTTCTCAGCAAGGACGATCTGTGGAATTGGAAGGCCTAAGAAGACAGATTCGATAAACTGGCTCTTTCTAACCACGCTCCATGCGTCGCGGCGCTGGAAAGGCGGTGTTAGATCAATATTTCTTTGCTCCAGCTGATTGATGACCGTCTGTATGGTCCAATCCATAGAATAGAGAACTGCATCGCTAAATCGGGCGACCGTACTAGGATCGAGCTGATCCTCGTCCTCGTCTATGAACTCAATAGCATCGTCAATTTTGGCTGCCATGCAGTCCTCAGGCTCAATTTAGCGAAACAGTACACGTACATTGGCAACCGACCAACAAGGTCGGATTGCTGAGCAGCGTCCGCCCCACGGTAAGGAGCTTACAGGCGCGCACTGCGGCGCTAAACTCCCCCCATGAACCCCGACCAGCTCAAGACCTTCATCGGCAGCTTCTGGGACGACCAGATCCTGCCGTCGCTCACCGAATACATCCGCATCCCCAACAAGTCGCCGTCGTTCGACCCGAAGTGGGAGGAGAACGGCTACATGGAGCAGGCGGTCACGCTGATGACCGACTGGGCGCGGCCGCACGTTGCCGCCTTCGCGGGCGCGACGATGGAGGTGGTGCGGCTGCCGGGCCGGACGCCGCTGATCTTCATCGAGATCCCGGGTGACGACAACGACGACACCGTCCTGCTCTACGGCCATCTCGACAAACAGCCCGAGATGAAGGGCTGGGCCGAGGGCATGGGGCCGTGGATCCCGGTGCGCAAGGACGACAAGCTCTATGGCCGCGGCGGCGCCGACGACGGTTACGCGATCTATGCCTGCTTCGCGGCGCTCTTGGCTCTCAAGGAGCAGGGCATCCCGCGCACCCGCTGCGTCATCATGATCGAGGGCTGCGAGGAATCCGGCAGCTACGACCTGCCCTTCTATGTCGACCACCTGCTCGACCGGATCGGCGACCCGTCGCTGGTGGTCTGCCTCGATTCCGGCTGCGGCGACTGGGACCGGATGTGGCTCACCACGTCATTGCGCGGCATCGCGGCCGGCACGCTCAAGGTGACCGTGCTGAACGAGGGCGTTCACTCGGGCGACGCGTCGGGGATCGTGCCCTCCTCCTTTCGGATCACGCGCGCGCTGCTGACGCGGCTGGAGGACGAGGCGACCGGCGAGATGAAGCTGCCGGAACTCTTCGTGCAGATCCCGCCGCAGCGCATCGCCCAGGCCTCGGAAGCCGCGCGCGTGCTGGGCGACGAGGTCTATCGCAAGTTCCCCTTCGCCGGCACGACCAGGCCGATGGTCGAGGATCTCGGCCAGATGGTGCTGAACCGCACCTGGCGGCCGCAGCTCGCGACGGTCGGCATGGCGGGCTATCCCGAGCCGGTCGACGCCGGCAACGTGCTGCTGCCCTACACCGAGGCCAAGATCAGCGTGCGCACGCCGCCGACGCTCGACGCCAGGGAAGCCGTGAAGGCCATGAAGAAGGCGCTGGAGTCCGATCCGCCCTATGGCGCCACCGTCGAGTTCGACGCAGGCGAAGGCGGCCAGAGCGGCTGGCACGCGCCGCCGCTGGCGCCGTGGCTGGAGACGGCGGTGAACGAGGCCTCGCAGGAAGCGTTCGGCCAGCCGGTTGCCTACATGGGCGAAGGCGGCACGATCCCGTTCATGGGCATGCTGGGCGACAAGTTTCCCAACACGCAGTTCGTGATCACCGGCGTGCTGGGGCCGCATTCGAATGCGCATGGGCCCAACGAGTTCCTGCACATTCCCACGGGCAAGAAGGTGACGGTCGCGACCGCGCTGATGATCGCGGCGCATTATGAGCGGGGGAAGAAGAAGTAGCTGTTCTTCCTCCTCTCCCCCTATCGGGGGAGAGGAATATGAATCAGGAATTCAGCTCTTCCTTGAGCATCTCGAGTTCGAGCCATTCCGTCTCGGCGGCCTCGATCTCGGCCTGGGCGGTGCCGATGCGGGTGGTCTTGGCCTGGAAGCTCTTGGGATCGCGGCGGTAGAGGTCGGGGTCGGCCAGCGCCTGCTGCAGCGTGGCGATCTCGGCCTGCAGGGCCTCGATCTTCTTGGGCAGCTCGACCAAAGCGCGTTCGCGCTTGTAGCCGAGGCGGGCCTTGGCCGGGGCGGCCGGCTTCGGCGCAGCGGGCGCCTTGTCCCTGGCGCGTGACGGCGTGACGCCCGTGGGTTCGACGCGCGGGCCGCGCTGGGCCACGTAGTCGCTGTAGCCGCCGGCATACTCGGTCGCCGTGCCGTCGCCTTCGAGCACGATGGTCGAGGTCACGAGCCGGTCGAGGAAATCGCGGTCGTGGCTCACCAGCAGGACGGTGCCGTCGTAGTCGTCGAGCGCCTCCTGCAAGAGGTCGAGCGTGTCGGCGTCGAGGTCGTTGGTCGGCTCGTCGAGCACGATCATGTTGGAAGGCGCGGCCAGCGCCTTGGCGAGCAGCAGGCGGTTGCGCTCGCCGCCCGACAGGGTGCGCACCGGCTGGCGCGCCTGCTCGTCGCGGAACAGGTATTCGCGCAGGTAGGTCATCACATGGGTGAGATGGCCGCGCACCAGCACATGGTCGTTGCGGTCGGCCAGCGTGTCCCACGGGGTCTTGTCGGGATCGAGGCCGATGCGGCGCTGGTCGATCACCACCGGCATCAGGTTGGCGCCGAGCTTCACCGTGCCGCTGTCGGGCTCCAGCTCGCCCATCAGCATCTTGAGCAGCGTCGTCTTGCCGGCGCCGTTGGGCCCGATCAGGCCGATGCGGTTCTTGCGGAAGATGCGCGTCGAGAAATCCCGGACGATGACCTTGTCGCCCCAGCGCTTGGTGATGTTGCGCGCGGTGACGACCAGCGCACCCGAGGCCTCGGCGCTGCCGGCCTCGATGGTGGCGCGGCCGACGGGGCCGATCTGCTGGCTGCGCTGCTGGCGCAACGCCGCCAGCGCGCGCAGGCGGCCTTCGTTGCGCGTGCGCCGGGCACGGATCGACTTGCCGGCCCATTCGGTCTCGCGCTCGATCAGCCGGTCGAGCTTGTGCCGCTCGGTGGCCTCGCGTTCCAGGATGTCGTTCGACCAGGCTTCGAACTCGCCATAGCCCTTGTCGAGGCGGCGCACGATGCCGCGGTCGAGCCACAGCACGGCGCGCGTCAGGTTGGTGAGGAAGCGGCGGTCGTGGCTCACCAGCACATAGGCGCCGCGCCACTTCGAGAGCTTGTCTTCCAGCCACTCGATGGTCGGCAGGTCGAGATGGTTGGTCGGCTCGTCGAGCAGCATGACGTCGGGCTCGGCGATCAGCACGCGGGCGAGCGCCGCGCGGCGCGCCTCGCCGCCCGATAGCGTGGTCGGATCGCGCCCGCTGTCCAGCTTCATGTCGTCGAGGATGGCGGCGACGCGATAGTCGTCCGGCCCCAGCGAGTCGGTGAGTGCCGAGGCGACGTAGGCCCCGACCGTGGCGTGGCCGGTGAAGTCCGGCTCCTGCGGCAGGGTGGCGACCGTGGCGCCGGGCTGGGCGAAGCGCTCGCCGGAATCGGCGATCGGCGCGCCCGCCAGGATGCGCAGCAGGGTCGACTTGCCGGCACCGTTGCGGCCGACCAGCGACAGGCGCTCGCCCGGCGCGATGCCGAGATCGACGCCGGCCAGGATGGTCTGGTCGCCGAGATGGAAGCGGATGCCGCTGAGTGCAAGGAGAGGAGGATCGGCCATGGGAGCGGGCTGTATTGGCCGAACACGTCCGGCTCGGCAAGGGCTCGAGGCCGCGTTTGACGGGCCGGGCGGTGCCCTGCATTAAAGCCGCATGGTCATGGGCCTCACCACCGGACTTTGGGTCAGCGCGCAGATTCGCCTGTGCGACCGCGCGTTCATTCCCGCAGCCGTCGTGCGGCGCGGCGATCCCGATGTCGGCACGGTGCTGCTGAAGATCAACCGCTTCGAGGCGGGCGTCACCGTCTTCACCCAGACCAGCACGCTGGGCGACGAGCCGGCCTGGAGCCGCGGCACCGGTCCCTCGCCCGTCACCGAGGCGGACGCCGACGCCTACATCGCTCGCCAGGTCGCCCGCGATCCCGACCTCTGGGTCCTCGAGATCGAGGACCGCAAGGGCGAGTACAAGATGGTAGGCAAAGTGGTGTGACGAAGTCGAAAGGTCCTTCGACTACGCTGCGCTTCGCTCAGGATGACAAAGATTCAGGGACGCACGGCGTCGCGAGCCCAAAACTGTCATCCCGAACGAAGTGAGGGACCTTTCCCGTCACTGCGGTCCGAGCACCGTCGTCGGATCGATGGTCTTGCCGGAGCGGCGGACCTCGAAGTGGAGCTGCGGCTCCGCGGTGCCGCCGGAGTTGCCGACCCGGGCGATCGTCTGGCCCTTCTTGACCACGTCGCCCTTCTTCACCGCCAGCGACTCGTTGTTGCCGTACGCTGTGATGTAGCCGCCGGGGTGCTCGATCAGCAGCAGGTTGCCCATGCGGGCCACCTCGTTGCCGGCATAGACGACCCGGCCGCCCTCGGCGGCCTTCACCGGCGTGCCCTTGGCGGCGGCGATGTCGATGCCGTCGTTCTTCTGGCCGCCCGAGGTGCCGTAGCCCGAGACGACCTTGCCATGGACCGGCCAGATCATCCTGGCCGCCGGCGGCTTGGCCGGCACGGTCACCGAGGTCTTGCTGAGCGGCGTGGGTTCGCCCGCGGGCGCCGCGGAGCGCGGCGCCTCGCTCTGCGCACCCGGCGGCGGCGCCAGGCCCTCGCGCTTCACCGAGGAAGGCGCGTTGGGATTGGCGGCGGCGGTCTGCTGGCTGGCCGGCTCTCCGTAGCTGTCCGGCACGAAGCGGGCGCCCGGCATGGCGAGCGTCTGACCGGGCTTCAGCGTGTAGGGCGCCTTGAGGTTGTTGCGGTCGATGATGGTCTGCGACGGCACACCGTAGCGGCGCGACAGACTGTCGACCGTGTCCTTGTTCTTCACGACATAGACCGGCACGGCGTTGGGGCCGGCGGCGGACCCGGGATATTCCATGGTGCCTTCGCGGGCACCCATGACCGTGTTGCAGGCGCCGAGCGCGACCGACAGCACCGCCATTGTACCCAGCGTATGCATCCGGCCGGCCCATCGCGAGGGGAAGCGAGGGGCGTTCTTCATGTATGAAGTGTACCGCATCCCGACGCCACGCCAAAGCGGAGCGTCGGGGCGGCACCTAGCGCTGCAGGGAGCGCAGCGACCGAAGCGCGGAGGGCCGCACGGTGCAGAATGAAGCGAGATGGTGAAACGCCGCTACTGGGGCTTTGACCCCATCGTCGCCGTAAGACGGCGACACTCCTTCGCGGGCTCCGCGAAGGGGAAGAAAGTCAACCTGACCCCAGGACCGGCAGCGGTCCGGCGACCAGCGGCACGAACCGGACCGGCATCAGCGTGTCGCGCTGCAGGCCCCTCTCCGTCTTCACGATGCGCTCCACGACCTGGGAGGTCGGATCGCGGCCCACCGGCACGATCAGGATGCCGCCGACCGCGAGCTGGTCGATCAGCGCCTGCGGGCGCTCCTCGGCGGCGGCAGTGACGATGATGCGGTCGAACGGCGCCTGGCCGGGCCAGCCCTTGCTGCCGTCGTTGATGTCGACCACGACATTGTAGATGCCGAGGTCGAGCAGCAGGCGCTCGGCCGCTTTGGAGAGCGGCTTGAAGCGCTCGACCGAGTAGACGCGGCGCGCGAGCTTGGCCAGCACGGCGGCCTGGTAGCCCGAGCCGGTGCCGATCTCCAGCACCTTCATGCGCGGACCGACGCGCAGCGCCTCGGTCATGGCGGCGACCACCAGCGGCTGGCTGATCGTCTGGCCGAAGGCGATGGGCAGCGCGGTGTTCTCCCAGGCGCGCTCGGCGAAGGTCTGCGTCACGAAGCGTTCGCGATCGACCGAGGCGATCGCCGCCAGCACGTTCTCGTCCGTGATGCCCGAATTGCGCAGCTCGGCGATCAGGCGCTGCATGGCGGGAACGTTCACGTTTCCCTCAGTCGAGTTCGACGGGTGCCGCCTCGAAGTCCGCGAGGAGCTTGCGGCGCATGGTCTCGTGCGTCAGGTCGAGGTGCAGCGGGGTCACCGATATGTGGCCCGAGCGAACGGCGGCAATGTCGCTCGCCTCGTCGATCTCGCTCTCCTGCGGGGCGTAGCCGATCCAGTAGTAGGTGCCGCCGCGCGGATCCTTGCGCTCGACGATGTGGCCGCCGAAGCCCCGCGTACCGGTATGGGTGACCCGTACGCCGCGGACCGATGCCGCCACCACGTCGGGAAAGTTGACGTTGACCAGCACGTTGCGCGGCCAGTCGAGCGCCAGCACCCGGCGCGCCACGGCGGCGCCGTGGGCCGTCGCGGTCCCCCATTTCACCGGATGGTCGTGGGTGTAGGCCTGGCTGAAGGCGATCGAGGGGATGCCGAGCAGACAGCCCTCCATGGCGCCCGCGATGGTGCCGGAATAGGTCACGTCGTCGGCGATGTTGGTGCCGCGGTTGACGCCCGAGAGGACGAGGTCGGGCTTGCGGCTCTTCATCAGGTGCTTGACGGCGAACAGCACGCAGTCGGTCGGCGTGCCGTCGACCGCGACCTTGCCCTCGCTGACCTCGCGCGCGCGGATCGGCCGCGACAGCGACAGCGAATGGCCGGCGCCGCTCTGGTTGACCTCGGGCGCCACGATCCAGACGTCGCTCGACAGCTGGGTGGCGATCTCGACCAGCGCCTCGAGGCCCGGCGCATGGATGCCGTCGTCGTTGGTGACGAGGATGCGCGCCTTGGCGAGGTTGGCGACCTTCATTTCCGGACAGGCGCAGGAATGAGGTCGAGCCCGCCCATGTAGGGACGCAGCGCCTCGGGGACCGTCACCGAACCATCCTCGTTCTGGTAGTTCTCCAGCACCGCGACCAGGGTGCGGCCGACCGCGAGCGCCGAGCCGTTGAGCGTGTTCAGGAAGCGCGTCCCCTTCCCTTCCTTCGGCCGATAGCGCGCATTCATGCGCCGCGCCTGGAAGTCGCCCATGTTCGAGCAGCTCGAAATCTCGCGATAGGCGTTCTGGCCGGGCAGCCAGACCTCGAGGTCGTAGGTCTTGCGCGCCGAGAAGCCCATGTCGCCGGTGCACAGCGTCAGGGTGCGATAGGCAAGGCCCAGCCGCTTCAGGACTTCCTCGGCCGACGCCGTCATGCGCTCGTGCTCGGCCTCCGACTGCTCGGGCGCGGTGATGCTGACGAGTTCGACCTTGGGGAACTGATGCTGGCGGATCATGCCGCGCGTGTCCTTGCCGGCAGCGCCCGCCTCGGAGCGGAAGCAGGGCGTGAAGGCCGTGAAACGCAGCGGCAGGTCCTTCTCGTCCAGCACCATGTCATTCACCAGGTTGGTGAGCGAGACCTCGGCCGTCGGGATGAGCCAGAAGCCGTTGTCGGTGCGGAACATGTCCTCGGCGAACTTGGGCAACTGGCCGACGCCGTAGACCGCGGCGTCCTTCACCAGCATCGGCGGGTCGATCTCGGTGTAGCCATTCACCTCGGTGTGCAGGTCGAGCATGAACTGTGCGATCGCCCGCTCCAGCCGGGCCAGCCGGTTCTTCAGGAAGACGAAGCGGGAGCCCGAAATCTTGGCAGCCTGCGCGAAATCCATCTCGCCCAGGCCCTCGCCCAGGGCCACATGGTCCTTGGGCTGGAAGCTGAAATTGCGCTGGCTGCCGAAGCGGCGAACCTCGACGTTGGCATGCTCGTCGCTGCCGACCGGCACGTCGTCCGCCGGAATGTTGGGGAGGATCTCGAGATGCCGCCTCAGCTCTTCGTCGAGGCGCTGGGCCTCGGCCTCGCCCTTCTTCAGCCCCTCTTCCAGGCCGGCAACCTCGGCCATCAGCGCGTCGGCGGGCTCGCCCTTGCGCTTGGCGATGCCGATCTGCTGGCTGAGCGTCTTGCGCCGGGCCTGTATCGTCTCGCTCTCCGAAATGGCGGCGCGGCGGCGCTTGTCGATCTCCAGGATACCGGCCGAAGCGGGCACGAGCCCACGGCGCTGCAGACCTTTGTCGAAGGCTTCGGGAGTGTCGCGGACGAAACGTATGTCGTGCATGGCTAGGAGCTGGCCGCCTCGTCGGCTTTCTTCTCGGCTTCCTCGGCAGCCTTATCCTCGCGCTCGCGCTTCCGCTCGATCCAGCCGCCGATCAGGATGCTGATCTCGTAGAAGGCCATCAAGGGGATGGCGAGGGCAATCTGGCTGACCACGTCAGGCGGGGCCAGAACGGCTGCGATGACGAAGGCGATGACGATGGCATATCGGCGCTTGGACTTGAGGCCCTCGCTGGTGGCGATCCCGACCTGGATCAGCAGGGTCAGCAGGACCGGGACTTCGAAGGCAAAGCCGAAAGCGAAGACGAGCTGCAGGATGCGCTCGAGGTAGTCGGACGATCTCAGCGTCTTTTCGATGTCGGCCGGCGCATACTGCGTGAGCATGAAATTGATCACGTAGGGCAGCACGACATAGTACATGAGCGCGCAGCCGGCATAGAACATGAACGGCGTGGCGACCAGGAAAGGCACGAAAGCGCGCTTCTCGTGCCGGTAGAGGCCGGGCGCGACGAACAGCCAGATCTGCACCGCAATCAGCGGGAAGCCGACGATCAGCGCGACGAACGCCGACAGCTTCACGGTGACGAAGAAGAACTCGAAGATATCGAGGACGATGACCTTGTAGCCATCGGCCAGGGCCGGCTGGATCAGGAACGAGAAGATCGGCTTGGCGAAATAGAACGTGACGAAGAAGACGGCGAAGAAGCACACGAGCGCATAGATCAGGCGCTTGCGCAGCTCGATCAGGTGATCGAGCAGCGGCATCGGCTTGTCGTCTTCGGGTCCGTCGTATGCCTGGGTCACGGATTGGGTCGCAGCATGGGAGCCGCGTTATGCCGCCCTTTGGGACGCAATTCAAAGCGCAAGTTGGCGCTCAGCCGGCCGCGACGGCCTTGACCGGCTTTTCTTCGGCCGAAACAGCCGTCGCCGGAGTTTCGGGCAGGGCCGTCTCGGCAGCCACGGAAGCGGCCGGCGTTGCTTCGGGGGCCGCGATCGGCGTCGCCAACGCGCTTTCGAGCGCCGGCTGGGGCTCGGCGGCGATCTGCGGCGCGGATTCCGGCTCGGCGAGCGGGTTGTCGAACTGGGCCTTGGCGTCGGCCATGGCCTTCTCCCCCTCGGCCATGCCTTCCTGCAGCGCGCTCTTGATCTCCCGGGTGGGATCGAGCGCCTGAAGGTCGAGGCCCTGGGAGGCCGTGAGCTGCTTCTTCACGTCGTCGAGGTCGGCCTGGCGCACCATCTCGTCGACATGGCCACGGAATTCCGACGCCATGCCGCGCATCTGCGCCATCCACTTGCCCCAGCTGCGCAGCATGCCGGGCAGCTCCTTGGGGCCGATGACGACGAGCGCCACCACCGCAATGACCAGGAGCTCAGGACTATCGATACCGAACATGGCCCGTCAGGCCCTCACGTCGCCCGCGTCTCAGATCTTGGCGGCGCTGTCCTGATGGTGGACGGTTCCGCCCGGCGGGGTGGTCGTCGCCTGAGCCGAGATCGGCTTGGCGCTGTCGCCCGGCTGCGCACCCGGCTGAGCCTGCGGCGGTGTCTCTTCATCCTTGGCCCCGACGCCCTTCTTGAAGGCCGAGAGGCCCTTTCCGAAGTCGCCCATGAGCTGCGAGATCTTGCCGCGACCGCCGAACAGCAGCAGCACGACGGCCAGCACGATCAGCCAGTGCCAAATGCTGAAGCTTCCCATTTCACAATGCTCCCAAGATCGATTGCAATCGGCGTGTCGATTTACGTGCGCCGATTATGGCATCCGTTAAGAAGCCCCGGCAACCTGTCGAATAAGGTTGTTCTGGGGCGTCAACGCCCGGCTTCCGCGGGGCCTTCCTCGACGGCGAGGGGCTCGTCGGCCTCATCCTCCGTCGGTTCGAGCGGCAGATCCGGCTCGTCCGGCCTGAATATGGGGGGCTGCGAGCGGGCATCCAAGAGCCCGGCGGCCTTCAATTCCTCATGCCCGGGCAGATCGTCCAGGCTCGGCAGGCCAAAATGTTCGAGGAAGAAGTCGGTCGTGCCCCAGGTCACCGGCTTGCCCGGCGCCCGGCGGCGCCCCATCGGCTTGATCCAGTTCTGCTCGAACAGGAGATCGAGAGTGCCCTTGCTCAGGCCGACGCCGCGCACCTGCTCGATCTCCGCCCGCGTCACCGGCTGGTGATAGGCGATGATGGCCAGGGTCTCGACCGAGGCCCGCGACAGTTTGCGCGTCACCGGCTTCTCGATCTTGAGCTTTTCGGAGAGGTCGGGCGCCGTGCGGAAGGCATAACCGCCCGCCACCTGCACGAGATTCACGCCGCGGCCGGCATAGAGTTCCGCGAGATCGGCCAGCAGACGCTTCACGTCGGCGTCGTTGGGCAGGCGGTCGACCAGTTCCTTCTCGTCCAGCGCCTGTGCCCCGGCGAAGATCAGCGCCTCGAGCAGGCGCAGATGCTGGGCATGATCGGGCGACCCGACGTCGGTCACGGTGTCGCCGGACGCCTGCGCGGCAGCGGCCGACGCGGCAAGGGTCGCGACGGCGACGGCCTCGGCAGCGACGGTCTCGACGACGGCGTCGACCGGCTTTTCGACCCGCTCCGCCGGCTCTTCTACGACGCTCGCCTTCGCCGGCTTGTCGCCCTCGTCCTCTTCGTCGTCCTCTTCTTCTTCGTCGTCATCGTCGGAATCATCATCATCGTCGTCGTCTTCGGAATCATCGTCGTCGTCGTCGGACTCGTCGTCCTCGTCCGATTCCTCGTCGTTCCCGACCTCGTCTTTCTTTTCCTCCTGGTCCTTCTCGGGCTTCTCCCCGGCGGCGACCTGGTCGCGGCCGATCGCGGGCTCGTCGGGTTCTTCGACGGAAGGGGTTGTGTCTCGGATGTCTGACATGGCGGAAACCGTCACTGCTGCTCGGTACGTTTACGCAGATGGATGGGGCCGAAACGCTCGCTCTGGCGCAGTTCGATCTGGCCGTCCTTGGCGAGCTGGAGTCCCGCCACGAAGGTCGCGGCGATCGCCGAGCGGCGGCGTGCCGGATCGGTCAGCCCGGCCGGCAGGAAGGCCTCGAGCGACTGCCAGTCGATGGCGATGCCCAGCATGCGCCCCAGCCGCTCCGCCGCCTCCTCGACCGAGAAGAACTCCATCGGCGCAATCTGGTAGGTGTCGGCATCCTTCGGCCGGACCTGTGAACCGTAGGCGCTGAGAAGGTCGTAGAGCTTCACGTCCCAGACGGCGCGGCGCACGACGACGATGCCTTCGGGCTGACCGCGCGCGAAGATGTCCCGACCGAGCTGCGGCCGCGCCATCAGGCGCGCTCCCGCCTCCTGCATCGCCTCGAGACGGCGCAACTGCCATTGCAGCGCGTCGGCCATCTCCTGGCCCGATGGCTCTTCGCCGGCGGGCGGTTCCGGCAGCAGGAGGCGCGACTTCAGGTAGGCGAGCCAGGCCGCCATCACGAGATAGTCCGCGGCCAGCTCCAGCCGCATGCGCCGGGCCTGATGGATATGCACCAGATACTGATCGACCAGCGCCACCATCGAGATCTTGCGCAGGTCGACCTTCTGGTCGCGCGCCAGGCTCAGCAGCAGGTCGAGTGGCCCTTCGAAACCTTCGAGATTGACGATCAGCTCGCCCTCGCCCGGCGCAATGACGTCGGGACCGGTCGCGGCGAAGGCGTCGGCGGCACCGCCCCCGGCCGGAGCAGCCTCAGCCGGCGCAGCGGCGCCATCGGCGACGGGCGCATCCTCGGGGGGCGGGCTGACAGGTTCGTTCATGCTGTCCCGGTTTAGTGAGCGGGAGCGCCTACCGCCACTGGATTTGGCCCCGCCTTATCCCCATTCCGGCAGGAGTTCGGCGACCCGCCGAGCGGCTTCGGCGAGCCCCCGGGTCCCGGCGGGATCGCGATGGCGGGCGAGAAAGCTGCGCCCGTCCTGAAAGCGTCGATGAGCACGCTCGGTCATCGGACCGGTCCGCGCGGCGATCTCGGCCATCTCGGCCATCCGGCCGTTGCAGTGGAGGGCGATGTCGCAGCCGGCCGCCAGCGCGCGAGCCGCCCGGTCGCCCAGTGACCCGCCCAGCGCCTGCATCGAGAGATCGTCCGAGAGCAGCAGCCCATCGAAGCCGATATGGGAGCGGATCACGTCCTGCACGGCACCTGCCGAAACCGTGATGCAGTGCCCGGGATCGATCGCCTCGAACAGCAGGTGGCCCGTCATCGCCCACGGCAGGTCCGACAGAAGCCGGAAGGGGACGAAGTCGGTGCGCTCCAGCTCGGCGCGCGAGGCCGTGACCTTCGGCAGCGCCTCGTGGCTGTCGACCGTGGCACGGCCGTGTCCTGGGATGTGCTTGATGACCGGTATCACGCCCTCGGCCAGCAGGCCCTCGGCGGCCGCGCGCCCAAGCGCCGCCACGGGCTCGGGCCGGTCGGCATAGGCGCGGTCGCCGATCACGGCATGGGTCTCGGGATAGGCAATGTCGAGCACGGGCAGGCAGTCGACGTCGCAGCCGGTGGAGGCCACGTCCGCCGCCAGCAGCCGGGAATTGAGCCTGGTCGCCTCGAGCCCGGCGTCGGGATCGCGCGCGTACAGGTCGCCGAGCAGCCGGGCGGGCGGCGCCTTGCGCCACCGGGGCGGACGCAGCCGGGCGACCCGACCGCCTTCCTGGTCGATCAGCACCGGCGCCTCGCCCCGCGCGACGCAGGAGCGGAGGTCGTCGACCAGGCGACGCGTGCTCTCGACCGTGTCGACGTTGCGAGCGAACAGGATGAATCCCAGCGGATTGGCGTCGCGGAAGAAGGCGCGCTCCTCCGCCGACAGCTCGGTCCCGGCGCAACCCAGGATGAGGGCGCGCGGCCGGCTCATCCGGGCATCCTCACCGCGCGGGCGGGACCGAGACGCAGTCGGCCTTGCGGGCCTTCAGCGATGCGCAGACGGAATGGGCCTGTTTCTCGTCGAGCGGGCCGGCTTGCACACGATACCAGACGCCGCGATCGCCGAGGTCGACGCGGACCGCCTGCATGCGCAGGTTCGCCAGTTGCTCGCCATGCGCGCTCTGCAGCCGCGCCCAGGTCGATTTGGCGACGTCCTCGTTCTTCACCGATGCCACCTGGATGCGCCAGCCGCCGGTCGGACCCGACATGTTCTCGATCAGGCTGGCGATGCTCGGTCCGCTCTCGGTCGTGGTCGGCGTGTTGGTCGCCGGCTGCATGTTGGGCGGGTTGGCCGGCACCTTCGGCTCGTTGACGGCCGGCGCCGGCGTCGGCCCACCGGTGGTCGAGGAAGGCTGCAACGGCGTCGGCGTCCTTGCCGCCTCCGGCTCCCTCGGCGGAGACGCCGGCAGCGGCAGGCCGTTGGCCGGCAGCTTGGGCGTCACCGCGACCGGCAACAGCTTCTCGGGCTGGGCGGGCACGGCGCCGGGCGCGATGCGATTGAAGACTTCCTTGTCCTGATTGGGCACCACCAGACCGCCGGCATTCTCGGGCTTGATGCGAGCCGGGGTGGTCGGCGCCTGCACGACCAGCGGCTCCAGTCCCCTGCCGCCTGCCTTGACGTCCTGGTTGTGGGCCCACCAGACCACCGAGCCGAAGCTCGCGATGGCGGCGACCGAGACCATCACGGTGAGAATCTGGCCGCGGCGTCTGTTGACCCGCATGAGCAGCGAGTCCCGCGGAGGCGGGGGAATGGAATCGGGTTCATGCGCGACGGGCCGAGGCGGAGGATCGAGCCGCACAGCTACCGACTCGTTGGGCCGGTAGATCGTTGGTCCGTCGCCGGAGGGGGACCGGCGAACATGCATTTTTATCTCATTTCATCGACGGGTGTGACGCCGAAGACCTTTAGACCTGATCCTATCACAAATCCGATTCCCTGTACCAATGCCAGTCGCGCCCGCGTGAGATCGGCATCGCCCTCGATCACGAAACGCAGGCCCGGCTCCTCCCGTCCCCGGTTCCAGTGGGAATGGAAGGCGGCCGCCAGGTCGTAGAGATAGAAAGCGATGCGATGGGGTTCGTGGGCCACCGCCGCCGCCTCGACCTGACGCGGCCACTGGGCGATCATCCGGATCAGCGCGAGTTCGCCGGCATCGGACAGCCGGTCGAGCGGCACGCCGTCGAGACCGTCGGTCGCGACACCAGCGGCCACCGCCTGGCGCATCACCGAGCGGGTCCGCGCATGGCCATACTGGACATACCAGACCGGGTTGTCGCGTGACTGTTCGGTGGCCTTCACCAGGTCGAAGTCGAACGGTGCATCGTTCTTGCGCGTCAGCATGGTGAAGCGCACGACGTCGGGACCGACCTCGTCCAGCAGGTCGCGCAGGGTCACGAACGTGCCGGCGCGCTTGGACATCCGCACCAGCTCGCCGTTGCGCATCACGCGCACCAGCTGACAGAGCTTCACGTCGAGTTCGCCCTGCTCAGCCGTGATGGCGCTGACCGCGGCCTTCATGCGCTTGACGTAGCCGCCATGGTCGGCGCCCCAGACGTCGATCATGTCGGCGAAGCCGCGGCGGTACTTGTCGTGGTGATAGGCGATGTCGTTGGCGAAATAGGTCCAGCTCCCGTCCGACTTCTTGAGCGGGCGATCGACCTCGTCGCCGAACTTCGTGGCCCGGAACAAGGTCTGCTCGCGGTCTTCCCAATCGTCCGGAAGCTGACCCTTCGGCGGCTCCAGCCGGCCCTGGTAGATGAGGCCCTGCTTCGTCAGCTCCTCGAAGGCACGATCGACGGCGCCGCTCTCGACCAGCGCACGCTCCGACGAGAAGACGTCGATATGGACGCCGAGCGTCTCGAGGTCGGCCTTGATCTCCGCCATCAGCGTGGCGATGGCAAAGGCGCGCATCTCCGGCAGCCAGTCGGCTTCCGGCTTGCCGATCCATCGCGCCCCGTCGCGGCGGGCGATCGCCGCGCCCACGTCCTTCAGGTACTCGCCGGGGTAGAGGCCCTCGGGGATCGAGTCGATCGTCTCGCCGAGCGCCTCGCGGTAGCGCAGGTAAGTCGACTGGCCGAGCTTGTCGACCTGTGCGCCCGCGTCGTTGATGTAGTATTCCTTCGTGACGTCGTAGCCCGCCTTGTGCAGCAGGTTGGCGAGCGCATCGCCCACCACGGCGCCGCGCGCATGCGCGACGTGCAGCGGTCCCGTCGGGTTGGCCGACACATATTCGACGTTCACCTTCTCGCCCTTGCCCATCGCCGAATCGCCATAGGCGAGCCCGGCCTTCAGGCAGTCGCCGAGGCGCGCGCGCCAGAATCCGTCGGCGATCTTGAGGTTGAGGAAGCCCGGTCCGGCCACGGCGCCATCGACCACGTCGGGATTGGCCTTGAGGCGGGCGAGCAGCGGTTCGGCGATGTCGCGCGGCTTCTTGCCCGCCGCCTTCGACAGGACCATCGCGGCGTTGGTCGCGATGTCGCCATGCGCCGGATCGCGCGGCGGCTCGGCGGTGATCGCGGAAAAATCGAGCTTTTCGGGCAGTTCGCCCGCCGCCTGCATGGACTGGAGGGCCGCGGCGATCTCGCCGATGAAATGACGGTAGGGATTCATGGGCCGGGTATTGCCGAATCCGCGCCCTTTGTCATCCGGGAGGCGCGCTCCGATGACGGTCAGGAATAGAGGTCGAACAGCCGCCGGTGCTCGTCGAGGGCGAAGCGGTCGGTCATGCCGGCGATGTAGTCGGCGACGACGCGGGCGCGCGCGTGGGTGCCGGCCTGCTCGGCCTTCTCGCGCCACGGCGAGGGCAGGCAGTTGGGCTCGGCGAACAGCAGCTCGAACAGGTCCACGACGACGCGGCGTGCCTTGGAATGCGAGCGGTTCAGCTTCCAGTGCTCGTACATGCGCGTGTAGAGGAAGCGCTTCACGGTCTTTTCGGTGACCGCCATCGCCTCGGAGAAAGCCACGACGGGCCGGCCGAGCGCACGGATGTCGGCCACCGACTTCGGCCCAGCCTCCGCGAGCCGGCGCCTGGTTTCGGCCACGACATCCTCGACCATGGCGTTGATCACGCGCCGCACCGCCTCGTGGATCAGGCGGGTCTGGTCGATGCCGGGATACCTGGCCGTCACCAGCGAGAACATCTCGCCGACCAGGGGGAGGTCGAGCAGGTCCCTGACCTCGAACAGGCCGGCGCGCAGCCCGTCGTCGATGTCGTGGTTGTTGTAGGCGATGTCGTCGCTCAGCGCCGCCACCTGCGCCTCAGGCCCGGCATGGCCGTCGAGTTCGAGGTCGTGATCCTTGCAATAGTCGACGATGGCGGCCGGCAACTCGCCCAGCGCCCGACCCGGCGTCAGAAGCGGCCCATTGTGCTTGACCGCGCCCTCGAGGGTTTCCCAGGTGAGGTTCAGCCCGTTGAACTCGGCGTAGCGGTCCTCGAGCTTGGTGAGGATGCGCAGCGTCTGGGCGTTGTGGTCGAAGCCGGCATAGGGCGCCATGACGCCGTGCAGCGCCTCCTCGCCGGCATGGCCGAACGGCGTGTGGCCGAGATCGTGGGCCAGCGCCACCGCCTCGCCGAGATCCTCGTCGAGGCGCAGCACGCGGCAGATCGTGCGGGTGATCTGGGCGACTTCCAGCGAATGGGTCAGGCGCGTGCGGTAATGGTCGCCCTCGTGGAACACGAAGACCTGCGTCTTGTGCTTCAGCCGCCGGAACGCCGTCGAATGGATGATCCGGTCGCGGTCGCGCTGGAACGGGCTGCGGCTCGGCGACTCAGCCTCGCGATGATGGCGTCCCTTGCTCTGCCACGGCAGCGTCGCATAGGGCGCCAGCGCCTCGTGTCGCCACATCTCCTCGGCCAAACGCGGTCCTCCTGCAGGGCCGCGTTCTACGCCGTCCCGACCGGAAAGGCTACTTGACGAGAGTTACCGGAACCTTCGAGTGCGCGATCACGTCCTGCGCCACCGAGCCCAGCAGGACGCCGGCGAGACCGGTGTGGCCGCGCGTGCCCATCACCACCAGCCCGGCGCCCAGCTTGCGGACGAAGTCGGCAACGATCTCGCCCTGGCGGCCGACGCCGACATGTTTCTTCGCCGTCACCGAGGCCTTCTGGGCCAGCGCCACCGCCGAGGCGAGGGCCTTTTCGCCTTCTTCCCGGTGATAGGAATCGATCTGGTCGCGCGACACGAAGGTCGAGACGGCGCCGCCGACGCTCGGCTGCACGTTCAGAAGGTGCAGCTCGGCCGCGCAGCCGGTGGCGACCATGTCCAGCGCATGCTGAACCGCACGATCGGAAGTCTCCGAACCGTCCACCGCGACGAGGATGGCATTGATCTTGTGCATGGTCGCTACTCCTTGCCCTTGGTTGCCGCGAGATCGACCGGATCATGTGCCCGGTGCTTCTGCTTCGCACGGTGCTGCAGGAAGAAACCGACGACGACGACCAGCACGGCACAGCCGACCTCGAGGATCGTCTTGGCATGGGGCGTGAGGGCGGTGAGCCTGGCGGCATAGCCCGGATCGGTGGCCAGCACCTCACCCGCGATCCAGCCCAGCAGGGCGCCACCGGCGATGACGATGACCGGGAAGCGGTTGAGCAGCGCCATGATCAGGGTGGCGCCGAACACGATCAGGGGGATGGAGATGATGAGGCCCAGCACCATCAGCGTCGTGTCGCCCTTGGCGGCGGCGGCGATGGCGATGGCGTTGTCGAGGCTCATCACGGCGTCTGCGATGATGATGGTGCGGATGGCAGAGCCCAGGGAGCTGGCCGCCTTGATGCCGTCCTCGCCCTCTTCCTCTCCCTGCACCAGCTTGACGCCGATCCACAGCAGCAGCATGCCACCGATGAGCTTCAGGAAGGGGACGGACAGAAGGTAGTCGACGATCAGGACGAAGAGAATTCGCAGCAGGATGGCGCCGCCGCTGCCGATGATGATGGCGGGCCGCTGGTGCTTCTTCTCCAGATTCCGGCACGCCAGCGCGATGACCAGCGCGTTGTCACCCGACAGGATGATGTTCACCAGAATGATCTGGGTCAGACCGCTCCAGAAAGCGGGCGTCAGCTCAAATCCCATTTTGCAGCGGTCCCCTGCCGAATTTCCCTGTGGCGTATGCTTCTAAGCTTCGGCCGAAGGTGTTAGTGCAGCCCTCCCGAAGGGGCAAGCCAAACCGGTCGGTATCCAGGGACGAAATCGCATGGCGGGCAGTGCTGGCTACAACAGGATGTTTCCCGTCTCGTGGACGGAATTGCACCGCGACGCCCGGGCGCTCGCCTGGCGGCTGGCGGACCTCGGACCGTTCAGGGGACTGGTCGCCATCACCCGCGGCGGCCTGGTGCCGGCGGCCATCGTCGCACGCGAACTGAACCTTCGGCTGATCGACACGATCTGCTGCTCGACCTACGACCGCATGGAGCGCGGCGCCAAGGTGGAGTTGCTGAAGGGCACCTCCGCCGAGCAGGACAAGGGGGCCGGCTGGCTGATCGTCGACGACCTGGTCGATACGGGCGTCACCGCCCGCGCCGTGCGCGCCATGCTCCCCGAAGCCCATTTCGCCACGGTCTATGCAAAGCCGGCCGGCCGGCCGGTGGTCGACAGCTACGTCACCGAGGTGAGCCAGGACACGTGGATCCTGTTCCCCTGGGACCAGGAGGCCGTCATGGCCAAGACCATCATCGAACTGAAAGGCGATGCCAAATGAGGCACGCCACCGAAGCCACCTCCCTTGTCATCCCGAGCGCAGCGAGGGACCTTTCCAACTGCCAACCAAGGGTCCCTCGCTGCGCTCGGGATGACAGTGTGCGGGACGTTACGGTGCGCGCCATTCGTACATCTGCACCGATGGGAGCCGACCAATGAAGTGCTATGTCATCCCCGCCCCAAAGGGCATCGACTCGCTGACCCTGGCCGAACGGCCGGATCCGACGCCGGGGCCGCGTCAGGTGCTGGTGCGGGTCATGGCGACGTCGCTGAACTACCGCGACCTGCTCACCATTGAAGCACAATACGCGCGCTCGGCGCCCAAGCCCGACCTGATCCCGCTGTCGGACGGCGCGGGCGAGGTGGTTGCGGTCGGACCCGGCGTGAGCCGGGTCAAGGTCGGCGACCGGGTCGCAGGATGCTTCATGCAGCGCTGGTTCGGCGGCGCCATCAGCGACAGCGCCATGCCCTCCGCGATGGGCGGTGCGATCGACGGCATGCTGACCGAACTCGCCGTGCTGGAGGAAGAAGGCGTCGTGAAGCTGCCGGCGCATCTCAGCTACGAGGAAGGCGCCACCCTGCCCTGTGCAGCCGTCACCGCCTGGAACGCCCTGGTCGAGATCGGCCACATCAAAGCGGGCGACGTTGTGCAGATCCAGGGCACCGGCGGCGTCTCCATCTTCGCGCTGCAGTTTGCACGCATGTTCGGCGCCCGCGTCATCGGCACGTCCAGCTCCGCCGCCAAGGCCGAGCGGCTGAAACAGATGGGGGCCGAGGCGGTGATCGACTACAAGACGACGCCGGACTGGGACCAGGAAACGCTCAGGCTGACCGGCGGCCGCGGCGCCGACATCACCGTCGAAGTCGGCGGTGCCGGCACCTTGCCGCGCTCCTTCATGGCGACCCGGCTCGGCGGCTCGATCGCGGTGATCGGACTGCTGTCGGGTATGGCGACGCTCGATCCCATGCCGATCCTGCGCCGCAACCTCAAGGTCCAGGGCCTCTATGTCGGCAGTACGCAGATGTTCGAGGCCATGAACCGCGCCATCGAGGCGAACGGACTGAAGCCCGTCATCGACGCGGTCTTCCCGTTCGCCGAAGCCCCGGCTGCCTACCGGCACCTCAAGAGTCAGAAGCACTTCGGCAAGATCGTCATTTCACACGCCTAGGAAGCAGATCCCATGATCAAGCGTCGTCTGTTCAGCGCCGGCCTGCTCGCCGTGCCCTTCGTGAAGCCCGCTTTCGCCCAGAACGCACAAGCGGCCTGGCAACCCTCGGGGCCAATCAAGATGGTCGTGGCCTATCCGGCCGGCGGCCCCACCGACGTGATCGCCCGCATCGTCGCCGCCGACATCTCCGGCCCGCTCGGCCAGCAGGTGGTGGTCGAGAACATCTCGGGCGGCGCCGGCGCCATCGGCACCCGTGCCGTGGCCAAGGCCAAGCCGGACGGACAGACGATCACGTTCGGCAACAACCAGACGCACGGCAACAACATGTTCATGCTGAAGGAGCCGGGCTACGACGCGGTCAAGGATTTCGCGCCGCTGGCCGGCGCCGGCGCCTTCGAGCATGTCTTCGTCGTGCGCAAGGACCTGCCGGTGAAGAACATCCAGGAGCTGATCGCGCTCGCCAAATCCAAGCCCGGCGAGCTGAACTATGGATCCACCGGCATCGGCTCGGGCTCGCATCTGTCGACCGAACTGTTCATGGCGCGCACCGGCACCAAGATGACCCAGGTTCCCTATCGCGGCGCACCGCCGCTGGTGCAGGACCTGGTCGCCGGCCGCATCGACATCTCCAATTCGACCCTGCCCAGCGTGCTGGCGCAGATCAAGGCCGGCACGATCCGCGCCATCGCCATCGGCAGCGCCAAGCGCAATCCGCAGCTCCCCGATGTCCCGACGCTCGAGGAGCAGGGCGTGACCGGCGCCAACGCCTCGTCGTGGGCCGCCTTCTTCGCGCCCGCGGCGACGCCGCAGCCCGCGCTCGACCGCCTCTCGGGCGAGATCATGAAGAGCCTGAAGAAGCCCGAGGTCGTCGAGAAGATCGACAAGCTCGGCTTCACCGTCGAACCGCGCGACCCGGCGCAGTTCAAGCCGTACCAGGAGCGGGAGATCGCGACCTGGGTGAAGATCGCCAAGGATGCCGGGATCGAGCCGGGAGAATAGGCAGCGCCATGAAGAACCTCTGGTCCGACGACGACGCCCAGCAAGCCATCGCGAGCCACGCCGCCAAGGGCATCGGCGAGGACCTGGCGTTGCGGGTCTATACGACGCGCCTGCTGGGCGGCGAGCCGAAGCTCGTGCTGCACGGCGGCGGCAACACTTCGGTGAAGACGCGCATGGCCGACGTCACCGGCCGGGCGCTCGACGTGCTCTGCGTCAAGGGCAGCGGCTGGGACATGGGCACGATCGAGGCGCCCGGCCTGCCCGCGGTGCGACTGGCCCCGCTGCGCGAGCTGCAGGGGCTGCAGGCGCTCAGCGATGAGGACATGGTGAACGTGCAGCGCGCCAACCTGCTCGACAGCAAGGCGCCCAACCCGTCGGTCGAGACGCTCCTTCACGCCTTCCTGCCGCACAAGTTCATCGACCACACGCATTCCAACGCCGTGCTCGCGCTGACCGACCAGCCCGACGGCGCCGAGCTGGCGGCCGATCTCTACGGCAGGCGCGCGGCGCTGGTGCCCTACGTCATGCCGGGCTTCGCGCTTGCAAAGAAGACCGCCGAGATCGCCAAGGCAAACCCCGACGTCGAGGGGCTGATCCTGCTGAAGCACGGCATCTTCTCGATGGGCGCGACGGCGGAAGAAGCCTATGTCCGCATGATCGACCTCGTGACGATGGCCGAACAACGTCTGGCCAAGGCCACGCGCAAGATCTTCCCCGGCGCCGACCTGCCGGCAAAGCCTGCGACGGCGGCGGAGGTCGCGCCGATCCTGCGCGGCCTGTTCTCGCTGCCGGCCAAGGCCGGCGGCCGCGAAGCCGCACAACGCTTCGTGTTCGAGTTCCGCAGCTCGCCCGAGATCCTGGCCTATGCCAACGGCAAGGAGATCGCGCGCTACAGCCCGCAGGGTCCGGTGACGCCCGATCACGCGATCCGCACCAAGAACGTGGCCTTCATCGCGCCCGCGCCGGAAGCCGGCAAGCTCGATAGCTTCAAGAGCGAGGCCAAGGCCGCGCTCGAAAAGTTCGCCGCCGACTATCACGCCTACTTCACGCGCTACAACGGCAAGCAGATCACGGCGAAGAAGGAGCTCGACCCGATCCCGCGCGTGGCGCTGGTCCCCGGCGTCGGCCTGTTCGGCATCGGCAACAGCTCGAAGGATGCCAGGATTGCCGCCGACCTCGCCGAGACGACGGTGGCGGTCATCGCCGATGCCGAGCGGCTGGGCACCTACGAGTGCATTCCCGAGCCCGATATCTTCGACATCGAATACTGGTCGCTCGAACAGGCCAAGCTCAGTGCCGCGGCCGAAAAGCCGCTGGCGCGGCGCATCGTGGTCGTGACGGGCGGTGCCTCCGGCATCGGCGCGGCCACGGCAGCCGCCTTCGCGCGCGAGGGCGCCGAGGTGGCGGTGCTCGATCGCGACGTCTCCAAGGTGAAGGGCTTCGGCGTCGCCTGCGACGTCACCGATCCGAAGTCGGTGCGAGACGCCTTCGACACGGTGGCGGCGGCCTTCGGCGGCGTCGACATCGTGGTGTCGAACGCGGGCGCAGCCTGGCAGGGCCGCATCGGCGACGTCGACGAGGCCGTGCTGCGTAAAAGCTTCGAACTCAATTTCTGGGCCCATCAGAGCGTGGCGCAGAATGCCGTCCGCATCATGCGCACCCAGGGGCTGGGCGGCTGCCTGCTGTTCAACACCTCCAAGCAGGCGGTGAACCCGGGACCGGACTTCGGACCGTACGGCCTGCCGAAAGCCGCAACGCTGTTCCTGATGCGCCAGTACGCGCTCGACCACGGCGGCGACGGCATCCGCGCCAATGCCGTCAACGCCGACCGCATCCGCACCGGTCTCCTGACGGACGAGATGATCGCCCAGCGGTCCAAGGCGCGCGGCCTCAGCGAGGCCGACTATATGGGCGGCAACCTGCTCGGCCTCGAAGTGACGGCCGACGACGTGGCGCAGGCCTTCGTTTCGCTGGCCAAAGCGGCGAAGACGACGGGCGCTGTCACGACCGTCGACGGTGGTAACATCGCGGCCGCCCTGCGCTAGGGTTCCTTTCCCAAGGGAGGTCCCGTTGCCGATCGAGACGCGTCCGCTTCAGCCTGAGCAGCCCCTCTTCGCCGCCCGGATGACCGGCATCGATGCGACGCGGCCGCTGACGCCCTCTGATGTCGCGGCGGTCGAGGCCGGCATGGACAAGTATGCCGTGCTGGTGCTGCCCGGCCAGGACATGACGGACGAGCAGCAGCTCGACTTCACGCGCCACTTCGGTCCGCTGCAGGCGGCCGCCAACACCGGCATGACCGCCGCCGACATGCGCCTGCACGACGCCTTCGCCGACGTCTCCAACCTCGACAAGCAGAACCGCAAGCTGGAGCGCGACGATCGCCGCCGAATGGCCGCGCTGGGCAACCGGCTGTGGCACTCCGACGCCACCTTCCGCATCGTGCCGGCCCGCTACTCGCTGCTGAGCGGCCGCATCGTGACGCGCGACGGCGGCAACACCGAGTTCGCCGACATGCGCGCGGCCTACGATGCGCTCGACGAGGCGACCAAGGCCGAGATCGAGGACCTGGTCTGCGAGCACTCGCTGATCTATTCGCGCGGCCAGCTGGGCTTCACCAACTTCACCGACGAGGAGCGCCATCGCATGAAGCCGGTGCTGCACCGGCTGGTGCGCACGCATCCGGTCACCGGCCGCAAGTCCCTGCTGCTGTCGGCGCATATCGGCACCATCGTCGGGTGGCCGCGGCCCGAGGCCATGGCCTTCATCCGCGACCTGATGGAGCACGCGACGCAGCCCGAGTTCGTCTACGTCCACCGCTGGACGAAGCATGACTTCGTGATCTGGGACAACCGCACCACCATGCACCGCGTCCGCCGCTTCGACGACCTGAACATCGTCCGCGACATGCGCCGCACCACGACCATGAGCGAAGGCCCGACCGTCGAGGGACAGCAGGCAGCGTAGCTAACTCCGTCGTCTCGACCGAAGCGCCAAAGGCGCGTAGCGGAGAGACCTTCGCTCAGCCAAATGCCGGCAGATCGTCGAGAGAAGATCTCTCCACTACGCCGCGCGTTGCGCGGCTCCGGTCGAGATGACGGTTAACGCCCGTCGAACTCCGTATCCTTCTTCGGGATCAGATCGTACGGCAGCGCGAAGCCCGGCATGGCCTTGATGCGGTCGCGCCAGGCGGCGAGGTTCGGCCGGCTGTCGATCGACAGGCCGCCTTCGTGGGCGAAGACCATGCGGCCCCAGCAGCCGATGTCGGCGATCGAGCAGGCATCGCCCACCAGCCATTCGCGGCCGGCCAGCGACCTGTCCGCGAAGTCGAGCGCCGCCTCGGCCTGTGGGCGGAAGAAGTTCACGATGTCCTGCGACACGTCGGGACGGAAGCGCGCGAAGTGGCGGACGCGGGCCACGTTGGTGATGGCGTCGTTCTCCCAGGCGAGCCACTCGCGCGCCTGCCAGCGATGCTGCTCGGTCCTGGGCTCGAAGTGCCCGGTCGTGCGCGCGAGATAGTCGATGATCACGTTCGACATCACCAGCGTCAGGCCGCGATGGCGCAGCACCGGCACCTGGCCGTAGCGGTTGATCGCGAGATGCGCGGCTTCCTTCTGCACGCCGTTCTTCAGGTTGACCGTGCGGAACGAGAACGGCAGGCCCGAGAGCGCCAGGAAGAGCATCGGCTTGTAACTGGAGCTCGACGTGAAACTGCCGTGCAGAACGAGGCGCTCGTCGCTCATGGTCTCTCCTGTGGCGTTGGCCGGAGGCAATTCGTACTCTTGTCCATCCTCGGAGGAAACGAACATGACAGCGCTCAAGCGCCGGCAGGTCGGAAAAACGAAACTCGACGTCACCGAGATCGGTCTTGGCGGGGCGCCGATGGGCGGTTTCCGCGCCACCATCTCCGATGCGGAAGCGGTGCAGCTCACCAACGACGGGTACGAGTCCGGCATCCGCTACTTCGATACCTCGCCCTTCTACGGCTACGGCCGCAGCGAGCTGCGCATGGGGGCGGCGTTGCGGGAGAAGCCGCGCGACAGCTACGTGCTCTCGACCAAGATCGGCCGCATCCTGCATGTGCGGAAGCCGGGCGAGGTCCTGCCAAAAGACTTCCGCGAGAATGGACTGCCGGGCTTCGTGCCCCGGTTCGACTATACCTACGACGGCGTGATGCGCTCGCTGGAGCATTCGCACCTGCGGCTGGGCCTCGACAGGATCGACATCGCGCTGGTCCACGACGTCGACTTCTGGACGATCAAGGACCGCGCCATCCTCGACGAGCGCTTCAAGACGGTGATGGATTCGGGCTTCCGTGCGCTCGACGAACTGCGCAAGGCTGGCGTCATTTCCGCGATCGGCGTCGGCATCAACGAGAGCGACACCAGCACGCGCTTCATCAAGGCCGGCGATTTCGACTGCATGCTGCTGGCCGGGCGCTACACGCTCCTCGAACAAGGCGCGCTGGAGGAGTTCCTGCCGGAATGCACCAAGCGCGGCGTCTCGGTGATCCTGGGTGGGCCGTACAATTCCGGCATCCTCACCGGCAACGTGAAGGCCGGCGCGACGCACGACTATGTCGCCGCGCCGCAACATCTGCTCGACAAGGCACAGAAGATCGAGGCGGTGTGCCGTCGGCACGGCGTGCCGCTCGGCGCCGCTGCGATGCAGTTCCCGCTGTTCCACCCCGCCTTCTGCTCCGTCATTCCGGGCGCGCTCAGCGTCGCCGAGGTGAAGCAGAACGTGGCCCATATGGACGTGAAGATACCGGTCGAGCTGTGGAGCGAGCTCAAGAGCGAGAAGCTGCTCGACGCCGCGGCACCGACCCCGAACTGAGGAAGCTCGAATGAAGATCGTCGATGCGCAGATCCATATCTGGTCGCAGACCGTCACGCCGCCCTCGGGCCTGCATCGCAAGGTCGAGAAGTTCACGGCCGAAGAAGCCCTCAAGGAGATGGACGAGGCCGGCGTCGATGCGGCGCTGATCCATCCGCCCTATTCCTGGGATCCGGACTCGAACCAGCTCGCCCTGGACGCCGCCCGGAAGTACCCTGATCGCTTCGCCGTGATGGGCCAGTTCCCACTGGAAGCGCCCGAGAGCCGCAATCGCATCAAGGGCTGGCGCGACCAGCCCGGCATGATGGGCCTGCGCTGGGCGCTGCTGCAGCCGGCCGAGCAGAAGTGGCTGAACGACGGGCTGCTCGACTGGGTGTGGCCGGCCGCCGAGAAGGAAGGCATTCCGGTCGCGACGATGGGCGGCATCTTCCCCGACAAGTTCCGCGCGATCGCCGAAGCGCACCCCCACCTCAAGATGATCGTCGATCATTGCGGTCTGAACCGTCACGGCCAGGACGAGGAGGCCTTCATCCATCTCGACAAGCTGGTGGCGCTGGCGAAGCTGCCCAACGTCGCCGTCAAGGCGACCGGCGCGCCGCATTATTCGACCCAGGGCTATCCGTTCCGCAACATCCAGGACGGGCTGCACCGCATCTTCGACGCCTTCGGCCCCAAGCGCTTCTTCTGGGGCACCGACATCACCCGCATGCAGTGCACCTACCGCCAGTGCGTGACCTTCTTCACCGAGGAGCTGCCTTGGCTGAAGGGCCCCGACCTCGAGGACGTGATGGGGCGCGGGCTTTGCGAGTGGATCGACTGGGAGCTGAAGTTCGACTGATTAGACTGCCGGGAGATTGAGGAGTCGACATGAGTACTCCCCCAAAGAATCTCACGACTGAAACGGACGACCGGCAGCTTCGCCCGCCGGCCGAAGAAGCACCTGTCGAGCATCCGCGCGTTCATGTGATGGAAGTCTATGAGCACAGCCATGCAAAGTACGCCGATCTGTACAAGAAGCTGGCTCAGTAAGGTCGCCCATGCCCCCGGAATGCATAGTTCCACCAACTACTCCGGTCGAGACGACGGGATGCTCTATTTTTTCTTCGGCAGGATCTGCCCGCGGATCTCGCCGTCGGGGTACTTTTCGGTCAGCACGTTGACGTACCACAGGCCGGCCAGCACTTCGCGGGCCTGCTGCTCGGTGAGCGTCACGCCGTCGCTCACCGTCGAACGGTCGGCGTAGAAGGGCACGTCGATGGGAACGACCTGGACCGCGTTCTGGTCGGGCGCCGCGGGGCCGTAGAGGCCGGCCTGGCGCACCGGGCCGCTCAGGCGCACCAGGTTGATCTTGTATTCCAGCACCCGGGTCGACGGCCGGTAGGTCGCCGCGAAATAGCCCTCGCCCTTGCTGTCGGTGGCCGGCACGACGCGCGCCCCGCTCAGGTCGGCGCGCAGGTCGGTGTAAGGCAGGTTCGGCTCGCCCATGTTGAACGAGCAGGCCGAGGCGGCGAGCAGCGGGCCGAGGGACAGGCCAAGGGAGAGGAACGCGCGGCGGGACGGGAGGCTCATGCTTCAGTCTACGTCGTCAATCGCGCCGGCGTCCCCACACCAGATCACGCTTTGTGGTGCACCGCCGCCCGGCCATAGACCGGCGTCGGCAGGCCCTCCTGACGCGCCTTGAGCTGCAGCGACAGGAAGATCGAGTAGAGGCGCGATTGCATCAGGTTGCCGCCGTGGAACCACAGGTTCTCCTGCGCCGTCGGCTTCCACATGTTGCGCAGCTCGCCCTCCCAGGGGCCGGGATCCTTGGCGGTGCCGGAGCCCAGGCCCCAGCACTTGCCGACCTTGTCGGCGACCTCGGGCGAGATCAGTTCGGCCGCCCACTGGTTCATCGAGCCGTAGCCGGTGGCATAGACGACCAGGTCGGCCTTCAGTTCGGTGCCGTCGTCCAGCACGACCGAGTCCTCGGTGAGACGCTCGATCTCGACGCCGGACTTCAGTTTGATGCGGCCGTCGGCGATCAGCTCCGAGGCGCCGACGTCGATGTAGTAGCCGGAGCCGCGTCGCAGATACATCGGGCCGATGCCGGTATTGTCCTCGCCGAAGGTCAGCTTGAAGCCCGCCTTCTCCAGCCGCGCGTAGAACTCCGCATCCTCGTGCCGGATCCGCTCCATCACCGGCTGCGCCACGGTCGGCAGGGCGGCGTAGGGCATCGAGGCCGTGGTGAGGTCGGCGATCTCGGTGGTGATGCCGGAGGCCACCGCCTCCTCCGAATAGAGCGGCCGGTTGCGCGCCAGCGTATCGGCCCGCACGACCAGCGTGGGCGAGCGCTGCAGCAGGGTGACGTCGGCGCCGTGTTCCCAGAGGTCGGCGGCGATGTCGTGCGCCGAGTTGTTCGAGCCCACGACGATGCACTTCTTGCCGGCCCAGCCTTCGCCGCCGGGATGACGGCTGGAATGGTGCTGCCTGCCCTTGAAGCGCTCCGCGCCCGGGAAGGCCGGAATCTCCGGGAAGCCCGACATGCCGGTCGCGATCACCAGCTGCTTCGGCTCGAGGGTGACTTCCTGGCCGTCGCGCTCGACGACGACGGTCCACTCGCGCTTCTTCTCGTCGAACGACGCGCTCCTGCACGTGGTCGAGGACCAGTAATCGAGTTCCATGATCCTGGTGTAGGACTCGAGCCAGTCGCCCATCTTGTCCTTGGGCGTATAGATCGGCCAGTGATCGGGAAACGGCAGGTACGGCAGATGGTCGTACCAGACCGGATCGTGCAGGCAGAGCGACTTGTAGCGGTTGCGCCAGGCGTCGCCCGGACGGGCATTTCGATCGACGATCAGGGTCGGTACAGCGAGTCGCTTCAGCCGCGCACCGAGCGCGATGCCGCCCTGCCCGCCGCCGATCACCAGCACATAGGGCTGGCGCTCGAAGCCCAGTTCCCTGGCATCGGCCTTGCGGCGGTCGGTCCAGGTCACGCGGTCCTTGAAGGCGCCGTGCTGTGTGCCGTGCTCGCGCGTCGGTCCCTTCTTCTCCTCGAAGCCCTTCAGCTCCATCAGCGCGGTGAAGAAGGTCCAGGCCTTGCCGTCCTTCAGGCGGACATGACCCGTGCCGCGGCCCTGCGCCGTCTCGAAGGTGAACCAGCCGGGCCGGCCTGACAGTTTGAAGGAGTCGGGCTTCACGTCGCCGAGGCGCGACTCGAGCATGTCAGCAATCGCAGTGCGGCTCTCGAGCGTCACGATGTTCCAGGTGAAGGCGACGAGGTCGCGCCAGTAGCATTCTTCGGCGAACAGCGCCGTCGCCGCCTCGATGTCGGATCGCTTCAACGCGGACGCAAACTCGGCAAGCCACTCGGTCTCGTTCATTGTCATCCCATTGCGACGGACATGCAGGCGGCGCACTCTAGAAGAAGGACGACTCCAGAGGAATGGGCGCCCGGGAGGAACCAACGATGAAATACGACGTGATTTCCGCGGATGGGCATATCGACCTGATCTGGCTGCCGCCGGATCTCTTCACCAGCAACGCACCGGCCTCGATGAAGGCGCATGCCGCACGTCGTCGACGGACCCAAGGGACCGGAATGGACGAGCGCCAACGGCGCGAAGTTCGGACTCGTGAACGGCATGGGCTCCGCGGGCCGCGAATACGTGCCGGGCATCATCCACCGCTCCGACCGCATGGCCTCGACCGGTCTCTATGACGACGGCAAGAAGGGCATCCGCCGCCTGACCGAGGTCGACCATCGGCTGAAGGACCAGGACCGCGACGGCGTGCAGGCCGAAGTCCTCTACGGCGTGCTGGGGTCGAGCGGCCGGCTGAACGACCCGGAAGCCGCGCTCGTGATGCTGCGCATCTACAACGACTGGCTCCACGATTTCTGCAAGCAGGCGCCCGACCGTCTGGTCGGCCTGGCCAACATCCCGAACTATGACATGGAAGAGTCGGTCGCCGAGGCGATGCGCTGCGCCAGGCGCGGCGTGAAGGGGCTCGACATCGCCAACCGCCCCGACATGACGCCGCTCTGGGACCCGTTCTGGGAGCCGCTGTGGAAGTTCGGCCACGAGACCGGCATCCCGCTGCACTTCCACACGATCGGCGGCCGCTCGCCGGACGTGACCAGGTTCACGCCCGAGATCCAGCGCCGCATCTTCGCCGTGCACATCACCGGCTTCCAGATGCACATGAGCACCATGCTGATGGGTCTCATCTACTCGGGCGCACCGGCGCGCTATCCCAACCTCAAGATCGTCATCGGCGAGGCCGGGCTCGGCTGGATCCCCTATGTGCTGCAGCACATGGATCTCGAGTGGGAGGACCAGTTCCAGGACCTCGACCTCAAGATGAAGCCGTCGGAATATTGGCACCGGCAATTCTACGCCACCTACCAGACCGATCCGGTCGGCATCGAGCTGCTGCGCCATCTCGGCGAGGACAATGTCATGTGGGGCTCGGACTACCCGCATCCCGACGGGATCTGGCCCGACAGCCAGGAGTTCCTGAGCCGCGAACTGTCCCATGTCTCCGCCGGGACCCGGCGCAAGATCGTGCGCGACAATGCGATGAAGCTCTACGGGCTCGCGAACTGATGAGTCGGGAGGGCGGAACGGCGCGCACCGCCCTCCTGATCGTCTTCGCGATGCTGGCCTTCGCCGGCAACTCGCTGCTCTGCCGCGTCGCGCTGCGCGACACGGCGATCGACGCGGCGAGCTTCACCTTGATCCGCCTCGCTTCGGGCGCGCTGATTCTCTGGATCCTGCTGCGTGTGCGCGGAAAGCAGCCGCTGGCGGCGGGAAGCTGGCCGATGGCCGCGATGCTCTTTGCCTACGCAGTCTGCTTCTCCTTCGCCTATCGCGATCTCACCGCCGCGACCGGCGCGCTGCTGCTGTTCGGCGCGGTGCAACTCACCATGACCGGTTACGGCCTTTTCAAGGGTGAGCGCCTGGTCGGGTTGCGACTGGTCGGCGTACTGGTGGCCATTGCCGGCCTCGTGTGGCTCCTGCTGCCCGGCCTGTCCGCGCCGCCTTACCTCGCCGCGGCGCTCATGCTGGCGGCCGGTCTCGCCTGGGGCATCTACTCCCTGCTCGGACGCAGCGCCGGCGACCCGACGGCGGCGACCGGGGGCAATTTCATCAGGGCCGTGCCCTTCGCGGCCGTGCTCAGCCTGGCCGCGGCAAGCCAGGCCAGTCCCGACCAGACCGGACTGATCTACGCCGTTGCGTCGGGCGCCGTGACCTCGGGCCTGGGTTACGTGCTCTGGTACGCCGCCCTCCCGGCACTGTCCGCCACTTCGGCCGCCACAATACAGCTTTGCGTCCCCGCCATTGCCGCGCTGGGCGGTGCGGTGCTACTCGCCGAGCCGATCACCGCGCGGCTGCTGCTGGCGTCGGCGGCCATCCTGGGCGGTATCGCGCTCACCATTCGCAAGAAGAGCTGAAGCAAGGGGACACATGTTCGAGGTTGCCGATCGTCTGAAGAACGTGAAGGTGTCGGCCTCGGCCGCGATGACCCGCAAGGTGCGCGACCTGCGCGCCCAGGGCGTGAAGATCGTGGGCCTGTCCTCGGGCGAACCCGACTTCCCCACCCCGGCGCATGCCATCGAGGCCGCGCACGCCGCGGCACTGGCCGGCGAGACCAAGTATCCGCCGCAGGACGGCATCAGGCCTCTCAAGGAGGCGATCCAGCGCAAGTTCAGGCGCGACAATAATCTCGACTATGCGCTGGACGAGATCATGGTCTCCAACGGCAGCAAGCAGATCATGTACGACGCGCTGATGGCGAGCGTGAACCCGGGCGACGAGGTCGTCATCCCCGCACCGGGCTGGATTTCATACGCCGATCAGGCCGTGATCGCCGGCGCCAAGCCGGTGCCGGTCTCCTGCCCCGAGAACAACCAGTTCAAGCTTCGCGCCGCCGATCTCGACGCCGTCATCACGGCGAAGACCAAGTGGGTGGTGTTGAACTTCCCGAACAATCCGACCGGCGCCGTCTGCTCGCCGGCCGAGATGCGGCAGATTTGCGACGTGCTCCTGAAGCACGGGCACGTGCTGGTGATGGCCGACGACGTCTACGAGCACCTGGTCTATGGCGACGCGACGTTCAGCACCGTGGCCGAGGTCGAGCCGGCGCTGAAGGACCGCACGCTCACCGTCAACGGCGCATCCAAGGCCTATGCGATGACCGGCTGGCGGGTCGGCTTCGCGGGTGGCCCGCGGGCGATGATCGCGGCCATGACCAACATGCAGGGGCAGATCGGTTCCGGCATCTCGACGATCGGCCAGGCGGCCGCCACTGCCGCGCTGAACGGCCCGCAGGATCTCCTGAAGGAACGCGCCGCCGACTACCAGAAGCGCCGCGACGAGGTCGTGGCGATGCTGCGCGCCGCCAAGGGCATCACCTGTCATCTGCCGGAGGGCGCGTTCTACGTGTTCCCCAACATCGCGGGCTGCATCGGCAAGACCACGAAGGGCGGTCGCAGGATTTCCAGCGACACCGACTTCGTGACAGCGCTGCTCGAAGAGAAGCATGTCGCGACAGTGCAGGGCGCGGCCTACGGCATGAGCCCCTACTTCCGGATCTCCTACGCCACCGACATGGCGAGCCTTCGCGAAGGCTGCACCCGCATCCAGGAATTCTGCGCCGAGCTGCATTGAAGATTCCGTCGTCTCGACCGAAGCCGAGCGCAGCAAGGCGTAGCGGAGAGACCTTCTTTCGACGATTAGCCGGCTTTTGGTAGAGGGAAGGTCTCTTGTGTGCGAGGCCGGTGCCATGATGTGCGAACGGGCGGCTGCTCC
>VFQN01001485.1_pt1 | contig 39141 bp, 58 predicted proteins | sample 3512371 | NCBI WGS metagenome assembly VFQN01 (sample SAMN10412370, study PRJNA504923) | tailings metagenome | isolation source: Replicate 2 from Balatoc abandoned mine | place: Philippines: Itogon, Benguet | collected 2017-08-28
TCGAAGCCTCCCAACACAGCCTGGCCAACAGTGCCGTGGCGCACTCCAGGGCGGCAACTGCAACTCGGTATTCTTCGGCCAGCGACCCGTCGTCGTGATCAGGCCCCCGTCCCTCATCCTCCACCTCCCCGGCTGCCCCAGCCCCGCCGCCTCCCTGCCCCCTCCCCTCGCCCCCTGACGCTCTGCACGCTGATTCCGCGTACAGCTGCACGCCGACTGACAGTACCGGCAGCAGCTCAGACAGCGCGAACGACGCCCGCACCGGACACTGCGCACCGGCCGCAGGAGGCCCGCGGCCACCACACCGCCCAGTCCGTTGTGCTGCTGCCTCCTGCACGTCCATGCCAACCGCGACCGTTGGTGCGGCCTCCTGCCACCGCAGGATTAAGACGCACAGGCAGGTCTTGATGAGCACCATCGCCTGGCAGGCAACAACCGCGAGCCACCATAATCTTTCGCTGCCACCCTCCTCCGCAGCCCCGTCCACTGCTGCCGCCGCCCGCAGCTCCCCTATCGCCCCGTGCAGCCGTCTGCCCAGCGCCGACACCAGCTCCCCCACTTGCCCCAATGGGCCGAACTGCAGCGCGTCCGCCAGGCAGCAGTTGACACCCGGGAAGATGCTGGGCGGGCGCCACACAGGCCCCATGAAGTCGCCTGTACCCATGCGGTCCACCAGCTGGGTGAGGCACGGCAGCAGGCCCGCCTCAATCGCCACGGCGGAGTCCGCGGAGGGGCCAGCGCCTGACGAACAGGACAGGGCGAAGCACTCGATCAACAGGGCACGTCGTCTGGGAATAAGGGATGAGGTGCTTGGTGACCACGTCCTGGCGGCCACTGCCTAATCCTGTTCCGTAGATTGTAATGGCCCCGAGCGGCACGCTACGTTACCAATGGTGCCTCGAACGTTAAGCCACTAAAGGCCATGGGATGGAACGCCTGAAGCGGTATTCTGGCAGTATGTACCGCCGACACCGAGAAGTCCATGTGGCGAGAAGGTGTCGTATTCAGGGTCGTGGTCCGATTCAGCCGGCCACCGGGGAGAGGGCCCCGTGATCAACAAATAGCCGCAGACACTGGTGTAGTGACGGGAAATGTCACGCCTGCGCACGCCTGCCCCGATCGGACCCGCGCAGCTGCGCGGCCGTAGGGGCTTGTCCGTGACCATCAGATACCGCCCCCCCTCATTATTATTATCGCAGGGGCACACTCGGCTGCTGCCGCCGCGGCGGACCCACGAGGGGCGGCAGCAGCAGCAGGAGCAGCAACATGGCTCCAAAGTGGCTCAGGTGTCGAAGCTGAAAATGGGGGCCCCTTCGGTGACGGTGAGGCACGTGGCATACGACCCCAGCAGCCGCAGCATTGTGCTGGCCACGCCCTGCGCGGTATACCGCCTGCCGCTGGGGCACGGCGCCCTGGTGCCCACCCTGCTCGCGGGGAGGGATGATTATCACGGTAAAGGTGACGGAAATGGAAGCGACGCTCGCTTCCAAGAGGTAGGTCGCGTGCATGTGGCCAGCGACGGCGGTGTGCTGGTAGCCGACCTGCAGAGCCGCTGGCGGCGCCGAGGCGTCAGCAAGGCCTCAGCGCTGCGCTTTGTCACGAAGGGCGGCACCGTGTCAACACTGGCCAGCCTGGATTGCGATATCCTGGACCTGGACATCCTGCCCTTTGGCTACGTACCTGCTCTGCACGAGGAGGGCGTGACGTTGCTGCAGCCCCCTCCACTGTGTAGCGCAAGAAGTGGCCACCGCGAGTGCCACGGAGCCTCTGGGTTTGCAGGCAGCCTACTGAAGGGTGGCCTGCCATGCCGCGGGAGCCGGCAGCCCCGCCCCGTCCTCCTCTCCGCCGCCCTGCACCCTGGCCTCTGACCTGGGGGCTGCTAGACCAGCAGCGGAACAGCGCCAACGGCTCCTCGGACGTCGTGGTTGTCGTGGGGGAGCAGCGCTTCCCTGCCCGCCGGCTACTGCTGTGCGCTCAGTGCGAGCATTTCCGTCAGCGGCTGGACCCGGCAGCGGCTTTTGCGGACGGGGCTTCTGCTCCGGAGCTCACCCTGCCCGACGCCGACCCGGGGGCGTTTGAGGTGGCGCTGCATTTCATGTACACGGATGAGGTCCTTAGGAAGGTGCAGAAGGACGGAATGGATGGGCACGAGCAGGGGGGAAGCGGGCCGGGCCTGGCGATGTTGCAGGCCGTGGGCGAGCTGGCGGACCGGCTGCTGCTGCCGCGGCTGTGCGAGCTGCTGACGCCGCTGATGCTGGCCCGGGTGGATGCGGGTGGGGCTGCGTGGTGGGGCTGCTGCTGTGGGCGGAGGCGAGGGCGGGCAGCTTCGGGCAGCCGCTGCGGGGCCTGAGGGAGTGGTTCAAGAGGCACCGGGACGAGCTGGTGGAGCGGGAGGAGGACATGACACGCCTTATGGCCGCCAGCCCCAGCATGGCCTACCAGCTGTGCTTCACACGTAGTGCCAAGCGGCAGCGGCAGGGCTGAGTGCGGGAAGGCGTGAGGAGGGCAGGGTTGATACTTCTTTTTGCACTCGTTGGCATTACATATAGTGGTTGGGCTGGTGGCCTACGTGGTAGTTTATGTGCCAGGCAGTGCCGGCGTGTTCAGGGTGTTGAGTTATCTACCGGTATGCATGCAAGCAGCCGCGCTGTTTTAAGAGAGGCTGGATTTTTGTCATCATGGCCCACGCGCCCACCGGCCCTGCCTCGGCCACGGCATCCTCGTCTACACCTGGTAAGGAAAGTGCGAAACTCGTTACAGCCTGGATGAATCTAAGAGCACATATGCTGGCGAGCGCTGTGTGGAACACTTGTACAGCAGGGCCAGTGCACCATAACTTAAGTCACGAAGTCATTGTCATTGGCTGTGCCGCAGGCTGGATTGGCCTGCAGCAGGATGGCGCTGTGCGTTGATTCATGCTTGAACGTGTCTGAATGTGTGGGCCATGTACCAGGATTTGGTGTATGACACAAGTGATGCCTTGCCATTCCTGCACCTGCATGCATGCAAGACGCTTTGGTTACTTAACATGCATCGCCATGCACCGTGCCAGTGAACGGTACTGTGCGTTACATCTCAGTCATGCTAAGGCATCTGGTCACGGTCGTGTCAAGGGGGCCGGAACTCCTAAACGCTGTCGTTACTCGAGTGCACCTGAGGCACGGCAGAGGACGCGGAGGACTGCTGTGAAGGGCACGTGGCCGTACTTGGTGGCCTAGTGCCAATTGTCCAATGCTACTCTTACTGTCGCAACCTAACTGACACCAGACTGAGCCGGAGAAACCTGTTACGGCAGCGCACAGGTAGTGCCCGCCGGGGTGACAAGGTGTCTGTACGGTGCCATTGGCCATGCCCCACCCGCGCACCGGCATGCCCCCATGCACCTGATATCACGGCCGATGTCCACCCACGACCAGATATCAAAATATCGGAGGAAAATTTTGTCGCGCAACTATAGTACGTGCCCTCGCGCAATTCAGCCCAGATCGCGCCCAAGGCGTTTGCGCGCTCCTCTCTAGCCAACAGCACCACGGCCGACGCCGACAATAAGCATGGATTTCTACTGGACATTACTGTCGCTGCTAGCGACGCTCGTCGCGGGCTTGGTCTTCACCCAGGTGCGACCGAGACAAGTGCATCGGACTGTAGCTGTCAGAAAGTTGACTCTAATTTGATGTCACATCTATGTTCGTGGCATGAAGCATATCATTGAGTATCATGTGAAGGCTTAGGAGATCGGGGCGGAACCTTGTCTCGACACGAGCTGCAGCAACACCCCTGCACACTCCGTGGCACTGTCCCAGCCGACCCCCAGCCAGTTTGCGGCCAGTATATCTTCCCACCTTCAGGTCATGGCTGATACAGTGATATCATGTTGGCTCATCATCAGGCGTGGCAAGTCTGTGTCTCCTGCTTGCACGCCCACTGTTCGCAGTCCCGTGAGGGCGGCGTGGTGGAGGCCGGCTCCGGCGGCAATATGGCGCTCCGCAGCGCCTTCTACGCGCTGCGCAACAACTACGTCTTTGTCTACGCCCTCATGATGGGTAAGTAATTTGTTAACGGTCGGACGTTGTTTCCGCGTGCACCTAGTACCACAGCTGTGCGCCTGAGGTTCTTACACTCCAACCGCCCCTCCCCCTTGGCGCCCCGCAGCCGGCGACTGGCTGCAGGGCCCCTACGTGTATGCCCTGTACCAGCACTACGGGTATGGTGTCAAGGTGAGTGGGTATCCTGCAACGGTCGCCATCTGTGCCCCATCCAACGTTGGACAGGAACACGCAAGAGCCTGCACGTTTCCAGCATCCAGCGGCGCCTGGCTCGCAACGCCAATGCCAGGGCCGTCTAGCACACGGTAGCTGACTGCAGCATGAAGGGGCCGATATAGTTTCGTTCTGTACGAGCTTCGCGGGACACGGCGACCGTGGCCCCGCAGCATGAAGGGGCCGATATAGTTCCGTTCTGTACGAGCTTCGCGGGACACGGCGACCGTGGCCCCCACGCGTATTCATCCTCTGATTCCCCTGGTTTCTGCTGGCTGCGTGTACAGGAGATCGGGCGGCTGTTCATTGCGGGCTTCGGCTCCTCCATGATCTTCGGCACCGTCGTGGGCAGCCTGGCGGACAAGCAGTAAGTAAAGCGCAAGAGGGCAGCGCACAGTAAGGAGTAGGTGCCCTGGGACGGCTGGCATAACCAACAGTTGCTTACGGTATCATCACCCACCTCACCGCGGTGCTCTTCCTGTCCTGTACCCCTTCCCCCGAAACTCCCTCCACCCCCAGCGGCCGCAAGAAGGCCGCGCTGCTGTACGTCATCACCTACGCCCTATCGTGCGCCACCAAGCACTCGCCCAACTACCAGATCCTCATGGTAGGTCCAGCTGCCTTGGCCTCGAAGGGACTCCCGCATCCGCGTCCCACACACCTTTATCGTGGCTTAGAAGCCTTCCCTGGCAACGTACGGACTGTGCCAAAATACCTGAGATGGCATGTCCCCTGCTGCAAGCCACTCAGCCCCTGCGCCCTGGCCTACGGACCCCCTTGCTGCCTAGGTTGGGCGGCTGTTGGGCGGCATCGCCACCTCGCTGCTGTTCTCCGCCTTTGAGAGCTGGCTGGTGGCGGAGCACTTCGCCAAGGGCTTCGACGGCGCGTGGCTGGGGGACACCTTCTCCAAGGTGAGAGCGCATCTGAGGACGACGGCAATAGGAGGAGGAAGGTACTATGCGGGGCGCGTGGGTGGCACAGTCCGCGTGACGTTCATGGTCACCGGGGCATGCCCGTGTCCTGGCGCGCCCTGAGCACCCTCCGCCACCGCCCCACCTTTGTATCCGCGCCCCTGCCCCAGGCGGTGTTTGTGGGCAACGGCCTGATGGCCATCGTGGCGGGCCTGCTGGCCTCCTTCCTGGTGGACCGCATGGGGCTGGGCCCCGTGGCGCCCTTCGACGCCTCCATCGCCGTGCTGCTGGCTGGCGGCGCCGTGGTGGCGGCCAGCTGGGCGGAGAACTACGGCGACGCGGCGCACCGCGCGGAGCCGCTCGTGGCGGGGCTGCGCAGGCAGTTCGCCACGGCCTTCGGGGAGATTCTGGGAGGTGGGAGAGATGGGGCACAACGCCTTTAGGGTTCGGGGCTAGGCTGCTTGCCAGTAGCTCAGCTCGAAGCCGCGGTGCCGTATTGCAAGTCCCCAGGCATGGTCGTTCCCCCGGTGTAGCACCGCGTCGTTGTTAGCAGACAAGACGCACCTGTGGCAGATCCCGCCGCTACCCGTCCCAACACACCCGTCCCCGCAGACCAGCGCATCGCGCTGCTGGGCGCCATGCAATCGCTGTTCGAGGCGTCTATGTACACCTTCGTGTTCCTGTGGACGCCCGCGCTGAGCCCCAACGGCGAGAAGATCCCCCACGGACTCATCTTCGCCGCCTTCATGACCAGCTCCATGGCGGGCAGCTCGCTGGCGGGCCTGCTCATGAAGCGCGCCAAGGTGGGAGTGTCGCGTACACCCTGCATGTAGTACTGCCTGGGACTGGAGCTCTGCATGCCCTGTGGATGAAGCAGGCGGGTCAACAGTCTGCCCCTAAGTGCCGTCCTGTGTTTTATCATGTTACGGGTGCTCGGGGACGCCCAAGCCGTGCTGTACATTCTGTGACAGGATCAAGTGCTGTCCCTGGCAGGACCACTATGCGCGGGTGCCGCTCTGCGCAGCATCACAGGCTGTAAAGGCTCTCTTGCCTCTGTCCCTAAACCCATTCTCGTACCTCTGCTCCTGTCCCGGAACCAGGTTGAGGCCTACATGAAGTACGTATTCGGACTGTCGGCGGCGGCGCTGGCGGTGCCATTCCTGCTGCACGTCGACATTGGCGGCAAGGGTGGGTCCTGACCAGGGCTGCAGTGTTGCCACCTTGCAACGAGGCCCTTCAACGTGAGGCTGTTCGCCAGGAGCTTCCCAAATGGACGGCAAGTACACTCAGACTTTGTGGTGCATGCAGCAGTGTTCAACCTTCTTGGCCTCCTTGTTGCCCCCCCCCCCCCCCGCGCAGAGACCGCTCTGCTGCTCCGGCTGAGCCGCTCCCTGCTGGGCGAGGAGGCGGGCGGCATCACAGGGGAGGGCAAGGTGCAGCTGGTGGCCTTCTGCCTGTTTGAGGTGCGGCGAGGCCGAGAACATCGCTGTTGCCGTGCCGCAGGCCGCTCGCATTGCCTGAGAAGGCTAGGCCCGGTCCACCTTCCTCTCCCGGTCCGCAATTTACAGACAACCAGTAGCTTAAGGCATCAGAGTGCAAGGGCACGAGTGGTGAACGTGCTGTGTCGGTGTAAATCCGGCGTGTTGTCTCCACCGCTGCTGCTCGCAGGTGCTGGTGGGCATGTTCTGGCCCAGCATGATGACGCTGCGCGCGCGCTTCATCCCCGAGGACAGCCGCTCCACCATCATCAACATCTTCCGCATCCCGCTCAACGCCTTCGTATGCCTTATCCTGTACAACGTGAGGGTGGCGTGGGGGACGAGCAACGGGCAGGGGGCCTCAGGAGCGCGAAGGTGGAAGCCACCGCGTGGTCAAGGCGGTTTGTTGGAGCGATCACTTGGTCGCAAGGCGGAACTAAGCCTGGCCAAGCCGCAATGCGCAGCTTGCGAGTCAAGCTGCGCGTGGCTACTCGGTACCGTACACCCTGTAACCCGCTGGAGCCGGCAAAGCACCGCGCCAGCGCTCATGCCGCCAATTGCGCCTCCCTCCCCCGCAGGTTCACCTGTTCCCGCTATCCTCCATGTTCGCCCTGTGCGCTACCTTCCTGGCGGTGGCGGCCATGCTTCAGGTGGGGCCCGTTTCGGAACAGGTTAGGGCAAAGTGGAGGAGGTCGGCCACGGAGTGCAGTGTGGAGGCCAACCGTGATGCAAATATGGGTATGACCTCCATGGTCGTAGCCGTCTACCGACGCCACTGGCCAGTGCTTGCGCCAGTCTGTACGCATTAATGCGGACCCGCAAACCACGCGCGGTGCCACTGCAAAGGCCATGCTTCCTTGCCAACGTTGCTCCCTTCAACCCCCACACCACAGGTGCGCCTTGAACGCCTTATCCGCGAGCTGCCCCCTCCTGCCAAGGCCGGCGCCGAGCACGAGGACGACCTGCCTCTCAAGGGGGGACTCGAGCACGATTCCGCCTGACTCCTTGGCAGCACCAGGCAGCAGCAGCAGGAGGAGGGGCAGGCCCTGCAGGGCTTTGACGGGACGGGCCTCCTCGGGGCAGGAGGCAGTGCAGGTGTCCCCGTTGAGGCTAGCAGGATGCCCTGGGGCCGCGGGGTGGCTGAGGGAGCCGGAGCGGCAGCTGGGGCCGCCGTCGCCGCCGCCATCGCAAGGGCGGGTTCGACCGCGGAAGCAGCGGCAGCTTCCACCGCCGCGGCAGTGGCTGCAGCGGCGGCGGCCGCCTTGCGTGGCGGGCCAGACTCAGCTGGGGGCTTGGGGAGTGAAAGGGCTGGTGTACTGCTTGGTGCTGCGAACAGGATCATGCCTGCGGGGGCAGGAGTTACGCAATCCGCCGTGTCGGGGTCGGGACGGACCGACACGGCTTCTCAGGGGCTTGGGGAGCTTCGGGACGAACACGCGGGAGGGCAGGTAGGGGCGGGGACAGCGCCCTACGTGGCTCCTGCGACGGGAAGCCAGGTCCGCGGGGCTGGGGCCGGGGCCCAGGGCTCGGCTGCGGCGCGGGAGGTCACATCGGGGACTGGGGCCACCGTGGAGGCCTCCCCTGAGCGGATGACGCTGCGTAGAAGGCGTCTGGCAGCTGCGGACACGGCAGAGGCCGGGATGGTGAGGGACGCCAGCCCAGGACGCGGGCAGGTGTCGGGCGGTGCGCAGGCTGCTGCGGCGTCGGGCCGTGCGGGGTCCCCGGTGTCGTCGCCTACCCGCAGAGGGAGCAGGCCGGTGAGCCGGGGGCGGAGGCGCGGTGGGGCGGCCGCTCCCGCTGAGGAGCAGGAGCAGCAGCCTCAACAAGAGCAGCCGGGGGGTAGTGTCGCTGCTGTTTCCGGAGCTGCGGCGAGCGGCGCTACTGGGTCGGTCGCGGGCGGCGGTGGGGCTCGGGGCGGAGTGGTGCCGGGGACGCCCGGCGTGGGGGTGCGGCGGAGCCCGCGGCTGGTGGCGAAGCAGCCCGGGCAGCCGTAGTGTGATGCACGATACGATTGCCGGCCGGCTGGCTGTGCTGCTGCCAAGAGGACAACAACAACAACAGGCAGCCAAGCTGGGTTGTAAGGTGCATTTTTAACGCAACCGTGCGGATGGCGCTGTGATTGTGTTGTTCCCAACCTGTTTGACCTGCATGCTGATACGGTATCAGGCCTCTTTGTTGAAGCCGATAGTTGTTGACGTTGCGGCTTGTTTGACTGAGGTGGCTCTCCTGTTACGCACGTGTTGTGGGCACGGGCCAGCGCTTGTTGACCCTGTTGATACTGACTGCCATACACGTGCGTAAGCGCTTGATGTTCTTCAGGGTCATCAAGCGCTTCGTCGCTGATGAAGTGCTCAGGCACATTGTGAGGGAGAGGAACTATCGTGGTGACGTGGATCATGAATGCGTTGCCGGTGCATCGCTCGCAGGGAACGGTCGCTACCCTTTAAACGAGGGGCTTGCTTTCCTCGCTGTGTCACCCAGGTGGGACTGCCGAGCGTCCAGTGCAGTTTATGCCCTTAGCCAATGGCCACCCCTGGGGCTGTGTTGGTGACGTGGACCGTTACCTTGACGTGCGAACGGAAGTTATAAGCACACGTGTAAAGGAGGTGTCGCTTTGTCCACCACGCAAGGCCGCCACACATGGGTTGCGTGTGTCAACGGCATCTGTCGCGCAGCGCTGCAGGCACTCAAGTACAGGAGTGTACGGCAGAGGGGCACAAGGCCATGTCAAACCCGCAGCGGCCGACAGGCTCGTAACTGTAAGATGAAGGTGCCGCTGCCAAAACACCGTTAAACCTATACAGCTATGCGTTGAAATATTTACGCACTGTACTCCCACGCTGTACTCCTTTTGCACAACTCCTTGACTTCGCGCTACTTGCACAGCTATCTCTGTATCCTGGACAAATAGAGGATGCTGTAGCTGCTGTAAAACTTGATAGCAGCCATCATTTTTGCAAATAGCATGGCAGACGACGACTACCCTGCAGAGCACGACAAATACCTGCAGGACCTTGACAGACATGCAACTGCAGCGGGAGATAGATATGCAGAGCGTGACGGTGGCGGCCGAGGTGGCCAAGAGAGGGGGTCGAGGGATCGGGAGGACAACGGCCGTGAGGACCACGGGCGAGAACGGGATGCTTATCGGGACCGGGACCGTGATCGGGAACGGGAACGGGACCGGGACGACGACAGGCGCAGAGACGATAGATACGTAGATGACAGGAGGCGGGACTACGAAGTCCGGGAGCGCGGAGGCGACCGGCGCAGAGAGCGCGACGACTACAGTGACCGTAGAGACCGACGTCGGTCAAGGTGAGGGCAGCTGAGCGCAAGCATGGACTTGAGCCTGCCATGCGGCATGCCTACTTGCCCAAGGTGTGGGACTTGTCAGTCAAGACCTTGCCCCCGCGTTGTGCAGGTCCCGCGATCGGTCAGGGCGCTCACAGTCTCGAGACCGGTATGATCGGGACTACCGGGACAGGTAGGACCGGGGGGGCACTGGGTGTGAGGCAGGGGAAGAGGTTAAGGGGGAGTGCCAACCGTGTAGGAGGCGCAGGCGATGCGTGCGCTGTACCTAGTTCGTAAGTCCTGTTGCGGCGGCTTCTGCCAAAAGCTTAGCATTCTGCTGGCAAACAGCATGCCATGCCGCCATGTGGTCCTTGACCAGCTTGAGCATGGGGTGTACGTGGCTACGCAACTAGCCCTCGTCCCAAGCTGTTCATCTGCACGACGCACCTTGCTTGCTTGTTTGCTGCTGCTTGCGTAGAGATTGGGTTGGTGGTGTGGTTTCTTGACGAGGGAGGCGAGGCCACCAGCCCGGCTGCCGTCCCAGGCCCGCCTCGGCCCCTGGGCCCCGCCGCCTTTGTCTCCACACCTACTTCCCATCGGTGCGTTCTCAGCTGATCGGCACCACAACTTGCGGTTGGCCCCGTACTAAGCTACACGACCCCATACTGCTACCCTACAACGTATTTTGGGGGGAGTAAGACGAACACCCTCGCACTTGTATGGGCCGAAGTTAAAAAGACCCGTGTTCGAGTGTCATGCAACGCGTTTGTCGTGCTGCATGCAGCTGCACAGCGACGTCTTCGTTCTCTGGCCAACTGCTGGTGCTGGTTCACCTGCGCGGAAAGCCTGCCACACAGCTGGAGTACCGCATATGGCCTTATGTGTGTAGCATGGATAGGCGTGAAGTGCGCCACGTGCGCAGTGCGCTTGTCCGGAACTGAAGGACCCATCAGATGCAGAGGTCGGGGCGTGCGGCATCGGAGATGGACGGCTAAGGTCTGGGCATGGCTCTGCTGGCACGGGCTTGCGGCAGGCCACCCTAACAGCTCCCCAGCTAACCCATCATATGTGGTGAAGCCTCGCTCACAGCTCGAGTACACACAACCATCACGGCCTTTTGAGCGGCCCATTGCAATCATCGCCTCATCACCGTGCACCCCTTCTGCCATTTGCCAGGGGCCGCGACGACCGACGCGACGACCGGCGGGATGACCGCCGTGGCGGGCGGGGGCGGAATGAGGAAGCGGAAGGGGGGTACCGCCCGCGCAGGAGGCACCAGGTAGGGGGATGGTACGTGCAACATTGATCACGCCTCCTTTGGACAACGCAGGATTGGTTGAATGGGGATGGGTGGGGTCCATCGCCTAGGTTGGGTGGGCTGGGTGCTGCTGCGGGGGCTCCGGCAAGCGATGCATGCCAAGACCTGGAGATCAAGGCGCAGCGGAAGGAGTGTTGGGCTGGATTATATTGTACGCTGTGTAGGGGCGCTTGATACCCCCTCGGGTGCCTTGACACGTAAACGATGTCCAGACCTTAACAATCCCTGCCTGCATGCGTGCACACGGCTGCAGGATCGGCCAGACAAGCCTCTGCCGCCCGGAGGTGGGTAGTGTGGGTGTGGGGGTTGGGGCACACGGTTTGGGCTCATCCACTACACAGCCGCCAGCTCATATGCTGTACATTTCGCCAGGCCCATCAATGGCACGCCTCGCCGCCGCAGCCCGCACGCTGTAACGTCCATCACAACCACACGCAAGCGCCTCCCGGCACCTTGCTTTGGTGCACTTACTAAGGCTAACACCACATTAGCCATGCCTACCGCAGACGGCGCTTGCTATCCCCCTTACCGTGCCCCACCCTCCCGCTGCCCCCTCGGCGCACCCTCGCTCCCTCAGCCGGCCCCGGCTACATCCAGGACCCCTTCTACTACCTGCGCCAGAACGTGCCCACGGACCCGGCTGAGGGTGAGTACGGCAGCCATCCTGCAGGGCGGCTTAGGGGGACCAACTTTAGGGAGTTCGGTGCGACTCCAAACAGGTGTAGCTGTTCTGGAGGTGCCCTGATAGGGGCAGGGTCAGGATTGCCGAGGGTCTGCCAAGAAGGCTCCCATTGCCTCCTGGCACGCGCTTTCCAAAGTACACCTGGTGACCCTCCTTGCCGCTGCCGTGCCTGTGCGCAGCCCAGCGGTTGTGGCTGGAGCAGCAGCTGCGCAGCCGCCAGATGGTGCTGCAGCAGCAGGCGGTGTCGGCGGCCGCCGCCTCGGCAAAGACGCAGCGCGAGGTAAGAACCTGGTGGGGCACTGGGGCGCTCCGGGACCAGGAATAGCTACCGTAGACCACCAATGAAGCCACGATGGCATACCGACACTGAACCACCTGGCCACTGCCCCTGGCCCGGCACTCATCGGTCCTCCTCGCCCTACCCTTGTCCTCATTCCCCTTGCATCACTCACTTACTCCCTACACCCCCAGCTGTACATTGGCAACCTGGTCCCCGGCGCCGTAACGGACGTGGCTCTGCGGCAGCTGTTCAACTCCACGCTCATGGCAGCCTTCCCAGCGGCCGCTGTGCCGGGGGCGGAGCCGGTGGTCAACGTCAACCTGCACTCGGACGGAAGGTGAGACAGTGTGCGGCATACTGCGACATAGTATATGCTAGACCGTGACGTGCAGTGTGAGAGGGGATGGTAGAAGGTAAGAGTGTGGCGGGTATGAGTACTATTACATTGTCGTCCTACGCGCGCGACCGCTATTTCACAGAAGCAGTCCCTTGTAGCACCAAGAACTTACTGCAGGCCGTCCTTCAACGAACTGGCTAGTCGTTCGTTCGGGCCTATGCATTCGCCGCAAACTAGACCAATAACGCCCTGGCGTCTACAACCGCCCGCCATTGTTCCATCCCAGGTACGCTTTCGTGGAGTTCCGCACCCCCGAGATGGCCTCCGCGGCGCTGGCGCTGAACGCCCAGGTGCAGCTGCTGGGGCAGACCATCAGCGTGGGCCGCCCCTCGGGCTACGTGGACCCCCACAAGGCGTCGGCGGCGGCGCAGGCGGCGGCCCTGGCGCTGGCGGCGTTCCAGGTGAGGCAAGCGGTGGTCTGGTCGGCCTGGCGGGCTGGGAACCGTAGGAGTCGGCGTGGTGCGCAGGCATGCAGGTTGATGGCGGGCACAAAAGGCTCGCCCGGCGCGAACGGTGTACGAGGTATGGGAAGCTGGCGCCGGGCGTTCGAATGGCGGGCGGCGCAGCTGTACTGGCAAGCGGCTCCTCCATGCCCCTCTGCTTCGCGCCGCCTGACGGCGGCATTCCCTGCACTTCCCGCCCATCCGCAGGCCGGCGACATGGACGCGCTGGCGGCCAACGCCACTGCTGCGGGCATGAACCTGGCGCAGCTGGGGCTGGCAAACCTGGCGCTGCCGGGGGCGGCGGCGGCGGCGGCGGGGGCCAAGCAGGAGGGGCAGCAGCAGGGGGAGGCAGCGGACGGGGCCGCGGCCGCGGCGGGGGCAGCGGCTGCTGCCGGAGCAGGGCTGGGGACGAGTGGGACTGCGGCAGGGGATGTCGCGGCGGGGGCGGTGCAGGGGCAGGCGGCTGCGGGCGAGGGCCAGGTTGTCACCGCCTACATCTGCGTGGAGAACATGCTGAACGCGGACATGCTGAGGACGGACGAGGAGTACGAGTCGGTGAGCGGAAGGGGCAGGGCGGGCACCGGGTGGATTGTATGGTACCAACGTTGACCGTAGTGAGCTGCAATACACTGCTACTGCAAGTTCACTTCCTACGCAGGTGTGTTATGCCGTGGACCTTCCGTTAAGAGCACCTCCCTGCCCGACCCCTGTTAGGTTGTGGATGACCTTCGCGACGAGTGCGACGCACACGCGCCTGGGGCGGTGCAGGGCGTCAAGGTGCCGCGCCCGCCCGAGCCGCAGCTGGCGGAGCAGTACATGGGGCAGGGCAACTACGGCAAGGTGGGCGGGAAGGGGAGGAGGCGGGGGCGTGGTAGGGATGTGGATCAAGGGGCAAGTATGCATACGGTTGGAGACGCAGAAAAGCAGCTCTGGCAGACAAGCCGAGAGGGGGACCTCCGGCCGCTGCCTTATGTGCCTCGCGCGCCCAACTTGCAGCCTGTGGTGTCAGACGACCTCTGTTGCTGCATAAATCAGTTCGCATTGCAGTAGTGCGCTGGTGGACACCGACATCCATTTGCAACGGAGTGCAACTCCGCTGCACACCCACTGCGCGCAGGCCTTCGTCTCTTTCTCTGCGCCCACCGCCGCCCAGCGCGCACGGGCAGCCATCCACGGCCGCCTCTTCGCCGGGAACACCGTTAGCGTGTCGTACATCACCGCAGAGGAGTTTGACCAGGTTTGACTGCGGACGTGCGGAGCCCAAGAGGAGCGGCTTGATCTTAAATGCATAGCCCGTGTTAAGATGGACTCTGTTCGGCGTGAGGCATACCAATTGGGAGTTGATCCTTGCTGCTTGGTATCCTAGGTCGAGGTTGCGGGGCAAGAGGGGTGACGGGCCGTGGCAGGAGTTGTGCAGCGAGTCGTGGCAGTCGTTGGCCAAGGGTGTGTGGCGCGAGTCATCGGCACCTTGCCATGCGACCACTATCACGTTGGGTGGCACTGACGCCCTATGGTGGGACCCTAGGATGGGAGACGGACAGGAGTGCAGCTCTGGAGGTTTTCTTACTTGGCTTGCATGCTCGTGTTGTCTGTGTCCATGCGGGGCTTGCCCTACTCATTGGTTCCTGGTGACGTGGTGAGGCTCAGGTGGCCGAGGTGGGCCTCTGGTGACGATCCGTCGTTCGTCCGCTAACTGCAACGGACTGAAGGCTGGCGCAATGCCATCTCGCCTGTTCACTGGTCGTAGTCATGGTTTGCATGTTGCGCTGCTGTAAACTGTCCTCAAGCTTGCGACCAACGAACAGCTGCCTGGGATGGTGCAGCTTTCTCTGCCACCCGGCACTGCTGTCGTGCCAAGCAACCGGAAATTAATTTGTTCCTTTCTTGTTGCGCCTTTTACTCGCTGTACTCGGCACGGTGCAAAACCGCTTGCGCGCAGCCAGGCTAGTCGCGGCGATTTTATTGGGCCAAGAGACGTAGTGTCAGGGTCACGTGCAACTACTATACAATTAGGGGCCAAATTATCTTCAGGCAACACCTTGACAGGAGCAGAGCTTCGGTCCTCCCTTTCCCTGGGTAGTGGCCGGGGGTGGTTGCTCCGCGCAGCCGCAGCATCACAAGAGGCCACAACGGCAGCTGCAGCGTCCCCAAATAACATGGCCGATGCATCTTCCACCAGCGATGGGGCAGTCGCGTCAGCTGGCGCCCCGCCCACGGGCGGCCGTGAGGGCTCCCCTGCTGACGATGCGGTGGCCAAGGCCACGGCCCGCGCCGCGGCCGACGCGGAGTATGCTGCCAGCGGCGGTGTGCTGCGCACCAAGCGGCCCCCGGGCATGGTGAAGCGCAGCGTGGCCATCCACCTGGCGTACGTGGGCACCGCGTTCAAGGGTGAGGGCGGGGGTGGGGCCCGGCAGGGGGTTTATGGACGCGCCATAGGCCAGCATAGGCCCATGCTGCAACTGCATGCGTGGGGGATGAGGGGAGGCTGCAGAGCAGTATAATGGCGTACACATGGGGCGCTTAGGAAAGGTACGGAGGGGCGTCAGTGCGTTGGGAGTGGAGCGCACGGGCTCAGGCTTGTGAAAGTACTGTGCTTTCCGCCACCCCCTTTCCCCATCGCTCCCAGTCACGTGGGGGTGATGAGGCAGTGACGTTTCGGGCAATACCGCATGGCGGGTAACTTTTGTTTGGCAGGACAGAAGCAGCCGCTTTGGTTGGGTGTATGCGCTGTGTGGGCCTCAGTGCCCAGGCGTGGTCGGCACGGTGCGTGCCACAGCGCGCGCTTGACGGGCAATGGGTCGCAGGTCTCACACACAACGGTTGGAAAGGCTAAGTACTCCAAGGCGCTCCTTACCGCAGCCTTTGTCAACGGCCAACTGCAGGCCTGCAGGTCAACCGCGACGGCGCGCCCGACTCGACGGTCGAGGCGGTTCTGGAGCGGGCGGTGTACGACGCGGGGCTCATCGCAGAGTCCAACTTTGGGGATCTGTTCAAGGTGTGGGTGGTGTGTCAATGATATTTGTACCTAGCTGATCTGATAGGCACGCGTCGGCCACATGCTCTGGCTGTCTGGTAATTCCCCTTGCGCTTCTCTTCTGGCAGCAATGGTGACGTGCCGCCCCGCCGCCGCGTCCCCGCCGTCCGTCGCAGGTCAAGTGGACGCGCAACAGCCGCACCGACAAGGGGGTGCACTCCCTGGCCACGGTGGTGGGGCTGCGGGTGCTGCTGCCGGGGGATGACAGGTGGGGCGGACGGCGTGCACCTGCCCTAGGCCACCATGGCTCAAGTACACCGACGACGCCCCCCGATTCAACAGCCACCTGAGCGCAACGGTTGCTCCCGGGCATGTTGGAGTTGTATATGTGCCAGTCTAAGACCAACGCCGTGGCGTTGTGGAGTTGTATGCGATGCTCCGGTCTCCTTCCAACCCTCTCAACATCTCCTCAGCCTGCCAACCCGGTAGTGTGAAGGTGCAGCCACTTCGGCCTGTGCTGATTTGCCGCGCCCGCTTCGCGTCTTCACCCTGCCACGCAGGTGGGACACCGACCCCGAGGGCCTGGAGCTGGTGGAGGCCATCAACGCACGCCTGCCGCCGCAGGTACGGCCATACACAGTACGGCAGTGTGAGCGCGAGAAGAGAAGAAGCGCGTGCATGACATGGAGTTGGGGTGTGCAGAGGCCTGCAGGGCAGGTACTATCTAAACACCTTGGTAGCTTTCAAAGGTGGGAAACGGAGGCCCAGGGTCCGGGCGTGCTTCCTTGTGCGCTGCCAGAGCGGCCGGGCGCTCGTTCTACCCCTTGCACAGCTGCCCGTCCTTTGGAGTGAGCCACAGCAAGCGCCCTGCACTATGCCGTCTCCGAGTTGCCACCGTGACCGATGTGCGGTGTGGTCCCGTGACTAACGTGCAGGTCCGCGTGCTGAGCGTGCAGCGCGTCAACAAGAAGTTTCACGCCAGGAGGTGGGTGTGGGTGGGGTCTTGAGTCTGGGGTGCGACCTCCCGGTGCCACTGAAGAGCGCCTATGACAGAGGACTATTGCAGCGCGGAGGCTTGCTTCACCCCGGCCACGCAACAACCTCTACTTGTCTGCGCCGCCAGAAGGACACAAACGCTCTGCTGCCTTGACCTTTTCAGCTGCTTCGGTCACGCACCGTGTGCTTGGTTTCTTGCACCTGCGTCTTGCGTGCTACGGCCGGCACCGTGACGATGTGCACACCGCGTGACCGGCTGCTGCTGTCTCGATCTCCCCTGCCAGGTTCTGCTTCGACCGCACCTACGAGTACCAGCTGCCCGCCCACCTGCTGGTGCCGCGGACCCATGGGTCTGCGGAGGGCCAAGGGGAGGGGCAGGCGGAGGCGGACGGTAGGTGGGCCTGGCCCCAGCAGTCGTTCCCCTGTCCCAGAGGAAGGGCGGAGGGCCAGGCGTAGTCACACTAATCTTGACCTCCTGCTACTCCGATACGTAGGGAACATGGCGAGGGCACAGCCGCACCTGCCAACCTCCTTCAAGCCCATCCCCAGGACCAAGCTTTGTATCATCCCTATCAATCCTTTACCACGTTTACAATAGCTTTGTCCCTTCCCTGACGTCCCCCAGCGGCCACCATGTCCGCGGCCCTGGCCCGCCTGCGCGAGGCCTTGTCGTGCTACGTGGGCACCCACCCCTTCCAGAACTACACAGCCAAGCGGAAGTCCTACACGCAGACGGGAAAAGACATAGGTTAGTTGCGTAAAGAGCGCATACCTTGAGTTGGGGGTGAGTGGGGGAGCCGGCAGGGGAGGTGTTATGGTGAGCAGCGCGCGGTACAAGGAGCAGGAAGCTGCTTGGATGCCTGGCTTGCGGGACAACTCATCCTTCAGTTGGAAGCTCTGAGGACGAGGTGGTAGTTTCGTGGTAGTTTGGGGGCAGTGTAACCTGTCGGAATGAGTTGCAGTTGGCGTGCGGGTGGCGGCAGAACGACCTTGCTGCCTGCAGGGCATGGGGCAGGACCCGCGCGCGGTCAGGGTCCTGCCCCTGCACGCTACGGTAAGAGCAGCAGCGCTGCTTTGCATGACGTACGGTAGCATGAGCCTGTGGCTTGCCTGACCATGCAGAGGCCAAGAAGGCAGCACGGCAGGCGGCGGCGGCGGCGGCAGCGGCCGAGGCAAATGCCCAAGGCGCAGCGGAGGCAGCAGGCTCTTCGGGGGCAGTGGGTGCGCCAGATGGAGGGCTGGACCTTGAACTGGACCTGGAGGAGCTGGCGGCGGCAGCGGCTGGCTGTGGTCCCGGCGCTGCGGCGGAGGGCAGCAGCGAGGAGGGCGTGGAGGAGGACGCGAGGGGCAGGGGCGGGCGGGACTCGGCCAGGGGGCCGAAGAAGAAGGGCCGCAAGGCGGAGGAGGAGGACGGGCCGATCGAGGTGGGTGCCGTGCCGCTGGTGCGTTAGGCAGGCAGGGTGAACACGGGCCGGTCACGTGCTGCAGATCGCAGGGGTTCCAGGGTAGGGGCCTGGCGGCTCAGAGCATGCCATGGCCCCACGTGCTCGGTGTAGCAGCTTGCCGGTACACACGCCAGGGGGAACTATACTGGCTTATAAGCCCCGACTGTTTGCAACTGCTAACTGCCAGGAGGATGACGAGGCGCTTACCGACGACGCAACCGAGTACGGCTCAGAAGCCGGCGGGACGGCGGGCGAGGAGGGCGGCGAGGTGCGTGTAGCCTGCGTGAATGCGTGTCCACGCCGTGTCATGCACTGCGAGTACTCTTGCAGCCCTGCAGTTCCTTGCTGCAACCTGCTCCGCCTGTGCGTGCCTGACTTCAGCTCCGCTCAGCTGCTTATTCGCTTCCCCGCGAACTCGTCCACCTGAGCCGAGCGCCGTACATGTACTGAAGCGACGTGCCCTCTTGCCGTGCCCGTTGCTGTGAAGACCTTTTAACTGCACTGCTGATGCCAAGTATGGCACCCCTTTATGGCCTGTTCCCGGTGCGCCCAGGCTGGCGCACCCCGCCGCTGGGTGCAGTCCTGCCGCTGGCTGTACGACAAGTCGGACGACCCGCGGGACCGCATCACGATACGGCACTTCCGTACCATCACGTCGTTCACCGCAGATGATCCAGCGCCCCTGGTGCCAGGTGGGCCGCTCGGTTTCAAATGCATCGGCACAGTTGGGGGGCTGCGCACGGTACACGTGCCTGCCTCCCCATGCACATGTCGCACCACGGTGGCGCGGTGTGCCCTGACTTGCGCAGGGTCCTTGCAGCCCAGCGGAGCATGACATCGCTGCCTTACCGCCAGCTTGCCGCTTGGCCCGGCCCTGCACGTTCGCTGCCATCTGGACCAGCGCTCGTCACATGCATGGTTTACCGTACCAGTACAACCAAAGCCATCCTTTCTTCCTCCGGTGTGACCCGCGCGTTCCCCAACACAGGCGGCGTGCCGTGCGTGCGGCTCCGCGTGACGGGCATGTCCTTCATGCTGCACCAAATCCGGCACATGATCGGCGGCGCGTTGGCGGTGGCCCGCGGGTCGCTGCCGCTGCCGCTGCTGCGCGCCTCGCTGGCGGCGCACGCGCGTGTCAACGTGCCACGTGCTCCGCCGCACACGCTGGTGCTCAGCGACTGCAGCTTCCCGCCCTTCCGGAAGGTGAGGCGTGGCGCGTGGTCCGGGGCGAGGCCGGGAACGAGCACGGTGTGCTCGGGCAGGCTACACAGGATGCCTGCGCACTGTGCGTGATAGTGTGGTAGTAAAGTTGATGCATGCCGGAGGGTGCGTGCGGCGCTCGGGTTGCGAGTTCCTGCCCCCTGGTCGCAGGCGGGTGGCGACGAGGCGCGCGTGGAGCGGTGGAGCGGCGAGCGGCTGCAGCTGCGGGCGGGCGGGCAGGCCAACCTGGCACGCTTCAGGGAGCAGGTGGGACCCAGGGCTGGGGGGCGCGCGCAGCCCTGGGGTCAGAAGACGAGTGGAAGGCAAGGGACAACGGGAAGAGACGACTGAAAGTCGGCGTAGGTGATGGAAAGTGGGTAGTTGACAGACGTTTCTTCACTGGGCTCATGAACGGTGCACGTCGTGCAGCGCAGAATACTGAATTCTCATACCATATTAGATATTACACTTGGTGAAGAGGCCAGCGCCTGCCTGCTCGTCTCTAGCGAGACCCGTTCGACCAGCGTCCCAGCTTCCCCTTTAGTTGCACCCCTGCCGCTGCTGCACAGGAGCTGGACCCCGCGCTGAACGCGCTGCTGGCGCACCCCGACTGGGAGCGCTTCGAGGCGGTGCAGGGGAGGTTCTACTGGGACCCGCAGGTGGGCGCATGCAGGGCGTGCGCGCTGGCGGCTACGATGCCGCCCCGATATGCAACACGCCATGCCCGCAGCATGGCGTTGTGCGAATACCGTGATTAGGGTTCCTTTTGTTCCTACTGTCCATGCCCACTAGGCAACGCCTTTTCATACCGGTACGGTGTCGCCAAGTGCAGTACAGCTGCTGGCATCGGCTTAACGCGACCTCGCCTTTGTGTCTGCCGCGCCAACCGCAGGCCCAGGAGGAGGTGATGGCTGCCCACGCCAAGTGGGAGGCCTCACGGGAGGAGCGGGCACGGCAGCGCCTGCAGGAGAAGAAGCTGGCGGCAGCTGCGGCCGCGGCGGCAGCGGAGGCGGCAGCGGCGGAGGCAGCAGCAGCGGCGACGCCAGGTCAGGCAGTGGACGGCGCGGTGGAGGGGTTACCAGCCGCTGCAGCAGAGGCCGTGCAGACCTCAGCGTAGCGTTGGTTAGCCTTTGATGCGTGTAAGCTGCGTTTGCCAGACGATACGGCGTGTTGAGTGTGCTCCGCGGTTCGCTACTTCCATGCTGTGATGTTCTTAGCTGGCAGGAGGGGAGAAAGCCGATGTAGAGACATGTGGCGTCTTTCGGACCTGTGCGTTGCAGTAGCACACGTTCAGGTGCCAAGAGTTGGCCTGCCCTTCCCGGACCGCTTACACTGAAATCGGCCAGGCTGGTGGCTACCAAGGAACCAGCTTTGTAATGGAGCTAGCCGTGATGAACTGTACGCCCTGTACCTGCGTGCACAATGAAGTTTCCTGCATACTTCGTTCAGTGCAGATGTTCCTCGTTGCAGCTGTGCTAAAAGGCGCCACCACGCACTACAATACCCGTGTTGGCCAACACCATTAGGCCTGCTTCCGGCCTACCTTTTTGATGCAGCGTGCCTCAACACCACAACGCCTTGGCGTGTCATATAATTTCACTCGATGCATGATGCACACATACCACCAGTGCGAGCCTACAAATTGACTGTTGACAGCAACTACGTTGCGTGACGTGCTTGCACCTGGCTACTCCACTCGCTCGGCACCCCACCGCGCCTAACACTTTGGGCAAGTCCGTCGCTCCGTACTGCAGAATCGCGTCGGTTAGATCAGTATCATACATCAACTGGTAGGTGTTGTCTCGATGCGCAACTGTCAAGCCAGCCTGTGCAGCATGTGGACGCCACACGCATGCAAGCGCAGTGGTGTACCCCTGGCCTGCGTGCCCGCTGCCACGCTGTTGCGCACTCCTGGACCACACATTCCCCCGTGCTCGAGTATTTAGCCCACAACCGTGCCTGCAGCCTTCTCCTGCAGGTTAATCCGCCCAAATATTTTCCTGCTGTGCTGCCAGCACACGTTGAACGTGTACTCCGTGCCCGCGTCCGTGCCCGGCAGGTGCACTGCGTGCTTCCCGTTCCTCCTGCACCGGTCCAGCTGCGCCATGTCTCCAGCCCGGTTGCCCACATTGAGTGCCATGCACCGCCCCTTGCTGAAAGGCCCGCTCCCGTCCTCTGGAAGCAGCAGGTACCACTGCTTCCCCGTCTCCTCGGTCAGCTCCAACGCCTGCTCCCCGTCACGCATGGCCACGAAGTTGGCTGGGCGCATGGTGCCATCCGCAAGGGGCACCTGACAAGCCCCAAACGCGACCGCCTGAGGACGCCCCAGTGCATCTACGCGGCTCCTCTCCAGCTCCAGCTGCTCCTCCAGCAGCCGCGAAAGCCCCTCCGCGCGCGTCGCCGCCTCCCTAGCGGCCAACACCCTGGCCTCAAGCTTCGCCATGCCCCTCCGCGCGTCGCTTGCCTCGTTCTCTGCACGTGCATGCCCCTGCACCTCTACATCTAACGAGTCCTGCACCTCTTGGATGCGGCGCTCGGCCTCCTCCCGTGCAGCTGCTGCCGCGCTGGCCTCAGCATCCGCACGCCGCCGCTCCTTCGCCGCCCTTGCCTCGGCCGCTGCTGCCGCCTCCTCGGCCTCCCGGGCCCGCTGCTCTGCTGCGTCAAGCTGTAACTGCAGCGCCTGTACGCGGTGCTGCTGATCGTTGCTGGTTGTTGGGGGAGGGTGCGGGGATGGCGTCGTCTGGACGTACTGGGCAGCTGGTACCTAATGGGTAGGGAAAGGTGGGTGGGTCTGCCAACGGCTAAGTCTGGCCAAATTGGGCAACAGCGTAGCTAGGGTAGTCGAGTGTCGCCTACGGCGCTCCATGCACATGGATTATCAAACGTCGCGTGATCTTTCACTTGCTGTGCATACTTGGGAAGGGGCGGACTTAGGGCGTCAGGGAGTTGAGCGACATGGCGAGGCGACATGGCTGAGACGCTCACCCTCAAAGCCTGCTGGGCGCCGCGCAGCAGAGCATCCATTATTCCAAGCGTGTCTTTCATGTCTTTAATCGGGTCTTGGCGAGCGGGGTGGTACATTGGCGTCAGCACGCACTCACCGGCCAGGTTGTTGGCCGAGTCCTCCCCTTTTGAGGACGCATTGCGCTTTGGTGTATCCATGACTGTTACCTACAAACAACGAATTCGGCGAGAGACAGCCCCTCCAAGAGCCTGCGATGAAGTATAAGCTTGGCGCATCGTCAGTCCAGGCATGCCCCAACCTTGCGAAATCCTTGGGCAACCCCCATGCTGCCATGCAAGTTGTCATGTAGTGTTGTCGCTATGGTGCTAACGCACTGGCACCCCCCGAACTCCCTGGGGATAGGGCCTGCAGCTAGGCTAATAAGCCCATTTAATACTTACGCTCTAAGAGATCAGACCTGTGTGGCTCGTACGTCATGCACGTTATGAGCCCCTGTCCTTGCCCCCACACCAGGGGTGACGCCAAGACTCCTGGCTCTTAACGTACGGCATGCCAGCCGCCCAGCGGCGCACACAACTGCAGCAGTGGCCACCCCCCAATCTCATCCCTACAGGAATTCGGCATTCGTCCTGCGCTCGCTTCAGGCCGTGCACCAAGCAGCATACCTGCACGCCACGCCCGCGAGGGTGCACTGCCACTGACATGCGTGCTGGGCACCACAGCGTTTTGATGTTGACCCACATTGTACTGGCGACAACCGAGCATGTCCATGGCAGTTGGTTACACTAGGACGCGGGGGGCAAATACTCGCAACACCTGAGTCCTTCTAAGCTGTTCAGAGCCCCAGGCTGAGCAGCGCACTGAGCACTATAAAACACACGGCACAGCAAAACCATCATGTCTACCATCTATGACAACACTAGGACCATACAACACACCCCATACTTGCAAGCCGATAAGCCGGATGCGCATGGAGCCGGCTTCAGAGCACGCCCGGCACAGGGTAGGGGCCCGGCCCACAGTGCCACTGCCCATAGGAGCCAGCCATGACGCCTAGACTGCTACCACTCCCGTGTGGGCCAGTAGACGTATGACTACGTTCACGCGTCCTTGACGTCCTCCGGGCCCAGAATGCTGCCGGGTATCCGGTTGGTGAAAGGGTTGAGGTACACCGGCGGGCCGTTCATCCGTTGCTGCGTAGGACGGCACAATGCAGCAGGGCTACTGTCACTTAAGAAAGTTGGCGTTGCTGACACAGGGCCAGCATACCGTTGTGCGGCAAGTCACAGTATGCGTAACACGGTTGGGCGTCCCGGAGGTAGCCACCAGGGGCATCACAAGCACTGTGTACCGGCCAGGGTTTCTATGGTATGCACTGGTCCTGTTGATGAGCGTCCACGATGCAAGTGCACACGTCCATGTCTTTTGCGCATACGTCAGTCATTGGCTGCATGGTGGAGGGCCAAGCCAAGGTGTGGAATGTGCTGTCCGGGTCAGCTATGCACGCGGGCCTTCATGCCTTCATGTTTGCTGCGTTGCGCATTGTGCTGCAAAGGCATACTAAGTAGTAGTCGACCATGCAGCACAACACGGTGCCGAAACAGGACCGACAAAAGCTCATCAGCTCACCGCGACGTTGCCAATCTTCTTGGCCTCCTCCACGAACTCAGGGCTCAGAGACTCCGGCTTGTAGGTGTACATGAAGGTGTTGTTGCACCACCAAAGGCAGCCCGCCAGCGCGATGCCGGCAGCGACACGGGGACCAAGGTAGCTGAAGGGCACCTCAAAAAGGCGGCCATTGCGAGGAGCAGTAGGGTGCTCCAGCGCCCAGCGCTCGAGCTGCGCCTTGGCCATTTCGCTACTAAGCGGGAGTGGTGTCGAGATTGTCAGAGCTAACACGGTCCACAAAAGCGTTGGTGTATGTTTGAACTTAGCTGCTTGTAGGCTCCACTTCAGAAGCAAATCCTGACAGGAGAGTGTCGTCAAACACATGTGCATGGGGTACGGTGCCATGTCGACAATCATCGCGGAGCTCTGCGAGCGTGAGTGCAGAGTTACGTGCATCTATGCTTCCTCGTTGAAAACAAGTGTTTCTACGCCTCGGTGTGCGTGCAAGTGGTTAGTGTTGGAGACCTTGTCTGAAGTCCACGGCTTTCGCCATGCAGCTCCTCAACCGCGTGGGCGCGAATGCTTCTGTAACGAAGCGTGCTGCTCCTCAGGTCAGTGTTCATGGGCGTCCGGGCGCTATGAGGAGAAACGACCAGCGGTGGAGCGACGAGTGGACACGCTGACCAGCGACGCTGCAAACCTTCATGCAGCCTATCAGACATATATCCATGCCCACACTTGTGGCAGGTCGTTGTTGCCGGACCGCATACGTGCTGCCTGCTCCACTCCTTCGCCACGGCATGGGGCTCGGCAGGACGGTTCCTGTCCACTCCGTGGTTCCTATGACGTGCCGCTGCTGCTATCGGCTTTGCTCTTGCAGGGGGCTCGCCAGGCGGTGCGCGCGTCCCGCTCTGCCCGCAGCGTGCGGGTCAGCGCCGTGGCTGCCCCCCAGCAGGTGAGGGACACCAGGGGCCGTGCACGGACCATCTGACCCATCCAGATTGGACGGCGAACATTCATGCAGAATGTGTTAGCAGTATATAGCGGCGGAGAGAGACCGACACTCAGGCAGTTGGGGCACCTCAGTGCGCGTGTCTCGGCCCAACGGGCAAGGCGCATGGCCGTGCTGCCACGTGCCACTGATGAAGGCCAAAGTCGTGGTCCTAGTCAGTAAAGTGGGAGGGTCAGGCGCGTTGGGGCTAACAACCTGGGGATATTGTACAGGGGCTCACCCCATGTAACACGCCCTAACAGCCTGATATAGGACGAATTTGCGTGTATGTGAAGCTGTCCGCCAAGACCACGTTCCGCTCTACAACTTCACGGCTTTGTGTTTTTAGCTGCGTTAGTACATGAAGCTGTCAAGTGTACATGGCAGCTGTGTGTAAGCCCGTATTCATGGCCGGTAACTTCCGGTGTGTTGAAGTGCTGCTGGAGACAGTGGAGTTCACGGCACACGTCTGTACCGGCTGTTACAACTATGCAGGTGGTCTGCAGCATACCTCTTCACCCACCGCCAGACAGATGGCCACGAGTACTTTACTCGGCCTCTCCTCTGCACGTCTGCTGTATCACACGCGGGCATTTATCGCTGCCCTGCGTCTCGCCCTGCAGGCCACCGCCGCCACCTCCCTTGGGGACGTGCCCATCCGCACTAGCAATGTGGTCATGTGGAACGGCGACAGGAGGCTGCAGACGCAGGTGCGCCGAGGGCTAGCCCGCGTGGGGCGTGGGGGACACAACAGTGTGGCCGCTGGAAGGCCTGAGGGGGGGGCCGAGCCGACGCGTGACACGCGCCCTGGCTGCTGCTACTGCTGCAGAGGGCTGCCAACGTGCGCTACGGTACCAAAACAGGCGGTTGGCCCTTGCTCCCAGGTGCTGCCGATTGCCGAGGACACGGTGACCATCCGCTCCTTGGACTGGGATCGTGACCGCTTCGACATTGAGTTCGGGTGAGTAGGCTGGAGCACGGGTTCTTGGTTCCAGCGTCTGCACCGGTTGTGTACGCCGGTGACGTCAGGTGCAGGCTTGGCAGGTGGCAGTGGCTGTGGCAGCGTTACAGATCAGGAGTGACGCTGCTAAATGGGCCGCCCCGATCCGGCGAAGGGGCAGCCCCGCTACCTCACCTCCCCACCTCTCCTCCCTCCCTCCTGCAGCCTGGAGAACGGCACCACCTACAACGCCTACCTCATCTACGGCGCAGATAAGACGGCGCTGGTGGACGCCTCGCATGAGAAGTTCCACAACCTGTTCCTGGAGGTGGGGCCGGGGCGCGTGGGGGCATGGTGGGACTGAGCAGGGTACGGCATCAACTGAGTGCAGGGCAAGTGGCTCAGGTAATGGGGTGCGGGCTTCGGGGCCAAGGGCAGGCCCAGCAACGGCATGCCAGTCGCCTGTCGCCTTCCAGCAGTCGGCAACAGCAACGTCCAGGAGGCTCGCGGTGCGCCACCTGTCATGGGCCCACGCACGGTGGCCTTGTTCACGTTGTGCAAGTTCGCGCCTTACCGGACGCACGTGACACCCCGTTGCCCCCTCCCCCTCCTGGCACTCCCTGCGCAGGCCCTGCAGGCGGAGCTCAAGGCGGCGGGCCGCAGCCTGGACTACATCTTCGTGTCGCACACGGAGCCCGACCACAGCGGCCTCATCCCCGCCGTGCTGGACGTGTACCCGGAGGCGGAGGTGTGCGGCAGCAAGGTGTGCATCGCCTTCCTCACCAACCTCACGCACAGGTGAGGGGGCGCGGGTAGGGCTGGGTTCAGCGGTGCCCTGGGGGTCACAGGCATGCCGGGTGACTCCTCTCCCCTGCACGCTGCATACTGCATGTGTGCTGACCCGGTGGACCTATGGCGGCCGAGGTCACTGGCGCACAGCCGTGTGTTGCATTTGGTCATTGTCGCAGAATGTGCGCTTACCGGGCAAATGATTGCCGCAAATTTCAGCGTACACAACAGTGCTGCAGGGCGGTACGATTCCACAGCCTCGCAGCCGCGCCTTACTTGGCTGCTGCTCGGCGCTGCCCCGCCAACCATGCTTAGCCTGAGGTTTGACACAGCACGCGCTGTGACGTGCCCCAAGCGGCAACACACGGCTGTCACCCGCGCAGGCTGTTCCATACCAGTTCGCGCCCGACTTGGGCACCCACCTGTGATAACTCCTCGCACCTTTTATGCCTTCCGCAGGCCGTTCAAGTCGCGCGCCGTCAAGGGCGGCGACAAGGTGGACCTGGGCGGTGGGCACGTCATCGAGTTCGTCATGGCGCCCAACCTGCACTGGCCCGACACCATGTTCTCCTTCGACCACGCCACCGGTGCGTGCGCAGGGGCGTTGAACGCACACTGCCTGTTGAAGTGCGCTTACCTGCTGGGCGCGGGCAAGGGCCGAAAGGCGTAACCTGGGCACCTCTCCTGCCCGTACGGCCCCGTTCCCGCCGGCGACCCCTCCTCTTAATGCTCCGCTTCCTGGTCTTGCAGGCGTCATGTTCACGTGCGATGCGTTCGGCATGCACTACTGCTCGGAGCAGCCCTTCGACGCCGACGTCAAGACGCTGCTGCCGCACTACCGGTGAGGCCACAGCGCAACAGCAACCTAGCAGCAATTGCCATACGGTGCCATGTGGTACTATGCGATGGACCACCCTGGATGCTGCACGTTTGCCCCTGGCAGATCTTGTCGGCCTGCGGCCTGGCAGCTGACGCCTCCACACACTCGTTTCCGCCTTCCACAGCTTCTACTACGACTGCCTCATGAAGCCCAACGCCAAGAGCGTGACCACGGCGCTGCGCAAGGTCAAGGACCTGCCGTACACGCTCATCGCCAACGGGCACGGACCCATGCTCAGGTGGGGCGAGACTCCACCTGGGGACCCTTTGTCACGCTCCGTACGACGGGTGCTGACGGGTTAGCACCGCAGTTCGGAAACGGGCCGATTGTGGCACCCTATACCATCCCTGGGAAGCTGCAACAGCAGCTTCAACAGCTTCCACCACCGTGCAAGTGTATACCCGGTTCGCCTTTGCCTCTTTCCGCCCTCGGTTCACCGCCCTGCCGAGCTCACGCCCACCACCTTCACCCCACCACCACACCCCGCCCGACCCCTCCACCCCCACCCTAGGTACAACGTGCCCGAGCTGGTGGGCGACTACGGCCGCTGGTCGGCCGCCGTGTCCAAGGCGGGCGCCTCCGTGGCGGTCCTGTACTGCTCCGACTACGGCTTCTCCGACCGCCTCAGCCAGACACTGGCGCGTGGCATCACCAAGGTGCGGCCTGCGGTGCCGGGGGGTAACCGCAGGGGGCAGTGCGGTGCCGGGGCGAGGGGCGCCGTACCGGTACATGAATCACCGAAGCATCTCCCCACCCTGCACCCCAATCCCCAATCCCCCTGCCCACACCCTTCCTCCCCGCAGGCTGGCGTGGCCACTGAGATGGTGGACCTGCTGAGCGTGGACCCGCAGGAGCTGGTGGCGGCGGTGGGCCGCAGCAAGGGCCTGGTGCTCATGTCCCCGCCGCGCGACTCCGCGGACGCGCGCACCTCCCTGGCGGCGCTGTCCTCCGCAGTCAAGCCGGGAACCAAGGTGGGTGCGACGCGGGTGGTACGCCGTCCATGGGTGACCATCCTGGCTATTCATGGGAGGGCTCAGGAGAAGGGTTACTTGGATGCCGGTCTTAGGGACGGCCCTGGAGTCGGAAGGTGAAGGGCACAGGGGGACGCACTGCCCCCGAGGCGGAGGCCATCATGAGCGCCTTGCAACCATATGCCCTTTGCTGTGGTTCGATTCATCAACCCTGCCGACTTCTCGTGGCAACTGCCAAGGGATGCACGCCCCGCCGCCAGCCCTACTTTGCGTTCCTTCTGAGCTCTGCTCCAACCCCTGCTGATGCCATTGCTGATGCCCCGGCCTCCGCGCCCGTGCAGGTGGTGATTGCCGAGTCGTTCGGCGGCCGCGACGAGCCCGTGGACGTGCTGGCGTCCAGCCTGGTGGACGTGGGCGCCGAGCTGCTGGCGCCGGCCCTGCGCGTCAAGGACCTGCCGGCGCAGCCCACCTACCAGCTGTTCGAGGAGGAGGGTGAGCAGAGGAACAGGGCAGGGGGGTCAGGGCGAAGTGCTGCAGTCCGCCTACGGTCGGTTTGGCATGCGGTGCCTGGCGCGCCTGGTCGTAGCATCCTAGACGAGGGCCAGGCCTGCGCATGCAAGAGCTCAGGTGCGAACACTGACTCTTATACGAGCCAAGCTCCTGCTTGCGCAAAGTATACGAACAACGGTCCTAACACTCCGTCAAGGCCAAGCTCCGTCCATCAATGGCACGGCGTTAAGCTAAGACCGGTCCAAAGTGCGCACATCCGCCCTCGGTGTCATGACTACCTCTTTCGATGGCTACGCCAGAGAGCAGGCGCCGACCTCCTTCTGAGGGTATGAGGCCTCACAGCTGCCCCTCTGTAAGCCATACCGTGCCTTTACCAGCACCCACCGCGCGCTCCCTTGCGCTCCCCTTACCTCCAGGCACCGATTTGGCCCAGGCTCTGACCGCCAAGGAGTCTATTGCGCGCAAGAAGGCCGCCATGAGCCCTGACGTGGCCAAGGTGGGGCAGAGCAAGCGGTCGAGCGGGCAGGCACGCCGCCGTGCTCAGTTCCCGACCCGCCGCCTGCACCTCGTGCTTCCTGCTCCCGCATACTTGCCGCCGCTTACTGGTACTTCTCGACACATTGGTTTCATGCGTCAAGCGCTGGATGCTGCGTCCTCACCCGCCGTCCGCACTACCGGTGTGCATGGTGCCTTCCACTCAGCACCCGCCAATGGCACCGCCTGGCCGCCCCCTTCCGCAGGCTCTTGCCCGCCTCTCCTCTGGGCTGTACGTGGTGACGGCGCAGCACAACAACGCACGCAGTGCCATGGTTGCCAGCTGGGTGTCGCAGGTGGGGACTTGGTTCAGCAAGCACTGTGGCGTGAGGGTGCTGCCAGCGCCTCCATCAGGCGTGCGCGCCTGCGTCAGCCAGCGTTTGTGTCAGTGACGACGCAGTTGTGCAGGATTGGCCTTGACAGGTGGCCCATGCTCGCTGTCCGCCGCCATCGCCTCAGCCCTTCTGGCCCCCGGTTGACCCTGTCCCGTCCTAGGCCTCCTTCGAGCCCCTGGGCCTCACCATCGCCGTGGCCAAGGACCGTGCCATCGAGTCGCTGATGCAGGTGCGGTACGGCGGCCAGTTTGTCGAGGCGAGGCGTTGCGCGCGGCGGCTCGCCCTCTTGGGCAGCAACGGCATGGCTGGCACAGCATCGCTCTGTGGAGCATTGAGCGGCGTTATGCTAATGCGTGTCTGCCGGCGCCTTGCCTTACAGCTGGGAGCGCGTGCCCCGTGCGCGGTGCAGAAGTGACGGTGTTCCCTTCCCCGCCCCGCTGGCCGGCCCCCAGGTGGGCGACAGCTTCGTGCTCAACTGCCTGGGCGAGGACTCGTTCTCGCCGCTGCTCAAGCACTTCCTGCAGCGCTTCGCGCCCGGCGCCGACCGCTTCGCCGGCGTGGAGTGGTACCCCGCGCCCGCCACCTCGTGCCCCGTGCTGGCGGGCGCCATCGCGCACATGGAGTGCCGCGTGGTGTCGCGCCTGGAGACGCCGGACCACTGGGTCACCTACTGCGAGGTGAGCTGCACCAACAACGTGCTTTCTATGTGGACGTGTGCCATTGCTGTTGCGCTGTTGCATGTCAGGGAAGTTCCTAGTACCTCGCCTCTCACCTCTTCTCGCGCCCCCTCCACGGCCCCTGTCACCAGGTGATTGACGGCTCCGTGGCCAACACCGCAGCGCGCACAGCGGTGCACCGGCGCAAGGTGGCCACCTACTACTGAGCATGCACAGCCCACTTACTGAGCACGACGTACCCACCCCGCTGGTCCGCTAGTACTGCTGCACTGAGCTGACATCGCCTGCCTACCTACCACTCCGATGACGGCCGTGAGGACGCAGTCCGTCAGCCTGTGGCGCATGGCACGCATGTAACGACGGGGTGCGTGCTATTGTGTAGTGCATGACTGCATTTGGATGGCTATGTAAGAAGCAGGCCAGGGTGGAGCAAGCGTTTGGTGGAGTACTGGTACAGAGGGAAGGCCAGGTTGCGTTGGTCCTGCCCTGCCTTGGGTTGCAACTGAGCTGTCGGGGCACCTCTGTGTTGCGATTCCTGGAGTTTTGCTGGCTGTTGCTGTGAGAACGAGTGCTAATTGAATATTCGTGGCCGTGTTGTGGTTGGTCGTTGCGTGAGCGTGAGGTCGACTGGGAGCAGTGTTGCATTCGTTGCGCATATATGTTGTGAAAGCTGTTGCCGAAAAGTGCTGGGTATTGAGTTCCTTGGCGGGAGCGAAGCGATGGCAAGCGTGCTAAAAAAAAGGCAGAGCAATTTTGTGGAGAGCTTCTGATTGAGGTGCTGGCTGCCCGTTTTTATGCGGTGCCTCTTCCTTTCTCGATGTGAGCACTATGGAACTCGAGGGCTGCAGCATACGTGTATGCACATGTATTTTCGACGGGCATCCCCAGTTGTACCACGCCTTGACCTGGGCCTTGCTACGTTGACAATTTCACAGGCTGTCGCATGGGTGAATGTGAGAGCTCTTGTGTGCCAAGGATGGCGAGGGCTAAGACTGCTGCTTCCCATAAGCAGTGTCGGCCGGCACCCTCCTGCCCGCGGTGGAGTCAGATGTACCGATACGCCGCACAGTGGGGCCCGAACACCGGCGGGGGTGGCGGGGGCGGCTGGTTTAGCTGGCGGCTGTTTAGCTTGTAGTGGGCTTACGCCGGAGCTACCGGTGGGCTAGTGGCACCGATGGACGTTACCATCGCACATACCACTACAACTTGACCCGGCACGCGCAGGACAGGCACGTTGGTAGACTGTGATAGCCAGGTGGGGTCAGGGAAGCTCCTCTGTGGGTTCCAGGCTTGCGGCCAGGCTTGCGGCCAGGGAAGTCCCTAGGTCGCCATCCCCTGGTCGTCATCACTGTGTGACGCTGTGTGACGGGACTTGTCAAGTGCCGACGGGAGCTCCGCTGCAAGCACTGCGTTATAGGCCAACGCGTTCAAGCCACAGTCCACACAGGGGAGACGCGGGGGGGGGGGGGCAAGGATGAGGGGCCGTTTCAGTCAGCAGGGGTCACGCTAGAGTGAGGCCACGCCCGTCGCTCTACAGCCCTTTTGCCTTAAACCACGTAGCTTACATGATCGACCTGAAGCTCTGGTGCAGAACTCATGCGCTTGGTGCCTGCTGGTCTGCTGTCCGGAGAAGACGGCTGGAGGGTCTTGCTGCCCAAGCAAGCAGGGGGGAGCAGGGGGAAGGCGTGCAGCAACCTGGGCAGCAGTCTCTCGGCCTCCTTAGTGTGCTGGCGCACATATGCATCGTATTCGTGCTGGGTTGGCTATGGCAGGCAGCGTGGTTACCGCATGAGCCAGGTGTGGTTGCTGTTTGGGGTCGCTGTGCAGGCTTGTAGCGCTTGGGACCCCTGCTTGGGACAGGCATGTACCCGGGTCAACGTGGTACGGTAAGGGAGTGCTAGCATACAGGGCCACGACCGTTGGCAGCTTTATACCTGCCCGGTTCCAGCCCCCCCTGGCCCAGGCAGAACTGACCTGGCGACGGCGAGCAAGTTTGACGTTCCACACGTCGTCCCCACCGGAGCTGACGGATGACGCATGGTGCCCTGTGGCACGGGGTCTTGGCAATGGACCGTCAGTGCACACGGAAAGCGAATCTCTTTACAGAAAGCTTACAAGTAGCAAAGCATAAGAGCGCCTGCTCGCTGTCAGAACGCGGGACGGTTACCGGCTATTGCTGACTCACTCTTGTTATCCTGCTGACTTTCACCTCATCTTCTTCGTTTCTCTTACCTACTGCAAACCAGTTTTGTCCCGACCGTGTCCCTACCCTTTTGGGCAGCACATCAGACGCAAAGTGTGCGTGTTGTGTATGCACTGGAATATATTGATAATGGAGACAACAAATATTGGCCGAAAGACAGACTTCACACTCTTTGACCAGTATACTGACACCGTACGCAGTACCGCCGCAGTAATGCTGAACTGTATAACTGCATAGCACTTCGATGCAGCACTCACCAGCCGCGCCTATATTTCACTGTTACACGAAGGGATCGCGAATAGTTTCTATGTGACTTGTCTTCTGCGGGCGCAACTTCTCTCCAAAGAACGTGCTGGAGTACCGTTGGCCTAAGTTTCGCAGGGAGGACGGCGCCATGGGGCCGCGTATCGGCGCAGCACCGATACGCTTTGCAGCTGTGCTGATCGTCAGCCTGGTTGGCGTCTACACACTCAGCGCTAGTTTCAAGCAGGGGCCCGTGACCAACGCTGCGATTGCGGACGCTGGCGCGCTCGCAGAGGGCAAACCAGAAGCAAGAAGGCAGCTAGCTCAAGCGCAAAAGAAGGTCATGGTGTTACTGAGTTCTCTCCTCACTACCAATGCGCCAGCCAGAGCCATGGTGTCCAATGTGCTGGAGCCGAACACAGACATCGAGGTACGCGTGAGAAAGCACAATTTGAAGAGCTCCATTGTTGCTTGTTAGCGATAAAACAGAGTCGGCCGGGTCTTACAGCAAGGCTCCTCCGCTGGATGTGGGCGTCGCGGCTCGCGCCGGAGAACCCGTTCCCAACCACCCATTTGCATGACTACGGCCATTGTTGACGGACTGAAACTTTGGGCTGTACGCTCAACAGCATCCGACACACTATGCGTCTCCCAAACGTGTCCGACGCGGCCCGCCGTGTCGGCAGTGTGCACCAATGCAACGGGCACCATCCAGCCCAGCAAGCCGTTGCCATGCACAGTTGTCGCCTCATATGCAGCAACGCACATGTTCCTGCCCTGCTGCTCCTGCCCTGCTGCTCCTGCCATGCGTCCTGCTACCTGCTGGCTGTGCCCGCTTGCCGTCTGCCACGTGTGGGGCGGCGACATGAGTCATTCCCATGCAGAACGCAAATGCCTTTTCCCCTCCCGCCCGCCCCTCAGCTCAAGGTGCTGCTCCAGGCGCCCCAGTCCCTAACTTGGGGCTCCTCCACCACCGCCTTCGTCGTCCCCTGCCTGCAAGACGACTACCTGGGGGACACGGCGCTGTCGGGATACGGGGACCCGCAGTTGGCCCGAGGGTAAGCCGCACCTTAGGCTGAGCATGCTCGTTGGCCCTCAGCCCATACCTGCACTTACCGACTTGCATGCCCCCTTTTCTCCCCCTGCCCCTCCTTCCCTCCCCCCGCAGCAACATGCAGCTGGCGTTCCAGCAGCTGCTGTTCTACGGCGGGCACGTGGTGCTGACCGCGCCCGTGGACCCGCGGGACATGTTCCACGTGCGCAACCTGGTGTCGTACCTGACCGGCACCTCGCTGGCGTGCGCGGGCGAGGTGTTGGCGGGCCAGGAGCTGGGCGCGTCCAGCCGCACGCAGGACGCGCACGCCGCCTTCACCCGGACCAGCCTGCCCTCGGTGCGGGAGCAGGTGCTGCCGCTGAGCTGCAACTTCCCAGGGTGAGTCCGGCGCACTACGTTGCAACTGCGCTACCTTTTGAACTGCACCTTGTCCAAATCGCTGCTTACCAAGGCCAACTTGCACGATTTTATTGCTCCCTGCAGCTCGACAGTCGTGCACTACCGCACGCGCGACGGCTACCCCACTGTGGTGGAGTGGCCGCGGCCCGCCATCCCCGGCCCGCCCCAGACCCGCGGGTCGGTGTGGCTGCTGGGCTACACGTACGCGGAGGCCAACGCGGCGTGGGGGGACCTGCTCACGCAGATCGTAGGCCTGGCAGGTGTGTTGGCACCGGGCCAAGTAACCACAGGCATGCTGAAGCTGAGAAGGATCTGCACCGCCTGCGATCCACGGCGCTGCAGGACTGCAATGGCATGTGGTGGAGCCTTGGGAAGGTGTGAATGGCTCAACCTCCGCGTTGGTAATCCATCTTGAATTGTGTCCCGTTGCTTGCAGCTTCTACCCTCGAACCCGGTCTCACCTTCACCACACGGCAGTCGCCGCCTCCGCTCCGGCCCCTGGCCCCGCCCCGGAGCCCTCCGCCGCCCGCCGACGGCACCACGTCACCCCCTCCCCCTCCCGCGGTGTTCCGGCCTCCCCCTCCTCCCCCGATGGCCACCGGCCGGGCGTGCACCTCCCCGGAGCCGCTCGGCCACGGCGACTACGGCGCGCCCGTCACCTGGTACAAGAGCGCCACGCCGCTGGTGGCGTGCGGGCACCAGGTGAACGTGGTGCTGGTGGTGCCCCAGTGCGTGGACGGCACGGCGGTGTACTGGGACGCGCAGACCGGCACCACGCTGCTGCAGCAGTCCGACTACGCCGCCACCTGCTCCTCACCCTGCCTCACCTTCCAGACGGATGTCTACTACCGCAGCGGGGAGACGGAGGTGCAGACGGTGTACAACTCAAGTAAGCGTAGAGATGGCAGCAATCTTCACACGTGGTATCCAACGCCCCATGCTGTCCAGAACCTACAACATACATTGCCATCCAATGTCGTTCTGCCCACGCACACCTGCTTGCAGATGAGCCGGGCTGCCCAGCCGTGAACCGCACGCGCGTGTGCACCAACGGCGTGTTTGGGGCCTGGAACGCGACCGGCAGCCACCTGCGCAACGCCCCTTGCGACAACACGTGCCTGGACGACACGTTTGACATCGGTGCGGTGCTGAAGCCTGGGCAGAAGCAGGTGAGCCTTTACGCAAAAAACGGAACGCCAGCAGGTATACTTAACGGCCTGGCCTAGTCTAGCACACGGGTTGGCACCAGTGGGAAGAGCCTAGATAGGTTATGGCATCCTCTGTCGAGTTGTGGTAGTGCAATCGCTTGCTCAGTGCCGTTTCGTTTCCACGGCTATGGCACGGCAGCAAGGCGTTGTTGCTGAGCTTAGAAGAGCCTTTTGCCGTTTTACGTACGCCTTCGCAGGTGCTCATCTTTTTCACCCAGGAGTACGTGGCCTATGGCTCCAGCTGTGCGGATGTATCAGTGGCACGTGTGCGCGTGTGCCAGGATGGCGGCAAGTATGGGGACTGGACCCCCAACAGTGCAGGCACCTACTACACTCGCTGCTACGTGCAGTGCCCTCCCCCCGTGGGTCGCGAGGTGGTGGCCAGCTACTCCCCCGGCGGCAGCACGCTGGGCCTGGGGGCGGTCATGAACCGCACCATGTTCGCCAGCAGCGTGGAGGGACCGAACGGCACGTGCGCGGCACGGGTGCTGCAGCGCACATGCGGAGTGGTGAGTGCATAGAATTGCTGTAGGGCATTGGCCTTCATTCACAAGCTGGGAGATATGCGTTCAAAAACAGCGTTGAGCATGTGTCAGGTAGCTAACTGGGCGCCTGTGAGTAGCTGCAATCGCTAGAAAAGGTGCTGCATTTTCGGCCTGAAGGCAGAGCGCAACACGTTACCATGGCAGCCCCACGACCGCTGTGCAGCAGGGTATGGCGCTTTCTAGATGCTTTCCAGCCCGGTTCCATTTACAAAACGCTTGCCTTGCTATCCTTTTCACTTCGTTCCCGTGTCCCTCCCTCCACTTTGTCCCCGCAGCCCAAGGCTAGCCGCATCAAACACGAGACCCCCATGCAGACGCTCTCCTGGCTGTACGGCGAGACGCGGCTGTCGTGGCTCCCCTCCGCCCCCTGGCACGTGCTGGACCCCGAGTACCCCCACCCCGTGTGCTACAAGTCCTGCACGGCGCCCGACGGCCGCTTCGTGCCCCACGGCAGCGCCTACACCTTCCTCATGTACTCGCGCACGGGAACCATCAACACGCTGCCAAGCACCACCATCGCCTCCCCGCCTCCGCCCAAGACCCGCAACCGCCCACCGCGGCCGTCGCCCGTTGGAGCCAGCGACTCCGCCGCATCCTCCCCTTCGCCCTCGTCCTCAGACTCCTCCACCACCTCTTCAACGCCACCGCTGCGGGCGCCATCGCCTCCCAGTCCACACGACGAGCCCCCAGAGAATACCGGTACCGTCTTTGGCTTCGGAAGGCGCCGCAGCCAGCTGCAATCCTCCCGTGACTTCAGCAAGCGCTCCGTTCGCAACGCTGGGGGCATGGCTTCCCTTAAACGTGGCGACAGCTGGGGCGTACGGCAGTCAGACCACCACGCCGTGTACGACCTGTACGCTCTTGCGCTGGCTAACAAGACAGCCAGCGAGAAGGAGAAGGAAGGTGACGGTGCGGACGGAGAGAATGACCCCCGCAAGGCGTTCTCGGACGTGAAGGACCTCAGGAGCAACCGCAGGTCTAGGAACCTGAAGCGCATGCTGAAGAAGGCCAACCAGAAGCACACTGCAGCCAAGAGGGCCGCCAAGGGACTGGCGCCCGAGAGCCCTGCGCCGGCGCCGGCGGGCAAGGGCTCACGTGTCGCTCCCAAGCGGGCCAGCGGCGAGCCCACCGGAGACAAGGGAGTGCCCTCACGCTTCTTCGACTACTTCTTTGGGTTCGGCGGAAACGACGACTATGGCTTCTCGGGTGGCTCGTCTTCTGGCGGAAGCTCGTGGTGGAGCAGCGGAGACTACAGCGGGGACTACGACTCCAGCGGATGGAGCTGGGACGACCTCTGGGGCGGCGGCAGCAACAGCGGTTCGGGTGAGTGTATGGTCCCTGGCCGGCTGATGGCTTACTGTGTGCTGCTTTCAGCGTCTGCAGCTTATCGGTGGCGAGCCGAGCATGCCAGTGGTTACACGGTGGCGTGCGGGCGTGGTTGTGTAGTCCTTCGACGGAACTGAGCCACGGGAGCCCTTATCCTGACCTGCAGGTGGCTGGGGCGACTACGACTACTCAATATTCGACAGTTTTGGCGGTGAGTGGGTTTCTTGGTGGCCACGGAAGCATGGCCTAGGACGGGCCTGCACCTTGGCCAGACACCCTTGCCGCTTGTATGGTGTAACGGCAACACAACTGTGCGGTCGTGCAGGCGTACCACAATGCTTGGTGCACCTGAGCCCTGTGGTACCGTTTTTTTTGCATGTCAACACTGTGCCCGTTGACCAAGCCAGTAATGGCCCCTGGTACTGTGGTCCTCAGACTACTGGGGTGACTACGAGGGCACCTGGGGTGCTGACTATTTCGACTTCTGGGGGTAAGTGGCTAAGTGCCTTACAGGGACCGAGTCCTACAGCATGGGAAGCAGGGCAGGGCTCACGACACTGACGCCATTCCTGTAGCATGCTAGCCGGCTGCCATGTACACGTGACTGCGGTCCATACGTACTGCGGCATGCATGCCCTTCCCGTGCTCTGCTCAATGCAAGATGCATCTGTTGCTCCTTCCCACAGGAGCGACTACGGCGACTTCTTTGGCGACTTCTTCGGAAGCTTCTTCAGCTGGGGCGACTACGGTGATGACAGTGATGGTAACAGCACAACTGACGGCGGCACGACCGGGGACGGGTCTGGGTCCATGTCCCTGTGGGACTGGATCTCGTACTTCTTCCCGAATGGCAATGTGCCCGCCGATTTCGGCCTCACCGCCAACTACTACAACACCTCCTGCTACGCAAAGTCCATCAACGTGTACGGCACGTGCTCCAACGGCACCATGTCGTACAACTGGATCGATCTGGGAGGCGGCATGCAGACCACAATCGACCTGCTGCAGCCAGACTGCACGCAAGAGTGCAGCTCGGACAGCGGGCAGGACGTGTGTGTAAGCGGGTGACTGGTCACCACCGCGGCTTACAATATCAGCACTAAGCAGTGCTACCCTGACATCCTAGGAATGCCTCTTGTCCACATAGGACAGCGCTTAAGTACAAGCTTACAAGTGGTATCAGAGCGGTCATGGGTTCGATCCCCACTGTCTGCTGGGAGCACCTTCGATGCAGAAGGCCCACGTGTGTGGGAGCACCTGCAATGAAGAAGGCCCATGCGAGTGGG
>VFQN01001486.1_pt1 | contig 39126 bp, 65 predicted proteins | sample 3512371 | NCBI WGS metagenome assembly VFQN01 (sample SAMN10412370, study PRJNA504923) | tailings metagenome | isolation source: Replicate 2 from Balatoc abandoned mine | place: Philippines: Itogon, Benguet | collected 2017-08-28
CCTACCCGCAAAAAATAGGTCTCCGATAATCCCATAACCCTTCTCCTGAAAAAAACAAAAAAAAAAAAAAAAAATGGGGTTGGATTACAAAGGTTGTGACGGTCACCAACGGATGCTTCAAGACGCACCCGACAATATGCGTGGTGCCCTTGGTCATCCAATCCCATGGGGTTCCTGGGCCTTGGCAGCTAGGGCCTCGAGGGACACCGAAGTGGCACGCACCCGCGTGTTGCGAGACGTAGGAAGTCAACATGGGGTGGAGGCTGAGTACAGAAGTTTAATGGGGTGGAAGCTGAGTGCCCAAACGAATGAAGAAACACGGGTGTGCCGACCACTGGGAGGCCCTTGATTCACCATAGCAGCTCCGGAGATGCCAACGGTAGACAAGCAGCCGCAGCGGGTGGACGGCGTGAGGGGTGATGGCCAGGCCCGCGTGGCGGCCCGCACACCTGCGCGGGTACGAGGTGCTCGCTAACCTGCGGCGGACGGATGCGCTCGCGTGGAGAGCCGTGACCCACACCTATCGGCAGCAGGCGGGCGCTCGCCACAACCAATAGCTCCCAACGGTGCCCACCGAAAGCCCCCTGGTCTTGGGTCCCATGGGGCCCCCCTCAGTGCCTGCGGCTGCACCGCACGCAGCTACTGAGGCGGTGAGCGAGGCGGCGGTGGAGTGCGGATGGCCAGGTAGGCTTTCCTGGCCCTTGCATGTACTGCAGTACCTGCGTTGCGAATGACTGTGGTTTGCGCCGGCAGAAGGGTACTTGCAGTGCTTGCCTGAGCCTGCCTGGGCTGTCGCATGCGCCGCTGTCGCACACTCCTGCGTGAACGAGTCGTCGACTGTGCTCTGGATCACCACACGGTGCCCCAAGCACTGGTTAGAGGCGCAAGCTGAGCGCATCACAGATAACACAGGGGCGGATTGGCTCTGCAGGCAGCTGGCAGCAGCAGCGGACGGCCAGTGCCTGCGCCTGCAGCCTGCACGTATGTGCGCCCTCTCCGGAGGTGGACTGCTGCTGTGCTCAGGGTGCAAATTAGCAGTCAATCTCCCGCGTCTTGTTTTTGTGCTAGCCACTCAATTCTGGGCTGGGAATGGGAGCTGGCCTGGAAGGCCCTGTGGGCTTTCCCTCCGCGGGCGCTCGTGGGGGAGGTGTTACGCAAGCTGGTGCGGGCCCGACAGCGAACAAGGGGACGCTGGCCATCGTGGTGGTGCCTCGTTCCTAGGGCAGGACCTTGTTCAGACGGTGTATAAGGCCCCGGCGTCCGCCGGTTTGTGTCTTGGGTGTGATTGGAAGGGGGAAAGCAATGGTGCTTGGGACCATAAGGGGAAGCCACGGGCCCGTCCGTCGTCATACGGCCTGTTTATGTTGCCCCGCCCCTAGCCGCCTGCCCCCACGGCGGACACGTACGGGACGCGCCGCCACCGCTACCTGCACTCCCGCACAGAGTGCTGCAGCTGCCGGAGGCGGAGGTCTTCCCGCCTGGGCCAAATAGCAACACCAAATCTGCCCACATATGACTGTTCATTGCCCACGCTGGCAGCTATCTGGCGCCCGCCACGCCTGACGGCACGCTGTTGGCTAGCGGGTTGGCAGCGGTCCCACGGCATCCCAACCGCCAGCAGGCGGGACCTTGCGGTGCAGCAAACGGTGGCGCAGGCCAAGCGTCAGCGGGAGGACGGGCCTGCACCCGGGGCACGGGTGAAGCCGGCCAGGCCTCTGAGCCTGGTCCGGCTCCTGGTCGGGTGGCTGCAGTTGACGGCCCGGTTGGATCCCAGCTCGGTGGTGGAGCACATTCAGGGTGCCTGTTGGCTGTCCCTGGGTCACTTTAGGATGCTGCGACGGAGCGAGCTGCCTGGCACGGCTGCGGTTCGGGAATGTAGAGCGGATGGCAGGGGGTGGCGTTGCCCTTCGCATTGCACGCAGCAGAATGGATCAGCAGGGTCGGGCGGCTACGCTGCGTATAGGTCTCAGAGGGTGGGCGCATCTGGGTACATAGTGGCTGCGCACCTGGGGAGGGCGGTGGCACAAGGGGCGGGGCAGACCTCCCTCTCTTTGCAAGGTAAGGAGGCAACAGGGGTAAAAATTCAGGTTTCAGAGTTTGAGAAAGGGGATTTTACTCGCAGGCTGCGCGCGCTAGTACCGGTAGTAGAGCTTCGCGCTGTCTACCCGCACGTGGCTGGTCGACGCTGGGGTGGACTTCGCCGCGCGCAGCCTCCGCCATGCCAAGGCCACCGTGGCAGCGGCGGGCTGGGGCGAGCTTGCTCGAGATACAGCGGCATGGCAGATGGCGTTACGTGCAGCCCTCCATCGTGGAGCGCATGCGGGTGACGGGGAGCATGTAAGAGGACGTAACTAAGCAATTTTGGGTGTTTCTGCATGCGGCTGCCCTGAAGTAGACATGGGGCCGCCGCGTTGGCCCCGGGGGGCGGAGGCGGCCACTGTCCTCCTGAGAACCTACCTTTTGCATTCCGCACACGGTATTGCGGGCATCCCTGTTGGCTGTTGCACTGTGGCCCGTAGATTGGCACGTGGCGTGACCTGGGCAAGTGCTCCCAGATTTGTGTAGGAGGATCTGGGAGGATGGACAGGGAGACAAGCAAGCTTGTGCAGTGAGACCGACTGTGTAAGCAATTCGTGTAGTGTAATTGGGATAATGAGGTGAGGTATCAGGCTCGCCGCTGCACGTGCCAGCGCTGCAGGACCCGAGCCGTGTAGATTGGTACGGCAAGCGCTGTCGTGTCGCGAGTATCTTACAGTGGAACGCCAGCGCGCTTTGAGGTGTCCTGCCGGTGCATATGGGCTTTTGCGGACAAAAGCACACATTCGGGGGCAAGCACCAGAGGTACGGGTGTGGTGGGCAGGAGGACTGGGGACGGCAATGGAGGAGGCACCGCGTGGCAGCACCACTTCTGGGACTTCGCTGTTGCACGGGCATGGGTAAATACTGGTAAATAGCACGTAGGGCGGATGCAAGCGGAGAGAGCGAGCATGCATCGACTGAGGGCAGCACTCACGTCTGGCGGGGCCGAGTGCCCACACAGCCCACCCCTGGTTGCGGGTGGTGGACGGTTGTCTCATTCGCCCTGGTCGGAGGCCCCAAACACTCACTGATACAGGGAGAATTCTGCCAAGCAGGAAACGACTGAGTGGCATACGGTATGAGTCCTCGCATGCTTGGGGTTATGAGACAAACATCTGTCATGTGCGGCGTCAGGTAGTGAATGAACCGTGCATTGCTGACAACCTGCAACGACGCACACAGATACGCAGAGTACCGGTATGTCTCTGGTGGACCGAAAAGTTGTGCCAACGGAAAGCGTGAGGCGGTTGTACACTGTACCGCAAGTGGTGGAACTGTCCTATTGCAAGGGGGTCAAGTAACGGCCGTGCAACGTTGTTGTATAGTTGGGAGGGAGCACAGTGGAGGCATTGCAAGGTAGGCAAAACACAACCTTACATAGCTAGTCTGGCAATACAGCAGAGCAAGGTCGCACGCAGGCTGGTCCTTAAGCATTTCAGATGCCAGTCTTGCCCCTACCAGGGGCACACTACCGGTAATGGGTGCCGAACGCGACCAATATCATCAGCACATACATGGCAACAGCTGTTCAAAGGGCACAGTACCACCCAGCGCAAAGAGGCTGATTGCTAAGCGTACGCAACGGGCCCTTGTGGCCCTACGACCAGAAGGTCTACGACTGCCTAGCATGGCTATATAAGGTGCCAATCCGGTGCCAATCAGCACGCCTAAAGCTAGCATATAACACATGAGCATCACGTCCCCAGAAGTACTGACGCGAAGCACACGCACACCATGGGGACTGTCCTGTACACAGGCTACTAAGCATAATAAATCACAAAAATGAGGCACGCTTGCTCAAGGGTGAACGAGAACCAAAAATGGATGTAATGAAGAGCCCTAATAAAGGGGAGCTATCCACTGCTGGGACAAACCTCAACCAGCAACTCAGCTGCGCTGCCGGGTAAGTCGGGTGTGGGGCCTGGTGGCCAACAGCGGGGGAGGTAGGGGTAGAACTCCTCTGCTGCCTATTATCACGTGTGTTCCGCTGCGCCGTACACGTAGCTACCCAAGCACCTTGCGTCTGCTCTGCGTGCTGTTAGCGCTTCTCACAGCTCCACAACGGCGTATGCGTCGTAGTCCACGCCCTCCAGCGCCTGCATCAGCGCGGCGTGCGCGGCGTTGTCCGCCATCTCCTGCAGCTCCTGCTGCTCCTGCTGCAGTGCGGCTTTCGCGTCGCGGTTCACGTCCTCCAGCGCCACCATGTCGTGCATCAGGTTGTCCACGCAGCCGCACACGTCGAAAATGTCCCAAGTCTCTAGCACGTTGTCCAGCCCAGCGTCCAGGTATGCGCGCGACTCCTGGATGTACGTGTACAGCTGCTCAGGCGGTGTCGACGCCGGGGAGCGGGCGACCTTGTTGGCAATGCCCAGCGCCATCTTTAGGTTGTACGGCAGCTGTTGAGCACAAATTACAGAAGATTAGTTATCGTGTCGTAGGTTGCCCTGGCCAGCAAAACCAGGCACGCATGCGAGCCACGGCGGGGTATCCTGTATGCAAGCAACTCCCAACCAGCACAGGCACGAATTGATGGGAACAATTTGACACGGTCAGGATCAGCAAAAAGTGCATGCACGGCCATGGGTACTGAGTTGATAGCACTTTTCCAACCTACCGCCATATAGCAGCCCTATAGCAGCCCTATAGCAGCCCTATAGCAGCCCTATAGCAGCCATGTCCATGCATGGACATGGCATTCACTGCCTTGGCGCACGCCGGGTACGCCTTCTTTTCTGCGTACTTGTTGACCTTGATCATTCTTGCCTATGTATGGGAGTCCAAAAGAAGGCTCGGCCATAGCTTGCGCACAATGTCAACCAGGCCTGGGGCAAAAGGAGGTTGCAAGTCAACGGCGCAAAGCCGCCTCCCAGACTTACTTCTGGGAACGCCGACTTGTCCTGCAGCTGTTGCACCGACGTGGTTGTGTCGATGGCAGCGACTGTCGCCTTGGCCAGGCATGCGCGCTCGTCGTTCACCGCAGGCAGGGCACCACCGTCCAGCTGTTCGCACGGAGCTCATGAATTATTCCCTTCATACCACCCGCTGCCCCCTGTAGTGTCTTGGCATCGCTGTTCTCGTCGTATTTCAGTTTGGCGACGTTGTCCCGGGCCGTATGCGCAGCACCGACAGTTTTTACAACCTTACTGTAGCATTCGAAAGAGAGCTGCGCCACACCACCTTCCGAAGCCATGCCGAGCTAGCTTTATTCAGTGGCAAAAAGCTCGTGGGTCACGCAAGTGGCAAGTGGCAAGTGGCAAAGTCTCCTAGTTCAGTGAAACAAAAACTAACAGTGATCAATGTATCGGCAGCACAGCGTTCGGTGTTGCGGTGTTGCGTCTCTTACTCAGTGCATCCGAGGCCGTACACGGCCCATCGTTCTGGAACGCTCTTTTTATGCATAGACATATTATAAAAAGACATTAGACGTAGAGACATGATCCTGGTCTGCAAATCGCCCCTCCTAAAAGTTGCTGTGCGTAGGAGCTGCACTTTAGAGCCTGTTTCTGGGAACGGCTGGTCCCGCACCTGTTATGTCGTATGTACATCTGCATCCAACATTTTTTAGGACCGCGTAAAGGGCGCCTGCCTGCCCCTCCCACGCCGTGCACCTTCGCGTACCAGCCAGCACATCATCGCCAGAGCTGCAGAAGGGGACCACATCCATTACAGGTGTGCGGTCGCCTTACTGCATGCGTGCAGGTGGGGAGCTGACGTCTTAAGTAGCAGTTGTTACAAAAGGGCCAGGGTGAAGCATGGTGAGTCCATGCACACCTATAGACCTGTGGGTAAGATCGTCCCCGCCTCTTGGGGGAGCCTCAACCCAACGCAAGGACTCCCCAAACGCACCGAGCTAAATTACTAGAAGGGCCACACGGCAAACATCCTTGCACTAGACGGACCTGGCATGGGCAGGCACGCGAAACACAAGGGTCAGTTGACAGGCGAAGCAGGTGGGGAGTCAGGCGGATCACACACCACCACACGGCCCCCCGGCCCAGAGGCAAGGAAAGCGTGCGTTGCAGGTACCGCGATCCAACCCCGAGGGGCAATACCAGGGACAGCAAAGGGCCGCAGACGCGCCCAGAAATCAGCTATCACCTCAGCTGTAATGCGAAGCACGCTCAACACGTTTGCCGGCACAGGACTGGTAGAGCCATTGGCGGCTCAGCTCAAGGGCAGCAGTACAAGCAAGGCAGGCCACATCCCACACAGGTTGCAGGACACCGTCAATAGGACAAACCAACAGCCAGATGTGGTGAAGCATGAACGACACACCAAGCACCTCATGCAAATGGTAACGCGGGTTAGACGCAACAGGGCAGTCCCAGAATTGATGCAGACGGCGTCCCTAGGACATGCGGGCACCACGCGGACACAGTGGCGCACGCCCGGGGTCCCGATCCAGCTGTGACATGTGCAGCCACCCAGCAGAAGCCAGCACAGCCACCCTACATGAGCCGCCTGTACGGCTCCTTTGGCCCTTTCCCTCGATCAGCACCAACCGCCGCTCCAAAGCAAGCCAACTGTATAATGCAGGAGAGAGGTTAGCGCAATGTCCTCATGCCGCCCATTATCACTTATCCGTTGTGCTTCCGTCCCTCACTTTGCCACAGGGCGTGCTGGAGAAGGATGCCCATTCAGGGGAAGGATGCGTCAAGGTATGTCGCGCAACCTCCAACCGCCGAGGGCCACGCCACAATGCGCCTCATGGCTGCAAGCAGCGACGCGGAAGCACGCTGTGTTCCACTGGTGGGCGTACTGGAACGCGACATGCGTGCAGCATCGTCTGGGCTGTTCAACGTTACCCGCGAAGCCGTTGGTCACTGCTCATCGCCGTGCTGACCTCCTCGGCTCATCGTATCTCCGGGTGGTGGCCCAGCTGTTTGTGGGGCGGCAATATGAGCAAGCAGGCATTGGTCACAGACGGCCGGTCTTGGGGCCGCGGTCAGGGGCCCCACCCAAGCCCTCGGCCCACACGCTAGGCATGGGGCGCCGCACGTCTCAGTCTTGTCATCTTACGGCGTGGCGGGGGCTGCTGCTGCTGCTGGAGGCCCCGGGGCTCCGTCAGCAAGCCGCCGTCGGCGCCGTATACGGTGCGTTACGGCTGGTGCGTGCGGGGGGCAGCAGCTGGGCCATGGGCAGGTAACCCGCTACCACGCCTTGCACTATCCAGTCGTCCCTGCAAAGTGGCTCCAACGCCAGGTGGCCGAGGATACCATCTGGGTCGGGCCTTTTAGGCGCTGTGCTCATGGGGCTGCGCTGCCTTACACCACGACTGCAACGCCGGCGCCGTTTGACCGCTGAAGCATCACCTGCGAGCTGACTGCCTGTGACCCAAATCCAACCTGACCCAAATTAACCTCTTACCACCGATTCCCTCTCCTCTGGCACACCCTGCTGCCCCCGCCCCTCTGCCCTGCCCCGCCGCAGTGCCCCCTGCCCAACTACCGCGGCCAGTTGGGCACCCGCGGCACCCTGGGCATGCGCCGAACGCCGCTGCTGCCGCTCCAGAACCTCTTCCGCCAGCGGCACACCGTGATACCCCACGAGGAGGCCGCCGCCGACCCTCCGCATCCGCAGAAGGGCTGCTTGTGTTTGACCCACATGCGCCGGAACCCCTGAGCGGCTGCGCGGCCTGCGCCCCATACACGTGGACGGCTCCCTGGCGGCCAGCTGCGGTCTCACCAGCGGGAGGGTGTGCGCTCCATGGTGCACTGCCTGGCGGGGCTGCGGCAGGAGTGGCACAGCGGTGCATCCTGCGCGACGGCATGGAGCTGGCCAAAACGCTCCAGGTGGGGTACGGAGGTGGGGGTAGGGGCGGACGGGATGGGCTGGGGCTTTGGGAAGGGCGATGGTGACGGTACGTGCTCGGGAGGGCCCGGAGACGCCCACGCGCTGGCTGCTCCGACGGCCCCGATCTTCCCCCTATGGCCTATGCCCTGACGCAGCCCATCGCCGGCCTTGTAGTTACTGTTAGGTTGACAGTTACTTGGTGAGTAGCGTTCGTTATTGCAGTTTATCCATGGCCCCAGCTTCCCATACCCTCAACCCCCTCTGATGCGCCCGCCCCCACCCCAGCCGGTAACCTATACCCTCCATCGCCACGCAGTAGATCTTGGTGTTACTGTGTCTTTCACACAGCAAGGCCCCGGTCTCATCCATCATGCCCCGCTTCGGCTCCTTTGCTGTTTGTTTCACGCCCCTTCTGCCCCCCAGTCGATCGCCATGCTGTGGACGCTGCTGACCACGGGGCCGCACGGCAAGCCCTCCGCCACTCGCCCGCTCACCCTGTGCCCCTCCTCGCTGGTCAGCAACTGGGCGGCGCAGCTGCGCGCTGGCTGGGCGATCGCGTGGCGCCTGTGGAGGTGGGTGACGCCCGCACGGATGGTGCGGGAAGCTGCTGGAAGCTGGCTGTATGGGGAAGCCCTGCTGCAATGCTGGCGCAGCGCACACTGTCGTGTTGATGTGGCGCTCTTGTCAAGTCGACTGCAGGCGGCCGACCAACGTTTCCGGTTGGCTACAGGTACAGGAGGCGCTGTTCGTCGTGGGACGGCTTCACGGCTGTGCGAGCGGGCAAGCCGCAGGTGCGGGGTTCGGGTGACATCAGTCCTAGCGCAGACAGGCTGACACGCAGGCCTTGCAAAGGGTACGAGGCATGAAGTCATGTGCGTATGTTTTTGGGGGTGGCTGCGGGTGCGCGATGGGGATTGTTTGTGTCGACAAGGTCAAACTTAGCGTGTAAAGGGTAGCAGGCTTGGGAGGCACACGTTGGCGGGTCAGGGCGGGCTTGACGCACATGAGGCGCTGCGGCAAGCATGCAGCTCACCGGCATGTGCTCTTTGCCTCTCTGCTCCCGCGCTCCCGCTCTGTTCGGTTCCAGCCCCACCAGCATCCCACGTGCCGGGATCCCCCACACGCACCCTGACGTCCGCCGCTGTCCCCCCAGGTGCTGGTCATGAGCTATACCGTGTTCCGCACGCACAAGGAGGCTGTGGCCAGGAAGGGCGTGGAAATCGTGCTGTGCGACGAGGTGCGTTGCCGGGCATCCGGACTAAGCTCACGGGGCCTTTGTAGTCTGCGGCAGGCTTGTGCACTGGACTGTCGGGACGTTGTCGTACAGTAATCCTGATTTCATGCACTCGGGCACACCAGCTCAAGGACGGCGAGCGTCAGATAACGCAGACGGGCGCCGTGCCATGCAAGTGCTATCTGGTGCTGAACCCATAGCATCCCATCCATGCGCATCCCAGCCTCTACCTCCTCACTCAGTGGTACCCGTCTCCACCTACACATGACTTTACGCGGCAGTGTCCCTACTCGCCATCTGGCTGTTGGACGCCCGCTTGCCGACCCGCCGAACGCCCCCGCTTACGTCAACCACCAGCGCCCTGACGCCCCTGACGCCCCTTACTCCACGCCTGAATGACCCATCAACCGCGCCCAGCTCCGAATTCTACGCGCTGCTGGCCGGGGTGTTGGGGGAGCCAGCGGTCTTCCGGAGGACGTGCGGGGGACCCATCCTGCCGGGACAGGTGCGGGGTGCAGGGCGGCGTGGTGCCAGGAAAATGGCAAGGAGCACTGGCCTTGGTGCTGTGTGTGTTCTTTCCCTGGAGGGTGTGCTCCCCTGGCTGCTCCACCCTGCAAAGCCCTACGCTGCTGCCATGCTCCACGCGGGCCTGCACAGGGACGGCGACGCCCTCCGACTCTGGGGTGGCATTGGTGCCCGCCCCTCGCACCCTATCCCACAACCAACACGTGAACCCACATGTTAGCCCACACGCTAACCCACACGCGCCCATGCATGCCCTTGGGACGGCGACGCCTCCGACGCCGAGGTAGCGCTCCAGCCCTTCCCTCACACCCATCTCCTTGGGCTCGCCGCCCTGGCCGTGGCGCAGTGGCTTGTGGACGAGGCGGGGTGCCAGCTGCCTGCGGCTTCCGGGAGCAGCCGCCAGGCGTGGGAGCCGCTGCTGCGGGTGTCAGCCAGGGCCCCTGACGGCGCCGCCAAGCTGCGGTGGCTGCAGGAGCGTGGTGCCCCGTCGCTGGTCACAGACGGGGACGACTCGCTGCTGCAGTGCGTCGCAGTGGCAGCCATTGAGTCGGGGCAGGTGGCGGTGGTTCGCGATCTGCTATCGGCATTTGGCCAGGGCGCAGTGGCCGGATGGACCTCAAGTTGTTGACAGCGGCCGCAGCGGCATCGAACAGCACCCCTGTGGTCGAGCTGCTCCGCCAGGTGGGTTTGGAGTTCACGGGCAGCGCTTACATGGACGCAGCAAGCAGCGGCAGCCTGTCAATGGTCCGGTGGCTGGCGTGCGAGGCAAGGGTGTCAGCTGCTGAGCTGTCGTGCGAGGAGCTTGCCAATATGATCTTTGAATGGCCTGACGACACGCCTGCGCACAGTCAGGACCTGCTGCAGGCAGTGCAGCTGCTGGTGGGTGAGGGGTTCTGCGACTGGGACGCCAACGTCGCCGAGCGCCTGCAAACTGCTGCATCAGCAAAGGGCAATCTGGCCCTGGTGCAGTACCTGCATGGGCAGCTGCCGCGGGGTTACCGGCTGGGATGGGACGCGGTGACGGCTGCAGCCGAAGCCGGCTGCGAGGCGGTGCTGGAGTGGCTGGCGGAGCAGCATCCCGGGTGCCTGGTGGGACCGGGGCACAGCTCCCGGTGCCCATACGTTGATGCAGCTGCCGCTGGAGACCGGGGCACGCTGGCCGCCCTGCGGCGGCTGGGGGTGCCGTGGGGCGCGCAGGATGTGGTGGTGCAGGCGGTGTGGGGTGGGGGCGCAATGCCGGCGCTGCGGTGGCTGGTGGGGCAGGGGGCGCCGGTGGGCAGTGTGGAAAATATGCGTTGGGCTCTGTGGCAGCCCTGCCCGGCCGTGCGGCCGAGCAGGTTCAGTGACGAGGACGAGGCGTGGCTGCGAAGCTTGGCGGCCGGTGCTGTGCGGGCCAGTACGAGCCAAGGGCCGGGGAGGCAGCCAGGGGACCACGCCACGGAGCAGCAGCAGCAGCAGCAGGAGGAGGAGGGGGCCACAGATGAGTAATGGACCTGCACGCTGTTGCCGTGACAGAAATGTGCGGAAGCGTGTTGTGTGCTGCACGTGTACACTATGGACCGGATGGAGGGGTGGCCAACCGTGTACTTGACGTCCCCATCTGCTGCATGTGCGCCGTGCTGCTGGAGACGGGGTGCGCACGTGTGGGAGGGCGTGGGAGAACCCAATACATGCTAGTACCGTAACTGCATGCGACGTGGGTTGGGCGTTACCTCCTGGTGTGGTACCATGCGTGGCTGATGACAATGACCGGTGGGGCGCCCGTGTGTGATGACCCGGCGGGCATCGGTGTGCACCAATGGGCCCATGCCGCTTTGCCTAGCCGTGGCTGTGGGCTTTGGGCGCCGGCGTACACCAATGGGCACGCTTGGTCTCGGCGTGGCTTTGGGCATGACACCGTCGCGCTATGCTGAGCACGGCGGGTTGCGCTGATTGTTGTTACTTTGCAAGCGACCACGTGGCTTTGTGCATGCAGGTTAGGGCGGTCCATCCGGCTTGACCACCGGTGTATGCGGAGTGGTGGCCGTGCAGAACGGTTACCTATTTGAGGGAAGTTGCAAGAGGCGGTAGAAACGGCGGGACGCAGTCAGCCAGGGTTACGTTGGGGGCCGTGACACGCACGTGGAGTTGGTTTTGCTCACGTGCGTGGGACGTGCATGCTGTGTGCTGTGGCTTGGGAAGCAGCTTACTGATCGCGGCACGTTCACACTACACCTGGGGGCGCACGCCCTGTCTTGCCAGCCCCGTGAGGTCCTTGATGCGGGGTGATTACGGTACTAGCTAGGAGGCCAGCATGTGAGGGCAGGAATGTATGGACTTCCAGCTCGTGGCTTAACTCGTGGCTTAGCTCATGGCTTAGCTCGTGCAAACTCATGCCTTAGCTCATGTGCCCGTCTGTGCCCGTGTCGGTGACTCAATGCCGGTACCCCGATTGGGGCCTGTTGAAGCTTTGAAAGGCACTGCAGCTACCTGCTTCCTCTGGTGCAGCGCTGCCAGTTGGCAGCAAGTCTCCTAGTGGTACACAGTAAAGTCTCCTGCTGAAGGTTACCGGTACCCACCCTGCACCACCCCTTCACCGCAGTACCACACGCACACCCCATGCTCGGGAGAGTGCGAGATTGCCAAGCAATCGCCGTTCAATCCTCAGGATCATGGCACTTGTGGTTTTGACGGCTATCAGGGACGTGGGGCCCTTGGAGGCACAGCTTGGCCAACCGGAACCCTGTCGCCTTTGTCCGCCCTGTCCCCCTGTCACGGCTGCAGGTGCTTGCATGCGGGCTCCCCTGGCCTTGGCTAGCGTGCTACCTGGTTAGCGCGGATACTCCTACTTGCTGCATGATCTCGTGCCTTACAGAGACAGGTGCCGTCATAACTTGCGAAAGCGCGGAGACCGCTGCAACGTTCGAGGGAGCTGCCCTGGCAGAAGAGTTCTACGCCAAACACGTGACGACTAATTATTTGCAAAGTCAGTAACGGTATTAACTCGTTGCAGAGGGTTTGGAGTTGCCCTTGGACTGAACCTCGCGGACCCAACCAATGAGGCTGCGCGCAGCCACCGAATAAGCGACAGCGCGCAGCAGAGACGCAGCAACATCACTACAGTGGATAGGCCTCTTGCGATCAACGCCGCATCCCACCGTCAGGAGCGCAGTTCGCCGTCCTTCCCGCCCTCTGCGGCCTTTCAGCTGGGGGCAGCCAGCAGCCCCCACCGCTGCTGCCCCCCATCTCCTTACATCCCATCCCTGTGGGAATTTGCGGACAGCCAACTGGCATAGAGCAGCCGGAGAGGGCTTTACGACACCTAAGGCGTTTCAGCCAGCTCCCATCCACCCTCCGCCCAGCTCCACAGCAAAGCACCAGCTGCCCCTCATCAGGCGCCGCTAATACACATCCTTACACATTAGCACACCAGCCATGTACCCAGGCATGGTACCGGGCCCGGCCATGCCCATGGCAATGCCAATGGGGCCCTTCGTGCCGGGGCCGGTGGCCCCCGCCCCTCCTGGTGCTGGTGCTGGCGCCCCCGGACGCCTCGGCGGTGGGGTAGCGCGCGACAGCAAGGCCATGGCGCAGGCTGTGGCCGCAACGCGAAAGAAGACACAGGCGGGGCAGGAGAGCAGACACGAGATGCGTGAGGTGGGGAGGGGTGCACGGCGGGTGGGGGCGAGGGTGCGTGTGCGAACAAAAGGCGGGACGGCGTGAGGCCTGAATGGGAGCAGGTCAGCCGTGTGGAAGGGCATGGGCCAGCTGTCGTAAGCCGGCGTGTGAAGAGGGAGGTGAGCAGCAAGTGTCATGGGGAAATGGGGGTGACTGTGGACAGGCTCACGGTCGCCGGAGGGCGCGGGAGGCAAGGGGGCTGTAGTGTAGCGGGTGCGGTGCGGGATGTAGGCATAATAGGCCTGATACAGTTGCAGGCATGCAGGATTAGCAGACAGGATGTGGCGAGGGGGCTGTAGTGTATTAGAGGGTGTAAGGGCTGGTCGACACAGGAGCGGTGGGGGTCCTGTGGACCAGAGCGGGCCTGTCGATGTTGGCAGGAGGCCGTTCACAAGGAAAGGGACGCACATGGGAAAGACGGTCGCATGGGGGCACGGGCGCAGAGGGTAGGGGCGAGCTAAAATGGAACCGACATGGTGCAGCTCAATGGTGCAGCTGCTGGGGACACACTGGCGTAGAGGCAACAGAAAGTACGGTGGAAGAAGCGATAACAGTGGCCGCTTGGGCGTTTGTGCGGATCTCGCTGCAGGCTGTCCATTGTCCGTGCTAGGCCAACACATGCCGGCTGGACACAATTTCACGGCAAGACCTGACCGAAGCCATGCGCCAGGCAGTGCACACGTCTTCCATCAGCCTCTCAACGCCGCTTGCCGTGCCCTAAACCCACTTGCCCCTTCTCCCCGCCCCCGCACCCCTTGGCGACAACGTATTCGCTCTCCTGCACCCCAACAGCGCATGCGGTACATCATGCACGAGGTGGGTACGTACGGCACGTAGCATGGACGTACGGCACGTAGGATGGACGTACGGCACGTAGGATGGACGTACGCACATACCGGTACCTGCGCACATCCTTGTCAAATTGGGGTACGTTTGAAGCACCACGTTTCCATGTGTGTGTAGCGTGTTAAAACGTTGTATAGGGTTTGAGCTTTGCGGTGCGCTGCCGCCCCACAGCACACCTCGGTGTACGGCTGCCACAATACGCCGTATGCTTACCGCTATCAACCCAGTTCGGAAACCGCTTCCATGGCGGTTACACCCTATGCACCGCACGCGGCCTGCCATACACGTCACCCCTCTGCCGTACTTACAGTTCTACGTCCACCCTGGCCCGTACAGATTGACGAGTGCAACGGGCGCTTCATCAGCGCGCGCACGCAGCCGTTCCAGTTCCTGGACGTGTGCTGCTGCCCCGGCGGCTTCTCCACCTACACGCTCACGGCAGGCACCGCCCCGCGCAAGGGCATCGGGCTCAGCCTCAACCCGGAGCTAGGGGGCCACCTGCCCGCCATCCCCGAAGAGGTGGGGCACGCTCGTTTTGCTTGCATGCACTAGTGTTAGATGCTGACCATGGTACCATGTTTCTGTGTGTGTTTGTGTTTGTGGGAACCTGCTCGCCGTTTCTGAGAGGTCGGCTGTGTCGAAGAGCGAGTGTAGGAGGGGAAGTGGGAGGAGGGAACACTACTGGGGCCGCTTCCTGGGGACCCAACAGGGTGCGTCGTGCGATGATGTGCATTCTGGCGGGGCACACATGGGAACCGCTAAGCTAGGGGGAAGTGGGAGAGCGAGCTGCCTGGCACAGGGCTTGCGGCGGTGTCCTTACCCGCCTCCCGCATTCACCTGCACGCCCTGACGTAACTGTACTGCGCCTGCATCCCTGTACGGCAGACGGACCTGTACGCGCTGCAGTTCATCGACGTCACGACGGTTGCTGCCGGGGTGCGTGTGGCGGACATGGAGGTGGGCACGCCGGGATGCCCGCGGCCCGCGCTGCGAATGGACGCAGGTGAGGCGCTCGTGTTGGAATACTTGTGTGGTGATGTATGTGAACGTGCGTGTACCGTACTGCATCGGGTGTTACGGGCATCCTGACACCAGGACTGCGCACGTGCTGTCCGGGCGTTGTCCCGTGCGCTCGAGAGACCCTCAGGCCCAGGAGGCCGTTGCTGTGTGTCGGTCCGGTTGTGGGACCCCCGCTCTTGCCCACAGCGTCACACTGAATCATACCGTAGCACACGTGGCCGTGGCAGTCATCCACTGCTCCCATGGGCACCCCTCCTCATCTTGCAGCCCCCAACAAGCCCCCCTGGAGCCGCTGCCAGCTTGTCATCATGGATTCCCCTTCATTGCCGTGCTACTAGTTGTTCCTTTTGCATGTCCCATCCAGCTTCCCCTGCTTCCAATCCTATCCCACTAGTAACCCCAGGCAACGCACCCAGCTGGACGTGCTGCTGTACGACGCTGGAGCAGCTGCATCAACACACGACAGCATACAAGGCCGTGACCATTGCCGACTGCTCCCTCCTTTTGCAGCCCCTGACGAGCCGCCCTCTGGCCGCTGCCAGCTGGTCATCATGGACGGCAGCTTCCCATCGCCGCCCTCCCCCTTTGCAGTTGCCATCCAGCTCCCCGTAATCTCATCCCTACCCCAGTTCAACCCCAGGCATTGCAACCAACTGGACGTGCTGGTGTACGACAGTTATCAACTCCCGCACAAGGCCGTGACCATGCCCATATGCTCCCTCCCCTGCAGCCCCCGACGAGGCCCCCTCGGGCCGCTGCCATCTGGTCATCATGGACGGCTCCTTCCTGGGCGGCAAGGACTGGATCCACAAGGACACCACGCTCACGGACGCGGAGAACCCCGCCTTCAACGTGTACAGGACAAACTCGGCGGCGCACAAGGTGGGGACTCCAAGGAGTGGGTGTGGGCGACTGCGCCATGTCACTTTCAGGGACTCGGGATGCAATCTAGCAAGCCTTCTTGTGGAAGGTAACGTGGGCAAACGGCGTTATTATCCATTCCCTGCTCAGCACTCATTGGCATGGCTTGGGCGGCAGACCTAGCGCAGTACCGGTACTGCGCACATGCTCACCGCCGCTGCTGATTGCCCAGCAGTGCTGCACCACTAGCTAATACACACCCATGCTAATACACACGCCCACAGGCTCTGCTGATCGCGCAGCTGATCATCATGTCCAACAACCTCATGGCGGGAGGCAAGGTGGTGCTGCGGCTCAACATGTTCCCCGACTCGTTCACGTGAGTGGCGTGCATGGGCGTGCGCACGGGCGGGGGGCACGGGGGTAGGGGGCATGGGGTAGGGGTAGGGGGTAGGGATAGGAGCTTTGCGTCGCCTGCTTTCGGGCAGTAGATTGGCAGTGCTTGCATGAGGGGCTGCGCCTGCAGCAGATACATAGTATGTCACTGAAACGTCAGGGAAGGGCCATGGCGGTGTTGTGCGGAGTTTAAATGGGAATGGGTTTCCTAGCTGTTTGCCTGGGGATGGGTGGTGAGTTGGTGGGGCAGGCGGGGCGGTGGTTGTGGGACCAACGTAGGCCATACCTCATGAAGCAGCGGCGTGGTGGTCTTGCTGCACCCTGCTGCTTAGTCAGCCAGCAGCGTCTGCTGCCCGCACCTCAGCCCGTGCGGGGCGCCTCCAGTAACCCATCCGCTTACCAACCCATCTTGTCTACACCTCACCCCCGGTGCTCCCTTGCCGTACGCCCGCCAACTACGCGGCATCAGCGTGTTGGTTTGTCTGCGGCTGTTGGAGCTTTCTCCTCCCTCATCCCTGCCTGCACTTTAAAACGAGCTGCACGTATGCCGTGTGCACCGGTAATCCGGTATGCATGTCCCTCCTTACCATCATCCACACAGGATGGGCGTGCTGGGGCTGCTGCGGCTGATCTCCGTCATCCCCTCCCTTTCGCAGTACGCATTAGCTGTTTGTTTGTCCTGACACCCGCCTCATATCGTCACCCCCCATGCAGGATTGGCGTGCTGGGCCTGCTGCGGCTGGTGTTTGACGGCGACGTGTGCTGCTACAAGCCGCGCTCATGCCACGTGCACGTGGGGTCCTACTACCTGGTGTGCGACAGCTTCCTGCCGGCCAAAGCGCACGCCATGCAGGTGGGCACGGGGACATGATGTACATACGTTGCCTACAGAAGGATAATACTGCTATGTAGTTTGCATCGGGTCATCCTACGGTACTACAGCGGTCCCGCACATAGCGTGTCACAGTGTCGATTACTCCACCCGCTTGTCCTGGTGGTGTTGCGCCCGTTCCGCCTCCTTGTAGTGTGTCCGCAGGACACTGTGCTGAAGTCTCTCACACAGCATGCAGCGTCGCCGGTTACTGAAGATCCGCTTCGCTCTAAGCCCTCTTGACTCTTTCTGTCACGTGTTGCCTCCCGGGTGCTGCGTCTTGCGTGGGTCACAGCTTGAACGCCGTGCTACAACCCGCCACACGGCGCTCCGCGGCGCGCTCGTGGTGCTCCGTCATTCGATCACCTCAACCACTTGACACTAAACCCATTTGGGATAACGTTCTGTTCGGCTTCGTGTTGAGCCTGACAAGTATAATGTGTTGCCCCCTGCCCGCTCCTCCTTGCTGCAGTGGGTCCCCCGCTGGTACGCCGTGCTGCAGTCCCTGCGCAGCAAGGGCGAGGCGCCACGCTTCGTGCCCTTCCCCGGCTACCACCTGGACACGCAGCAGGTGCGTGTACACAGCGTACACCGTGCCACAGGTCCGTCTCATTGCTGAATCCATCCGTCTCATTGCTTAGGCCAGGTGCCGGTGTGCTCGGCCAAATCGTGCCAACCATCGCCGGTCCTCCACCATTCGCGTGCCGAAATTAATACGTGGCCCGCGGCACCCCGGCTTCTGCCCCGCACTGCACTGCACTGCCCTGCCTGCGTCCATTGGCAAGCTGCCGAGCTGCGACCCCGGCCTCGATGAGTCAGTAGGCGGGGTCAGGGTCGGCTTCAACACAGGTTCACCTCCAACCCCACCTGTCTGTTGGCAACTGCACCCCTGCCTGTCTGTTGGTAACTGCGCCCCACGGTCTGTGTCCCACCAGGGCCTGCACGCGGTGTGGCAGCGGCCCATGTTCATGTACCACGTGCGGCTGTGGAGGTTCCTCAAGCTGGTGGAGACGGCCATGGAGGAGAAGGTGGGTTGGGGTGTGTGCAGTGGGGTGGGGTGGGGTAGTAAATGCAGAGCGGCAAAGTAAGAGAAATGAAAACCAAGAGGGCCCGCACAGAGCATTACCGGTATGTTTGGCAGGCAAGTCACGCAAAGTCACCGTCAGGGGATGGCAAGGACCATGCCGCGCAGAGGAAAGGGACACTACAGGGACGAAGCCCCAGTCCAGGGTTGGGAGGCGCTCAGGGGACATCAAGCTCCACCCGTAGCTGCTCCTGCACGCTTATCGGTGCACCAAGGAGGATTCGATAGCCTGCAGTGGAAGCTGCTGCTCCTGGCGTCCTCAGGCTGTCGCAGCTTGTCCTCCTGTCGAGCAAATGCTTCCTCATCTGCCAACAACAACTGTAAACCCGTGGGGCTTCTTGACAAGCGGGCCGCCGCCACCCCTGGCCCTTTTTCTTCCACCACTAACCGCCAGCCGCTGTCATCACAACCCTCAACCGCCCTCCAGGCTACCAGTATCCTAGACAAGCTCCAGTCGCACCACCCTACCAGGCCGACACCCTGCCCTCGTTTGGGGCCATTCGTAACCGCCGACCGCTCCCCAACCGCCCCCATCCGTCCCTCAGGCCATCCTGGACAAGCGCCAGCCGCATCGCCCCCAGACCCTGCCCACCTTTGGTGCCACCACGAACCGCCAACGCTGTCAAATCCCAACTCCCAACCGCCCCAACCGTCCCCCAGGCCATCCTGGACAAGCGTCAGCCCCACCGCCCCCGCGCCGGCCGCTACACCAACAGCTGCGGCCGCATCTTCGCAGGCACCGCCTGCAGCGGCAGGTGCAACTGCGCACACAGCTTCGAGGAGCTGCACCCCTTCGTGCAGAAGGTACGGTGGGAAGATGCGGGAAGCTGCTAGAAGCTGGTAGCGGAGGGGGTCTGCGGCAGTGCATTTGTTGTAAAAAGGGGTGAGATGGGTGGGTGCAGTTTGGGTTCAAAAGGCGGGAGCTGGTGTGCGGGGCACCGTCAGGCCAGTGTGGGAGGGTGTCTGCAAGGGGCCGGGGAACATGGTTGTGGGCTGCAACTGCGCACACAGCCTTAAGGAGCTGTATCGCGCTGCGGCACCGTATGCCCTTCCGTACCACCCCGGCGCTGTGGCAAGGTGTAAGCTTTACGCTGGTCGTGCGTCGCCCCCCGCCAGGCGTTCCGCGAGCCCAAGGGCCACCTGTAAAACCCCCGCGTCCACCCCAAAACCACACCAGCAGCACCATGTCACCATCAGTTGTTGGTGTTACCACGCTTGTGAACCCTCGCCAGGCGTTCCGCGAGCCCAAGGGATACCTGTGGCCCCCCGGCCACCCCCTGCTGGCCGAGCTGGTGCCGTACGACCCCCTGCCGGAGACCGTGCTGGAGCTGCAGCAGGCGCAGGTGGCGCAGGTGGCGGCGCAGGTGGGCACGTGGGTTAGCACGTGCGTGGGTTAGCATGCGTGCCTTAGCTGTAGGAAGTGAGATGTCGGGACGTTGGTGGTGCCTGTCAGCTGCAGCAGGCGCAGGTGGTAGCGTGCGGTGCGTGTTGCTGCTGCGCTGTTTCCAAATATGGTTGGGTGTAACAGCTCGCAGCTGCTGCGTTGGTAACCCGCCGCCGAGGACTTGCTTCACAAGGCCCCCCGTCTGCTGCCCGCTGGGCTACAATGTGCGCCCGCTGTCTACACGGCGACGTAAAGAACTCTACTGCAGCCCCTCTTCTGCCGCTGCATTGCTGCAGGCCTACGTGGCATCCTTAACACCCGTCTTACGTTGATTGAGATTCTAGCCATTGCAAAAACGATGAAAATATAGATATGTGTAAGAAGGTATAAATCCGTGTCGTTGTGTGCTCGCAGGCCTACATGGCGGCCCAGGCGGCTGCGGCGCACCAGCAGTCCGTGCTCAACGCCGCACAGCAACACCACGAGCAGCACATGCAGCAGCAGCAGCAGCAGCAGCAGCAGGCCCAACCCAACGCCCCCGCCCCTCCAAAATACCCCCACCCCAACGAGCCACAACAACACCAGCCAGGCAAGGGCAGGGGCAAGAGGCAGCCGCCGCACGGGCAGCAGTCGTCGTACGCGCAGGGTGCTGCACATGACGTACTGGGCCAGCTGGCGTCGTACGACGAGGCGGAGGAGTACGGCATGGCGGGCGAGTGGGTGCACACGCTGATGAGGGACACGGCGGCGGCGGGCGCAGGGGAGGACGCTGCGGATGCAGGGGAGGATGCGATGCGGCTGTTCATACGGACGTCGGATAGCGGGGTGGTGATGGAGGGCGGGTATGGGGATGATGGGGAGGACAAGGCGGAAAGGAGAAAGGGGAGGGGTGCGGGGAAGGACGAGGAGGATGAGCTACCCATGCCGCCTGTGATGGGCCCGGATGGGGAGGAGGCGGGGCAGGGGCAGGGGAGGGGAGTGGGGAAGGAGGGGGACGGTGCGGGTGTGGAGGACGGGCTAGGGGTGAAGCGGAGGAAGGTGCAGGAGGGGGTTAAAGGAGGAGGGGCGGGGGCGGAGGAGGTGGATCTCACGGCGGAGCTTGAGGAGGCAGGGGAGGGGGCGAGGAGGGCGGCGGGGGGCACGCCGGCAGGGAAGCAGGGGCAGGGGCAGGCCCACCCGGAGCTGCTGCGCATGTCCAACTACCGGCCGCGGCTTGGTCTCGTGGTGGTGGAGGTGGCGGACGACGAGACACTGGACCTGATGCTGGAGTACGCGGGGTACTGACGCGTGGGTCAAGGTTCTGTGTATTAGCTCTGTAGGGCTGGGGCGTGCACGACGGAGGGCAGAGTGTGATGGTGGAGTACGTGGGGTACTGGCACATGGTGTGGGGTGGTAGGATGCGGTGCAGCTGTGGGTTAAGGTGCTGTGTATTAGCTCCTGAGGGAGTGTTGAGCATGGGGCGTGCGCGACTGCTGGACTTCATGTGGAACACGCGTGGTAGGAGTGTGTAGTGATGCAGGCATCCGGGATGCGGGGTGTGGGATCAAGTACCCGCATCCGGACAAGATGACTGACACGGAGAAAGCAGGAAAGCACTCATCTGGTTACTGACCGGAACGGCGGGGCTGTAGCGTGGCTTGTTATTAGAACGGACAAGGGACTGTGCGGCTCTGCTGAATTTGCGCAAGAAAAAGGCGCTCATTTACGGGCTGCTTTCGCGGCACACTCAAGCCATGGCGCCGCGTAGCACAATGGCACTTTGCAGGATGGTTTCGCACCCACCGCATGGCGTGTTCACATGCCGAGTGACTCGTTGACTAGACAGTACTGCAGATTGCACGAGGTACCAAGGCATTCAGTGTTCAGTTGTGTTGTAGCTGGCATTACGTGGCGTGCGGAGGCGATGATCCGATGAACCGTATGGGTTGCCGGCAGGTGGCGCTTTGGGGCAGGAGGAGGGCACGAAGGTCCAGTCCCCGACTCCCCGTCTGCCTGTGTAGCAGGATGCGTTGAAGAGGTGGACAGCGCAAGTATCAGAGCATACCGGTAGCTGAGGCAGCCAGACCGCGAGGGCATGGCGGTCCCGGCATGTCTGTGCGCGGCTGTGGGTGCAGGCGCCGTTGGCATCCCGTTGGACTCGCAGGCCCAGGCCAGCCGGTATCCGAGGATTGCATGGGGCGTGAACTTCGTTCGTCGTTGCCGGGCTCAAGAGCGGGGTGGCGGCAGGACGAGCCATGAGGCATGAGGCAGGGACCGAGAGGGTCGGCGGCTTCCGTTGGGCAGCGGAACCGGATGTTCCAACTGCTTCGGTCGGAGCCTTGTCTGTGCCTTAGACTTCAAGTACCGTACTAGCTGCTGGCTACAGAGGCAACTGCGGCGAGGGCTGTATGTATGCAAGGGCTTACAGCGGCCGCTGTTGCCCTTTTGTCCAATCCTGGTACGGGTAGCTGCTTACAGCCTCCTTTCTATGGCACACACGTCCGCGAGCACTCGTCCGTACCGGTATGTCCAGCTGTTGGTACAGCAAGATGACTGAACTATCCTACTACACCACCACCACCGGCATCCACCATGACCATCCACCAGCTGCCACTGCCACCCGCTTGCCGTTGTTCCACCAATCGGGTTTCGATCCGGCCCGCAAGGTATCCCGAACTCAACAGTCTGGATCCTGCACCACTGTACCGTACACTACTGCCACACGTGCACAGCAGCCTGTGACAACGGCACACACACCATGCATGCTCCAGGCCCTTGTCTCCGCAAGGGTCTCAACGCCAGTGTACCGTACAAACAAGGTTTTGCACCAAAGGCCGCCAAGCGTTCGCTCAACGTTGGTTGCGGCGGTTGTTGCTGCCGTATGGCACGACGCCGCCCAACATGCCCCGCGTATCCACCGTAAGCCCGCCTCCGCCCTCCCCAAAGTTCCCATGGGCCCCGCGCCGTGGGGTCCACGGCAGGCTGCCGTACACCGTCACTACTTGCCGTACTTGTCGTACACCTTTACTGCTTGCCGTACTTGAGCAACGGGGTTATGAGGTACGACAGCGCGATGGGCAGCGCGTCCTCGGCCCGCAGGCGCAGTGTGCCCAGGTGGGGTGTGGTGTTGAGGTACAGGTTGAACACGTCCTGTGTGCGGAGCGGAATGAGGGCAGCACAGGGAGGGGTACTGTTTTAGGCCAGTGGGTCGCATGGGAGGCGTGGTGTGGTGCATGGGGCAGCATGGGGTTTCAAGGACGTCCGGTGATTGCACAATGGCTGTTTTTATGGCTCTTGGTGTGCGATGTGCACGGGTTGGTGTTGCAGAACAGGCTCAGCACGTCCAGGGCGTGATGGGGGCAGCACGGGGGAGCGCGGACCACCACGCACACTACACGTCCTCTAGTGCGTCGCTGCGCTGGCCCTACTACTCCAAGACCAAGTCCCGTCCAAGAACGCCACGGCTTTGGTCTTAGACTGGCACATCTACACATAATTAACTGGCCTACCGGCCTACCGGCCCACCGGTGTTGCAGAGAATTCCCTGTCACCCCATCCATAGGGGCCTACCCTCGGTGGCGATCTACCGGCAACACCCTGGTTGTAGCAGGGCATGTGCACGCACCGCGCAGTGCACATGCCATATGCGCCCACACCTGCGGTATCTTGTGCTCCCCTCCATTGCGCCCAAACCGCCCTGTCACCCCTTCTACGGTACTGGGCCGCATACGCCCACTTGAACAATGTGCCGTACGGCACCCGGCAAAGCCACCACAACAAAGGTACCGGTACCCACCTGCGGCATCTTGTGCTCCCAGTCGGGCGCCCGGCTGACCAGCTCCTCCAGGTCCAGCAGCTGCTGCTGCCCCTGTGTGTTAGCGTGTGTCTTAGCCGCCCCCGGCTTCTTGCCCTTCTTGTCCGCGCCCGCCGCCCCCGAGCAGCCGCCCCCCACCACCACCAGCGCGTGCTTGAACTTGGGCAGCACCAGCGACCCGGGGTCGGTGGGGGCGCCGCGGGGGCTGCTGCCTGGATGGTGCGTGAAGGTGCTTGAAGATGCGGAAATGTGCGGTGAAGGTATGTTCAGGTTGCGACGGTGCGACGAGGGTCCACGAAGAGACCCCAACGCGGGTCAGGGTTAGTAGGAAATGCAACGAGATGCAACCCGACTGCAAAACCAGGCATGCTCGCTGGAATCGTACCGTGCGCACCGCGGCATGCATCGAACAGCCCCATGCCATCCTACAGCACCACTGCCCGCCTGTTACTGCGCAGGGAAGCACACCCGCGGGACAGGCTCAGTCCCCACTTGACTCTACGTACCAGCAGCTGCATGCCTGCCCGCCCATGCCTTGGCCCCACCAGTGCCCCCTGCCGCTCCTGCTCCCCTCCTCCCCCTGCTCACCCACCCGTTCCCCCCGCCCCTCCTGCTCCCCTCCTCTCAGTGCTCACCCACAGTGAGGTCGTAGTGTCCCGACCTGCTGACCGCCCCCTCCTTGAACACGCGGTGCACCCCCAGGGCCACGCGCACCGCGTACCCCCAGTACAGCCCCAGCCGCTCGCGGGGGGTGCTGGGGTCCACAGCCTGGGGCGGAACAGGGGTAAAGGCAATTTCGTGTAGTGAGATACGTGGATTGGAATGAATGCGTACAGTGGTTGGGTGAAGGGAGCTGTTCAAGTCCGCTGGGGTACGGCAATTGCGCCGCGAGAATGCTGGGGCGGACTTAATGCTGGGGCCCACAGCATGCCCACAGCATGGGGCCGTGAGACAGGGGGTTAGGCGGCAGGAAAACAGGCAAAGGCAGGTAGGGGGCTAGACACTACGATGAAAGATAATAAGAGGTTAGGGCGGTGCGAGCTGCACAGGCAGGGGGGTTGGCGGTAGGACGATGATGTAGCCCGTCACACAGGCGACATGCCGGTGGCAAGGGGCAGGGGGAATGGGGTCCCGGCGGGACGCGGTCGACTTGGTGCCGCCGTCGGACCGTGTCGGACTAACAGGCTCACTGAGACCTGGTTTGGAATTTGCACACACCAGCCCTCCCACACACGCCTGCACGCACCTGCCCCACGACCATGGTCTCCGAGAAGGGGTGGCCACAGCATGCTGAAGCTAACACACGCCCCGGTCTGAACACACCCCAGCTGCAGCCCCCGTCCCTGCACGCACCTGCCCCACGATCATGGTCTCTGAGTACGCGGGCTTGAAGGTGGTGGTGGGCTCCGTGTCGCCCAGGTGCACCGTCACGCGGGTCAACTGCACGCACACGTGAGCGTTGGTGTGTGTTAGCGTGTGTTAGCGTGTGACACGGTCAGTGCTTGAAGGTGGTGGTGGGCTCCGTGTCGCCCAGGTGCACCGTCACGCGGGTCAACTGCACGCACACGTGAGCGTTGGTGTGTGTTAGCGTGTGACACGGGTCAGTGCTTGCGAGGGCATGCCCAGGCACACCGTAAGACGGGTGGGCTGCACGCACGTGCGGATGGGTGTGTGCTAGGGTGTAAGGGGCCTGAGCAGCGGACAAGGGCACCACGCAATGGCGCATACCGGTATTCGCCCAGCCGGCAAACCAGGCCCCCACCCAGCCGCCAGCCCCCATTTGCTTGCCCTCAGCAGCCGACCACCGGCCGGCTGGTGCATGACCCCCTCAACAACCCCGGCCCTTGTGCAAATGCATACCCGTCCCCGGTAGGCCTGCAGCTCCCCTCAAGACCCGCTCAACTGCGTCGCATCCAATCGCCTCCCCCCTCCTCCGCATTACTACAACCACCACACCCAGCGCTGCGCACTCCCCCCTTCCTACGTTTGCAAACACACACGTCATGTTAACACACACGCACCTGCGGCAGCTGGTGCTCCAGCCACACCATGCGGTCCAGCCCCACGTCGACGTAGCTCCCCGCACCGTCCTCGCTCTTCAGCACCACCCCCTCCCTGTACGGCATCCACGCGCCCACGCCCCCTGGACGAGCATGATGTGGCGGGCTGGGCTGCGGCATGGCGGCCGCCAGTTTGAACTCCTCCATCGTACCGCCAACCGCCGCAACCGCCCCGCTGTCGTACAGGTTCGGGCGCAGGTGCGGCGGGGTGTCAAAGTACTGCAGCAGCCGCGCGAGGAGGGCGGTGCCGGGGCTCACGGTTGTGGCGGTTGCGGTTGCGGGGGTGAGGCGGTTGACGGTGTCGTCGTAGACAACGACCTCGTCCACCTGGAAGGCTGCGGCGGTGCGTGCGATCTGGGCTGCGGTGCAGACGGCTGCGTCTAGGGAGGGAGGGTTGTCTAGGAGGGAGCCAGGGAGGGCAATGCTGAGGGTCCATTTCCGGCCCACGGGGGTGTCATCATCCGCGTTGGGGCTGGGGCCAGTCCCGGCACCGGCGGCGGCCGGGCCTGGCTCGCCGGTCGACATGCTGCGTTTTTGTTTCTTCCTTTTGCCCTCGCTGGGGTCGCCCATGGTACGTGTTGGGTTGAGAGTGAACGGAAAGAGATGCGGGCAAGTCGGAGCTTGGGCCTCAGTAAAAGGGATGTTGAAGTGTTGCAAGGGCTTATCTTCCTGCTGATTATTTGAAATATATCTTTTACGTAGTGTTTTTACTATGGGGTGGCACTGGCAGGGCGCGAGGAGGGCCGCACCGAAACCTGTGCTCTGGAGCATCGAAACTTCCTCAGAAGAGCGAGCCACGCCTGTGTGCAGGATAGCCTCCTGTGATACACATAATTACGTAGGACACGGCAGCGCTATAGCTCGCTAGGCCTGCGAGCGACGATTCAGCTGCTCTCCTGTAGGTCGCGCCTTGCAGCAACCCAACCGCGCTACCTAGGTGAGCTCCTAGCATCATCGTGTATGCATATCTCACTTCTCCTTAGTCACTGCTACGCATGCACACCTGCGACCAGTGGGTTAGGACTCGGAAATTTCTCGAAGGGCGCGCGACCGTGCCTTGCGCGTTCGTTCGGCACAACGAGTAACTAGCCTGCCTGCAATAATAAACGTCATCGTTTACAACTTCCTGTGGCGAGCCTCTTTGCTCTGGCGCTCGTGAACCTGCTGGACCCACTACTAAGTTGCCTGGGTGTTGCGTGCCCAGTCCATGTGCCCACGTACATTTTAGACCGACTCTCAACTCCTTACCCGCACAGATCGAACCTAACAGTGGAGGCAGAGCAGCTGCACCAACCCCGCGCCAGTACTGTAAGCGCCGACCAGGGCCCCCATGACGGTTGACGCTGTAGCAGCAGCCAGCCAGGCGGAGGGCCAGGCGGTGGAGCAGCAGGCCCAGCCGGAGCAGCAGGCCCTGAGCGCCCTGCAGGTGCGCAACTCATGAACATGTGCTCAAAACTGTGTATTACATACCAGATAAGTGTAATGTAGCTTACTGCACACGTGTACACAGGTCGACAGTTTAGCGCCCTGCAGATGAGCCGGCGCACGTGGACGTGTGCGCACGTTAGGATGCGACACGTGGTGTCACATAACTTGGCAACACAAACTTCAGGGGTTGACAGCGGCAAGTGCCGGGTGTCAGGGGCAACAGCGGCACATCCTAAGCGTGAGGGGCTGTGCAGTTGCACCAGGGGAGAGTTGCACCAGTCTCCCCTGAGTTGCACCAGTACCCAGGAAATGGCACAGCTCGCACGCGTTTACATAGCACACGGACACACCCACTGCACTGTACCGCCATCATCGCCACACAGGCTAACATCCAGGAGAAGGCCGACCGCTCCTACTACTACGCCCACCGGCCACGTGCCACATCGGAGGAGCCCGCGCCGCCGCCCGTGCACGTGGTCCTGGAGCGTACAACAGTGGAGGCGGGCCCGGCGGTTGTGACGGTTTTCAACTACGCGTTTGCGGACGAGGGCGATGTCGTGAAGGTGTACATCCCGCTTGAGGGCGTGGGCGCAGCGTGCAAGGATGAGGACATTAAGGCCACATTCACGGTGGGTGCGCCGTAATCAGGGTAGTGTTGGTACGGTACGTTGCGGCACCGTAGTAGTGATGGCAGCGGCACTCGGAAATGCAGTTGACTAAGGATGCGATGGTAGCGTCTCCCTGTCACAACCCGAATGGGCAACACCGAAACCTTGCCATGATGCCATGTCGTCCTATTCGTCGGCCCTGCCGCGCTCAAAAGCGCCTCCTGCAGTGGGCGATGGGGGTGTGCACCATGGGCCACGCAACCTGCACCTACTGCCAACGCCCACGCCTTCCCCCGCATGCTGCACCCCGCCACCGCAGGAGCGCTCGCTGCAGGTGGACGTGTGGCAACCACCTGCGTGTACCGGATACGCAATTAATTCATACGACCCTCTTGCCAAAATTACCTTGCTGCTTCCTTGCACCACCGCAGGAGCGCTTGCTGCAGGTGGACGTTCCAGATGACCTCGTATCACCAAACCAAATGGTCAACACCCACACCCCGCCATGCATGTTGCACCCCATCACCACAGGAGCGCTCGCTGCAGGTGGTCGTGCACCACTTCCGGCATCTACTGGGTCGCGCAGCCGACTGACGTGACCCCCCTCCCACACCTGCCGTGTTGCTTCCGTGCACCACCGCAGGAGCGCTCGCTGCAGGTGGACGTGCACCACTACCGGCCGCAGCAGGTGCACCGCCTGCTGGTGGGCGGCCTGGCGGGGGAGGTGGACCCACAGCACTGCCGTGCTCGCAAGACCGCCAACAAGGTGGTGGTAACGCTGAGGAAGCGGGCGGCGGCGGAGGGAGCCAAGCCTGTGACGTGGCGCAACCTCAAGAGCGCGTGAAGTGCGTGGACGGCGGCGGAAGCTTGAGGGAGGTGGGAGCCGAGGAGGGAGCCGAGCCTGTGACGTGGAGGAGCCTGAAGATCATGTGATGAGTGGGCGGGGCTGGAGGGACGTGGAGGAGATGCGAGTGTGCTCCTGCTCACAGGAAGCGGGTGGGGGTGGAGGGCGGCGAGCCGGTGACGTGGCGGAGCCTTAAGCACGCGTGCGCACCGGCAGGCGGCGTGGCACCAGGCAGAGCGGCGAGGGAAGAGCTTATGTCCAGGATGAGAGGGCGAGAGGGGAGGAGGAAGGTAAATGCATGGGGTGGCGTGAGGTGCTGAGAGCATGAGGTTGGGGGAGGGTTGGCGTGGGGCTGTGGGAAGGGGAGCTGGAGCGGAGGCGAGATTGAGGTGTGTTTCGTGTCAGGGGGATGATGCGGGGAGTGGAGAGGGTGGGTAGAGGGACATAGTGCACGAGTAGAGTGGCCTCGCCTCAAGGCATGCCGAGGGTGGATTGCAGGGCTAGTATCTTGGAAGCTGGAAGACTGAGTGGTGCACTAGGCTCGGGTGACCAGTGAGGTGCGCGATAGGAGGCAAGTCATTAAGCAAAAGAAAGAGCCGTGATCTGGGGCCCCGCTGGGGCTACCCTCTATATATACGTAGCCATGGTTGAAGTGCCGAGGAGCAACTGCTTTCACAAACCTGGTAGAGTTCTGCAGGACGTACGCATCTAATGGACTCCCCTGTGTGCACCTGTTGCCGGCTAGCAGGACGTGACAAGAGCAAAGCCCCTGCGTCATGCTCTTTTCTCGGCGTCAGGATATTTTTAGCAGCATGATGACTCCAATGGTTGCTGGCAATGGCGCCTGTGAAGAGGTGTTTTGGTACGGTAGTCGTACGGTACTGCAGCTAACGTGCATGTGTGTCATTGAGATTTCACGTGCACTGTGCTTTGTAGGGAATTTCAGCTCAACGCGTCGAAGGTCCGGCAGTTGGCTTCACACGACTGCGCAGTGTGTGCTGAGCATTGCATGCCGTTGCCGCCGAGGGCTGGTAAGGGTCATGTTGAATGTACACGGGAGTGCGGCATCATAGGAGCAAGGCTGGGAGGCAAAACGAGAAGACGCGTCCACCGTCCAGTCTCCATTGTGATGCGAAGTGCGGACTGCGGAGCCTCACTTGAGTTGGAGTATCAGGCGCATCCTTAGGGCAGGGCAGCTAAGGCAGGGCAGCGTGGGGTTGTACTATGTCCCATGTGCGCCGCTTTGCTGTGTGGCAACAGAGAGCATCTACCGTCCTGCTCCCATTGTACGGCAGCCATCCGTGGGTATGGCGCACAATGTCAGGTGGGGCATCATTTGTTACAGTGTTGCTCAGCGGTGCCGAGCGTGATTCGCACGCCATGTAATTGGCACCTTCAATGTTTGGGATGAATGCGAGCGAGCGGGAGGGACCCCGATCGACTGCCCGAACAAGCTGCATGCCACGTGCCTGCCAGCCATTCACAGTCTGCAGGCCTTGACAGGTTCTGGAGTAATAACACTATCACGGCCACTCAGCGCAGCGCAATGGTTGCTGCACACATGGCCAACGCTGGCATCCGGCAAAATCCAGGCTCCGAAAGTATGCACGAGCTCGGCAGACCCCACGCGCAATAGCAGCCAAGGGAAGCCAGTCAGCATCCGGCCCACACGCTGGGACGGACAGCCAGCAAAGTAAAGCACACGTTTTGCGCCGCAAAAGCAACAGACATAGATAAGCACCGCTGTAAAGCGGGAACCCGGTACTAAAGCGGCTAGAGATTCGTTGGCACAGGCATGCCAACGGTAGCAAAGCAGCGCGCGTGGGTTGCTTCCTCCCCCCAACCCTATGATTTACGCGTCCGGCTTGTAGGCAGCCCGCAGGCCCTCGCCGTGCTTCTCGTAGTAGGCCTTAATGGCGGGCTCGTTGGCGATCTTGTTGCGGAAGGCCTTGAGCACCGGGTACTGGTTGAGCAGGTCGGTGGGGATGCCTGTGGGTTAGCATGCAGGGATTGAAGGGAGGAGAGGGAAGAACGGGTGGGTACACGGGGACGGCAATGGAGCCCACCGCTGCTTACGTTCTACACAAGGTGGTGGTGGTGATGGTGATGATAGAAAGCCACAGTGGGCATGAGGATGGGCCAGGGGAGCGGAGGTGTGGCCACCACATGCACGCGTACACAGCTGCAGGTGAGTGTGGACCACCAGCACGTGTCCGAGCGGGTGCCCGCCAGCAACGCTGCCATCGGCACAGCACGCACGTCGGTTACCCCACGCACCGTCGTAGAAGCCGGACACCATGAAGGAGGTGTAGTTGAATACCACCACGTCCGCGAAGCTCAGCTTGCCGCCCGCGATGTAGCCGCCCTTGGCCTGGCCCGCCTCCTGCAAGCAACCACACAGCAACACACGCGTAGGTTACACAAACTGGCACCTGCCGAAGAGGCAGCAGCAGCAGCAGCGATGCAAGTGCAAAGTGTGCGCCAAGGGCACGCACAAGCGGCAAGGTGGGGTTGCCTGGCCGTACGTCCATAAACAATATTGAGATGGCGGGTACGTGAGCGCCACCCGTGAATCCTCGCAGCGCATGGCAACAGCGTGGCCGTCCGTGCCCTTCCCCCGGTGGAAGCCATCACTACGCCATGGCCATAACAATTATACCACACCGTTTTGACGGCCTTCGTCTTTATATTGGCCAGCCTATCGTTACAACACGCCAGAGGCACGCACATCACCCAGCCCCAGGACTCACAATGATCTTGCTGAGCGCGTTGAGCTTGTCCTTGGCCTTGCCCGCCAGCAGCTCCTGGCGGGCCTTGATCCTCTCCTCGAGGGGAAGAGCGCCGGTGGGAGCGAAGAGCTGCCGTGGAGGAAGAAGGGGAGCGACGGGGGGAGGCAGCGAGGGTTCGCCGTAAGGTGCCGCGTCCAGGTTTCACGCAATACAGTATGTAAGTCTGCTTATTGGGTTGTGAACAAAAGCGCTGTGGTCTCAAACGCAAGGGACACAGCTGTACCTGCAGCGCGAACGCGGCGCTGTAGGTAACGCCCGTGCTGGAATAATGTTCCAATAAAATAACTTGGCACTGGTGACGCCCTCGCCGGAGTAGGGCGCAGGGTGCTGCTAGGGTGCACACAGTCAACCCAGGCACCTGGGCGAAACTGATGCACAGTGAGCGGTGTACGGCATGCGGGCCTTTACACGCTGCTGTACGGCACTCACGTCCACAAAGTCCATGACTTGGAACGCCGCCTGGTCGGCGATGGCCGCCTGCAGCGGGTCCTCGGGGTACAGCCCAGCCAGCTTGGCGCAGTAGCGCTCTGCGTGTGGAAAACAGAAACACAAAGTATGCTGTTTAGGGAACACGTGCGCCCCGTGTGTTATGTGCAAATGACCCTGACAGCAACAGCTTGAATGATCCAACCCACGGGCTTGCGTGGCCCATGCCAGGCACGTGGCACCGCCCGTAAGGGTGCGGTCACACGACGTTACGTTACGTCACGTTACCTCAAAGGCGGAGGCTGGTAACGTGGCCCACTCCGGACAGCCGGACTGCTGGCAGTAGCGGTGTTGAACGGTGCAGAGCTGCATACCCAGGATTTCCATGACCCTGCACTCACCGATGGCGCCGCTCTGCGCGATCATGGTGCCGTCGTCCAGCTCCAGCACAGGCATCTGGCCGAGTGGGGTCTTGGGCTTGAACACGGCAAACGTGTCACGCGTGTAGTGCACATCCTGCAACGCCGGAACGACGGGAGCGACGGTTATCAAATTAGTTTCGCACTCATCAGCCTCGGGATCATCTCTGTCCATAGTTTTCCCAGGTGCTGCTGGCAGGGCGTGATCCCCAAGTCTATTTGGCTGCCTTGTGCACCCGTGTGCATCCGCACAGATGCCAGCCCACACCCGACTTCTGCTGCATTCCGCGTGCCGCAAATGTGCAGCAGCAAGGTTAAATCAATGGTCCCTCTGGACAAGGGTAGGTTGACGTTAGGCCGGCGTACCTCAAACGGGACGTCGCAAGGATGAGGCGCGAAACCTCGGCGCGGCCAGGCAGGGGAAAGTAGTGAATCTTCATTGTTGACGTCTAAGAAAGTTGAAGAGCAAAGAGATCACGGTGGCAATGGCAATGTGGTATACGTGGTATACGTGAGCTAACTGGGACGGTACGTTCGTTCAATCATATGCTGCAATGCGCATATGTAGGCACCAAATACCAAAGCGATCGGAGTCAACGTTTCACTGTACTGCATTCCATGCGCCGTGGGATTGCAGTGCGTCAACCTGCGTCAGTCACGTAAACGTTCGAGAAGCGCCGGTGCATCGTAATGCATACCCAGCAGCCGCGGAAATTGTTACATGAGCAGCCGACATCACAATTTGCAATAAATGATGCGTAAATCGTCAATTGCCAAGCGGTCCGCTGCAGCCGCGCTCTGCCGAGCGAGTTGGGGCTCTCCCCTGCTTGGTCGACGGTGGGCGGGGCTCTGCTTGGGTACCTACGCAACGGTGATGGCGGAGCAGGATGCCGCCAAAGCGGCAATAAACGCCAGAGAACTTTGCCACTTGGTAATGCCGCCAGGTACCGCTTTCCTGCACGCTACGGCAGTTTACCTGAGGTATCAAGGCCGCCTTGTGGTGGCTCGGCTTCAAGGTCTGCCGGTGCTGTTGGGACGTGAAGCACTCCTAAGTGCTCATGCCTATCCCGACAGCTCCGTGTCCAGCCAGCCTGAGCCGGCTTTAGTCCTTGGCAGCAGGACGGGTCAGAGCTCACATACGGTGCCCCAGGGTCGTCGTCAGTCCGTCACCCAGATACGGTCTCCAACTGTGTCTTAACACGTTTCGATGTCTCTGCCGCGCCCCATTGGGGGACCGCATGCAGATTAGTAATCGGATGCTGCGCATAACTAGGTAATGGGGGGTGTTTCTGCATGCGGCTGCCTGGGAGGAGCGCTGCAGATGGTGGGCCGCCGCCAGTGGACGCCTGGGCGGCGGCCCCATTCATCCCCCATTGAAACTAATGCACCCGCACCCTGGCTTGCTTGTGGTCCAAGGTTGGTGTCGGGTGTTTGGCTTTGTCTCCGATAATCCCATAACCCTTCTCCTGAAAAAAAAAAAAAAAAAAAAAAACTGTGTGTTTCGTCCCTTACGCCCCCTTGGACCTCCGGACGCGCCACGAGCCATAAGTGCCGTGCTGGGTACTGTTCCTGTAACATACCGGTACGGGTGTGCTGTCGCGGATCATGAGGCACACGCAAAGGCGCAGCGTATGGCTGGTTGATAGGCGTGTGTAATGCATCCTGTACGTTGAGGACGCGCCCAGCACCGCTCTCCTGCACAACGTTTTCAATGTCTGTGCTGGTCTGTGTATCAGTTTCGTCCAGTAGCTCAACGAGCAGCACTGGGCAGCACAGAAGCCAACGAAAGCGCTGTTGGAATCAACTGCAATGCCCGTCCGACCTGACAGAGCGACATTTAGCCACGTACACCAGTTACAAACATGATCGCCAGGTACGGTAACTGGCAGCATGAATACGTCGCAGGCGCGTTTACGGTACGTGTTCCATCAGGTGTAGTAGGGGAGGTCAGGGCAGGCATGCAGGCTGCTGCACGTGTTCCTTGCTCCCTGCCTAGCCAGGGTGCATGGAGACCAGCCAACCTAGCCATTCAACCAGTCGAACAGCCACCACGCAGGACACTGGCAAACACCGCAAATCCTTACCAACACACTTATACCGTACGGTATATGTGCGCCATACATGCGCTTGATCAGGCTTGATCCTCTAGCAGCATGTGTATCACCTACACACCCGCCCCGCATCCTGTCCCCGCCTTCTGCCGGCTCCCCTACGTACGGTACCTGCCTTCCACGCCTGATCCTCCGCCTGTGCGCCATGCACGCACTTGATCCTCCACATACAATCTGCAGCAAATGCTTGCTGCACAACCCCTAATAATCTCGTTGGGGGACAACCTGGCACAACATATACCGGTACGATGCCGCCGTCACGGCGGCAGCACCATAACGAGCGCATAGCGCTCACCGCACCCACACGCTGCCTTACAGGGTGCTCAGCTGCTCACCAACGTGCAGGACAACGCCGTGCACCCAGCAGCCAACAATCCTTCAATGGCCCGGCAACAGTGACAACGCTTCGATGACTATCCCTGACTCACAGCAACCGCTATACCCAACCACAGTACTCCAGTGCCATGAATCCAGTGTGACGCAATTGGGTGTCGAGTAATCCCGTGTCAAGCACCCCGCCCGTGCGCTCGACGAATGGCTGCACGTGTTCCTTCAACGTACGTGTCCCCTCTCCCACATTGCATGCGTACACGCCCTGAGCGGAGCACTGTGTTTTGAAATGCTCCGCCTCTCAAAATGTAACAATTACGCGTCCGGCTTGTAGAAGGCCCGGATGCCGTCGCTGTCCTTCTCATAGTAGGCCTTCACGGGGGGCTCGCTGGCGATCTTGTTGCGGAAGGCCTTGAGAACCGGGTACTGGTTGAGCACGTCCGTGGGGATGCCTGGACGGCAAGGCAGCGAGGAGCATCGGGAGAATCAACGGCAGGGAAAAAGAGAAAAGGTGAGGAACGCCGCAAAGGCACGTGGGAGGGGAAGGACAAAGGGAGGGAAGGTGAAGGCGTCAAGGGGAAGTGTAGATGAAGCCATGGCACGCTGCGACCAGATGGGAAGGTCATTGGTGGGATGCATAAGCACGGCTGTACTCCCCAATCCCGTCCAACAACCCCAGACGCCAGCCCCTTCCACCCTGGTCCACAGGACTGGTCCCATTCAGTGTGCACACTAGAACGCCCATCCCTTTTACTACTTTGTAATACATGCCGGACAAGCCGCCGGTCACGTTCGCGCGACATTGCACGTAGCCCCACAGCGCAACGTTATTTGCTTTCCGCCGTTCCCCAACAGATTTCAACCGTCAGGTTCTCCTGGGCAACCGCCCACCCTTGCTCTCTGGCCATGGCCGTGTGCGCCCACCGGCACGTGCCACGTGCCAGCTCACCGTCCAGAGTGCCACTGATGGTGCTAGGTCATATGCTGCTTAAGGCAAGCGAGTTTTAGGTAATAAAAACGAATACTCTGACTGACTAGCACGTGCAGTTTGATTCCAGTCGTCAACCACGTAGCCTTTAGTCAGTCGTTACCACGTGCCACGTGCCAGCTCTCACCGTCCAGCGTGCCGCTGATGAATCCGCTCATGGTGTGGAACACCGCAAGGTCGGCGAAGCTCAGCTTGTCGCCCGCGATGTAGCCGCCCTTGGCCTGGCCCGCCTCCTGCGCAACACATACAGCAACAACACACGCGTCAACACCAACAGGCAGCAGCCGGGAGAGCAGCGACAGCTCCGTAGAGGAGCACACGCAATGCCAGCGGCAGGCATGGTTGCACAGGCCCTTGACCTGGGCCGCCTCGTGCGCTTGGTGCTGTTTAGGCGTGGCAGAGCATTGCTGTGCCGTTTCAGGCCGGTATTCTGAAGGGGCTAGCGGGCCCGTTAAGCAAGAGGCTGCTGCGCCTCCGGCCCCTGCGGGCCCTACGGGGAGTGCGTGGCGCCCAACCAAGGCCGTACAGCCTAAGCGTTACGGTGTACGCAACAGCCCCCAGAACGAGCACCAAGCCCCTTACAGTATAGCCCCCTTGCAACTACGGTTGAGCAAACGGCGGCGTAGCCAGCACGCCTGCGTGCTCTCCCCTCGTTTCCAAAGCGCGCCAGGGATACCGTACGCCATCAAGCCAGGACCCACAACACCAACAAGCCCGACTCACAATGAACTTGCTGAGCGCGCTGAACTTGTCCTTCATCTTGCCCGCCAGCAGCTCCTGGCGCGCCTTGATCTTGTCCTCGAGGGACATGGTCCACGTGGGCCCCAGCAGCTGCGGGTACAGGCAGGCAGGCAGGCAGGCGGGCAGGCACAAAACCAGGAGTGAATGTACGGTGAAGCGCCAAAAAGCAACGGTTTACGTATACGACTGTGGATAGCTGCGGGCACGGGTGTGGGCGTGGGCAGGCCAGCCGGCGCAAAAGTACTGGGGTATGGGAGTTCGGGGGGCGTGTCTATCGAGTGAGCAGCTGCGGGGCCGTGAATCATGTGACCGGGTGGCACAGGGGAGTGCACGGGACGGTCGTGTCAGTGCCGTACTGCTGCCGGCACATGTGTGACGCAACCAGAGGGCCGCAAAATACCATCGCCAAGCCAAACAAGCCAGCAAGAGCAATATCAGAGCCAGGTTTCGATCCTGGGACCTGTGGGTTATGAGCCCACCACGCTTCCGCTGCGCTACTCTGATGGCATCTGAGTGCAGGGAGGACGGCTCACCTGCACATCCTCTCATTGCTGGCCGGCGTGCTGCATCTAACCCAATGGTCGCATCTTGTTGTCGTCCTCCCACCTGGTTTTCGTCCTCGCGCGTAACGTGGCTGTCGTACTCGCGGGATTCACCCGATCGTACGCAGCCTCACGATGCAAGCCAAGCTGAGCTGTCGTCTCTCTCTAACACATCGAGCTGCCCCTGAACTGTGTGCAGCGTCGTAATTTAGGCTGCCATGCGAAAATGGCCGCAGGACGCACACCGACACCAACCCCTATAGCCCCACCGCATGCAGCACATGACCATATGCGGTACACGACCAGCACATGTATCAGGCTCCACGAACAGACCCCACTCACGTCCATGATGTCCGCCAGCTGGAACCAGGCCTGGTCGGCCCTTGCGGCCAGCAGGGGGTCCTCAGGGTACAGCCCAGCCAGCTTGGCGCAGTAGCGGTCTGGAGGCGGGGTAGGAAGGAAAGCGGCGGTTGTGTTGTTGCGGCGGAACAGTGACGGGAACTACAAGAGCATACCGGTAGCGCAAACAGATGCCACGTGAAGCGATGCCAGTAGCCTGGGTTCCTGCGGTCCCTAGTGATGTGGGTAACTTCCGCTGGGGCTGCGAGCTGCCAGATTGGGGAGGAGGACGTGGTGCGGGGATGGAGTGGGTTGCACAGGGACTGGAAGGCGCCGTTTTGCCTCTGCACTGGGTTGCTAGCAGGCAAGGGAACCCACATGTAACCGTGTGTGTCCTGTTCCAAAAGTAAGCTTCCTTTTTTGGTGTGTTGGTGTGCCAGGTGTCACGCACCGATGGCGCCGCTCTGCGCGATCATGGTGCCATCGTCCAGCTCCAGCACAGGCACTTGGCCGAACGGCGTCTTGGGCTTGAACTCAGCCAGCGTTTCGCGCGTGTGGTGCACATCCTGTAGTGGTACAGAGACGCGGGATTGGGGACATGTCATGGGGTTTTGCGGTCAGGCCGTGACAGTCTGGTAGGTGTTGGTTGGGCTCGGTATCCCTTCGGATTCGTGCCCGCCACACGTGTCCTGAACACCCCCAAAACATTGGTATCCACAGTGCATATGCTAGTGATGCAGTGGAAAGCGGGAAGCGAATGGGTCTTGAGCCGCACAAGGCGAATGGCACGATCTCGACAGGCACGTGCCCATGCTTTCGCCATTTAAGACCGTCACAATGATCACTTGCAGGATATAATTCAGAACCGCTGTGTCTGAATGGAAGAGCGCTTGCGAAGACTGTCGGAAGTGTCAGGCTTTCGCTCTCGGAATGCCATGTGGGGCCGATAGCGCACATACCTCAAAGGGAACGTTGCCGATCGTCAAGCAGAGGCGAGCGGTCTCTGCCCTGCCGGGCATGGCAAAGTAGTGGACCTTCATTATGCACTGGAGAGCTGAATCGGGGCAGTTGTGTAGTCGGAAAGGCAGAGTGTGTGTCACGCAACTGGGCAATCCTACTTTTGATGCTTGTATGCTAAATGTAACATGTTACGCGCGTGTCAAGGTTGGTCTGCCCTCGAGTGAATGACGTTGCACTGCCAACCGACAGCATGGAACCTGGGAACCTTCCCTAGTACTGGACCTTTACGCAGAGCGCTACGCCACTCTCAAGCAAAGAAGAACAATCAGCAACCGCTTGACATGGTGCTGTTTAGGCATCTTTTACGCAGGACTGTACGGTGATGGAAGGGATGTCGCCAACTTGAAAAGGCGGGATTACGTTGCCCCCCACCCGTCAAACGGTGGCTTGCGGCCTGGCAGCGTGCCGGGTACGCAGAGGCGCGAGAAAACAGTATACGGCGTTAGGCATCTGCATCCGGAAAGCGAGAGTGTTGACGAGTGCAGAAGCCAGGGGCGGGAGCGGCCACCTCTCCCACCTGCTCCCACCAGGGAAGCACCCCTGGTGGGAGCAGCCACACTAACCAGTGATGACATGGCTCGATGGCTTTTTTTTCTGTGGAAAGGTTTATCATATTCCACTCTGCCAATCAACAGAGGAAACAGTGCCGCCAACCGACATCAACTCGCAGCCACGGCCGTGTCCTACACGGCCCAAAAATAACATAACACATAATCCATCACTCAACGCCCGCAAGGCACACCTAGCATAGACACCAAAGCACACAAGGCCCAATCCATGGGGCCTCCAGGGCCGCCCCTCTGACTCCTCCCTGCTCCTCCCCCCTCTTACACGTGCAGGGAGGCGGGAAGGGACAGGCCAGCGGGAGTCCAAAGCCCAACCAGCACAGGCAAGCACCAGCACCACCGAAGACCCAAACCCAGTGAACCCCAACCGCA
>VFQN01001487.1_pt1 | contig 39108 bp, 65 predicted proteins | sample 3512371 | NCBI WGS metagenome assembly VFQN01 (sample SAMN10412370, study PRJNA504923) | tailings metagenome | isolation source: Replicate 2 from Balatoc abandoned mine | place: Philippines: Itogon, Benguet | collected 2017-08-28
GGGGGGGGGGGGGGGAGGGGGGGGGGGGGGGGGGGGGGGAGGGGGGGGGGGGGGGAGCGGGGGGGGGGGCGGGAGAGGGGGGAGTAGCAGGGGGAGCAGCAGGGGGAGCCGCAGGGGCAGCAGCAGGGGGAGCAGCAGGGGCAGGGGCAGGGGGAGCCGCAGGGGCAGCAGCAGCGGGAGCAGCAGGGCCGGGAGTACCAGGGGCAGCAGCAGGGACAGGAGCAGCACGGAGAGCAGGCACCAGGAGCAGCAGGCCCCGCAGGAACAGCAGGAGCCGCACGGAGAGCAGGGGCGGCAGGGTCAGGAGCAGCTGCAAAGCAACGGACGTTAACGGTTCCGGCGGCGGACACAGATGGCGGCCTGCAGGGACACTGCGAGTTTCAGGGGTAGGAGCGGGGTGGCGGTGCGGTGACGGTTTTTGGGGCGGCGGTGGGGGCGGTGGGGGCGGCCTGCTGGCAGCAGAAGAGGGAGGTAGGAGAGGCGAAGCGGCTGTGGGGTTGGCGGTACTGCACGGCGGCCCGCGGAGCGCGTGGGCATAGGCGATGGCTCACGGCAGTACTGGCAGAGGCAAATGACTGGGAGGCAGGGCAGGGCCGGGGCTCGGGGATGAGGGGATGATGAGGACAGCAGGGCGGGGGAGCGCCAAGGCGGATGCATCAGGGCAACGTGGGGTAAGCCCCAGGGTTTTGGAGGAGCTGCGCGGTAATGGTGGGTGTGACCTGCTATGCTGACCAGGCGGCTGATTGGCAGTATCACGTACGGCATTGCGCATCGTTGGCTGGACGAACGGCGGCGACGGCGGCTGCTGCTTTTCTCTGGAGGCGAGGAGGTGTGCCCTGTTGGTCGCTTGGCTTGGTCCTTTGGGGGCCTGCCGAGGGCTGAGGGTGTCAGAGTCATGTCCGGTTTCACAACGTATGAGTGCCAGCATGGGAAACGAAGGGAGGACGGAATGGATGAATGCTACAGTATGCAGCTATGGCGATGGGGTGTTCGAGGCGTGCAAGCCGTCGGCGGGGTGCCAACTTGCGGCTTGCCGCCGAAGCGCAGACTGTATGGGTCGACTTTATTGAGTCGCTACTCGCTTGACACCGCTGAATCAGGAGTGTGCTATGGTTCCTCGGAACCAAGCTTCGGAGTGCGACGGGGTGACATGCCGCAAGCTTTGAGGGGTGCTGATGGGCACCATGCTGGCGGCGTTTCAGCGTGGCAATCAGCCGGGGTGAGATGTCTGCGGGACGTTTCCCGTCGGGTGTCGGGACACGTGGCGGCCTGTTGGCTTATTGCAGGTCGGCGGCAAGGCGTTGGGCAATGCACACGGGTGCGTGCGTACTCGGCGCAGGTCGTGATACGTCATGTGGAGAGGGTAGCTGGGACGGTGGGGCTGCACTGCAGGTGGTGCCCTTTGGCACGCGGAGTGCGAGCATTTCGGCAGTCGCTGCATCTCGGTGCGTACACGTGTGGCATCAAATGCTTATACTGTTCTTTATGCCCCGTCTGCGAGGGTGGTTAATGGGCGGCCTTGTGCGAGGCAGATGTACCGGTGGGTCTTGGAATGGCTAGCACATACCATGTAGCGATGTATGACATCGACGGTTGTGTCGTGCGCGCAGTGCTGCCGTGTGGAGGCGTTGCTTAACTGTGTGTATCGGTATTGTTGTGCGTCGGCTGATCGGGTGGGAAATGGTCAGGTCCGGTGGCGGCCGGGCGCAAAGCCGGCCAGTGTCGTCGTTGCTTGTGGGATGCCGGGCAGTGTTGAGAGCGTCCTCAGCACACCGTGCTTGAAGCGAACTGCTTCGTGGACTGCACTGCGAGTGCTGGCTGTCCAGTCCTTGCATCGCTCGCGGCACAAGTTTGGTGCTGTGTGCTATCACCTGCTTCAGGGACCTCTGTTGAGAGGTCTTTCCATGTGTGTCGGTGCGGTTCGGCTCGAAAGGAAGTCGGCCGCACTGGGCTTTTGAACTGGGTACACTGCGTGCGGGGCGGGGGTTACGACGGGGCCCGGGGTATTGAGGGGGTCGACGTGAACACAGATGGTCGGGGCAGTGCAGATTGGGGGGTGGGCAACGGGGCACGGGTTACTGAGGCGGAGGAGGAGGAGGTGCAGGAGGAGGGCAGTGGAGGACAGTGCGTGGATGCAGCTGACTGGCGCACCTGTGTGTGCGTGTGTGTGTCATACTGGTTTACACTGCTATAACGCTCCGCAAAGCCGGCTCACAGCACGGATGCCCGTGTGTGTGGAGGGGGGAAGGGGGGGAGCGACCAGGGTGTAGTGAGGCGATCCCTGACGTGGAAAGGATGCAGAGTGGCGAATTTGTTGTGATCACAAAGTGCTGAAGGTTGCTTCGCGGCACCACAACGTAACTGATTTGTGTCTGCCGGCATTTGCCTGGTGTGTACGGAACCTCTGCATGGTCGGCTCGCTCGCACAGGTACCCATCAGCCATCGGGCCTTTCGGGCCTTTGTTACCGTACGTGCCCTGCACAGGAGCCGTGTCTTGTGGCGTTGTGGGGTGCCTATACCAACCGCCAGTGTGCTAAGCGCGGTCTGGTAACATCTGCGTGGTACGAAGGCTATGTTAGCCTCCACCATGTACTCTTTTCCTTCAAGAAAGCTACCGCTACTCACAGCAAGGCTGTAATACTGTACGTGCACAAGGGCATCTGGGGATTGCACAGATGGCCTCGTCCTGAAGCGTGAGGGCCGCGTACCGACTGGCCCCAAGAGCCACAAGGTGACCGTTACCACACGGAAGATACTGCCCGTTTGCCGCCTGTGACATGGTCGGAAGGCACGCCGTACCGCTACGCGTCCTTTCACCACCCTGGCGCCATGCGTGCATCGGCCGACGCTCTCATGCCACGACGCCAGCTAGCGCTACGTGCAGGGGAGCTCCCATGCTCTGCATGCAGCAGCACATCACCCAATGCCTACGCACAACGCTCTGCACACCTCGTCACGCAAAGCCCGGCATAGATGCGTGCGCTTCCGATCTCTTGCTCCTCCGTCGACCGCCCATCTCGGCAGAAGGCACGTGGCAGTGCCACTGCCCTTGTGCACCTCGGAGCATTACCAAACCGACATGCAACCCCATGCCAATTCATACACTGGCGTGTGTTTGTGTTGGCAGGCAGGCAATGAGCCCGAACCGTCCTGCGCCTGGATACCGACGACAGGCGATGTGCCAGTCCGAGGGCACGCCACGCCGTCCCTTGCGTCACGCTGTCTGTCTATAGTACGCCCAACACACCAGTGTCCAGGCAATCAAAAGATGGAGCCAAGGGGGATGATCACAATACCCGCACGGTGCACGCTGCGCACAACCGGTAAGCACTACCCTTGCAGGAAGCAGCGAGAGACTCCCTTGCCAGCCCGTCGATGCATGCCTCCACCCTGCTACTTGTACGGCCCTCTGCCGCTGGGTACCCCCTGCCCCTTGCGCAGCGGTGAGGCGCCAGCGGCGGGGCTCCCGCGGCCCATGCCGCCGCCCGGCCCGCCCCGCATCCCTGGACTGGACATGCCCCTGCCGCCAACCTGCAGGGACGGAGCAACAGGTCGACAGCAGCACGAATACGGCTTCAGGCATCGAAAGCAAGAAGAGTCGACAACACAAGCATGTAAGGCAAAGCAGTCACAGAGTGCATGCCGAGCAAGCGGCTGCTTGCACACAGGCACCAGCTGCTCTCCACCGCACATCCTCTCTCTACACACCTGGCACAGACAGCGCCCGCATCTCTACACACCCCACCCACCACCCACTGCCAACACTCAGCCCAACCGAGCCCCACGCATCATACCCACACGGCCATTGGCACCTTTCCTTACCTGCCCCATGCCCGGCCAGCCTCCCGCCGGCCCCGCCCCGGGCATCGCGCCCATGCCGCCTCCCCCGCCCCCCGCCCCGAAGCCGACTCCCTCCAGGCCGAACGAGGCGGGCCCCGTCAGCACCACGGTGGCGGCCTGGATGGAGGGCACAGAATTGGCGGCGCCGGCGGCCGAAGCCACGCCGATGGGCGCGCCGGAGAGCCCTGCGGCAGGGATCAACGGCCCACACTTGAAGAAACCATTTGCAACATGAAGTCTATTGCTCGACGCTATACCCAGATACACTACATTCTGCAGCCACCACTCCACCAGCCCCAGCATCCGCCCCGCTCCTCCCCTAACCCCTGCACCCCTCCCTCCCCTACCCCACCCACCGAAGTCCATGTTGGTCATCTTGATGGGCTGCTTGGACCCCACGGCCGCGCCCCCCGCCCCCCCGCCCAGGCTGGCCGCGGCCATGGCCGCCATGATGGCGTCCGCGCTGCCCGGCATGGCGCCCGGGGGCATCAGCTGCCCCGGGGCCATGCCGCCCGGGCCCACCATGCCCATGGGCCCAGGGGGCATGCCCATTCCGCCCATGCCCCCCATGCCCAGGGCTGCTGCTGTGGGGTTGAACATCTGCTCCGCGTAGTCGCGCTCTTCTTGGGACAACGGCTGGAGGGGTGTGGGGATATGTGCAGTGGGTTCGGGGGCGGGGAGGTGTGAGCGCAGGGTGGGCGTCGGGAAGTGCTGTACGGCAGGCAGCGATGTACGGCAGGCCAGTCGGATAGAGGCGCGGTACGGCAGTCGCCGCAGCGCCATCCTTGCCGGCTGAGGACTGCTCCGCAAGCATAAGCATGGGCTGCACCAGGATCGAAGTCACCTTTTGGCCGCTTGTAAGCAAACCCGGTCGTACGGATCCTGCGCTGCAGTATCACCGCCCTGCTACACCCTCGGGCCCCGCTTCCCTCCACCCCTTTTCCTATCCCTTGACAAAATGAACCCTAACCCACACCCCCCGCACCTGTCCGTCCGCCACCTGCAGCCTGGGGCACCTGGCCAGCAGCATGGCGCGGTACGCCTGCTTGCGCGCCACGGGGTTGCCCGCCAGCGTCACCTCCAGCAGCCCCGGCAGCGAGGCCAGGCGGTCCAGGTCCACCGCCTCGGCGATGCGGTTGGAGCCCACGTGCAGGGCCTAGGGGGCAGCGCGTGCACGCAAAGAGTGTTAACACACAGATGAAGAACGGTTTGGTGGGTAATGAACAAGTGGTGCTGGTGCACGGCCTCGGACGTGCGGTTGGAGTCCTCGTGCAGGGCCCGGGGGCCAGCATGGCGTGGTGCACGTGTATTAAGGCGTAGCCCCAGGGATGCGGTCAGAGCCCTGCCGTGTGCAGCGATGGAGGTTACGGCAACAGTCTGGCAACGTGCGCATGTCAAGGACAGTTGTGGCGCTGCCGGTGCCCTGCTGCCTCACCTGCAGGCTCCGTGCCAGGCCGCCCAGCCCCCCAAGGCTGCGCAGGCCGTTCTCCTCCAGCCGCAGCTCCCGCAGGCGGGGGAGGCCCCCCAGCGCGTCGCTGTCAATGTAGCGGATGCGGTTGCGATCTAGGACCAGCTCCTGGGGAGGCGAGGAGGAGAAGGGCTTATAAAGCTGGCCACACCCTCGCCATAACAGCGAACCCCCCAAGCACGGGGCTAGGGTGTGGGAACATCCATCCCGGGTGCCGCTGCGGCCCAGCACCAGCTCCGGGGAACGGAGGGCGGGGTTTGTGCATGGCGCAAAGAGCGCGGGTTACAGTTGCCTCAGCCTTGCAGAGGCGCCCATCGGCACGAAGGCACCCTGACGGCTGGCGCTCCGTGCCCCAACCTAACACGTCAACACCACGCGGTTCCTCGCCCCCACCTGCAGGTTGACCAGCCCCTCCAGCCCCTCTATGCGTGTGATGTCGTTCCCCTGCAGGAACAGGCTGCGCAGCCCGTTCAGCAGCCCCAGCTGCAGCCCGGGGATGGAGCTGATCTGGTTGCCGCCAAGCGTGAGAACCTAGGGGGGAGGGGATGGCGGCAAGATGCGCATCGGCAGGGCCGTTAATACGAAGAACACGCACGGTGGCATGAAGCAAGGGGGAGGGGTTGTACGTGGTGGTGAGTAAGTGGTGGTGGATGTGGAAGGATGGCGGATGGATGGCTTTGTGTCAGGCTAAGGGAAATTGGGAGGAGTGGTGCCAAGTGATTAGTCAAGCGGGCGAGTCTGGGCCGTTGCCTGGACCGGCTAAGAGCGGGACCTGCTGAAAAGGGTTTAGTAGGTGCGTGTGTTAGCACAATCTTTTCGACGCGTTGTCTTATCCATGACTGGATGTAGCTCTCACTCTGGTCACGTGGCATACCGTTACTCGCACTCGTTTGCGTGATGAGCATGACGCAATCGCGAGTTGAAAACCGCGTAACCTCCAGCGGACCGTTGCAAGGTTACAAAGTTACAAAGCACAGTTACGGTACATGCGAGTTTCACCTACAAACGCTTCCATGTCATTGCTAGATCGCGCCTTCTGGATCGCGCGGGTAACCCCGCGCCTAAGCGGCGACACGTGTCGAGACGCGCGGAGTCACAGCGGCGCTGCAGATAAGATTTTATAGCAACCACGCAACGCGCGCGGTGACGCAATGCACCCCTGCAAATAATACAATGCCTTTCTGTTAGAACTTGCATGTTAGGGCAACCTGCACGGTCAACGGTCCGGCGCACCAATTCCCCTGCCGCCCAACTAGGTCCACCCTCCCGGCTGCACCATTAACCCTCAATCGCACGCCCCGCCCTGCCGCCCGCAATACCCCGCCCCCAACGGCACCCAGCGGCCCCCCAACCCTACCCTTCTCACCGCGTGCCAACCCCACCGCGTGCCACCCCCATCGCGTGCCACTCCCACTGCGTGCCACCCACCCATCTCAATTCCATCGTTGCCCAGCACCTCACTCACACGGCACTCACCCACTCGTCAACACGGGACCTACTCACACGCCCCCACAGGTACGTGCCCACCACACACGCCCCCACCTGCAGTGAAGGGAAGGGCTCCAGGCGCTGCTGCCTGGCCGCCAGCGCCCGCGCCAGGTCCGGGTTGCGTTCCAGCATGCGCTGCGGCGCGAAGGAGCACTCCTCGCCCAGGCGGTTGCCGTTGAGGCGCAGCACGGACAGGTTGCGCAGCAGGGCCATGCCTGGGGTCCATGGGGGAGGGATTTGCGTTAAGGACAAGGTGGAAAGGGGTTGGAGGGGGACAGGGGTGCTTGGATGGAGCATTGCAGGCAACGGCCGAGCGATGGCAGGAGGCAGATGGGAGGAAGTGCGCGGATCGAAGAGGCAGACATTTTGTTTGGGTACCAAAGGAGGGTCGGCAGGGGGTTGTCCATTGCCAAGTGCGGTTGCTATCTGTGCGCTGGTACCAGTATTGCGTGGCCACACGCTAGCTGTGGCAGCACCCACCCGAGACTTCGGTGATGAGGTTGTTGTCAAGGTTGAGCTCCTGCGGGCAGTGTAGGTGCAGGGTCAGTGGTAGCGAAGCGTGTGACAGCGAGCTGGTAGCTGCTGGTGGCGTGGCAACCGTGCCCGCTGGACCCACCCCAAGAGCCACGAGCCCATAACCGCCTTACCCGCATCTCCCTCGCCAAGCCTCTCTCCCGGCCCTTCAACCTGCTTTTTTCCCCACCTGCATCCCCTACGAGCAAACCCCACGCCCTCTTCTCTACCCCACATGCTGTTGCTGCATGCCAGCTGTTGTCCCCCTAACATAATTGCCCTCACTGTCCTCGCTTAGGCCCCGCCATCAAACCACAATGGCTCGCTTTAGGCGTACCCCGGCCCTCCTCTCCCCCTGTCCCCCACCTGCAGCCCCTCCATGTCCTCGCTGAGGAACACGCTGCCCACGTCCCGTATCTTGAGCCCGCTGCAGTCCAGGTCCCGGATGCGGTCGAACAGGCGGTGCCCCAGCCGCTCCTCCAGGAAGTCAGCCGTCAGCCGCCCGGCGTAGCGGTTCTTGGCGGCAGCCTGCTCCGCGGCAGTCACCGCCACGCCGTCGAGCACCTGGGGGGTGGGCACGGCGTACGGCAGAACATAGCGTGGGCATGATTGTTAAGGCTGCCTTGCAGGGCGGTGTAGGTGACGGCCTGCTACACCGCAGTCACCGCCACGCCGTCCGGACCTGCGGGTTTTTACGCAATAAACTGAGAGCCCTCCAGGATGAATGCCCGGCAGAACGGTCTAAGACTGTCATAGTGTGCGGCAAGTTGCAGCATGGCCGCAAACTAGGATTGCCTGGCAGGACGGTCCAGGTGGCGGCAGCTGCCTAGAAGTTGGAGAAGCGGACGAGGCAGGGCACAGTAGGCGATGGTACCACTGGGTCAAGCTCCAAGCAAGGGTTACCTGAGCCGCCTCCCCTGCACGGCATGGGCTCAGCCAGAACGCATGCACCCGAGCCTCCTTCAACCACGTCGTTGCAGTACGTGTCCGTACCTTGAGTTTCCGTACGTTGAAGATGACGTACAGGCGGTAGTCGTCCACTACCACGGGCGGCGGCACTCCAGGCGCGCCCGCCGCCGCCGCCCCAGCCGCCGCCGCCGCTGCCGCCGCCGCCAGGCTGCCCGCCAGCGGGTTCCCCGCCAGGTCCAGGATGATGAGCTTTGGCAGTTCGCGCAGGCGCTGAATCTCCCGCAGCTCGCTGATGCGGTTGTTCCCTGCGGGCGGCACAAAGTTGGTTAGGCGGCAGCGACTGGCTGCCTTGTGTCCGTCTGGTAGGTCACAAGCGTCAAAAGGCCAACAGGCGTGCCCGTGCTGGACGTAAGAGGGGAACCCAGGGACGCGTGCGGATGCATGGCAAGGAAGAGCGCCTCCGCTGCTAGTGCTGGTGCTGCTGTTGCTGCTGCTGCTGCTGCCTGCGCCCTGCCGCTCACCTGCGTACAGCTCCATAAGGTTGGTCAGCCTGTCCACCCCCGCCAGCCCCCCCAGCTCGTTGTCCTCAACGCTCAGCTGCACCAGCCCCACCAGCCCGGACAGCGACTCCAGGGACGCCAGCCTGGCGGTGGGCAAGGACATTGGCGTTACAGTCTGACAAGGCAGGACGGGGCAGGTGAGTGTGTGTGTGGAAACAGGACACTCTGCTTGTGTCGCGTTCTTAGCGTCTCGCCCCTTCCCAACGGCAACCGAGAGCCCCACGCCCCTCCGCAAGCCCAGCAAGCCTTCCAACCCCCTCGCCCCGGTCCTCGCCCCCACCTGTTTTGCCCCAGCTGCAGCTTCCTCAGCCGCGTGAGCTGCCCCAGTCCCACTAGGCTGCTCACGCGGTTGGCCTCCAGGGACAGCTCCTCCAGCGCGCGGCACGACTCGATGCCCTCCAGGCTGCTGATCTCGTTGTCCGCCAGGCTGATGTGCGCGGAATGGAGCAGGGATGAGGGTTGGGATCTCAGTGCTTTGCGAGGTGCGTGCGGGATGCGCGCGCAGCAAGTGAGGGACGTTGACGGAGCGTCGCTCGGCTTCCTGCTAAGCAGCCGTGTGCGTAGTCGCGCCCTGGCACCGCGTGCGCGATGTGGCATGCGCCTAGGCAACGGAAGCGTTGTCATTGGGTAAAGGCGGCCCACTCCCAGCGGCGACTTTGCGAGCCTGTCACCACCTCAGATGGGCTAGTGCATTTGACTCACTTTGCCCGCCGGAGCGACACCAGGGACGTCAGCTGCTGCAGGCGGCGGATGTGCATCCGCTCCAGCGTGAGGTCGGTGATGAGTGCGGGGTCGGACGGGTGGCCGCCGTCCGCTGCGCGGACGACAGGGCATACACGAGCCGCGGATTCGGTGTGAGCAAAATACGGTACGCCGGGAGGTTAATAGGTGCCACCGCCTCAGCAGCGTCCGTGCACGTGGGGAGGGGGCTGCATGCGCGCTGTTCTCTTACGCATCCGTAGTGTACGGAGGGCTATCGCCAAGCCTGCGGGTAGCCCTGTGGAACAATCTGGACAAGTAAGAGCACAGCGTGGGTAGGCCCCATATTCCTACTTCTGGGGGGCTGCAGCGGGCCAGCGTATGTGCACCGTGCCGCACGCCGTAGCTTGCCGCTCGTTTACAGGCCACCCTGATTCGCCGCACCTGCCAGCCCCACGTGCCCCCGTGACGCCACCGAGCCGTGCTCCAGCATCATGGCCACCGTCACCGCCCCCGCCTGCTCGCCGAACCGCTCCTTCTCCTCCGCGCTCACAGCCCGCCCGTCGAACCTGGGAGGAAGCGGGCAACATGCAAGTACCGTGTTACACGCTACCATGGCACGGTTCGAAGGTGTGCAGGCTTGCCTGTTTCCTGTTTGAGCTGCAGCTGCAGTGTTGGGACTCCCGTGCAAGCGCCCCGCGTCGCACCTCTCCATGTGCTTGAGCTTCCGTAGCGCCGTGGAGCGGTATGCCTTGTCGGTGCATATGGGGTTATCCCGCAGGTCCAGAACCACCAGCTGGGGGGAGTACTTCTTCATGTTGTACAGCTCCTGGGGGGTCCGGCGGTTGACGGTTGGCCAGGGGGGTTTTCATCAGTGGTTTGCCGACACAGGTCAGGCAGCGGGCTGGAGGTTTGTTGATAAGGGGAGAACAGAGCGACGTGCACAAGGCTGTCGCGCTTGCAGTCCCATGGTATGCGGGGAGAGCACTCAAGGCCAAAAGGTATAGCGGCTGCAAGCGCCACGTGTCCCGTGTCATGTGCCACGTGCCGTGGGGCTCACCTCCAGCTTGAGCACCTGGTTGCTTGACAGGTCCAGGTGGGTTAGCGCGGTCAGGCCCTTGAGGTGCGACTCAACCTGCAGGGGTGGGCGGTTTATGGTGGAGTGGAGCCGGGGATGTAGCCGCCTTGCCGTCAGGGTTTGCGCACATCGTACGGGTCACCACGTGCTGCAAGCATTTCCCTCCGTACAGAGGTTGCTAGACTCCTCCGTTGCCGCATCGGGAGCCCTCGCCTCTAAGCGCACCCCCTGATCCCCTGCCTTTCCTCAAGGCCTGCAACTCTGTCCCCTCCCGGACGCCCCACCTTGCGTATGCTGTTGTGCCCCAGGTCTAGGGTGTGCAGGTGCACCAAGCCCTCCAGCCCCTCCAGCCGGGTCAGCTCGTTGTAGCACAGCACCAGGACCTGGGGGCAGGCATGCAGCAAGGGGCACGGGTGAGAGGAGACAAGTGCATGGTTCAGAAGGATCATGGCTCCAGCCTCCAGAGCTGCGCTGTGCGTCAGGCCCTTCTGGCGTGCAAGGAAGCACAGTCAGGTGTGCAAGCATGTACGGTAGGCTGGGATGAGGGGATGGCAGTGGCATTCGTAACTGTTTGCAGAAAAGACCACGTGGCACAAGCCATGCCACGCTCGTGTTCGCACCTGCAGCTGCCGCATGCCGTTCAGCGCCTCGATCTTCCGAAGGCCGCTGTTGTGCAGGTCCAGCCGCGTGATGCTGTGCAGCGGGCTGCCGGACACGGCCCTGCAGTTCATGGACCCAAGGGCGTGGGAAGGGGCAGGGAGGGCCAACGCACGTCACTCGGCCAGCTCTTGACCCCTGCCTGTTGACGAGGGAAGCTCACCGCAACATCAGCCCAGCTCAAGGCAGGCCTCCGGCTGGGCATGAGCCACCCACTCGCCGAGCACCCCCGTGCTCAGCCCAAGGCACGGCAGACGCATTACCCCACGGCAGACCCCACGCTCCAGTATAACAAAGTAGAATGCAAACGCGTCGTGCATCGTCTGCATGGCCTCCCAAGCACGTAGCTCCGCCCCACGCACTTGCTGAGCACCTCGTCGCTCAGGCGGTACAGCTTGGCCGGCTGCGGCAGCTGCGGCGGGCTGCTGACCAGGCGCGTGACGTCCTCCTCCTCCGCCGCCAGGCCCAGCCGCAGCAGCGTGGGGTCGGCCTGCAGCGCCAGCCAGCCCAGCATGGGCCGGGCAAGGGGCCTGGAAGGAGCACAAGGGGTTGGGCAGCGCGGGTCCAAAAGTGAACCATTGGGAGTAGAGCCTTATGCAAATACCGGTAGCACTGCCGTGCGGCGACGGCCAGCCCAGCATGGGCCGGGCCAGCGGCCCGAGGGGCACAGGGATATAGCATGACGGGTCGGGGAAACAAGCCATCGGGAGCAGTTGTTCCAGACGTACAGTTCTCGTCGCTATCACTAGCTACTGTCAACATCTGCAGCCCACAACTCGTGAGCCCGCCACGTGTGCTCACCTGATGTCTGCGTCTAGGCTGTCAAGAATGGCCTGGAAGGTGGGGCCCGCCACAGCAGGGTCCACACCGCCGGGCGAGGGCACCGCTGCGCCGCCTCCAGATGCTGATGCTGCTTTTGCTGCTGCAGGCTGAGGCACCGACCCATGGGTCCGTGGGGCGGCCAGCGGTGAGGCGGGCGACACGTCGTACGTGAAGTCCACAATGTACTCGGGCAGTACGAGCACGTTATTGAACACGTACCTGGACGAGCAGGGGATGTGTACAGGCAGGTGGGCGGCAACAGGGTAACGGCATCAGCAATACGCTGGCTAACACGCACACCATGCGGAGCAGATGATGACAACGCCGCAGCTGGGCGCTCCTAACGGGGTCAGGTCAAATAGCCGCCCACGTGCAGCAGGGCATTTGCACCGCGTTGCCCGCTGCTTTGGCTGCCCTGTTCCACCAGCCCATACATGACCACGGTCGTGGCTTCACACCCAACTGCGATCCCACACCGCAGCTGCCCTTGCCCCCACACATTGAAGTACGTCCCCCCAAGGTAAGCCCTCCCGACCCCTCACCACAGCCGCTGCTTCATGTCCCCCGGCTTGGCTCGGTACACGGCGTCCGTGTCGGGCCACGCCGCGGGGTTGAGCCGCGCCCCGCCCTCCAGCAGCGACCCGGGGGTCGGCTTGCCGTCCTTGCCGTACAGCTTGGACGGCAGCCCGCCAGACACGCTGACCGACATGTCCTGGCCGCAGGCGGTTACGCAAGCAGTGGGTTCACTGTGAGTGGTGCAGGGCGTACAGCTGTGCGGAGGCGGGATCGCGCAGCACACGTCCCAATCATCGCTGTCGCGGCTGTGTGCAGCGCGAAGTAGCTGATGTGCGCAATGCCGGGGCGTCTGTTCATGCCGCGCACCAGGGCACCAGCAGTCACCCTGCCGGTGGACAACCTCGGTCCCCACCTGCTGCGTCCGCCCCAGGTACGCCTTGACGATCATGATGCGCCCGCGCGCGCGGCCGCTACCTCCACCGCCGCCCGCGCCGCCGCCGCCGGCACCTCCGCTGCTGGCCCCGTGCCCCGCCGGCCCCGCCGGGTCCACCGCCGCCGCCAGCCTCAGTCGCTCCGCCAGGAACAGCGTGCTGGCCAGCACCACGGCTGGGTCCAGGCCCTGGACAGCAGACACAGAAGTTAAGAAGAAAGCAACATACCGAGGGTTGTGCAGAAGTCATAAGACGGTGCAGGACAATTTGATGGTTCTACAGTATGGCCTTACGGCGACTGGGCGCGTTCCCCACCGGTGGCGTGCCTTACGCTCGCACCGCCGGCATCTCGGAGAGGTCCAGGGCTCGCGGTAGGAGGCACAGGGCGGAAGACCTTCTCAGGTACTCCCTCTCAACACGCACCCGCTCCGCCTCACACCACAGACCTTCCCCACTTCCTCCTACCATGCCCCCTTCCTGCTCCGCCACGACCCCAAACCAAAACCACACACCTTCCCGCCACGATGTCCCAACACAGCATCCCTCCGCGCCCACCTCCTCCGCCAGGTGCTCCACCTCCGGCGGGCCCTTCTCCACAGCTCACATCCCCGCACCCCACACCCCACCTGCTCCACCCCGATCTCCCACGCACCACCCACCTGCTCCGCCAGGTGCTCCACCTCGGGCAGCCCCTCCTCCACCGCCACGTCCAGCAGGCCGGGCAGCGCGGGGTGCTCCCCCAGGAACAGGTACTCCAGGGCGCGCTTGTGGGATGGGTCAGAGGTGTTGGTGGCGCCGGACAGCGCGGCGTCGAAGCGCGTGCGCAGCCAGCGGTTGTAGATGCTGCGGGGTGCGGTGGAGCAGGGAGGGCGGGGGCCGTGGGAGTGTCGGGAAAGGGTAGCGGCGGTGGTACGGATGGTGCTGCGTTTACAGATGGTTGCAGCAGAGGAAGGCGTATCTAGGCACTTGTGAGGTCATGGGGAGGTCGTGTTAAGGACTTTCATTTCCAGGTCCCCCAAGGCTGCTGTAGGTTTTCCAGGAGTAGCTCCTCCCTTATTATAGTATACGCACCCGCTGCATGTACCGCCGCACGCACTCACCGTGTCACGCCTGTGATGGTGAGGCCGCTGACGCCCAGGGACGCGGGGAAGTCGGCGGCGGTGAAGCGGCTGTTCACCAGGTCTGCGGCACCAGCCAGGCGCATCAGGGCAAGCGCTTTGTGTCAGCAGCAGGAAGCAGACAAGGACTCCCGAAGGTCACCTCCAAAAAAAAAGGGCAACTGGTTTGAATGCGATGCTTGGTGAAGGCGCCGCTCGCAATGCATTGCACCGTGTCAAGCTGGTCAGCACGTAACCGTTGCTTCGTCGCAGCCCCCAGCGCAACAGCGCGCCCGTTTGCTCCCAATCATTGCTGCAGCCTCGCACGAACCCGCGCCCACCCGCACACCCCGACCCCGTCGCTTACCTCGCGGGTGCCCACCCATGCTCTCGTTTCCTGCCCCACACTTACTTGACAGTACGTACTTTCGTTGCTTCAGCACCGCGAACCCACACCCACCCGAGCAGGAGGCGTACCACAGGTCCGTGGCCCTGCCCTCCTCCAGCCGGATGTTGCCCGCCGTGTCCAGCTCCAGCATCATGCGGGACACCAGGCCGCCGAGCAGCCCGTACACCTGTACGGCAGGGTGCAATGGACAACAGACTGGGGACTGAGATCAAAGACGCGCGGAACACCAGCCTGCCCACCAGGCCGCCCACAGGGTTAACAGAGTGTTAAGTGAAGTGTGAAGGCCACAATCCCCAGTAACAAGTATGCCATGCAAGTGATGCGTTTTGGCTGATAGTCGTTCAGGTTGGGGGGCCCCGGTAGGCGTGGGCTTGGCACCTGCGTACCGTATCAGCCGTGGCTAGGCAGCTAGGCCGTATTGGAGCAAGCTACCTATGCGCATGCTCACACCCACCGACCCAGTCACTCGCCCGCTCGCTGGCCGCCTGCGGGCCCTGGTAGGCGTGGCATTGGCACCTGCCCCCAAGCCGTGGCGAGGCAGCTTGGCCTCCCATGCACCCCGTCACACCCACCGACCCGGCCACCCACCTGCTCGCTGGCCGCCTCGAACTGGGCGTCCGCCTCCACCTCCGCAGCCTGGTACCTGCCATGACAGGCACGCAGTGAGCATATACAAAATCATTCATGCGGGCACAAGCGGAACGGGGAGGCCATCCATGTAGGGAAGCGGCGGACTTGTGCGGCAGCGTCCAGCATAACGCGCCGGACGCCCGTGCGTGACCCTGGTCATCAACCACCGTCCCTCAAGCAACAGCACCTGAAATGCCAACAGTCAACAACAGCAGCAACCATCGACGAACCCACTTTGCCAGGCGTCCTTGGACGGCTTCCAGCTTAGCCCTTAGCGCAGGTGCTGAACCCGCCGGCACCTTCCCAGCCCCCATCCCGCTGCCCGCCCGGCCCCCCGCCGCCTCGTCGCCGCTCTCCGGGTCGCTGTCCGCCCCGTCCGCGCCTTCCCCTCCTCCGCCATCTGCCCCTGCCCCGCTGCTGCGCCTGCGTGCGTCCTCCATTGTACGCTCGGCGTCCTTGGCCGCCAGTACCAGGGTGTTCTTTAACGGTTGTCGCAGCGCGTCTCGGGCCTGTGGCAGGGCGTCATTGATTGAAGTTGGACTCGCAGTTACGTAAGCGGCCAGTCGCTATGCCCCCAGCCACCGCAACGGGACGCAGTATCCGTGGTGTCAACAGCAAGGCAACAACCAGCAAGCAGCAGTGGCAACTGGGGCTGCATGGCCCCTGCCATAGACACGAGTCGCAGCCTCCTGACGCACCTGCCTGCCCTCCGCCGCCAGCTTTATGATCTGTCGTGCGTTTCGCCTCAGTGTCTTGATGCGCATGTTGTAGTACATCTGCTTCTTTAGGAAGGTGGCCTCAGCCAGCGCCTTAGTCTCCTCAGCTAGCAACAGCGTATCGAGGCAGGTCAGCCTGCGGGAGGGACGGACAATGCCCAGAATGAGCACGGTGCAGGAAAGGGGCCGTGGCCAGGCAGGAAACAGCTGAGAATGATTTTACTTCGCGCCCCAGGCTCGCTCCTTCCGCTTCCGCTCCTCCCCCACCTGGGCAGCATGAAGAGCACGAAGGTCTGGTAGTTGCACAGCTGCGCCAGCGGGCAGTCCCCCCACATGGGGTCTGAGAAGCACAGGTCCACCAGCCGGGGCAGCGCAGCCAGGGGGCGCAGCTCCTGGTAGCGCGGGACACGAAGAACGGGCCGCGGACGTGGGTACCGCAGTGTAGACGCAGAGTCAAGGCGTACGAGGAGGTGGCGCGGCACAGGTGCGTGGTGGCTAAGCAGGTGTGCAGCGGGCAGCGGGCAGCGGGCACGGCGTGCGCTGCCTGTCCGTCAGTTTACACCAGACGAAAAACAACAAGCCGAGGCGCCTTGAACGGAACTCGGTCTTGCCGGCGTTGTTGACATGTCCGGCTTCGGCTCCAGCGGCAGGCAAACAGAGCTCGTGCGATTGCGCCCCGTCAGTCAGCAGCCGTCCATGTGCGCTTGCCAGTGCCTGCTGCACGACACGAAGCCCACAAAAGCCCTGCCCCGGTACCCAAGCCAGAACCCTTCCATGCGCCCCGCTTCAACCCGAACGCAAGCCCGCCGACCGTTCCTGGCACCCCAGACCTCCCGCTGTCTCCCTCGCTAGACCCACACGGCCAGCGTCCCCAACACCGGCTGCCGCCCCGCACCTTGAAGCTGCCTATCCTGTTGTCCGCCAGGTTGAGGTGCGTCAGCGCGGCGCACCCCGCCAGCCCGTCCCCCACAAACACAATGTCGTTGCGCGCCAGGTGCAGCTCGCGCAGCAGCGGGAGGCCCTCCAGGCCGCCGATGCGGCTGATGTAGTTGTCCGACAGCCACAGCACCTGGGGGAGTGGGAAGCAGCAGGGTTGCGGTGTTGGGCCGTGCTCCCAAACCGGCATGTGACGTGCGCACGTGCCCGTTGACGGTGGTGTCGCCTGGTGCCTTTGCGGCTAGTAACCATTAGACGCTGCCCATCGTAGCCGAATCTCAGGAGCTGACTACACTGCCTTTAGCACGGTGTTCATCTTCAGCGCTTGCAGGACTTGCCTCCAACTGTGTGAGGCGGCTGAGCCCGCGTATTTCGGTGATGTGGTTGGAGTACAGGTACAGCTCCTTGAGCCGGGGCAGGTTGTCCAGGCCCTGGGGCAGGCACACGTGCACAGCGCAACCAACTCTCCAAAAGAGGTGCATGGCTGGCCCATAAGGCCGGTTACCACCACTCCTCAAGCTACGCAGTGACTGGTCCGGCAGACAACTGGTGGGGCGAGGGTGGGGTGGATGCAGCGCTATCACATAGCACAAGGCAGGACGGGTGCTGGACCGAGGGCTCCTGGTCCGCAGCCCACAGCGACCAGTACCCAGGAGTGTCAGCTGGTGATCAAGGTTGACATGCCGTGCAAAGCACGTGTTACGAAGCGTGCGACTGCCTTGCGGGTTCGCCCTGTCGACTGAACTCCCTCTGGAAAAGCGTGCACATGGTGCCTGTACGGACGTGCGGCAGGCATCACTTTGCACCCAAAGGGGGGCCATTTCAGAGGCCATACGGGATGATGAGCAACCATACAAAGCTATCCTATGCTGCTGCAGCATCCAGGTGTTGGCGTGATCCCTTGCCTGTATGACGCTGATTTCGTTCTCCTGCAGCCACAGCTTTTCCAGCAGCGGACAGCCGTCCAGGTTGCGTATCTCTTTGAGCTCCTGCATATCAACAGGCAAGCATTGCACCTTCCACATAACGGCATGCATGGTAAGTTCTGCAGCTTACTGCGAATTCCAGAAGGCATGGCCAGCTGGTGCCATGCAGCGCCATTTGGCACCCCTGCTGTGGGAGGTCAGGGCCATTACCCACGCACCCACAGCCCCTGCACCCACCTGGTGCATTAACGCCAGGCTCTTGAGAGCTGGAAAGTGCTGCAGTCCCTCCATCTGCGATTTAGAACCCACAAGGGCGGATTGCAATGACACCTGTCGGCTTCCCGACTGCGGGTTCAGCTGACCCGACATGCCCACGTACCCGAGGGTAATGGTGCAGGAACATTTCCAGGTGAGTGACTGTGCTGGCCGCGGTTGAGAACTGGTCCGCCGGAATTCCATTTGCCTCCAACAGCACCTCCATAGCTACGCAAGGTGTGCAGGTCGCATTGTCAACCGCTCGAAAAGGTCCGGTAGACATGGCACCAACTTTTGACTTGCCACGTCTTACCGGCCGAGCCCTCTGATCGAGCCATTTTACTGTTATTATCTGAAGCTATATTCCTGTGTCTACTATCTTGCTCGGTGCCTTCGCGGCTTCATCCTGCCGCGCATATGCACACCGCATGTCAACAGGTTATAATCTGATACAAAATAACAAATGCACGATTCGGACACCAAGCTGTCAACGGCGAGTGCTCCTCCGAAGCATGAGGTTCCGGAGCGTGCGCGTGGGCGGCAAGTGTGGTGCGCTGCAGGCGCTTTAGCGGTAGGGTGCACAAGCCTGGCAGGCGGCACACATCGTCGCAAGTATGAGATTCGGCGAAACCGCCAGGACAATTAGGAGGCCAAAGAGCAGCGTAGGGCAGCATGCTACACACGCGCACAGCCACCACCCGAAGCCAGCACCTCGCCCAGCCCAGCAACCACTCCATCGCCTCACGCTCATAGCATCTCCCCTCTTCACCCCGCGCCAATGTCAATGTTGCCTTTCGCAGGGTCCACTGGCGTCCCCTGCTCCACCAGCCAGCGCCGGGCCAGCACGTTGAACCGGCACCTTACTACCAGCAGTCCTGCAACACCACGTTCAGGGGACCACGTGTCCACATCTCATGCAACCCACAGCACGCCCAACCTTCCGTTCCGTTCGTGGGTTCCAATGCGGCTTCCCCGTGCAAAGGGTTTACTCGGGATGTGCACCCGAGCGCCTGAACCCAAGTGCGTTCTGGTGGGTTGTACATCCACGCATGAGTGACCGTATGGTCTACCGTACGTTGGCACGGCATTGCGCAGTACGGTATGTGGGTGGTTACAGGTGTGCCCAAGCCCTTGGAGGCTCTGCTTCTTGGCGGGGCCGCTCACCATTGGGAGAGATCTCTGATTATAATGCCCCAAAAAAAGGACACCTGGTCATTGGCACGGAGCTGCACTCAAATAGCGAATACGGTGTGCTTGCTTGCTTCCGCATGTGTGCCTCCTTGCTGAGCCCCGCTCGCTCCTTGCTTACTGGAGTGTTTCAATTGCTTCGTTTCTTACAAATTAGCACTTCCACAGTGCGCAGCCGGGTGAGGTGCGCAGATAGGAAGTTCAAGTGGCCACACAGGCCCACCTTCATTGCGGCACGAAGGCCCTTCGCCTGGTCCACGTCTGTGGCAGCGGCCCCAAACAGCCCGCATGGGGAGCCGAACCATGCCTCACATACAAAACCAGCAGTATCGTTGCACAAAGCTGCAGTACGCCTGCCATAGCACAGGCGCCACCTGGGCGCCACAGCAGTCTCCATCGACACCCGCACTGCCGCATATCAACGTCATGCCTTCCCACACGCATATCAACGTCATGGCTTGGGCTTGGCCCCCCAAGTACGGTACGGGCAACCGAGCCGAAGGCTAACCTAGGGCCAGCCGACCACCTTAGGCCAATCTTTTCCTCCTACCGGGACAACCACCATACCAGGTGCAACCCGCATCTCCCTCGCTCCGTGCAAGCATACGATCTGGCTCCGCTAAAGCCTGAAGGCAGCACGCACACGTGTGCCTAGGTGCAAGTGGGCGCAGTGGAAGCGTCCTGCCTACAGCACCTCCTCTCTGTACGGGAGGATGCACCAAGCAACACGTCTTCACATTTCGTCAAAAGCACCCTGGAATGAATATGCCTCATTGCTGAGGTCACAGCAAGGCCTGCGCAGCCCTACTGGAGGCACCATCTCGGCGCCTTTGGTGTACTGCACAGCACGCATCGAACGCACGCCAGCCACGTACCACCCCACACCCGGCCGGAACCGCCACAAAAGTTGCACATTGCCATTAATTTCAAAAAAAAAACAGTATAAGCCGTAAATGCAATGGTCATGGTAGCTAGGCGACCCTACCACATCCCACCAAGCAATCACGAGACTCTATGTACGTCTGATGTACGAGACTAGCGCGCCATATATACCCTGCCGGGGGGCTCCCGATCCCCCCGCACCCTGCGCGCTCTTTCCTAAAGCGCAACCTGCCAGTAACGAGACACCCCAGTATAGGTATGTAAACTACTACCCCGTGAGCTTCCCGGGTTGCAGGCTCCGACGCCTTAGGCTGGCCTGGCTAGGCTCAACCCAAATCCATCACACGCTGCTGCACACCCCCAGCACAGTCCGCTCGCAAAGCAAGGGAGTCCCTTCTCACGTTCCGGCACGGCAGTCACCAGCCACGCAACCATGCCGTTGGTACCACCTCCACTACCGAGTCCAGCTGCAGGACGTTCCCCTGCATGCGATTCCGCACAGCCGTGCGTGTGCCTTCATGCACGCAGCATGCGGCGACCCTTGGGGCCACCACCGCCACCGCCACCCTTGCCCTGCAGCAGGGTACACCAAGCATGAAAGAGGGCTGCTTGTCAGCATATTATGCTCTTGCAGTCCATTGTCAAACGGGTCATATCGCTGGCGCGCTCCAAGTATATATGTAAATGAAGCTTTGTATGTATACACCAACCAGTTTGTCATTACCCCTGAACCTGGCCTGAACCGAGTAGTTGCTTGGAACGACATCTACAACAACCATATGGCAGTTGCTGGAGATGGTTCACCTTAGAGGAGCTCGGAGGGGGAGGGGGCGACGGGGTGCGAGGCGGCGGCGGAGGGCTGGGGGGCAGGGGGCTGGGAGGCGGGGGCAGCGACGGGCGGCCCTCCATGGCGCTGAGGGAGGGGCACTCGCCGTCCACAGCGTCGTACCGGCACAGGAACACCCGCATGATGTCCTGGCCCACCCACGTGCTGCCGTACACCACCAGCCTGTACGACGGCAGTACGACGCGAGTGCCGCTGGCCACGCCGGCGACGAAGGTGATCTGCCGGTCGCTGTTGGCGTAGCTGTTGGGGAGGCCGTTGTCCATGGTGGCGTTGACCTCGTGCACGTTGACCTGAAACCACGAGTGCACATGGAAGACATGTGACAGGAGTCAGTGCCGCCCTTGGATCTGTTGCAGAGACAGGCGGCGTGCCGTTCGTAGTTGCGGAGCCAACGTCCGCGCGGCAGTTCCAAGCTTCCAACCACCGTGTCTATACGTGGGGCTCAGCCAGGCCCAAAACGCCAAGGCGTGGTAAGGCAGCCACTACCATTAGGCGAAGCAGCGCATGCTATGGTCAGGAAACTTGTTGCTTGCCGAACTCACAGCACCGGCACGGTACATAGCCCCTCCCCCGCCAAGCGGGAGCGCTCATGCGCTTGGCACCTACCGGTAACGTCCCCCCTGCTGCACACGCAACTACTGGGCAACTGCGGGCTTGCCACACGTGTGCCTAGCCCACGCCACACATCCCACACTCACCAGACCGGCGTAGCTGGTCCCCAGTGCCGCGTCTCCGACCTTGGCCACCCTGACGGCCAGGTACAGGTTCCTGCCCGTCAGGGTGGTGGAGTAGCTGGAGCCCAGCCAGTCGGGCCGCACGCGGATGTAGTTGCCGGTGCCCGTCAGGTAGGTGGCGGGCAGGTTGTACGACAGGTAGCCGCCGGACGTGGCGGGCGGCAGTACGGCAGAGCTGATGGCCGCGCCACCGGTTGCAGGGGAGGCCCAACCCATGCGGGAGATCTCGGCGGCGTTGGGGCAGGTGTCACCTCGGCCCATAGAGGTACTGCGGGCGGGGGCGTGTATTAGGGAGGGGCAGGCATGTGGGTTAGCTGTAATGGTGAGGGACGGTGGGGCAGCTGCGGCTCTGCGGCGTTAGGGCAGGCGTTGCCGCGCTCCATGGAGGTGCCGGCGTGGGGTAAGGACGCAAAAGCCTTGCTTAAACCGTGGGTGAATCAGGGGGTAACACATTATCTGCTCATACTGGCTCATAGACGGTCACATCAAAAGGCTCCAATGCACATGCGAGTCTGCACCGCATCTCCGGCCCACCTGTAGTCGTTGTACTCCACGCCGCCCTGCCACGAGTGCCACAGACCTGCGCACAAACCGTGGGCGCCAGACTTGTCATCTCACAGTCCTGCGAGTGTACTCCTCCAATGCTGCAGCCCTATGTGGGGCCAGGTGCTGCAGGTTGGCGTGCACGCGGTCTCACTACAAAAACACACCTCGGCTAGCCACTAGGCCTCTACCAGCCCAGAACTTAACATGCTGGTTCAGGTTTCCAGACGCCCGTCAACGCACCGCAGTTGTGGATGGACTCCTGCATGACCGTTGCCCAACGGTTGACGCCGTACGACGACGTCTGCAGCCACGTCTGCCTGCCGGGCAGCAGCGCCAGGCCCGACCAGCGGCAGATGCTCTCGAAGCCCGGCGGCAGGATGTACGTGCGGTGCGTGAAGCTGCCGTACACTGTACTGCCCAGTACCGCCTGCGCCGCGGCATCCGCGCCGTTGGCTATGGCAGACCATGAGCAGCTTGAGCTGATGTCCGTCGTACAGTTCGGCCGTACGGTGACGACAGTGAAGGCCGAAGGATCGAGCGTTAGCTTGCCGTACGAGCAGCGCTCGAAGGTGACGGCGTGACCGCCGGCGCCGTCCAAGTTGGGCCCAAGGTAGAGGGTGCGTACGGCGGATTCGGTTAGACTCGAGGGCTTGGCGCACGTGGCTGAGTAATCGATGATGATGACGAGCAGCCGCTGGCTGGCGGCGGCGGCGGTTGGTGCGGGCGCGCCGTTGAGCAGCGTTACGTCAGTTGGGGACAGGTAGGAGCAGGCGCCGGTCGCTGGGTCAACGGGGCAGTTCTGCGGATGTGGGAATGGGGAGGCGGTGCAAGGTGCACGTCAGGAGGCAAGTAGACGCTTGCAAGCACGTGTGATACAGCAGTAGTACCATGCGTAAAGTTATATGGGGGCCAGGGGGCGGGTGGCCAGCTGCAGCTTGTTGTGTGCACGGCACTGTGAAAGGTGACGCGGAGGACAGTACACTGCCAGAGCGACTGCGTGTCAGTCTAGCCCTGCCCATGCCGTCCACCGTGCCACCACCACTGCAGACAACAAGGCAGCACAGCGCTGCGCAAGACATACGTTCCATGGTTTCCCGCTTCCCAACACGCACCAGGCCCACGACCGCTCCTGGCTCCACGTCCCGGCCGTCCTTGTCCTTCTTGGGGGGCACCACCCCGCGCACGAAGGGCTGCAGCACCCCGTCGTCCCCAGCCAGCGCCCACTGCTGGCCGTGCGCCCCCTCGTCGTCGAGAGTGACCAGGGACAGGCGGCCCTGCAGCTGCTTGCGGACGATGCCGGGGGCTTTGAGGGCGGGGGCGGCCTGAGAAGCCACGCCTGAGGGGGTGAGGCCAAGGGGATTAAGGAGTGGCGAGGGCCGGCCCGGGTTCGAGTTGAGCAGATGGTTGACGCTGAGTGTGCGTTGTTGAACGTCTGCATGGCAGGACCCCAATGGTTTGCCGGTATCCCGGAAACCGCAGTGCGTTTCGGCCCCTGCCGTCCGCTGCTCTCCCGTGCGCTACCTCTGCATCTGCAGGCAGCTGTCCTTGCCCTACCTGCTGCGGCAGCCAGCAGAAGCGCCAGCGTAACGGCCGGCGCAATGCCCGACATTCTGTGTTGCATGTAAGCTGTATACGCAGTGTGAGCGCTTGCGGTCCACGTCTGTTGCCTGCTGTCGCAAAGACAGCGGACGTGACGTTCGCTCAGTGGGCGTGTTCAATCGCAGTGCCAAACGTGTATTGCGGTGAAAGAGTCCACGCCTCCTGCATCGCGAATATGCAGCACGACTATGCGCATCATGTTTTTGCTTAACTTACTTCGTAGGGAGCTGTAGTTGAGTTGAGGTAGAGCGAGGTAGGGTCGAGGTAGGGCCAACGGACGTTTATAGGACACACAAGGTATGATTAGCCCACGCAAGAAAAGAAAAACAATTGTACTGTCGTTTGGCTCACGCCGGCTCTTTATATCTTCGAGCGATCGCCGGCGCTTCCACCTCGCTGCGCTGCAGTACGATGGGACACCCGCCACGAATGCAGGCCGAAGCAGGCTGCGACCTAGCAGCATTCGTCATGTACCTCACGTGCATTGTCTGAAAATGAACTCATCTAAATGAGCGATTAAAAGTGCTGTTTGGTCGTGGCAGTAGCCAACCGCTTTCTGCTGGTGCGCCTGGCAGTCACGTCGCGGAGCGTCCTGTCACGTGGGCCCGTCTGAGCAAAACCGTGAAGACTGCACAGGCGCAGCAGCACGTGGACTGCAGCACGCTCAACACAGCTACTCACTCTGTCACACAGTCCTAGAATGCGCTTGATGTGGCACTGGCGTGGTCTTGTGGCCTTAATCGAATCACAGGAGCGGTGGACATCCAACAACCAACGCAAGGCCATCGGCAGCCGCGGGAGCTAGCGGTCCATGTCCTAACTGGTCTACACTGCTGCCACCAGCATGTCTGCAACCCGCTATGCCCTGATGTCCTTCCTAGTGTACGTTTTGTGCCATGTCCACGTCTATAACAAGGCGGCAAGGCAGCGACTGCCACCTGCACGCCACGAATACCGGTATTGTGCCGGCCACCCCCGGTGCCGGCAAATCGCGTCCTCCGTGCCATGAGCCTCTAGGTCGAGAGCACGAGCAACCGTTAGCGTCCGCCGTCAGTACACGGTGACGGACGAGCATCACCGAATGAGGCAGCCCTCAACAAGGCAAATACCCTGGACCTCAGCGCTTCTTCTTACCCCCGCCCGACTGCTGCTTCCCGCCTCCTGCCCCCTTCCCGCCTGAACCCGCCTTGCCGCCTCCCGACCCGCCCCCTGCACCCCCGGCCGCCGCCGCCGCCGCTTCCGCCGCCCTCTGCTGCTCCTCGAACTTCCGTTTGCTCAGACGAGTGGCCTCAGCCTGCGCGCAGCGCAAGAAGAAACAGTGAGCCCGAGCCAAAACCAAGCCAGGAGCATCGGCGCCGGCGAGCTGTGGGTTACATGACCTTCCATGAGTGCGCAAACCAAGCAGTGATTACCATAACCTGCCGCTCACAGCTGTCCTCAGCCTGACACCCCTCAGGACTGCACAGCTGCCAGTTCACCAGGAGGTCCGCGCGAGGCTGCTAAGCCGCGCGCCCACCGTACCCTCACTCCACGTGCGTGTCACGCACATGTACGGCACACACACACACACACCTGCACGGGGTCCTCGGGCCAGATGTGCCTGGGGTACTCCCCGCGCATCTCCTTGCGCACGCTGGGGTACGACGTTGTCCAGAAGCTGGCCAGGTCGCTCGTCACCTGGCAGTTGGCAGGGGTTGTTTGGGGAAAACTGAGGACACAAGAGGCACAGTTGCCCAGCAGGTTGACAACGGTGCAGCGGTTGACAACGTGCAGCGCGTAACAGCAGTGCTGAGCCTGATGCCACCCAGCGTCCACCACATCTTGTGGTGGGCACCATTGCCGCCACCCACCGCCAGGGGCCTCCCCGCCGGGTTCAGCAGCTCCAGGGTGAGCGGGATGCGGCCGCCCGCCAGCCGCGGCGCCTCCGCCAGGCCGAACAGCTCCTGCAGCTTGGCGCGCACGGCCGGGGGGTCGCGGCCGTAGTCCACCAGCGCGCGCGTGCCGGTGGGCAGCTGCAGGTGGGAGGGCGCCTCGGACTCCACCAGCTGCTGCAGCTCCCACGGCACCATGGACCTGCGGGTGTATCAGGACACGATGTGTCGGTAAGAAAGCATTTTCAATGCCAGAGTACGGCAAACTGTTGTGGAACGATAGACCTTCGAGTGTGTTTAGGGCCATGGTCCCAGCTCCCACGGCACCATGGACCTGCGGGAGGGCGGGTTAAGGTGGAACAAGCGGAGATGAACGCACCGAGCGGCTCGACATTTGCGCATGCACCGAACCTCGGCGGCAACGGCATGGCCTTATTTCAGACTGGTTAAGATGCACCTAACCTGCACCTGCACCCGCGGCGCTACGTTCGTATTACGGTAATCCAGACTGCGCCATCACACACACATGCACTGCATGTGGCTGCTGCTTACAACGACACAAGTGAACTTGCCTTACGTGTTACGGCAGGAGGCGGGCAGCAGGACGTGCAAACTAAAAACATGCGGCCATGCACCCACTTGAGTATGTTCCCCCACGGCAGCTTGAGGATGTCTCCCTTGGTCCGAACGCCCGACAGGTGCGGCACCAGCCACGTGCCGGCAGTTGCCAGCAGCCCCGCGTCGGACAGGTCGGGCAGCGCCGCCAGACGCGCCGCCACCGAGCCGCCGCCGCCTCCGCCGCCGCCGTTGCTGCTGCCCTTGCCGCTGCCGTTGCCGTTTGCGCTTGCCAGTTCCAGCGCCTTGCCCCGGAGCCACACCACGCGCTGCCTCCACGCCTCCATGTCACGTGACAGCTCCACGCCGCGGATGCCGCCCATCTCGCGGAAGCCCTGCGACACGTGGCAGGTGACACGTGTCAGGCGGCACGTGCCTTGCATGGCGGGAGCCCGGTGTGGGCCCCTGACATGGGGGTCGCTAAAACCCAGGTGGTCACCAGCCATAGAACCCTTCCGCACTAACGGCTTACCGTTTCTATGTCATGGCAAAGTAGCATGTAACTAATTGAAGGGTGCCTTCACCCACCTTGAGCAGCGCGGCGTGCACGGCTGGGTTGTCTGTGGGTGTGGGTATGGTTTGCTCCTTGAGCACCAGGCAGCCCAGCCGCAGCTGCCGCCGGGCCAGCACCGCCTTGCTGCTGCTGGCCCAGAACACCACCTCGCGCTCCTGCGTGGGTTACGGTGGCGTGTAGGGGTGTGGGGTAGGGGGCCCAGGTTACTGGGCTCCGCGCAACACCCTAGTACCGCCCGCGCCATGGCAATGCGAACGGCGTGCGACACCACCCCAGCGCGCCTCATGGGAGGCAGGGCCCTGGAGGTGCCATGATGCAAGGCACACGCATTTGCCTACGCCGCACATGATGTTGTATAACAGGACATGTATCAAGCCACATATGTCTTTTACTCAATGCCGAATCTCACACGTAACCCAAGCAAACTTGGCAATCCTCCATCAAACCGCCGACCCACATCCCAGTACACAGCAACGCACCCACACACACCGCATCCCGCTGCCTAGCCCACCTGCACCATGTCCTTGAGGTAGCGCTCTATGGCGTCCCTGCTCAGCCCTGCCGCCGCGCGCACGGTGTCGTTGCCGCCGCCGTCGCGCCGCCACGCCGCCGCCGGGCCCACGCCGCCAATGTCGGCCACCGCCACGTAGTCGAAGTCGGCCAGCGGGTCGGAGTCGCCGGGCAGGCGGACCACCTGGCCTGCGGGCGCGCGTAAGGCACGTGTGCCAAGAACAGGGGATAGCAGCAGCATGAGCAAGCGAAGGGGACTGCCGGTGCAATGTGAAGCTGGTAGGTACGAACGGGAGGGCAACGGCACGTCGTGGTTTGCGGGTGAAAGGGGAATGGGGAACGGCGATGCCGCGAGGAACAGACAAGTAATTTTCAGCTCCAGTACGGGACCGGTGACCTGGTTACAGCGCAACCACGACAGTCAGGACGCACCTGGCGGTGCAGCGTGCAGATGTGACCAGCACCCCTTACCTCCCAAGCCAGCGCACCAACACACACATCAGCGCGGCAGCATGCAAACCGGGGCGTACTGCGTGTACGGCAACCGCACCTGTGGACAGGGTGTACGCGGCCCGGCGGTTGGACCTGTCCTTGCGCTCCGCGATGCGGTCGGGGTAGGCCGCCGCCACCAGCGCGCCCACCAGCCCCGGCCGCGACAGCTGCGACCGCCACGCAGCATCGAACGGCACCGCAGCCCGCGGCGCAGCCGCCGCAGTTGCCTTACCACTAGGACCACCAGCAGCAGCGCTCGCTGATCCGTCTCCATCCCCATCCGCGTCCCCCTCAGACCCCGACGCTGCGCCCGCCTCCGCTGCCTCCGCCGCCACACCCATCGCCTCCATCGCCGCCAGCGCCCGCCGGTCTTCCTCCTCCTCGACGCCGCCGCCCCCCAGCTTGGCCTGACCTTGACCCTGGGAACCCTTGCTCCCTTTCTGCTGCTGTTGTTCGGCGGCGGCGGCGGAGGCTGCAGCTGCCGTGACCGTTGCGGCCATGGACTTGGCGCCCTGCAGAATGCGCCGTGCGGACGCTCGGTCCAGCGCGACATCTGCGAGCCGTACGTGTAGGGATCGCAGTAGCGCAAGGTTGGCTTTCGAGAACACCAGGCGGCCACGTGTACAGGTGTGCGTGCAACTGCTCGCGCACTAGGAAAGGCCAGCACTTCCGGCAGCAGCATGACGTGGGCCTCCGGTTTAAGGTTTTACTCCACTGCAGCACAAAGCTCCACCTTTTTTCCACTTATCCCTTCCTTCATTTTCCCTGCTCACCGTCCCTGGCCAGCGCCTCCAGCCGCAGCATGAAGTCCGCGCTGCGCCCCGCCGCGCCGTCGCCCCGCAGCACGTCCCGCTCGCCGCCCAGCGCGCACGCCACCACCGCCGCCAGCTCCGCCGCGCCCAGCGCCGCACCGCGCAGCACGGCGTGCCCCCAGCGCGGGTGTACGGCAAGGCGGCCCAGCAGCCGCCCGTGGCGCGTGGGGCGGCACGTGGCGGGGTCGATGGCGCCCAGCTCCTGCGCGGGTGGGGCAGTGGGATGATGAAGGGATGAAAGGGACACATAGGCAAAGTGACGCGTGAGGCGGCACGTGGCAGGCTCCTGCACGTTGAGGGCAGGATAAGGAAGGAGCTCTCCAATGTCACGTGGATAGGGGAACAGGGCCGTAAGACAAGGTGTAGTAGTGTGTAGCATATGTGGATGCGGGAATGGAATTTACAAAACACCTGACAAGCACACACAAAATCGCACATTAGTGCGTATGGTTACACGCAAGTGCAAGCCTCTGCCGCCCACCTTGAGCAGCTCTAGACCGGCCTCCAGCTGGTCCTGGGGCGGGGGGTCCAGCCAGGGGAGGCCCCCACCGTCAGGGGAGCCCCACAGCGCCAGGTCCAGCGCCAGCGGCGCCAGGTCTGCCGTACAGATCTCGGGCTCCGAGACCGCGGGCAGGGCGGCATCGTCCCGCTCGTCCCACAGGCGGTAGCACGTGCCGGGCGCGGTACGGCCGGCGCGGCCGCGGCGCTGCTCCGCGGAGGCTTGGCTGATGCGGACCTGGACGGACAAAGGGGGTGCGATGTAGCACACCAGGTTACCAGCACACAACTGTGGGATCCACATTCAATGGACCCAGCGGAACTCCAGGGGAAGAGTCGATGCACGGCCCCTTGAACTTTGTATGCAGCAAGCACCGCTCATGGCAATCTACCGCACGTCCTGGGAGGCAGTAAGGGGTCAATCGCGGCGGCGCATCAACAGTAGTGTGTCCACCGTCCAAAAGGACAGCTGGCGTGCGAGCCGCTACCCGCCAGCCAGTCGCCGGGACTCGTACCGTGACAAGGCGGTTGATGGCGGTTGACGCGTCGTAGTACGGCACACGCCGCAGCCCGCTGTCAACCACCGCCGTGACGCCGTCGATCGTAACCGACGACTCCGCGATGGGGGTAGACAGGATGACGCGGCGCGGCCCTCCCGTACCGCGGCGGTTGGGCCGTAGTACCTCGTCCTGCTCGTCCGGCGCCATGTCGCCGTACAACGTCAGTACACGGGCACCGTTGCGACGGGCCACGCCGCGCTCCTGTTCCGCAACACACCACGGGAGCAACAGCATTGACTATGGGTGTAACTGGCTGGAGGAGCTCCGTTCCCTTCAGCCTATGACGTCCTGTCCTAGCGCAGCACATGGGTTGGATTAGAGCGTGGCTGCATAGTCATGCTGGCATGCAGCCGGCAGCCACCTGCATGGCCTATGGCCCAGCCTGACGCCTGTGACGCCCTTGCCTGTCGGAGGCCAACTGACACAGCCGGCTTCAGCCAGAGCGATGAGAACCCGACAGCCTCAAACGTTCGGCCATGTTGGCATGCAGCCGGAAGCTACCAGCACCACCTCTTGCCCTGCCCCACTTGCAACGCCAAGCACTTGCCCTGCCCCTCCCCCTCGCCTTCCTGATGGTGGTGCACTTGCAGATGCACAGCCCCTGTGGTCCCTGGCTGCACCCACCTCCAGCAGCCGCTCCACCGCCCGAGACCCTACACGCCCACCATACTTCCCTCATGGATGGGTGTCACATGTGCCTCAAAGGGACGCGTCCCTCTCTGCAGTACGCGTACTCCAGAGCCCACAACCCACCTCCAGCAGCCGCTCCACCGCCCGGATCTCCCCCACTCCCGGCAGGAACACCAACACGTCACCGCCACCGCCAGTGCTGCTGCTGCCGCCGTCCTTGAGCGCCCGCCCCACCGCCTCCACCGCAGCCTCCTCCAGCTCCCCGCGCCCGGTGCCTGTATGCGAATAAGGAAGGACAGGATACCGCCAGCAATTGTGGGACGCTAAACCCAGCAGGTGTTGCAAACGGCAAGCAGCACTGTTGATGGGAGCCTTCAGCTCCCGGCGCGCGATGCCTTTGAGGTTTGTGATGCAGGAGGGACGGCGACAGGAAAGGGGTCCTGCAAGTAGTTTGCGTGCATGGCCTGTAAGGGGCCTTTCGCGGCTGTCCCCTAGCTTACACGCCGCGATGCACTGTGCCAGCCTCCCTCTCTAACCTTAAAACACAGTGACGCCACCTGCCGTACCATAGCTGCAGGTCCCTGCGTTACACGTCACTCCCGTCAGCTGCACCCCCCTGCCCACACACCCACCTGGCCTGCCCATGTACACAGTGCACTGCGTACATACCTTCCCTTGCAATGCACCAACAGGCTGTCCGTTCAGTCTGCCCCCATACACATCAGTACAGGCCCCCATCAGCCGCTTGCCCCCTGCCCACGCACACACCTGGCCTGCCCGTGTACACGGTGCGCACGGGGTAGGACCGCCCCTCGCTCAGCACCAGCGGCACGCCGCCCTGCTGCCCCTGCTGCTCCTCTACCTCCCCCTCTAGCTGCCCCTCCAGCCCCTGCGCCTCGGCCATGAGCGCGCGGACCCTGTCGCCCAGGCCCCCGCCCAGCGTGGCAGACATGACCACAAGCCTGTGGGGTGGGGAAACGAAGGGATCAGCATCAGCAACAACTTGTAAGGGTCGCCCATTGTACAGGGTGAACAGGGGCGCGAGGATCCTAAACTCAAACTTTGAACCTTGCCGTGCCAGGTGCTGCAGACCCTATGGCGCCCCAAAACACACAGCTGCATACGAGCAACAGACACCAGGCACGAAAGACGGTTACACCCGAAGCTGTTCTTTCCATACTCCAACACACTATGCCCTCCTCCTAAGCCGCATCGCCAACCACAATCGCCAACCCACCTCAGGTCAGGTCGTGCCAGGCGCTGCAGGTCAAGGCACAGCGCCAGGGCCGTGTCGCTGTCTAGGTTGCGCTCGTGGAACTCATCAAACACCACCTGGAGGGTTGCAGGCATTACATGTCATGGACACACAGGAAAGGATTTCAAGGTGATGTGATGAAAATCGCCCGAGTGCAGCATTGTTGGTTGTGTTCACATCACGAGCCCAAGTGCCTTCCGCCTCGCCTTTCCTCAGCACCACACTCAGCAACACTCCAGGCCAAAACTACCGGTGCTGATCTCTGGTCGCATAACCTGACACACCCTCTAACACGTGCACCAACCCACCGCGCCCACGCCCTGCAGCTCCGGGTCGTGCTGCATGCGCTGTTCAAGGGCTGCGGCACGTGCCCTAGCCCGAGGACACAGCCCCTTAATACACATGCACCAACTCACCGCGCCCACTCCCTGCAGCTCCGGGTCGTGCTGCATGCGGCGCAGCAGGATACCCTCCGTCACCACCTCAATACGGGTGGAGGGGCCAACCTAGTTGGAGGGGGCCAGCGGGGGCAGCAGGAAGGCGGAACTCTGGGTACAGCACATGGATGGCTACAGCAATGATTTTCCGCGGCTGCCCTGCACGGAATTGGAGGGAAAGTGCAGGTGACAGAGCTGAACAGAATCAACGAATGCACGTAGGCGTCGCCAGCAGGGCCGTACATGTTGGGCGGGGACTGAGAGGAGCAGACACCTCGTGCCCATACACCCACAGCCCGCCCACACACGTGGCACCCTCGCACCCTCCTGTCCAGCCCTGCTCTCGGCACCCCGCAATGTCCCACTAAGCTACACAGGTAGCGGCCAGCGGCTTTGTGACAGCGCGCACGTGTGGACGTAGTCACCCTACGCATGTACCAGTCCACCGGCTGTGTGTTAGCATGCACATATGCGGGCAATCACCCTGCCCACCACGTGCCCCCGCTTACCCACGTGTCCAGCCGCACTCTGTACCCCACGGTGCTCTCAACAGTCGCGTTACCCCACGTGTCCCATAAGTATGTACCAGCACGCCACGTGGGCGCAGTAACCCGTGCCCTCACCCGCGTGTCCAGCCGTACTCGGTACCCCACGGTGCCCCCCACGGACTGCCCCAGGGAGGACGCCATGCGCCGGGCGGCGCCCTTGGCAGCCACACGCCGGGGCTCCAACACCTGGGCAGGTACAGCGTTTGGGGGTACAAATAAGTAACTGTCACATGTACCGGTATTCGGTTATGCAGGTGCTTCTTTACTGGCCTCAGCGCCAGCGTGGCCGTGCCGCACGGTGTGCCAAGTGATCTGTGCGCAAGGGAGCCGTGTAGCGAACAGTAGGGCGCCCAAAGCTGTGCGCGCAAAGGCTGGCCTCCCTGTTAGGCCACCCACCCAAGTCCACGACCCACCAGGATCTTCTGCCCACCCTCCAGGTACTCTGGGCTGTGCTCCAGCAGCGCTAGGGGCACCACCGTGGTCTTGCCCGCGCCGGGGGGCGCCTGGGGGCAGCACAGGGGCAGGCGAATGGATCAAATCAGCTGTATGAGTACGCTGTTGCGAGCCACGCTGGTCAGTACGTGTCGGGGTTGGGTCGACCCAAGCTGGGCAGTACACGTCCGTAGAACCCAGCCGCGACGCAAACCACATCGCTTGGTACCCGGGACGCCCACCTGCATCCCCAAGTGCCAGCTGCACAGATCACGGACATCCCGCAGCCAGTACACCGATTCACACACGGTGCATCACCAACGACCCACCTGCAGCACCAGGCCGCTGCTGCGGTCCAGGCCCAGCACCACATCCGCCAGGCACTCCCTAGGGCAAGAGGTAGAAGGAGGGAGCAGCCTCAGGGGCGTAGCAGGCCCAGCACGAACAGCCACTTGGCAGCTGCATGGTGGCAGACTGCATGCGTGCAAAGCGGGGCACGACAGCGCCACCGCGAGCGATGTGGGTGTGGACGCCCAAGCATGCTGTCTGGGCCTGCACCGTCTGTCAAGCCAGCCCCGCCAGTCCACAAGCCTGTACGACTTGGCCCCGTGCCTTGCCCTTGCGTTCGCAACTTCGCACACTGCACGGCGGGCCCATCGGAGTTGCACGGCGGTCCCTGCACCCATACCTGATGGGCAGCCCCTCCGCAAGCTTGAGCACCGAAGGCGATACGCCGCCACGGCCGCCGCCGCCAACGGTCCCAACCGCTGACGCAACGGCCGCGCCGCCGCTTGCGGCCGTCACCACTGCCGTCCTATGCCCAGCAGGCCACGACCGACTGCACCCCCAGGAGCCTGTATGTGCAGTACCCGCTAGCCCATGTGCAGTGCTGGACGCGGCAACTAGCCCTGCCTGTGCATGGGCCCCCCGGTTCCTGCAGGAGCCGTGCCGCCTGGTGCAGAGGGGTGAGGGCCAGACGGGGGAGGCCCCGCTACGCCCTGCGCCATGGGGCTGTTGCTGGACAACGTTTGCGTGCTGGTGGCTGTTGCAGCGCTTGGCTGGTAGCATGGGGTCTGCAGGCTGTTGCGGAGGAGGTAGGTAGCTGTGGCCAAAGACCACGGTTGACCTAGGGCCGACAGGTGGCAAAGCCCTCAATTCGATACGCCAACAAGCTATACGAGCTTGCGATTGTTTGCCTCAGGTAAGACGGCCGGGCTCAGGCGGAGGTCCTCGGGCGCGCCGGCTGGCAATTCTGCCGAAGTCGAAGCGCCTAGAGAACGTCCTTGGCTGCTGCGGCGCTATTCCAGCAAGTATGTCAAATGGTTTGATTGCACATGTACATAAAATTGCGCCGTATCTGTGGTGAACCTGTCGGCACTGCCTGCCGTCCACAGCCGAGCGGCGAAAGACCGGACTGAAGACCTGATGGCAAGGTGGACTAAGTTGTTACTAGCTGTAATAATAAAACGTATCAGCCACGCAGTATGTGGCGCTATGGGCCCCGCACGCAGGCGCGCAGTAGTACCGTAGCACGCGACCAGTAGTAACCAGGGGAGAGCATGCGAGCAACTCCCCCAAATGCAACTCTCCCCCGCCACTAACCGCCTTGCCACAGGTAGGCAGGCAGGGCGTGGGCCCCTCGCTGGGTAAACAAGCGCCAAGCCCTAAAAGCTCTGGCAAGAGCAAGGCTCGCAAGCTCAGGCCCTTGTGCAAGAACGCACGCCCTGCAGGGAGACCCCTTCGTGGCTTCAGGCGGCTTGCTGCCTGCCCCCCTGCCCTGCGCATCCTGACCCCTTTGCAGCTTGTCCCCTGTTCGAACACTCCACCCCCTAGTCGCAACTAATAAGGGTCAGGCACAGGGCAAGCATGCCCTGGGCTTCGGAGGGATTGTACCGCAGCCCAGCGACCAGAAGTCCTGCCCAGGGGCCTCCCCTGGTCCTGCCAATCTGGTTTCGCAGGGCGTACCATAGCTGCAATGCTTTTGCCTCCTCTCTATCAGTACAAGTTTCACAGAAAGTAGTAATGCTGGGCACCTGGCGTGCGCTCTGTTGAGCGAAGTCGATGGCCTTGTACGGCGTGCCCGCATGACTAACAAGCCTGGGATACAACCAAGTACAACTGTACAAGGGATGTCCCCCACGCCCCAAACTGTATTGTGCCTGTTACTGCATAAATGCAAGGGAGCAACGTCAGCATGCAGACAGCCACGACAGTGCAAGGACATGCCGACTAGCCCCACGAGACGTTGACCAGGCTGCTGGTAGACCGCACTGTACCTTCCCCTCTGAGCCTTGGTCGCCATAGGTTGACAAATGGAGCGTCCGGTTGGAGAGCGTCAACCTACTGCGACCGTTTTCAGTAAGCAATCAGCTCTGGAGTGCGGCCTCAGCAGCACTTCGGGAGTGCGGCCATGCTGAGGACCCCTGGGGCACTTACCTCCGCGCGCAGTTGGCAACATCCCTTACGATGTTACAGAACAGATGCTTATGGACATGTTTGGGCAGGCTGGCCCAATCAAGTCCTTGCGGTAAGTACCGCGATCGAATGCGCTCTGCCGGCGCCGACGAGCACAGCCTGCTTGAAAAACAGTAAGAAGGACACGTTGTATTTGCTTACAGTATGGTCACGGATAAGGACTCGGGCAAGCCAAAGGGGTATGGGTTCTGCGAGTACCACGACGTCCAGACCGCCCAGTCGGCTGTCCGGAACCTAAACAAGTACGAGGTCAACGGGAGAATGCTCCGCGTCGACTTCGCGGATGAGCACACAGACATGCGTGGCAAGCGGGACAAGCGAGATGGCGGGGGTGAGAGGGCGGGGAACGGGGGGCGGGGGGCGGGGATGGGGGGCCGAGGGGCCTGGACCACACCATTCGGGTCCAAGTCTGCCGCTGTTGGCGCCAATCCCGAGGCCATTATGCACAAGAGTTGTTGGAGCTCCAGGTATGTAGCGTACTCCGCCTGTCGCTTGATGTACAGCTGACCAACTCCCTGCCAACTCATCAGGCATGGGCGGTGGCGGCGACATGCGGGGCGGGAGAGACCAGTCGCTGGTCCCTGGGCCACCTCCGGGCACGCGGGTGAGTGGGGCTAGTGCGTATACGTGGGATGCGGGTGGGTGCGGTGTGATGGGTTGCGGTGCAGTGGGATGGAGTAGGGTGGAATGGGTAGGTAAGGCTGAGATTAGCTTTCCTCAGGCCTCACTTGGGGTTGAGGGTCGGTGGCGGGCCCAGAGCCAGGCACGCTGGCACCAGCTACTCACACGGGGGAAAGAGAGGGCATTGCTCTTGGCCTGAGGCGTGCAAGGCTCCATATGGTGCAGCCCTGCAACCCGGCGAGCCCTGTCTGCGGGCCATGCAGACGCCCAGGTTCTGCGCTGTGTCTCCGCTCCGTGTGATACTACGCACTTACAGTAGGCTTACTGTAGGCCCGCCCCCCTGCCTCGATACTCGATGGCCCCATGTGTAAATACGGTAGTATTATTGCATACACGCAATAGCGTGCCCTTACTTACCCTCCTGGCTCGTGGCCTCAACGTGCGCGCAGCCCATCGGGCGCGAGGCCTCCAACGCCGCCGCGCAGCACGCCAACGCGCTGCTGGGCAATGCGCCGTACACGGGCCCCAGCCAGGACAAGATCAGCACCGTCATCGCGGGCATGACGCCCATGCAGCTGTTCGAGATCCTGTCGCAGATGAAGACCCTGTGCGCCACCAACCACGCCGCAGCGAGGTCCATCCTGGTGGCCAACCCGCAGCTGAGCAAGGCGCTGTTCCAGGTGGGTTACACTTGGGTGCTCAGAACTTGGTAGAGTCTGTTGGACGCAAGAATGGGCCTTCAGTATGAGGAGTTGAGCACTGTGCGATCCCGCGGCTCGCTTAGGGGCTGTTCCGGGTGGGTGTGGGTGTGGGCAAGGGCAGAGGTTTAGATGTTGGACCATTGGGCGCGAGGTACGCATGAGGTTGCCCTTCATGCAATGCACCATTCCCTGGTCAACGGCGCATGACATCGGTACCCTGCCACGCTACATGCCGAGCAGGCGCAAGTGCTGCTGGGGCTGGTCAAGGGCAACGCGCCGCCGCCGTCCACACTGGGCGGCATCGCGCCGCCGCCAGGGGGCCCGCCGCCGCCACAGCAGCCGCAGCAGCAGCAGCAGCCACCGCCGGGACCGCTAATGGGCATGGGGCCTCCAGGTGGGCTGTGGTGCCTTGGCGTCGTGCCTTTATGCGGCAGGTTACAAATGTATACTGACGAGCATGCGCGAAGCACCTACAACTTGAGACGAACTGTAGGTGGTAACAGATCGTAAACATGTTGTGACACCTTGCCTAACTTTGCAGGGGGGCCACCGCCCGCCCAGGGCCCACCGCCACCACAATACGGCGGGCCGCCGCCCTCCGGGCCGTACGGCGGGCCGCAGGGGCAGCCGCCGCCGCTGCAGGGCCCGCCGCAACCCCCAGTGGTCGTCGGGGGAGTGCCAGGTGAGCTGGGCCTTGGGTTCCTAGAACCAGAACTCAACATCTTTCCTGTACACAGTGATGCACGCAGCGGTACCTCGCGTAAGTAAAGAACAAGATGACGTGCCAACACTTGCGCCCACAGTTCCCGGCCTGACCTCCTGCTCCCCTTTCCTTCGTCATCAACCCCCTCGCAGTTGCCGGCCAGGTGCTCATCGACCCCACCACCGGCCTGCCGTACAACGCGCCGCCAGGCGCCGTACTCGTGCCCGCTGGGCAACCGCCGCCGCAGGCCCCGCCTCCGCAGCCCCAACCGCCACCACCGCTCGTCGTACAGCCGCCGCCCTTGCCCGTACCCGCGCCGCAGCCCATGGGTCCGCCGCCACCGCAGGCGCCCGGGCCCGCGCCCGATGCAGCGATGCCTGTGCCGTCCAACCTCGCGCCGCAGCAGGCGCAGGTGCTGCAGCAGGTGCTCAGCCTCACGCAGGCGCAGATTGACGCGCTGCCGCCGGCGCAGCGGCAGCAGGTGCTCATGGTACGGCAGCAGCTGGGGCTCGCACAGCCGCAGTAGGGACCCGTGGGTCGGCGCGTGGGTAACCGGGGGTAAAGGGTTGTGTGCAGCTAAGTGCGGTAATGCGGTGTGGGGTGGTGGTGGGGGGAGAGGTTTGGGTACAGATGGGACGCGAGGTGTGGACTCCCCGTGGGGGGTACTTGGCCCCGGAGGCCCGACAGCACGCTGAGTGCAGGCGGATGGAGAAATGGCGCACGGCATGCCGAATGGTTGTGGTGTTATGGTTGTGGATGCGGCGGTAGGTGCATGCGGCATAGGCCGTCTTGGGTGCTGTTGGCCGGTGCCTGGGCCACGTGCTGTACGGTAGTCACACGGCTTGGAGCTTGGGTTGCCCGGTCGGTGGCTGGATGGGGCGTTGCCGCTGCCTGCTGGTGCATGCAGCGCAGTGGTCCATGGAGCTGTCCTGCTCCAGCGTCGTACACGCCGGCCCTGCTACCGGTACGCTGCATGATGGGATGTCTGGTATCCTTGGGAGCAACGAAGTCGCAAGTCAAGCGCGAGCCGGCGTGAATAAACCGAACTGCAGAGGTGTATGCAGTTTGCGGCCAGCGGGCACCTGGCACCGAGCCCAGGTGGTAGCGTGGTACCCGCCCGAGCAATGAGGATATATATATACAGCACCCTGTAAGGGGTGCCAGGGGACGCGTACCGTACCCTGACGTACCGCACATCTGGGATTTCTGGAGCACAGGAAGAGAGGTAGCAAGGCAGGTCAGCGGCTTCCGAGCTGGTCCACCCTGGGAGGGGGTGATCGCCCTACTAAACGCGTTCCTGCCCATACTGTATATGCACGTGCCAAAGTAAAACGGGTTCTGCGGGCGCTGGTAGGTATGTGCGTGTGGGAAGGGGTTTTGTGACGTCCCTCTGCAATGGCGCCACTCGGCACGTGGCCGCCTGCTCGGACTCGCGGATTGGGGTATACTGGGTACGCACCACAGCATCTACGGCAGCTAAATGTAATCCCTCGCTTTGCTTCCGTGTCACCGCATCGACGGCCGGGCGTCCGCCAGAGCATGCGCAGTACTGCGGCCAACCTCAACCTTTTTGTGAACTGTACGCGATTGTAGAAGCTTCAGTACTGTCTGCCGTACAACCGCTATCTCTGCTTGGGCTCCTCGCTCTGCCTCGTGGGGTGGCTAACGCCTGCTTCCGCCTATTGGG
>VFQN01001488.1_pt1 | contig 39105 bp, 62 predicted proteins | sample 3512371 | NCBI WGS metagenome assembly VFQN01 (sample SAMN10412370, study PRJNA504923) | tailings metagenome | isolation source: Replicate 2 from Balatoc abandoned mine | place: Philippines: Itogon, Benguet | collected 2017-08-28
CTGTGAAATAACTTTCCTGTAAGCCCTTTGCGTAGCACGGGCAGACACCCCTAGTGTGTTGATATTCCAGCATGCCTAATCGCAGGAGGGCGGGTTCACGTCGCTCGGAGACCTCCGCCCCCGCAACCCCTTCACAACAAACAAAGCCGTTTTCGACACTGCTAAGAGACTTAGAAAATGGCATTCAAGATGCAGACCTGCCACAACGGGGCTGCAGCTTCGCGGCTGGACAACTTGAAGGGCTGACGCACATACTCATCGACATGGCCGGCAAAGACCGTTTCGACGCTGACACGGTCACATCCGCATGGATGGCTCCCGGCGCGCGCTCCGCCCTGCTGCAGTTGTGCAGCGTCTTGCTGCGAGCCCCTGTGCAGCGCCCCAATTCTCAGCCGGACAGCTTTAGCCATTCCTACCCGCTGCACCTGGCTACGAAAATGCTACTGCTCACCATCTCGCAAGACCACATGCAAGACCGGGAGGCGTTCCTCGCGCACGTCCTGGCCCCGGCGCTGGCCGCGCAAATGCTGCCTGCAGCCGGCGCCTTCGTCGCGCACTGCACGCGCTGCGCTGCTGCCGAGCCACCTGGTCCTAAGTCATACTATCGACGGGACATTGAAGCCATCGGCCTGCCATGTGTGAACAGTATGGTCGTGCTGGCGGGCCTGGAGCCCCGGCTGCAGCTGCCCTGCAATCTGGGCATGGCTGGCCCGGCAATCCTGTCCGTCCTGGCCGACAGCCACGCGCTGGAGCACGTGTCCCAGGCGGCCTGCCGTGTAGCAACCCCCCGCACCGTCCTGTTTATGGGCAACATCCTGCACTACCTCACGATGATACTCAAGGAACTGAGGCTCCTTGACCGCGGCATGTACGACTGTACGGCGGCCGCCGTCCTCAACAGCGGCGTGCTGCACCGCATCGGCTCGGGCCCGTGCCTGCAGTACTACCTGGCGCTGTACACGCTGTCGCAGCTGCGGAGGGGACCCAGGCCTGGGGGACCGCTGTACGGCCTGCAGGAGGACGCGCTACTGCCCACGCTGGCCGGCCGCGGCTGTGGCGGCGCCGAGGGGCAAATCCCCAACGCCGCCCTGATGGACGACAAATGGCTGTGTGACACGCTCATGCTGTGGACGTTCTTCCACAGCCGCCTGGGCGTCCTGAAGGACGGCGTGGTCAGCCTGCTGGGCCTTTTCCGGCTGTGCCTGGAGGTGGCGGAGACGGGGGTGGAGGGCCTGCGGAGGACTGTCGGTGATGGGGCTTCGGGAGCAGGGGATCGGGCCGGAGGACAGGGCGGCGGCGGGGGAGGAGGGGCTTCCGGGGGATCGGAGGCTGGCGCGGCGGCGGGGTGGTGGCCGTCGCCGGTTGCAGCGATCCATGCGGTGATGTTTGCCGGCTTACTGCTGGACTCCGCACCTTGCTCGATGGTGCAAAGCATACAGCACCAGGAGGCCGAGGCGTGCGAGGGACTGGTGTCGGCCCCTTCCGGCGGCCGCGGCAGCGCGGCTGTCCCTGAGGCGGTCGACAGGCTGCTGTTCGGCAACTCCAGCAGTCAGAGCAGCAGCAGTGGCAACAGCAGCAGCACGGCTGCAGCTGGCACGCCGGCGTCCTGTGATGGTGGTAACGGCGGCCAGGCTGGCGGCAGGGCGCCTGGCGTGCGCGCCTCCACTGGCCGCCTGCGGGCCTGGTGGCGCGCCACGGTCGGGGTGGTGCAGGCGTGCCTCGACAGCGGGGGCCTGGCGCCGCACGCCATGGCTGACCTCCTGTCCCTGCAGCTGCACGGGGAGCCGGCAGCCCCTGGCAGTGCTGGTGCGTGGGAAGGGTCGCTGCTGGCAGCTACAACGAGCGTGTCTTTTTGACCACATGCGTCTGACTTGCTAATGTCTGCCACGCTGCGGGAAGGGTACCACGCGTGTGTTGCCCTGGTGGCTAGCGTTGCTCCGTGCGCGCTGGGCCACGCATGCTCGTCGCACAGTGCGCACCCCGTGCTGTATTTGCCTTAAATGACATGTGGCCCCGGCCCTTTCCCGCCGCCCTTGCAGCTCTGCCGCACGCGCCGCCCCGCAACCTGGCCGCCGCCCTCTCCGCGGGCTACGTGCCTTGCCTGGAGCGCTTCCTGCGCCAAGCGCAGCGCGCATGCGACACACCCCAGCGCGCGGAGTTTCTGCTGACGCTTGTGCAGAAGGGAGTCCACCTGCCGCACCTCATGTCGTATGGCAACGTACGGCAGGTGGCGGCGCTGGTGGCGACGGTGGGGAAGCTGCTGGCCAGGCCCAACATGCAGCCCGCAGTAGCAAGCAGCAGCGACGGCGTTGGCGCTGAGGCGCCGCAGTGCGCAGACTGGCTCCAGGCCTTTCCCAGCCTTTCCCAGATGACCGCTGCAGCGCTGGAGGGTACCGGGGCTGCCAGCACCGCGTTCGGCAGCGGGGGGGCTGCTGGGGCCAGCAGCGGCAGCAGCGGAGGCAGCAGCGTTGCTCGCAGCAGCGACAGTGGCAGTGGCAGCGGCGGCAATGCCTGCTGTAGGGCGAGCAGCACCGGCAGCGCCGGCAGCACGGCTCTGACAGCCGGGGAGGCCACCGGCACGGCTGGCACCACGCAAGCAACAGCCGCCGACGGCGGCTCACGGTTCCGGGCCCTGACCTCGCTGGCCCTGGCCCGCTGGCTGCCGGTGCTGGCAGCCGTCGGCGCCACCCCTAGTCCGCCACAGCCACCGACCTCTGGCCCTTCGCAAGCCACCACCTCTTACCTTCTGCGCAGGACGGCCAGCCTCACGGCCATACATGTGGTGTTTAACCTGTTGCCGATCCTGGTCAGCGCTTATCAATGCTCGGTCGCCCGCGGCGACGCCGCTGCAGCTGCCAGCTGGCGCGGCCTGCTCCTCCACGACTTGGACCTGCCGCGGCGACTTGGACCCTTGCTGTGGCAGCTCGAGGCAGCCCGGGCCGACGGCCTTCCCATCCACACCGGCAATCTGTCGCGGGTGGCTGCTGCGCTGGAAGTGCTGCTGTCGGTCTTCCCGGAGATGCTGCAGGGGGTCCTAGCTGCGGATGCGAAGCTGATTGGCTTGTTGCGCAGGCTGTTCGGGCCTTTCGGAGCGCTGCCTAACACGGAGCTGCTCCTGGGCCTGGAGGAACTGGCGGTTGCAGGGACGTGGGCGCATGGGGCCAGCGGGGGTCTGGCACGCGCGGGGGCCGCTGCGTCCCCGGCGCAGGCGGGCGGGGGCAGCAGCGATGAGCATATCGCGTCAACGCTGGTGCCCCCGTGCCGGCTGACGGAGGCGCTGGCGCTGCCGCTGTGCGCCAACCCGCAGTGCCGCAGCCTGGAGGGGGGCAGCGAGGCGGACCTCAAGCTGTCCAAGTGCAGCCGCTGCCGGGCGGTGGCATACTGCTGCCGGGAGTGCCAGGCGGAGCACTGGGGGAAGGGAGGCCACAGCTCGGTGTGCGACGGGGCCGGGGCGGCACTGGCGTAAGGAATACGAGGCTGAGGGGCAGGAGGTGCGGTTGCGGTGGATAAAGCGGAAGCGGACAAGGATAGCGTACGTATAGGAGGGTCAGGGACTTAGGGTGTGAACATGGTCATTTCGGGCACATCTAAGATTTCAAGGGGCAGGACAATAGGACATGTCCTTCCCTAGTGATGGCAAGGTAACATGATGGCGCAGACGGGGAGACGGGGAAGGCCAGGGGGCGTTCAGGGGGGTGTCGTGGGGCTATGCATGTTGGAGGGGTGGTGTCTCTGCGCGTAAAGGGCAACAAGGAGCAGCAGAACTGTGCGAAGCATGAGGCGTAGAACAGGAAGACGGAACGGCATTTTGGGCACGTAGAGGACAGAGTACTGTCAATACTGATCTTTGCACTGTGATGGAGTGCATACCTGGTGCTTGAGAGCAAGACCGGCGGGTATGCCCCAGGTGCCCCTGGGCGGTGATATGGTACAAAGCCGAGGCCAGGTGCCGGGTGGAGAGGTCGGCTGGGTGCAAAATAGCAGCTACAGGGGAGCAGCGACGTGATAGGTGCCGGATTGAGAGGTTGGCTACAGCACGTGCAGGATAGCAGCAACGTGATCTGTATGACCGTTCCATGTTGCGTCACGTAGGCGTGGGAGCTGCCAGGCTAAGCTCAAAGACGTGATGCGGGATTGGCAGGATGTCCTTTCCCTGCCCTGCCTTTCCATCTTCCGACATGTAAGAGTCGCACCCAGTCGCACCGAAGACGCTGATGTGCAAACAGCCTTGGACTAGAGGTGCCCACATGTGGGCTACTGATCATCTACAATGGGATACAGGGAGCCAGGGGAGAGGGAGCTGTCCACCATCGGGTGGGCGTGCGGTACAGTGCGGTAACTGCTGGGGTACCGTAAGCGCACCAGTTGGCGGCGTGCATCTGTGACACGCGTTTACAACCAGCTGTCCCGGACAGGACTGGGCACAGGCAAGGCACGTCGTACGCACGCATCGATGAGAAGCTTCCTGTACCAAGTGCCCTTGTTGCAGCACATTGCCGCATCTACGACGTGCTCGACCTGATTTAGTCCTGGGTGCAGGTCCAACAAAAACCAACAGCAGCGTGTACCCTGGACTGGTGCCGTGCGCTGCACTCCCCTCGTCCCTTGTCAATCAGGCAAACGCAGCGCCGTGCGACCGACGGACGTCTTTGCACCACCGCTTCGCCAAACCGTAAAACTGTCAACCTCGCCCGTCCTGTGGTTCTCGCGACCAAATGCCCTGAAGCCACGTGCTCCAGTGCTCTCCCCGTCCTTGGTCACGGTGTGCCATATCGCAGAGACACGTGCGTGGGTTATATGCGTCGCGTCATCCTCACAACTCTACCTTAAGCCTGCTGCAATGCGATCTCCACCGAACCTCCCAACCGCAAACCTGCTCCCCGCTAGCCGCTTGCATGCCAGCTCGTGCAACATGTGTGACCCTGCAGCTCGACGCTCCCCCAGAGGGCCAACTCGGCTTCATGCACGCATGCAGCAGCTTACTACAGCTGCGGCTCTCCCTTCGCGCACACCGTGCTGCAACTGCGGCTGCCCAATAGCTGGCCAAAGCCCGGAACAACGCCGCACCGGTCGAATTCCACGCATTAAGCCATCTGATCTTGTCCCAACGCAGCTTGGTCCTGTCCCAACGCACGTCGTCCGAAACGCACTCCTATCCCTTGCCCCTGGTCCCGTGCGCCACTAACCCGGCCCATCCCATATCTCTAAGCCAACCCCTTCCCTCTTCCCCTATCCCCCCAGACCCCGATCCGGAACCTCGTCGCCCAACCGCGCCCTACACACTTTGCGAGTCCCTTCCCTTCCGTTGCTCAAGCGCCCCGCCCATGCGGCCCGCTCAGAAGCGCTCCCCGAAGTTAACAAAGAACGTCCCGGTGCCGGCGTTGCAGTCCCGCGCGTACTCGAAGCGGCACGCGCCCAGCACCTTGACGCCCGCGCCGTACGACATGCCGCGCCCCGGCTTCCGGTAGTACTCCGTCGGGTTGCCCGACAGCTCCTTCCCGCTCCCCAGGTCCGTGCCGTACTCCACGAAGCCGTACGCCGTACCCGGCAGCCCGTAGTTCTTCAGCGGCACGCGCACCTCGCTCGCCAGCTCCACAAACCGCCGCGCCGCGCCGATCTCGCCGTGGTTGTACCCGCGCACGCTGTACGGCCCGCCGAGCGCAAAGTAGTCGTACGCGGCCAGGTCGCCGAGGGCGTTACCCGCGCGCGCGTGGAGCACGAGCGTGGTGGGCGCCTTGCGCTCCTTCCACAGCTGCTGCGCGGTGAGCTTGGGCAGGAAGGGCGCCTCCATGAACTTGGTGACGCTGGCCACGGCGCGGTTGTAGATGCCGCCCGACAGGCCCAGCGTGCGGCCCGAGGGAAGGCGGATGGAGGGGTTGAGCCCCTGGTCCACCTGGGAGGGGCGGGAGGGGAGGGGGGAGGAGGGAGTGCGGGGGCAGGTATGAGGGGTGAGGGTTGAGCCCCTGGTCCACCTGAATGTAGAGTTGGATTGGAGGGCGGGCGGGTGGATGGGTGTGAGCAGGTTGGGAAGGGCTGGGAGGAGGGGCAAGGGAGCACGGAGAGCCAGTTGGCTGGGACAGGCGTATCGGAGATGCCGTGAAGCGACTGGCCAGTGTGGAGCACATACCGGGTGCTCGCTTGCCACACGGTGTGCACGCCTCTCACGCCTCTAAGCCAGGCCGGTGTCCCTCACGCAGGGTGGGTGCGCACCTGGAAGAGCATGCGCGTCCCGATCTGGTTGCCGTTGATGAAGCGAACGTCGTCCAGCGCGAAGAAGCCCTGCGGTGCAAAAGGCGCGATGGGCACGCAAGCGGCGTGTGAGCTCACGTACATGTCGCGTCAAGACCACGCGTCAGCACGCCGTCGTGAGCTTTAAGCACTGCAGCAATGGCGGCCCTGTACGGCGCTGTGTCCGCCGGTTGCCGTACGGCCGTACCTGGTACGCCAGCGACAGGTCGCGGCCGTTGCCGGACAGCGTGGTGGGCGGCCCGTTGTCGGCGTAGTAGCCGCGCTGCACCTTGGTTCCCTTGGCCACCACCTGGCCGTTCTCGTCCAGCGTCGACACAAGCTGCAGCATCAGCGCGTGCTCCGTCTGCGGGGGTTGTGTTATGGGGCGGGCAGGTGGGAGTTGTGATATGGAAAGGGAAGGCGGGGCCCGGGAAACACGCGGGAGTGGGGTAGCATTCAGGTGGGCGGTTAGGCGGTGCCCCGAAATAGAAGATGGGCGGGGCAGACTTGTGGGTATGGGAAGCCTAAGGGTGCAAGGTGCAGCTTTCCGACAGCTGCTTGTGTCTGTCCGCATGCTGTGAATCTAACTGCCCGGCGCAGGGCCGCACCTTGTTGTCCTGCCCGGAGATCTTGCTGGTCCAGCCCTTGACTCCGAAGCGGTCCACGAACACGGGGGGCACCTCGCCCTCGCCGCCCGAGGTGAAGATGGTCGACGTCTTGCGCGTGTTAAACAGCTGCGGTCCAAAGGAACGCAGAGCGCGTAAGCATCATGCGCAATACGTAGTGGGGTGCAGCAGGGCGTGGAGGCACCGGCAGCAATCGCTTGTATGCGAAGGTTTTGCCATGTTCTACACCCGCTGGCTTACAGAATGTATGGATACCGGTATCTGTACAAGGTCCAACAGCCAAACTGCACATAGCCTGCCATACCGATACCGCGCCCCGTTCCGATGCCCCCACGGACCCGCGCACCCCCTCCCTCCCGTTGCCGCTCCCACGGGCCCCCATCCCTCCGCACCTGCAGGTTGCGCGTGGTGAGCGGCTTGAAGAACGGCTCCGAGTAGGAAAAGGAGAAGCCCAGGTCGGCCGAGGGGTTGCGCCAGTCCGAGGCGGACAGCGACACGGAGGCGGACTCGCTGTTGCCGAACAGGTTCTCGTGCGACACCTCCACGCTGCCGCCGGGGATGAGCGACTGGCGCGTGACGCGGGGAACGCCGTTCTTGAGCTGGAACGACCAGTCCAGGTCAAGCTGCGAGGAGAGGTGAGGAGAGGGGAGGGTAGGCGGTTGGGCCAAGGTGGAGTACACAGTACAGCACTGTACTGAGGTCAGGGTACTTGGTAGCACCACGGCCAGCAATTCCGGTGCGGTCAAGACGCCTACGCACACGCAAAGCAACCTGATGCACCGGGCGGTCTGTTGCGCTGTTGCACTGTCTTGGCAGGTTGGTTGATGCCTTGTGCCGTTGATGCGTTGCTGCGTGGTGTGGCCTGCCATGCCCTCGCGCCATGCCCATGCCCTGTGGCGCTAATGTGCTGTCCAGCCGCAGCCCCTTTGCTGCCGTGCCCCGCAGCCCCGCCCCACCTCCATGCTCTTGGGCTGCACCTCCTCGCAGCGGATGCGCACGTTGATCTTGTTCACGTCCTGCGGGTCCTGCTCCGGCTCGATGTTGATGTCCTCCAGCAGGCCGCACGAGAAGATGGAGTTCATGGCGTCGTAGCCGTCCTCCACGTGGTAGTGCTGGCCCTTCTGCTCGACACAACACAACACGCGGTGGAGCGGGGACACACTGTGTCAGCATTGCATCACCATGGCATACAGGGGCGGTCATATGAGGCCCTCTAATGCACTCCTCCAAGAGCGACGCTGCTGTGCGGCTTGCACGGTCATGGACCTCTGCCTCACAGGCCAACCTTGTCCCGCTTCCACCAACCTTGAAGCCCGCCGCCTCGATGATCTTGTCCGCCTTGACTACCTTGCCCTCGTCGTACACGCTGTACTCGATCTCGCTCTCGCCCGTCAGCTTGGGCCGCACGAAGCGCACCGATACGCTGTCCACCTTGGCCTCCGTCACGTTGGCGCGCAGGATGCCGTCCTCCATGCCGTCGAAGAAACCAACGTAGCAGAAGGGCAGGCCGCGGGACTGGTACCTGCGGAGGGAAGGGGAAGGGCGGGACGTCATCATGGGGTGGTATAATTGTGAGGTTGTGGGTTGGAGTTTATGGGGGCAGCAGAGGCTCGCGGGGGAGAGGCAGAAGGTTGTGGGCGGTCAACAGGGGATGTGAGCATTGAATCCAGGTCCCGTGTGCAGTAATAGGACCATGCTGGCTATGCGGCGTTGTGGATGTGCCGGCTAACACATGTGAAAGCAGGGCCGGGACTTGGGCATGGGGCATGCTGCGCTCTGTGGAATCTGTCGGTCTGGTCCACGTGTTGGCCGTTCCCCACACGGTCTCCGCGCTCACCAGGACTCGATGCGGCTGCGGACCTTGTCCATGACCGCGATGTCCACCATGTAGGGCTGCGGCGGAATGCACTCGCTGCAGATGCGCTCGATCTCCGAGGCGGGCATCAGCGTGGCCCCCTTGACGTCGATGGCGTTGATGCCGCGGAACTGGTGCGGCGTGAACTTGTACACCACGCGCTGGTGGTTGGACTTGGAGTCAACGAACTCGGTGCGGATCTCCACCTCGGCGATGTAGTCCTCGTATTGGCTGGGGGAGGCAGGGGGGGCGGAACACTAGTAAGCTGAGAGTGGTCATGCAGGGCAAGGCAGGGGATGGGATCGCGGTGTGCCGGAAAGCTCCGTCACTTTCAGTGCAACGATGTCGGGAAGCTGCATGGGCGATAGTATCGATGTGGGCGACGGGGGTGGCGTCAGGGGTGCAAATATGTGCGGGGGATGACCCCTGCGCAGTACGCTGGAACACTCGTGAGTCGGCTAATGCATGCATTCAAGAGCTGCGCGCACGGATGGGTCACACGTGCAAGGGAGGCAGCGCGTGGGGAATTCCTGCGCTGAGTTGCCTGCTCCCCGCCCTCAGGCCCTCAGCTCCAGCTCCGCCATGGGCCCGGAATGGGGCCCCCACGAACAGACCGCCAGGCTGCTGCTCCAGCTGCCGCCACAGCTGTCACCAGTGCCCCACAGCCCGCAACCTTAGCCGTGCGTTCATCGTGCATCCGTAAAGACAGACCCGACGGCCCTGCCACGAGCTGATCTGCAGTCCCTGCGCCGCGCAGGTAGCCTTCCTGCCTTCGCCCCCGGTACCCTGGACCTTGCTGACTCCCTCCGCGCCTGCTCTGATCGTTTCAGGGGATTCTCCACGCTTCCAACCCCAGCGTCTGTCTTGCCAGCCTGACCTGCTGGCTGCTAAGGCTTGCCGTCCTCATGGCTGCTCCACTCTGCTCAGGCCCCAGCTATGGCCAGACCCCACGGCATGACCGCACTGTGCGCCGCCTGACAGCAGCCCAGCCGCTTGCTCCGTGTTGCTGTCCCGCCTCACCGAGACCCTGCTCAAGTGCGCCTGGGCTGACCGAAGCTCCGGCTCGTCCCCAGCTATCCCACGTGTAGAAGCGGCCTCCAGGCCGTTCCATCTTCCCAGCAGGAGCAATGCCAAGGCATTGGAGCCATCGTAACGCACGTGCAACCAGTCAGCGTCGACCCTACCCCGTACCGCTCATCCCGCCCGTCCCTCCCCCACACGCCCCCACTCACAGCTCCAGCTTGCGCCTGTCGTCCAGCAGGTCCTGGTGCTCAAAGATGAAGCCCTCCTGCACCGTCAGCAGGTCGCGTAGCTCCGCCTGGGGGGCGGGAAGGCGAAATGGGAAGGTGTGAAGTGTTGGGTCGGAGGACATTCGCACTGGGGTGACGGGACATCATGGCGACGTTCGCCAGGAACTCCAGGCCGCCCGCTACACACAGCAGGCATTCTGCAGGAGGCTTATGGAGTGGTGCAGCGTGTTGGTAGCTTGGTGCACTGAGCAGCAGTGCCAGGAGCCGCATAGCGAACGGGTCCTGGCGGCTTTCCCGCATTCCTAGACGATGGCCACTGCTTGCGCTGCTGCCGCCGTCTCTGATGCTGCTGCTGTAGTTCGCGCTGCTGCCCCCGCCGCTGCTGCGGCGCTGAAGCCGAAGTCACAGTTGCAGCAACCCCTGCGCTGTGCGTCCAGAGATTCCCCCTTGCCGCCAGATATGTTCCAACGGTCCTCGCCTCCGCCAGCTGCTGCAGCAGCAGCAGCGGCAGCAGCCGGGACGCGGCGACAATGCTGCGGCGGCAAATCCCGCCGCGTCTGCCTCCCGCTGCCCCAGCTCCTCCGCCAGCTGCTGCAGCACCACGCAGCTCCACCAAGCCACCCCCTGGCCCAGAGCCGCCCAGAGCCGCCATCTTCCCTAGAGCCCCAGCTGCCGACCGCCAGTGCACAGCACCAGCACCGCGCGGCTGCGTCCTGGCCCGGCTCAGGCAACCCTTAAGCATGGCCAGGCTGGGGAAGGCCCATGCCAGCAAGAAGCCCCAGAAGAGGCAGCAGCAGTAGCCCACAAGGCCCGCGGGCGAAGCTTCGCTGCTGCACCCAGCTGGGTGCGCAAGTTGGACCTGCATGTGAGGTGCGCTGCCGGCATGGGGCTCTGCCGCCCGCCTCCCAGCGAGCCCTGTCCCTTGACCATGCCCTGCTGCCGCCATTGCTGCTCTGCGTGCCGCTGCCAGGGTCTGCCCACGTGTCCAGCCATTGGTTGCGCGCCAGTGCCCTCCGCCGCTGCTAGACGTGCTGTACATGAACCCACACCACGTGGGTTCCAGGCAGGTTGCAGTAGCCCCCCCCCCCCCGCTCCTGCCCCAATCAAGCTATATGAATCACTGCAAAATTTCCTTTTCAACACATGCAAGTTGTAGGTGTCACACAGTTGGTAGTCACTTGCAAAGGTATCCTTGCAGGCAGTTGCCTGCCGCCCGGGGCTGGCCATGCACCGAGGCAGCCCCTGCCCCTGGCCTGGGGATGACTGTTTCCACAGCTCTTTGACGGAGTGCAGCAGGTCTGCTGCGAGTGCGGCAACACAGCTGCATTGGACGCAGCTCCTTACCTCAGTGGGTAGGTTGCCGACCGTGGGCCACCCCTCGATGACAATTTCCACACAGCGGTTGGTCCCGGTGCGCTCGCCGGCCTTCTCCTCAGTCTCCTCGCTGCTGCTGGTAATCAGGTCCTTCCAGTTCCGCGCATCGTCCTTCTCCTTGTCGTCCTCCGCCAAGTCGAACAGCGGCTGCGAAATGCACCCATCGGCCCCGCCACCGCCACCGCCCCCGCCCCCGCCACCCCCGCCTCGGTTGCCTCCAAACCCTCCAAAGCCACCAAAGCTTGGGACGATGGCAAATGCTGAGAGGGCCGATGTCGTCCCGACAATGCCAAACCGGCCCAGCTGAGGCCGGCTTACGCTGGCGGCGCTGTTGCTATCGCTGCTAGAGCATTCCTGGTTGCTAGGTCCAGCGCTTGTCGACGCCTGGACGCGGACGACGAGGGATCGCTGTGTGCGAGTGCTGGGTCGCGGTCCAGACACGCGACCTTGGACTGGGAGCCTCCCGGAAAGCATCCTTTCCCTTCAATTATGCAGTAGTTTGTCTAATTTAAAGCTGCATAAGGGACACGGGATCCAAAGCTCACGCAAGGAAAGCACACAGCCGCCGGCCTCTGTCGGGGCCGCTCCAACGTTGGTCCTATGCGACAACGAGTACTCCCGGTGACGATCAAGGGTGCGGCTCTCACACCTCTCCGGCTGGGTGGGCTTGCTGACCAGCGACGAGAACCAGTTCTGCCGTACTGTATGTCACTACGCCAGCATACTCAAGTTCAAGTGTTCAACCCTAAGTACACTTGATGCACGTATGTATTTTAGCTGAGCCATACTGATCACTCCCTACAAAAAGGCGTCTCTAGTCAACGCGCCAAATCGCCTAAAGCCATGGGCAAGTTAGGAGAGCTCCTTGCCCACCCAGAGGAGATTCTACCTCTGGTATGCACACATAGGCCACTTGATCGTACTGGTCAACGTCAGAGCCATGATCCCACTGGGCAGGATGTAACGCGCACGATGCGGACCTTCCGGTTGCAGGTGCGGATGTACCAGGCAGCCAAGAGGGCAACAAAACTACCCGCCAATCCAGACCTCGCTTTCTGCTATGGGATGCTGAACGACGTGTCGCGGAGGTAGGTCGCCCCCACACCGCGGCCCGGCATCGCCTTACCCACTGCACCCTCCTGTCACCAATCCCACCTCCTGCCTCCTCGTGCTCTGTACAGCTTTGCGATCGTCATCCAGCAGCTCCCCAACCCATTGCGGGATGCCATCTGCATCTTCTATCTGGTGCTGCGGGGTCTGGACACCGTGGAGGACGACATGGCTCTGGACCTGGCGGTGAAGCTGCCGGAGCTGCGCCGCTTCCACGAGCGCATCTATGACGAGTAGGTGCAGCAGCACGGCCAGTGCAAAAGCCACCATCCACATTTATTGTTCCCAGCTGCAGCAGCAGTTTGGACAGTATTCGTCAAGTTGTGCGTGGGGCCCACAGCTGTCCCTGGAACCGGTCGACGCCCCAGGCAGCAGCCAGCCTCACAGCTTAAAGCAGTGGTTCCCGCATGCAGAGCATTGGTACCCAGTCGATGACAGCGTATAGTGTGGAGGCCTCCACAGATCTCGGGGTAACAGGCAGCCCAGCTCGGCATTTCGTTGCGCCAATGGTGCCAGGTGCCCCCAAACGCTCGACCTGTGCGCCCAACATGCGGTGGTTGCGCAGCGCTGCGGGTTTTTCGCAGCTGGGTGTTACGCATTCTGGGCACACTGCCGTACGCAGGCTGGTTGCAGTTACAGGGCTTTGCGCACATGAAATAATGGTGACAAAAGCGCCATGCGTTATCATCCGCACGGCAATGAAGACCTGGCATAATTTCCTTCGTGTCAGCACAGACAGCGCGACGTGCGCTGAAACATGCATGTCTGTCCGCCAACCCATGTCAACCCTCCACGTGCGCGCCACCCACACCGCAGCCGACCCACTTGCCCCTCCGTTCCACCCCATGCACTCGCCCTCATCAATCGCCCACCCTCCTCACCGCTGTCTTGAGGTCCCTTCGCTTACCCCCTGGCCCTCAGGTCCTTCACCATGGAGTGCGGTACGAACCACTACCGGCGGCTGATGGGCTCGTTCGGCGCCGTGGTGCGTGTTTTCCTGTCGCTGGCGCCCACCTTCCAGAAGGTCATCGCCGACATCACGCGCCGCATGGGGCACGGCATGGCGGAGTTCATCGAGAAGGAGGTGGGGGTGGGGTGGGGGGACAATGTTCTTGTATAGTAGTAATGTGTGTGGCATAGTGTCATAAGTAGCAGTAAGTTTTGGGGGTGGGGCCCGGGACGCGGCAGGGCTGGGATGGTATTGCAGGATGCGGTAAAGGAGAGTACAGAGCGTATGACAGAGCAACGCTACAAGGACTAGACCGCGAGGGCTGGGATGGTGTGCGTGCATGGGGACACGACGGTGGAGCAGGGTGGGCGTCGGGCAGGGGAGAGATATGGCACGGGCGCAGAGGGGGGCAGGCGGCGAGGGCCAGGGGGAAGGAGGTTGCTACCAGGTGGGGCCGCGGCTGTGGTGGCGGTGCCGAGGTCGTCACCAGTATTTCTGAGGGACACCAGATAAGGTCAAAGCCCCACATGCTGACGCGAGGACAATGGGCAGGGTTTGCGGGCCACACCACGGGGATCGGGCCGCAACTCCTTGTATTACACAACATTGCCTCGTCCCGACCCCTTCCCTTTCTGCCACTTCACCCCATTACCTAAGGTGGTCACGGTGGCGGACTACGACCAGTACTGCCACTACGTGGCGGGGCTGGTGGGCATCGGCCTCAGCAGCCTTTTCGGTGAGCGGGGTTGGCGCTGATGGGGGGGCGGGCGGGGGCGCCAGGGCGCCTGCAGCCGATGCAGCGCAGGGCGGGGGCAGCCGCGCGGCCGAACGCCTGGAGAGTGGAGACACACGGGGGAGCTTCACGCACGACGCTGGGGGGCGGGGCAGTGGCACCCCCGAGCGGCTGCGATGTACAGCAATCGCCGACGATGGCACGCCGCCGCATGTCGCGCACTCTCCTAGACGGTTCCTAGCTGCATCACCAGGCCCTCGTGCGCACGTCGTAAAAGCTGTCATCCGGCCTCTGTTGGTCCTCTGCGCTCTGCCCCGCCCCCACCCCTGCTGCTGCTCCTGCTCCTGCTCCTGCCTCCTCCTCCGTGCAGCCGCCAGCGGGCTAGAGGCTCCCGGCATGGCGCTGCAGGAGGACCTGGCCAACCACATGGGGCTGTTCCTGCAGAAGACAAACATCATTCGGGACTACCTGGTGGGTAGCGGGTGCGGTGCAGCAATGGGATATATACAATGCCTGACAAGCAGATAAGTAGGAAGAGTGTCACTCACTGCCGCATTCCGGAAGGAGAAGACTTTCCGAGGCGATGGTGCTGAGTACCGGTAGGCGGCTGGAGACTACCTGGTGGGGAGGGGCGACAGCGGGATCGGACGGGGTTGCATGTGGGCGGGGTGCGACACACAAACAGAGCGTGGTACGGTATGCGTGGTGGTCAGGCCTAGGGCGCCAGGTCGCATGCGAATACCGGTAACTGAGAAGCTGGGAGGAAGCTGGGTTGTTGGAGGGATGCACTGAGGGAGTGCGTTGCTCGGACGTGAAGGCCCCGCGGGGGGCGGGGGTGTTTGGGGTGTGGGGGCGGGCTGCGGCGATGATGACACAGACCCCAAACGAAAGCGGCACGACGCCGCCCTGCCCTGTGCCTCGGGAGGCCGGGCTGCAGGTGGCGCCAGGATGCCGACACACGATGAAGTAACGACTGAGCCGCTGATGATTATGGGAAACGGGAGAAGCGCATCCGGGAAATTTGCTTGGGTTGCAACGCAGGCCTGCAGCGGGTGCAACGCGAGATGCACGCGTGTCCTTTGTACCCTGCATTGCGTTATGCTGGGTTCATGCAGGCAAGGTCGCCGTACAGTGGGCATGGTCGCATGCAGAGGGCATGTCGAGGGTTGGGATAAGCGCATCACCCAGGCCGCTCGTGTGCGCTGGGGCGGTGGGGCCCGCGACCTCGGCGTTGACGTAGCAAAACCCCATGCCCAGAGCGGTACGGCGCCGCCCCGCTGCGCCATGCGGCGGCAGATTGCGCCCGGGTGCCGCAGCTCGTAAACACGAATGCATACTTAAACCGCTGGCTTGCGCGGAACTCGGAGGTGCTCACTCTTCCGTATCCCAGTCGGTACGTGTATAACCTCAGGTGATTTCTAGTTCATTGGTACTTTGATGCTTTGACTCCCACAGGAGGACATCCTGGAGGAGCCCGCTCCGCGCATGTTCTGGCCGCGCGACATCTGGGGCTGCTACGGGTCCACGCTGGCCGACTTTAAGGAGCCGGCCAACAGGCGGCAGGCGGTGCGCTGCCTCAACCACATGGTGAGCCGGGGGGGCCGTGCGAGCAGTGCGCAGCGATGTATTGGTGGGTGGCGGTAGGAGGACGAGGACGCATGCCGGTAACTTGTGACCTACATACCGTGTAGCGAAATTGGGCAACGTGACCGAGGGCTGCACGTCCCGGCAAGGCCGCTTAAGGTATAGCATGGAGTGTGGTGGGCGGGCCACGCAGATCGGCGCGTGGACTGGCGACCGACGGAGGCATGGGGGACAGGTTTGTCGCATATGTGCGTAGGGGACGGGGGGTCAGTGGCCGTGTACGGTTGGGCCTATGACGTCTACAGCCTAGTGCTCATCAGCGCAACGCACGGAAACAAACTATATGGGGGCAAGGAGCCAGCTCAACACTCCCTGCCCCTCCTTTCTTCCACACCGCCCTCAGATCACAGACGCGCTACGGCACATGCCGTACTGCGTGCAGTACATGGAGCAGCTGCGGGACACCATGGTGTTCCGCTTCTGCGCCATCCCGCAGATCATGGCGGCCGGCACCCTGGGGCTGTGCTACAACAACGGCAAGGTGTTTGAAGGTGCGGGGTCTTGTTGCAGGATGCTGTGGGAGCGGAAACAGCCCTTAGGGCTATGCAGCCCCTGAGTGTAAGCCGTGTTGGTGGCTGCCTGGCGCTACGCTAACGTTACGCACCGCTCCACGCGAGTTGTCCCTAGAGCCCTGCCCTGACCAACCCACCTGTCCCGCCTGCACGGACCAGGCGTGGTCAAGATGCGGCGCGGCGAGACGGCCACCGTGTTCGAGACCTGCAGCGACATGGGCGACCTGTTCAAGTGGTTCCTCAAGTTCCTGGACCAGCTGGAGGCCAAGGTGCGCACATTGACGGCGGTTTGGGGCGACCCTTGTGTACTTACCGCAACAGGACAGGTGTTGCCTTTGCTGGATGAAGGCGACGCCTGCACTCTACCGTAGTGTCCTCACAAACATGGGCACGATGCTTGTCCTGCTGTTTGCCCACCGGTCAACCTCTGGCTGCACTTTGACCCTGCAACGCCCTGGCCAGTTGCTTACTTTGCACGAACAAGCTGCTACTCCGCCTGCTGCCCTGGTCCCCTGCCCCACGGCCCCCAGGTGGAGCGGGAGGTGGCGTCCGACGACCCCTCCCTGGCGGAAACCCGGCACCAGGTGGCGACCAACAAGGCGCTGTGCGCCAAGGGGCTAGCGGAGGTGCGTCTTGGTGCAGCATACTGCCCTGCGCACACAGCTGCGGCAGCGTGTTGGCATAATGGCCTGCACCAGTGCTGGACGTGCCGCACACGTCTCAACCGGCGCCCACGTACAGCGCAACACCTCAACTTCCATGACCTAATCCTGCGCTGTTCCTGTGTGTGCCTGCAGTGGCGGCGGTCGCACCCCGCCAAGGCCAGCCCGGCGGCGCTGGTGCGCGACGTGGCGGCGCTGACGCTGTCGGGCTCCTACTTCTACTACGTGTGGGGGCTGGGGCCGCTGCCGCAGGAGCTGCAGCAGCACGCGTGGGTGCTGCAGCAGCAGCGGCCGCTGCAGCAGGGCGTGGCGCTGGTGCTGCTGGTGGCCGTGTTCCTGGCGGTCTTCGTGCTGGCGCCGCGGCGGTGAGCGAGGCAGCAGCCGCAGTAGTAATTGGATGCAGGGGCAGGGCTGCATAGGCGCTGTGGCGGTGAGCGCAGTTGCGGCAGCAGCAGCTGGGTTACGGGGGCAGCGTCAGTTTGGTTACGGGAACGTGGGGGAGAGGCTGGCGGCCGGTAAAGGGGGACAACGGGCGTGGGGAACGGGCTGCGGATTGTAGCGGGGGTGCCACTGCGGCGTCAGTAGATGCAAATAGAACGGGTGCGGGTGCGGGCTGGCGGACGGGGTTGCCCGGGCGGGTGCGGGCTAGCTTATCTGTGGTGTTCGAGGATAGAGAGGCAGTCGGCAAGTCAAGCAGTTTGTGTTCCCAACGTGCGTTTTTGCGGTGAAGCTTCGAAATATAGTGAGCGAGCTATTGTGAGCAATGGACTAAAGCCTGACGGTGCGGTTTGCCTTTACTATCTCGTATAAGCCGGAGTGGAGTGGCAGCGCCGTGCAGGGTGTTGGCTTGCGCGGGATCTCGCACCCTGCCTGCCTCCCACGCTCCCAGCATGGCCCGATGGCCGGAGAGTGGTCTGCGGTGGCTGTCAAAGTGTTCAGCCTTGGGGTTGTGTCCGTCGGTAAGTGACAGCCTCACACAGCTTCATCGCGGAGCACGAACGGTGACCAGGGTCTGATGGCTGGATGTACTGGAATACGGGTGCAGAAGGCTGGGCACGTTGGGCTGACGGGTGTGTGTGATATATCTATTATCTATGTCAGACGGTTGTCCCGCAGTATGTGGGTGCGTTTGGACAATTGGAGTAAGCAGTCCACGAGCTTCCTACCTTGGCGCTTGCGGTAGGCACGTGCGTCCTGCATGGTCAATGACAGCGCGCTGCCTCTCATGCCTTCACGCCTATGTAATTGGTCAGTGTTGGTCAAGAGTTCTGCAGTACAGGTTTCTCGTCTGACGCGTCATGTCCTAGGCGCGAGGTTCGTACCTCCCAAATTGACAGGTGACAGGTCATTGGTCATTGAACGGCTCGCTCCCGGCCCAGCCGGCGAAGCCTTGGCCTGCTGCCTTGGCCCAACGTCGAACCCCTGCCTCCAGTTTGCTGACTAGCTAAGCCATGTTACTGACCATGTTTTCAGTTTCGCGTTCACGAGGACCAATCATGCGGCAAGCAGCTCTCCTGACATTCTGTTTGGCGCTAGCGGCTCTGGTGGCCCCAGGTGAGCAGTGAGGAGCGCCGAGGGCCCGGGAAACGCGCGATGGCCGCTAATACAGCAGGAAGGGCATAGCTGCGCGGACCGAGTAGCATGGGGCAGCCCACGATGTGGGCCATTCAATGCTCTTTCCCTGATGCGCCCTGCAGGGACTCTGGGGCAAGAGCAAGCACCAGCCAACGGTACCGGTGCGTGTGCCCTGGACCTTCGTACAGTTAGCACTGCATCGCTACCTGTTGGCTCCCGAGGAAGTGAAGCGCACACGATGAAATTTGCAAAGGAGCAGCACATTTGGGGGCTGCTCCCGCCTGCTGTCAACGTACGCTTGCCTGCGCTGCGTGCCTGTTGCCAGCTGCTTGCTCCTCATGCATGTCTTGGTCAAGGCATTCGTTGGCGACTGGGTGGCGCCGTGTGGGCTCGAAGACGAACCGGTCGTGTTAGGGAGGGGTCTGGTGCCGCTGGTGGAAGACTGTGTCAGTAACCCAACGCCCCACAGCCACCACAACTGCGGCCCCGGACCCGCTGCAGCTGGATGACGAGATAGGATGCGATGGCACCACGATCATCAGGTGCGGAGCAGAAGCACACCTGGCTCTCCGCCTGCCCCACCCACCCACAGCCTTCCACTCCCCGCCGTCGCAGCGTCACTGTGGTAGTGCACGCTACCCATATGTGCCCATGCATGCTTCACGTGGCCCGTTGCTGACATGCACACGTTCAACTCTATCCAGCCAGCACCGCATGGCGCTGCGTCCAACTCGTCTGTCGCCAGTCCTCCGTCGCTTCTCAGTCGCCCCGGTCCCCACACACTTGTCCACATTAGTAGGTCCACTGTTTGTACCCTGACGGTACAAGCCGCTACATCACCTTCACATTGCGCAAACGCGAGGTGTCCCCTCCCTACCCGCAGTGCCATCATGATGCAGCCAGAGCTGTCCACACTGCGCCAGGCGCTGTACTGGGCGGGGCTGCAGGCGCGCCTCAACGACCCACGGGTCAACGTCACGTTCTTTGCGCCCACGGACGCGGTGGGTCGGCCGTTCTGGTCCCTAGCACCACCAGCCAAGCCGCCACCCCTCACACACGTGCCGCCTCTCGCGCACCTAGCCGTCAGCCGCATGGCGCCTCCCCAAACCTTTCACGCGCTGTACAACGCTGCTGCATGGGGTGCCCTAACACCGAGCTCACACGTGCGACTAGGTCTCAGGTCCTCGTTCACTCATCTGGGCCTTGCCAGCACACCGGCAAGCCGACCGGCACGCAGCACGCACCTGTACAGTCCGTCCCCACGCGCCACCAATGCCCGCCCGGCAACTCCTTCGCAGGCCTTTGCCGCCTTCGCCGCTGACTCCAACACCACCCTGGAGACGCTGCTGAACGACCCCACCCTGCTGCGCCACCTGCTGCTGTACCACCTGGTTCCGGAGCCGCTGGACCCCGCCACCCTGGCCGCCACCCCCGTCATGGACACCACGTGGCAGGGCGCGCAGGTGTTCGTGCCGCAGCCGTACCAGGTGGGCTGTACATCGTACGCTGTGCGCTGTGTGCCGAGCAAGCCCGTGTGGTGTTGCATGGAAAAGTAGCTTGCCTTGGGCGCTTGGGCAGGGGCGTTGCCGAATGCACACTGCGCACGAGCATCTGGGCAGGGCTTGATTGATGTGCTGCTGCCGTTGTGCTGCGTATGGGGCCGTGGGCGCACATCTGTGGGGGCAGGATGGCACACGCCATGGCGTACCACGACCAGCAAGCGCCGGTACTACACACAGGCGCACAAGACGGAGGCATCCTACCGCCTTCACCTCCACCATCTGCCAAGCGAGAACGCCTGCTCCCTGCCCGGGCCCCTATCATTAATGCACCCGCACATTATCAACACGCCTTACAATCCAATCACCATGACCACCAAAAAGAACGCTTGCCGTACCATTGTCGTCACCCGTCCTCGCCCTCCGCCCCTCTACCCCGCCTACCGCCCCCCACCGCGCAGGGCGCCGTGTCCGGCCTGTCCGGCACGGAGGCACGTGTGGAGCGCCGCGTGCGTGTGTGCGGCAGCTACATGTACTCCATCGCCTACGTGCTGTTGCCGGGCCCCTCGCTGTCGGCGCTGCCGCCCTTTGCGGAGCTGGTACCGGGGCCGCCGCCGCCGCCTCCCTGCGACGCCAACGGCACCGCCGTTGGGGCACTGCGCGCCAATGCCACCCTCGACGTAACGCTCAAGTAAGCTGGCCAGAGCATACGGCAACTAGTTGGCTACGCGAACAAATACCTGCGTGGTCCAGAACTTTAACGGGATTAAGTCGGGGATGCGCGGGGTTTTACCCAGCTGGAACCCTGACGCTCACTCAGGTGCGCTCGCCCTGTGTCGTGGGTGTATTACGAGGTGTCCAGTACCAGCTGCCAAACGTCCTGCCTGGCGGCACCCTTTGCTGTACCCTCCGAAGGGCTGTGCAGGCTGCGGGGCTGGAGGCGCTGCTGTCGGACACCACCACCAACCTGACGCTGTTCGCACCCATCGACGCGGCGTGGGTGGAGGCGGCCACACGGTTGCAGCTGGCTGACCCCACAGGCGTCCTCAGCCTGGGCAGGTGCGCGCGGTTGGCTAACTAGGTGGTGCCATTGGTTTCTGGGCATCCGTCACCTTGCCAGCAGCAACCACACCCAGCAGCCAACCACACTCTTACTGGTACTGATGCTTTGTTCAACCTGCTTCAATACACCTTCCCACACCGTGACCCTGCAGCGATAAGCTCAAGACCATCCTGACGGCCCACGTGGTGCCGCGCCGCCTCACGGCCGCCAAGCTGCGCACTGTGCCGCTGCTGTACACCAGCGCTGCGGGGCCGGCCGCGGGGCCGCTGTTCGTGGGCGGGCCACCCTCCGAGGAGGCCGGCCCCATCACCGTGCAGACGCCCACCACCGAAGCGGTGGTGCTGCTGGCGGAGGCTCCCGGCGCGGGGTGCGGGCATATGGTGCACGTGATCGACAAGGTGCTGCTGCCAGAGAGCCTGCTGCCGGGCGCGTCGCCAGGTGCGTGATGAGGGTGTGGTAACTTCGGGGGCAGGCGGTGGTTGGCTTGTGTGGATGGTGGCAGGTGAAGCGGCTTGCGTCTTGGGGCGGCTCAGGTTGGGAACTGTGTGGTGGCGCTGCGGTGAGCTGCTGCCCCTCACCCCGGTTGCCCTAACCTGTACGGCGGTGCGCGCGTGCCAGGCTATCGGCTGCACCTGCGGCAGTTATTCACGTGTCAGCAATTGCCTTGATGCATGTGGACTGATGCTCGGCTATTACTTCCTCTTCCGACCCCGTAGGTGCCAGCGAGGAGGGCGCCAGGCAGCAGGAGGAGGCCGCTGTGGGGCAGCAGGCGGGTGCGGAGCCAGCTGGCGAGCAGGGGGGCGACAGCACCAGCAAGTGATACCGATGCTGGTGTCCCTTGCAGCTGCAGCTGCTCAGCAGTGATAATTACTTCACATATCTGTGTGGTGTAGTTTGCAGCTCGCCACGAGGCCCGTTCCCACCAGCGTTAGTGGTGTTGGAGTGCAGAGCGTTTGAGGGGCTGGTTGTGCGCATGCATGCTAGCACCTGGCAGGAGCGGTTGTACAGCTTCATTGGCTCGCAGTATGGCGCTGTGCTACATTTGACACACACTGGTTTAGAGACGACAATCCTGGCGTCAGCTGCTCCGTGCGCACGCGGGTGCACCTTGTGAATGTGCGTGTGCCACACAGAGCCAAGCACTCCATTTTTATGTCCCTTCCGCGGTAATGTTGAACCCATTGGCAGGTGTTGGGGTTGCGCACGGGGCTCCGCCGAAGAGCAGTCCTAGTCGTGGGGAGTGCTTGGCCCTACCTATGTGACAGTTTATGGACAGAAAAGGACGCGGGCAAGCCGGTTTTGCCCTATGCGCGTTGGCGCGAGCTTGCATGTACGATTATGACTATTCCACATGGTTGCGGAACGGCAAAGTTGTGACACACATGACACCATCGGGCAGGCGGTAGAGCGGAGACAAGTCGCGTACAGGCGTTACAGGCGTGTGCACGTGTGGATGCCCTCACAGCCGCAGCAGCTGGTGCGATGCGCGCGGCGCACGAAAAACCAGTTGACGGCCTTGAAGCCACACCACTCCCCTGCACCGCCCCGTCCCTACAGTCCCCTTGTGCCCTGGTCCTGTGCACACTCGGTACACAAACCAAGCCCAAGAGCAGTGCCCCGATCCTATACTAGGGCCGCACAACACTGCAACACTCCCCAGTCCAGATGTCATGTCGCATTCTCAAACAACGGCAAGAGCACACCCTGTCCCGTTGCATCGCCACAGACTTCAGCTGCACACTCGTCCTTGCCAGTCAGAGTCCTGCTGCCAACACCCGTCATGCTACGTCAATACACACGCACACCAGTCCCCCCAAAATCCGCACGCCCTGCTGCGCCTAGTAGTAGAAGGCGGTCATGACCCAGTTGAACAGCGCAGCGCCCAGGATCTTCATCGACACCTGGGAGGGCAACGGGACATGGGAAAGGCACGGAGGGAGGTCAGCCGCAGCTCGGCGAGCAGCAAGCAGGCATACCCCGACACACACATTGCACAAATGGAGTCATTTGCCGCACTTGAAACGTAGGCACTCGTACAGCTGCTTGTGCTACACCAAGGCCAAGTGCAGTGTGCCACGACAGGCAGGAGCAGACCCCCCGGCCCCGCCTGTGCCCCGCTCACGATGATGTTGGGCACCCCGGGGATGTTGGGCAGGTTGAACTTGAACTGCTGCACCAGGATCTCGGGCAGGCTGAACACCAGCGTGCCGGCGAAGGTGGCCAAGACGCCCAGCAGGAAGCCGCGGACGAAGTTGCGGCTCGCTGGGGAGAGCCAACGGGACGACAGGGATGGACAAGTTAATGAGGGGGCAGTGTATGGTGAGGAGTTGGCACCCCGAAGACAGTGCTACGGGGCGCTGCTGTCAGGTCCACGGACTGCAGAACAGGCGAGCACGAGCAGCCCTGCTGTGAGCCCGCCACTACGCGATGACATCGTCTAGTACTGTCCGCTAGACGTGTGGTAGCTGCTGTTTCCAGGCTGCCGCAGCCAAAGGGGAGACAAGGCGCGTACCGTACCTCTGCCCCATGGTCGCCGCTACACCCCTTGTCGTTACATCACCACCTGTGGCAAGCCCTACCCCATCCGTCGTGCGTGTCCTTCGCCTCCTGCTACCCCCCGCCCCCCGTCCCTCCCCCGTACACAGCCCAAGCTGCCCCGCACCCACATCGCCCGGCCTCCTCCTCGGTGGCCATGTCTGGGTCCTTGGGGGGCGGCATGATGGCGTTCTGCTTCATCACGTTGGCCGCAATGCCGATCAGGCCGCCTGCAGCAGCAGGGGTAGCACCATGCAGCACAGCGTGAGCACACCGTGCTAGTACCTTCACCATCCATTCGGTGAAGATGTGGATATTTATTAAGTCGTGCGATCCTCAGCCAAAGCGACCGCCAGGCCACCGTAGGCGCGCGCCGCAAAGAACGCCAGAGCTCCTGCTAACAAAATAAGAGACTCTGCCACCTGGTGCCCTTGTGCAGGCAACATTACGACAATTGCATAGCTTTGACCAGCTTGCCTGCTCCTGTGCCCTAGACTGTGTCCCGTAGCTGCCAGGCGAGAGAGCGAGCGCCCGCTCCCCAGGCCTTCGACCCCTGCACGACTCCATGCAACTTGTGCTGCATGGTGCCCTGCCACCACGACGGTCGCCATGGTGGCGCGCCCTATCGCAAACTGCCTAACGATACATCGTGGCCCCTGTGCCTGTCCCCTGCCCCCTCCCCCTCCCCCGTTCTGTAAAATCCTGACCCCTTGTCCCACCGACTCCCCTGCCCTCCCCTCCCGTCCCCGTGCACATGCCGCCCCTCGCTGCACAACTGCCCACACCTGTAGCGCGTCTTCCCCTGTCCCCCCTCCCCTGCCCTGCCCTCCCCTCCCCTCCCCTGTCCTCCCCGTCCTCGCCCATGCTGCACCCACAGAAGATGGTCTTGCTGAGCGCGGGCTGCTGGAAGCCGTAAGCCACCATGCCCAGCTGCATGGCGCCAATGATCATAATGACGTTGGGGGTGGCGTCCCAGCGCCTGGAGGGAGGCATCGCGAGGGTCTCAACGGTATGCCTTTGTGTGTCCTCACGGGTGGTGGACTAGCGGTACGCGGTTCGGGGGTTCCCGTGTGGGGTTGATTGGGTTGCGGCGCGTGGGTTGGCAATGGGGCAGGCGGCCAGGCGCCAGCGCGCCACCACCACCACGCTGGTCCCCTAACCCTGCATGTGTATTTACAGTGCCGGGGGTGTAGATCCCATGTTTCGCAAGCAGTGTCGTGCTACCCTGGCTGGCCCCCACCGCCCAGCCCGTACCCACTTGGGCCGCCAGGGGAACAGGGGCTCCTGGTCCGCATAGGCGACGGATTTACTCACGCCTTTCCCCTGCGACATGTGAACATTAAGATGTCCCATGGAGATGTTTGCGGGCTGCTTCTCGTACAGGTAGCGCACACAGAGCGAGCCGATGGCCAAGAGCGCACCTTCATGCGGGCGTTCAGAGCCGAGAGCATGAGGCTGCCGTGGGCAGCCTCCACCTTCGCAAGCATAGCATCGTTGAACCTGTGCTCATATCGCTTCACGCGGTACTGCTTGGCGATCTCCGCTGAGTCGGCGCCTGGCTCCAAGCCCAGCACCTAACGGACGCGACGAATCCAGCGGTCAATTCGTGGGCGCCTCACCAGCCCAATCGTTAGCACTACTAAAACGCAGTTGATTACGACGGGGCTCACTGCAATCCGTGCATTTAGCGGAAAGCTTGCCTTGTATGGGTCATCGCCGGCGCCAGACTGAGCTGCGCACACAATCCGGTGCTGCGGCTGCAGAGCAGGCTTGACGGGAGCAAAGCTGCTAATGGACCTAAGGGGCGCCCGCGCGCTTCCGCGCAAACCGAACTGTGCCCGGTGCACTTGCATATTTGTTGCCGAAGCAGAACCAGCGTAGGAGGTCAACTCAAAAGGCTGACCCGAATGAAAAGTATATGTATTGCGTTAACGCGTCAACGGGGGGTCCTCCGACCCATGGACCCATGTTCAGTTGTCCCCATGCAGCCCCAGGAGCCTCGAAGCTTGGGCGCTTGAGCGGAGGGGCCCTCGACAGCGTTGCAAGCACAGGGTCGCTGGCTTGCGCTCAGTTTGTGGCCTGAAGCTGCTCTGGAGAGGGGCCGTAGACGGTCAGCTCAGTCAGGTGAGGTCCCCTGGTTGTGCCCCTTCGAGCGCTTGTCAGGGTCAGGCACAGTGGCACAGGCCGGTCCCTTACAGTGGCCCTGCACGGGAGCTACGCCGACGCGAGCATAACGATGTACTCTTCCAGCGGCAGCAGCAGCTCGCGGATGTGCCTTACGACCCCTCCAACCGCCTCTGCAGCAGCGCCACCAGCTCCGTCAGCCGCGAGTTCTCCACCTGCAGCACCGGGCACGGAGCGTTAACGCACCTCAACACAACAGCTCTTGTAACGCAGTACCGGTACAACCCCACAAAGCTGCAGCATGCGCCCCTACCCCGCTTCCCCCGACAAGCAGCATGCAGCACCTGCCCGCCCATCCCGCTCCTCCCCCTTCCCCCAACCCCCCCTTACACGGTTTCTCGCGTTTTACGTGTACCCCCGCGCCCTCCTCACCTCCAGTAGCCGCATCTGCTGCTCCACCGCCCCGTCCCACACCTTGCCCCCGCTGCCCGGCCGCCCCGGCCCGCTGTGCCCCGTGGGCGTGGACACGGCACTGGCGCGCTGCTGCAGCGCCACGATGATGGCCTCCTGACGGTCGATCTGCTCCTCCTGCTCCGCCACGCGCCGCCGCAGCGCCCCCAGCTCCGCCCACAGCTCGTCGTCGGTGGCGGGCGTGGCGGAGGTGCTGGTGCGGCCGCGGCCGCTGGGTGCGATGGGAGGGAAGGAGGGAGGAGGAAATGTCGCATGGGGCATACGGAGACACGGTAGGAAGTGCAGCAGGCAGGGTGCAGAACAGGCAGGCACTGCGGGGCGCGGGCACAGCGTAGGGGCCGCTAATCAGCCGAATGTGGACGCTGCCGGCGAAGTCAAGCCTGTGCACTGATGCTACAAGAGGACTCATTGCTGCAGCGCGTGTAGCGTAGCGTGCAGGTGCAGCGGTGGAGTTCCCCAGCCCTGCCACGTTGCGCACCTGGGCCCGGCCGGCCCCGCACTGCCGACCGCCCCGCCCTTCCGCAGCTGCGCCACCTCCGCCTTGAGCGCCGCGATGAGCCGGTCGTCCGTCTGCGTCTTCTCCAGCACCACTGACACCTTCTGCTTCATGCTGGTCAGGTCGGCCTGCGGTTCGGGGAGGACAAGGGGGAGGGAGGAGTGGGAAAGCATGAAGCGGGTCTGCCCAGGCCTAAAGTGCCCAGGACGCAAGGATTGATACGACGTCCGTACATACATCCGAAGCCGCAGCTGCTGGGCCCAGCGCAGGCTCGTCAGAACACGCCGTGTCGTGCCCCTGTGCGGCATATATCCATACAGCCAGCACATGTCTTAGCTCGTTCAACCGGCCCCCGGATGCGGCTGATTTGGACGCTCTCTGCAATGCCACCCGGCTCCCGACGGGAAGTCACTAAATCCCATACTGAGCAGCCCACATCCGTGGCAGGTACCACATGCCAGTGCAGCTCCGCCCGCACCTCCAGGATCTTCCTCCGCGACACTGCCCCGTCGTACTTAAGCTTGAGCGCCTCCAGCTCCAGCCGCGATGCGCTGAGCTCCGCCGACACACGGTCCAGCTCCTGGGGGCGGCAGCAGAGGGAGGGAGCGGCAGCACCAAGGAAGGGCAGTTGCATAGGGGTGGCAGTAGCCAAGAGAGTGCTGCTCCGCATGTGGCCATGCGTGTGCAGGAGGGAGCGCGTACAGTTGGTGGCGCGCGCATGGCTTCTGGGCGTGCAAAGGCAATTGGAGGTGCCGGCTGTAGGTTAAAGGGTACCCACTGGCTCGCGCAATGCGACCCTGTTCGCCAGCCCGTAGCCAGCACGCTGCGCACGTCGGTCCTAACACCACGTCCACAGACTAAGCACCCATGCCCAATAGGCCTGGATGCACCCAGCGCCAGCCCGTTCTGTTCCCCGCTCCCGCCGGGCCCAGGCCGCACCGCATTGCGCTCCTTGGCTATCTTGGTGATGGCGCTCTTGGCCGCCTGGTCCTGCTTGCTGTCGGGGGCGGCCTGCCCCACAGCCGCCTTGAGCTGCTTCACCTGCGTGTCAGGGCCGACAGGCAAGGGGGCAGCCCCTTCGCGTCAGGGCTGACACAAGCAGAGCGGGCGGCAGGGGGCCATCTATCCGTTGCACCTGACGCTCAGCGTGAGTTCAGCTCCGCGTGCACCGGTACGAGCAAACCGGTTGGTCCTTCCCCAACACCATGCAGATCTGCTAAAGCCAATGTCGCAGCATCCAGCCTGGTTGCAAGCCCGCGCCGCAGCCGGCTGCCTACCCCCTCTCCACAGAGCCCGCCCCCTGGCCCCGCGCACCTGCTCCCTCAGCGCGATGATTTGCTCCCGCCGCCCCTTCCAGTCCCCCGCGTCGCCCTCGTCCAGCAGCCGCGACAAAGGCACCTCCTCCCCCACCTCGCGCACCAGCGCCCGCGTCAGCCGCTTGTTTTCCGACTCCAGCGCGAACACCTGGGGTCAGGGCACGTGCACAGGCGTACCCGTGTGGAGATACGTGCAACCCACATGGTGCTGTGTCGGGCAATCTGGGACTGGGGCGAACACCTGGTAACACACATGCGCTGTGGGATTCGACGCGGGCCGCGCGCAGTTGTGGGACGGCAGATGCACAGCAAGGGGTGTGGGCGGTCCAGGGATGATGGTGCATGCCAATGGCGCGCATTCGCCATGTGTTGCAAGAGGACTGCTGGGTGGCGCGTGCTCAGCCCACGAGCCAGGTCGGCCGCGTACCTTTTGCTCAAGCTGTGAGATTTTGTTGGTGGTTTGCGTGAACTTTTCTTTCCACTGTGCAGCCTCCCGTTGGGCAGCTTCTGCTGCCTCCGCTGCCTTCTCCACCATGCTGCGGGCGATGGCCTCGATGGCCTAGTAGGGTCAGGAGGGGTAAGGGGGGCCATGACAGGGTAGGAGGGGTAAGCAGACACGTGGCAGGCAACTCAGTGCCGCGCCACCCCGTTGGTTGCCCTTGTGCAGTTGCAGCAAGCACATACAGTACGTGTTGGTCCCATGTGTTTGCACCCCCAAGGGGCGCGCACAAACCGTGAGGCACTGACCTCCGGGGCGGCAGCTGACGCACCCGTGCTGCCACCAGCGGCCAGGTCCGCCTCCAGCTTTGCTGCACGCTGCTTTTCGCGCTCCAGTGCAAGATTTAGAGCTCGATTCTGCGCATGGACATCGCTGGTTTGTGCGCTGTGTATTCACGGTACAGCTGTTTGCACATGCGGACGCTTCGCTGCACCTTTTTCGACAGGTCGATGATTTTCGCCGCTTGCATATCCTGTGACATGTCTTGCGTAAGCTCTCGGAGCTCCCGCAGCTCTGCATCTTTACTGGCGAGCTGGGACTCAAGAGCCAAGACCTGTTGTTGGAGCTGGGCTGCCTGCAGACATACAGCCGTGTTAAAATATGACAACATCCATAGCTTTTGGCAGGTAGTGCGAGGCGCGCAGCGTCTTACATTTTGCATTCTTCTCCTATTCGAATAGCGTCATAACAGCGGTTGGCAGGTGTACACTTGTACAATATAAAAGCGCTGCATACACTTGGCTATATGCCTTTGGCCGACCGTCGTGCTGCCGGTCAACGGCGGACCCGGTGGCAACGACTACCCAACGACCCACACAGCCTACCCAACGACCCACACAGCAGCACACTCTGGCAGGGCATCCGGCTTCGACCCTACCTTCGCCAGAGCACGTCCCCCATGCACCCTAGCCTCGAACGACACGAATACACAGGCCTTGCGGTTGGCACATGAGCGTAGACGGTAGAGGCCACACATTTCATAAGTCAGACCACGAAGACCACCACCCAGTCGAACAGTGAACACAAGCGCGGGCCATGAGGGCATCAAATGTCGGGGCAGCGGCCCCTTGCGAAGCCCCTCACCCTGGAAACCTCACACAACACTGGGCGTGGTCAACTATTGCACTCGATGACAAGTATAGATGTCAGACAGTCTGCTCACAGGACGCCAAGAAGGCCCCAACTCAAGAGTCATAAACACCGACACCGCCCACGCAACAAGTCCCCGGCCACTCTGTGAACGAAATACTGACCAGCAAGAAACGCAGCGCCACCTCAACACGAAACGTATGCACGTACGCCGATGTGGACGGATTTGATGACAATCGCCTGTATCCAGGCATCTCTCTAGCGTGGAGCGGTCATGCCGCGCGACGCACGTGTTGGTAACGGTACACAGACAAGCCCTGCAAATCGTGGCCCACGCCGGTTGCGGCCCCGAGCTCCCCGTAAAACAGCACCTCGGTTACCGATTACACTCCAGCAATCTCGCTGGCATACCTAAGACCCCATGGCCCTCCAGTCCTGGATGGGAACCAAACCCAGATGTCCACGGCACTGCACCTTCTCCACCCCCCAAGCCCACGACCCTGCCTCCCTAAGCCCGCAGCTGCAGTACGATGCACTAGCACCCCCTACGAGAGCCAGGAGTCGTCAAACTCTCCTAGCTCCAGCTCCTCAAGAGGCAGCGGCAGCGGCGGCGGGGCCAGGGGCCTAGGGGCCTCCGGTACCACAACCGGAGCTGGAGGCGGCACCGGTGCGGGGACCGCCACCGCCACCGCAGCGGCAGCAGGTGTGTCTGCACGAGCGGGCCCCGACGCAGCATCCGGGGCGGCTGTGGGTTCAGGCGCTGGGGCGGGGGCGGCTGAGAGTGTGGGGTGTTGCGTTGGCACCGGCGCAGCCGTGTCCGTGGGCGCGGACGGGGCTGCGGGGACCGGGCCTGAGGCCTCCAGTCCCGGTGCGATGGGTGCAGCAGTGTGCACCGCAAGCTGTGGCGAAGGCGGGCCGGCTCGCTGTGGCTCGGCGGTGTTGGACGCGACCTGCTGCTGCTGCTGCTGCTCCGGGCGCTGCTCCGGGGCGCTGGCATGAACCGGCCCAGTCGCGCCGATCCCGTAGGCCGCCAGCCGCGGGTCCGTTGCGACCGCCACTGCGACCGGCGGCGGGGCAGGCTCCAGGGCGGGAGCCACACAACCAGCACCTTCCTCAACAGAAGTAGGCGCAACGGTGGCGTCTACCTGCGCCGGCGCAGCCGCCTCCATCGCCTGCGCGTCCGGCCTTTGCGGTGCCGCCGCCGCGTCCCCCGGCATGCAGCTTCCCCCGGCTGCCCTCATCTCGCCACCGTCGGCAACGCCGCCGCACTGCACGGCCGCAGCCACTGGCGACTCCTGCACCTGCAGCCCCTCCCCATCCGACGGCGAGGGCTCAACCGTTGCAGCTGCGGCAGCAGTAGCAGCAGCGGGCCCCGGCTCCGTCTCACCCTCCGCTGCTGCCCCCGCTGCTTCCGCCGCAGCGAGGCGGTCCGCCGCTGCCCCAGGCTGGTCGCGCCGCTCCAGCGGGAGCTCTTGCTCGTCACGCTGCACAGGCGATGCCGGGCCCGTGCTTCCGCCGCCCCTCTGCCCCTGCCCCTGCTCAGGCCTCTGCGGCAGGGGCCCACTGTCCATGCACCCTGACCCATGCCCAGGCTCAGACGAGCTGTCTGCTCCGCTCTTGCCGCCCTGCCCTGCCTGGGGCCGCTCTGGCGTTACGGCATGGAGCACGCTCGCCTCATGCGCTGGTCCTGCCGACACGGCGCTTCCCTCAGGCCCTGCTGGCCCTGTCCCCCGCACATCCACCTCCATGTCCCCTGCCCCTTGGGACACCTCTTGCTCACCTTTCACCTCATCCTGCTGCTGCTGCTGTTCCTGCCCCTGTTCCTGCCCAGCGCTACTGGTTTGCTGTGATGCCGCTGCGCTCGCGACCAGGGGTACAGCCTCTGCCTGCGCCTCCGCCTCAACCTCCATGGCATCATCCCTAGCCGCCGAGCTCGCGGCTGCCGCAGCGGGCACGTGCGCCCCCGGCTCAACAGCAGCAAGGGAGCACGCTGGCGAGGAAGAACGCCGCTTGTCGCCTGTCCCTGCCGCTGCTGCCCCATCACCCGTCTCCTTCACGCCAGCCCCTGCCCCGTCGCCAACCTTAGCCACGCCGTCGGCCGCCTGTTGCCGCCCCTGCCCTGCCGCCACACTAGCACTGTCTAACCCGTCAGGCTGGGGCATGGATGGGGGCGGCGGCGGGGGTGGCGGCGGGGCTGCCGGCACGGCCGGTTCCGACAACGACGCTGGCCCCTCGGAACCCGGCATGGAGACCGCTTGCCGCTTAGGCTGCGGCTCCGAGGCCTCCTCCGTCCCTGTGCGCCCGCCTGCTGCCACCTCGCCCGTGCCCTGCACCGGCCCATTGCTGGCGCCATTCGCAGCAGCAACAGGACCAGGAGCAGGACCAGCTGCCCCCGACCCTGTCCCTGCCACGCCGTCGCTGCAGGTCTCGCGCTCCAGCTCCCACCTGCTCCTCCGCCCCGCCGGCCGTGGCGCAAGGGCCGAAGTGGCGGTCGCGCCGCCGCCGCCCCCACCGCCCGCCGCAACGCCCACCGCTCCGCTTGGGGGCGCCGGTATGCTGCTGTCTGTCCCGCTGCTGCCGTTGGCAGGCCCTGCTCCTGCATCCACACGCGGCGGCGACCCAGGAGGTGGCCGTGGGGGCGCCACGCCAGTGGTGGCTGCTGGCCCAGCGCCCATCGCTCCTCCACCCGCTCCTGCTCCGGGTGCTGCACCCCCTGGTCCAACTGCAGCCTGGCCGTTTGCAAGTGGCCCTCCCGCAACGCCGTTTGCAGCAGCTGTAGGAGACCCGGCGCCCCCCGCCCCATCGGCCGGCCCCGCCCCCGGCCCTTGCCTCCATCCTTGCCCCATCCCGTGCGGTCCCCCCGGCCCCATCCCGCCGCCCATGCGGTTGTGCTGCCCGAAGCGGCCCATGACCATCCCATGCCTCGGCCCCGGGCCTCCCCGGCCCCCGAAGCCTTGCCCCGGGAACATGTTGGGACGCTGCATGCCCATCCCGTGCGCCATGCCCATACCGCCGGGGCCCGGCTGGAACGGCATGCCGCCGCCAAAGGGTGGCATCGCCATGCCGTTGCCCATGCCCGCAGCCATGCCCCCGGCCATGAAGGGCGCCTGCTGCTGCATCATGTTGACAGGACCCACAGGGCCCATCATGCCCATCAGGCCAGGGGAGGCCCCCTGACTGAACATGCCCGCAGCCGCCGCAGCCGCCGCGGCTGCTGCCGCAGCCGCTGCGGGGTTCTGGGGCATGAGGTTGCTCCCAGGCGGCCCGAGCAGCCCCGGGGGTATGAGGGGCATCGCCGGCGGCGGGGGCGGGGGCGGAGGCGGGATCGGGGGCAGCGGTGGCGCACGGGCGCTGTTGGGATTGGAGTCAGCGCTGTATGGGTCCTGGATGTCCATGGCTTGCTGCTGCGGGTGCTGCGGGTGCGCCATGTGGCCCTGCTGCTGGTATGGGGGCATGGGGGCGCCCGGCGCGGGCTGGGGGCGCCCCATGAAGCGCGAGTGCGACTGCTGCACGATGCTAGAGCGGCCGCTTCCCGAGAGATCCACCTGCATGTCCTGCGGTGGGCAGGGCACAGGGTGCACCCGAGGGTCATCGAACGAAAGGCAACAGGACCGTTGCAGCGTGGAGGCAACCACCGTAATGCCTTAGGCCAAGTTCCAGATGCACACTGTACATGCAGATGTTCAACATGGGACCTTCAGCTGGTGTACCTGTGCGCTCGCTTCTGTCAAAGAGCCGCTGGGTGACTTTGAGGACCGAGCGGCGAACGGCCGCGAAGGCAGGGGCCTCCCCTGCTCCACCTCCGCCAGCTGCTCTGGCCCGAAGACGCCCTCTGTCCGCCATAGCTTCATAATCTTTTCAGTTTGTGCCTGCTTGCACGGATTCCAATTTGGAAGAGTGGTAATGTACAGAGGTACTGACGGGCAACTCACAGACGTTAAGGCTGCCGGCACGTGTTCATATGCACGAGCAATATCTTCGGGAACTGCCACAGACGGCCGCCCACGTACCGTGTATTCCGAGCTCCTGAGCTCGCCGATCAAAGCCGAGGCCAACGGTTTGAGCCGCTCCGCTGCGCGACCGAATGCGAAAGGCGGGTTCAGCACGGCCTGTGCCGGTGACGCTGGGCCACAGAGGACACCCTTGAGCTGCTTACCATAGCGGTCGCGTGACCCCAGTTGTTTACGTGACAGTCGCAAAAGGTGCGAGCACACGTAGAGCAGGTTAAGTACCCGCCGACCATCCGACTCCGCCTTGCGGTACTGACGCTCGAGCAGCAACGCAATATGCTTGTAGCACTACAAAGGCAGACCACAGGAGCCGGGCGCATACTTTGGCAGTGCAGCGAAGCATCGGCGTGGGGCAGCACCATCCCGCGTTTCTGGCCAGCACATCGGCCATGCGCGCTTCAGTTTTGCCAATTTACCATATGTTCATCGTCCACTGCAATTGAAGCCAGCCGTTCGAGGCGACTGGACGAAGTCTTCAGTGCTGCGTGCTCAAGCTCCTCCTTCCACTCTGCCTCTCGTGGCCAGCCCATGATAGCGTTGCTACAATACAATACTACCTATGCAATAGTAGTTCTATGGAATACATGTGGGTGAACACTAAGGGCAGGCTCTGCAAATACAGCAAGTGTTCAGGTGTCAGGCTAGAAACATCGGAAGCGGAGTTGTCAAACTATAAGCGCCTATGAGCCTGTGGTGAGCCAGCAAAGGGACATGGGCCAAGTGGGTGGCAAGTTGCCTGATGCCTCGTGCATGGGGACACACTTCTGGCATCACCCTCTCCCTCCCCATGCTTACATGCACGGAGCCTGCGCCGCTTCCTTTCACTCATGTATGCCCCCTGTCAGGATATCCATGCAGGCAGTCTGTGAAGTTCAGGTGATGACCTTCAACGGCATGAACAGTTGGCGGCAGGCAAGTGCACCGCTGGGTTACCATATCATGGTTCCAGCTGTGACCTGTGAGGGGAATAGTAAGGGATAGCTCTGCTGGACGGCTTGCAGCTCAGGCCGCTTCTTTGCAGATATGGCTCCATGGGCCCACAGTATATCAGCTTGGAAGTTGAATAGGCCTATGCACACCCTACACCAGGAGCCATGGTGTGCCCCCCAGCCGCCCTCCACCCTATCCACTGTCTTCCATGTGTGCCTCCGCACCTCCTGCTGTTAGCCTTGGCCTTTTCAGTCCGTGGACGCAATGCAATGCAAAGCAGGTGTACTAGGACAGGATCAGAGCGAGTCCCATCCTTTCGCGCGGTCACCATGTTACAGTCGCACAGCAGCACACAGCATGCCAGCACGCGGCGATCAGCCAGCCGTCCAGCGGGGGACTAGGAGCACGCAGCTGGCCGCCTAAGGCTTCGCGGTATTGGCAACATACCATCACAGGAGAGACCCCTGCACCATGAACATCGCTACAGGCCCTGCGGGCTTCGAGCCCTCGCACGCTTGCCACTTGTCATGCTGTGATGCAGGAGGCCTGTGGAGTTGCATCCTGTCATCTATCCCTGCCGTACAGTGGGTTTGACAGGGGCCCAACAAATTCCCCTAGCAAACCAGAGACTTGCCAATACAACAGCAACATTCAAGTCGCCTGGAGGTGCTTCGACGTAGGGTGGCACATGCGCCCACGGTACGTGCAACGGGACTTTCGCCCATTTCCTCCTCCGAGTTCACAAACTTCCCCGATGCCTGGGGGCCAGCTAGCCCGGACCCAAGCACGAACCGTACGACACACGGACCCTCCCTCGACGCACCTCCCTTCCCCCTCTCCCTACGCCTGCCTAGACTGGCAAGTACCGTATATCCAAGCAGGGGGTGGTCGTCCATGTGACAGCCAACCGTGTGCGCCTGAGAACAACCCCAGGCCCCCTGTTGCAGCTTCACTTCCGCAGGGTGGTCCCGGTGGCGGCCATGGAGGTGGCGCCAGCGGACGGCTGCGCGGGGTGGCGGCCCAGGCCCAGGGCGCAGCAGATGCCGTTGCACTGGTGCGTGCGGAAGAACAGCTCCATTCCCTTGTCGCCCAGGTTGGTGTGCGAGAAGCGCAGCAGGTCGGTGCAGTGCACGGCGGGGTCGGACAGCTTGAAGCGGTTGTCAGGGCGGCTCAGCACGCCCTGCGGGTGGTTCAAACAAGGTGGCAGGATAAGTGTTGTGCTGGTAAGCGGCACGAGCACGTACGGTACATTCCTGGGCCCGCTGATGAGCTGCAGCGGTTGCGGCCGCACAGGCATGGTACTGGGTGGGACGAATCGCACCGGCTACTGCTGTCGCACCCGCCTAGGACACGTGCGGAGCAGTCGTGGCGGCCGCTACAGCCTGATACAGCTGGGCACCTGCCTGCAGATCCGTGACCATGAGCCGCCCGCCGGTGGCGTGGTGCGTCCAGTGCGTGAAGGCCTGCGGGAGGGACAGCGCGGTGCGGGCGCACAACTCTGGTCTTGGTGTTTGGCAATCACCTGCGCACGCCAGCGCTGGAAACCCATCAGGTGATGCAAGGCAGGCACGTGAGGTGCACGCACGGCTACTTGGCAAGCCAGGCAAAGGGGTGCGGGCGGTGGTGTACACGGCGTGCGCCACCCAGTTACCAACCATGACACACGACCGCGACCGCAACGGCAAGTTCGGTGTGTCCGACGCACATGGAGCACTCCAGTCACGGCGGCATGCGTTGCCCACCTGCAGCGTGGCCCTGTAGTCCTCCGTGTTGACGTATCCCGCGTTGTTGGAGTACTTGATGAAGCTGCCCTCAAGGTAGGGCTCCATGGTGGAATAGGCCGTCTCCTTCGGGCGGCCTAACGGTGGGCCATGAGGGGCGTGTGGGGCGGGTCATGCAGCGTGGGCCAAGCAGAGGGTAGCGCATGGTAAAGCGAAGACGGGGGGAAATGAGGCGTTAAAGGCAGTTGCGCCGTAAGACACACGTATGCACGCACTTAGGGCGGCTTCACCAGGGTGCAGCGTGCCAGCAGGTGGGACACACTACACAAGGCACGAGTCTCCTGGCATTTGCCAGGAGTGGCCGCTGCGCAGCACCGGTAGCAGATCCCGGTCCCGATATGCCATCCCTTACTATGCTGTACGCCATGCATCCATTTTAAGCCGGGCAAGCCGCTGGTAGCCAGCCACACATACACGCACGTACGTACCCTGGATGGCGAGCACGGTGACGGGGATGAATGACACCTCCTTGGCATCCGCACGCGCGGCCGCCACCTTGCGGTTGAACTCCTCCGCCAGTGCCGCTGACACCGCCTGCACCTCCATCTGCTCCTCGTAGCGCCCGCGCCTGTGCACCTGCGGGTCGTTTGGGTCCGTGGATGGCTGGGCCCAGTGGGCACGGGCGAGGTGTTCGTTGGTATAATAGTAGCACATACTGCAACAGGCGTCTGGGGACTATGAACGGGATGGGCTCTGCTGCGCTGGTTGGTGTATGTGGCCAGCCTGATGTGGAGCGGGAGGCTGCAGCAGGCATGCAGAGGTGAGGTCCCGCGTGTGTGGCACACGCCTGCATACCGTAGGCGTAATGCGGTAACCGGACCGCATATTGTCCGGCGCCTCAGGACTGACGCAGACGCGTACAGCTGGGAAACCGCCGCAGGTGCCCGTGCGCCCAACCTTGGAGGGCGGCTCGCCGTAGGGCGTCTTGAACCGCTTGACCACGCACTTGGCCCCAACCCCGGGCACGGGCACGGCGTAGAAGGGCCAGCGGGCCGCGCCGACGCTCGAGAAGGGCTGCGGCGCGATCTTGAGGCGGTCCACGGCGCCGCGCGGCTCAATGGCCAGCGGCTCCTTGCGGTCGATGGACCTAATCAGCTCGTTATAGCCGAGGGGCTTGGTGCGGTAGCACGTAACGCGCACCTGCTTGTAGCCGGGGGTGCCCCATGAGTGAGTAGAGACTCTTGCTTGGGTTCCAAGGAAGAATGCACATGGGGCCAGACGAGAGACAAGACCCTTCTGCCGCAAGGTCAGAACTGAGACTCGCATGCGCATGGTACTTGTGCCCATAAGGTACTACGCGATCGACAGCGAGCGCAACGCCTGGCCGTCGTACGGCAAGATGCCAGCATGCGTATGATTGCGCCCATAGGTGCACAGCCCTCCATTCACCCCCTAGTCAGCACGTGGCGCCCCATCTTGGCATTGCCGTGCCCCAGGGTGGCCGTAGGGGCTTGCTCATGCCTATCGACGCACGGCGTGAACCCTTACCACTGCCTCAGATATTGCCGTACAGCCTCCTTACCTCCTCCACACGAGACCAGTCCGGCTCGGTGGTGCACACTGTCATGGGCACGAACGGCCCGTCGCTGCCCTTGTGGCCCCCGGTGGCCGCCATGCGTGTCAGGCACGTGGAAACGGTGGTTGTGGACACCAGCACGATCTTCTGGGGCAGGCGGGAGATGTCGCCGATGGACTCCGCCTGGATCCAGCCCGGGTCGCCGCACTCCTCCTTGAAGCGTGCAATCATCTTCTGGGTGCTTCCGTTGAGGTGTGCGAAGTAGTACACCTGCATTGTGGCGCCAGACAGCGGCAGAAAGAAAGGACAGTGGCAGGAGTGGTGAATGTCTTAGGTCTATGTCGTCGTGCTGGGCATGCATGCCACGCACGGCGATGGTGTCCTGGATCAGCCGACAGGAGGAGTGAGCCGTATTACACCTCACAGGGAGTGCGGTGCAGCATGCCTTGTATTGTGGGTTGCCCTGGCTTGCAGCTTAAAGGCAGATCAAGCGACGCTACACACGCATGTCATGGCATGTCAGGCATGTCAGGCATGGCTGTCAACCGCTAAACGTCCATTGGCGCCCGAGCAATGCTCAAAGGATTTACGACGACAGTTCTGGTTGAGACTGACATCGATGCCGCAGTCCTCCCTCAGACGCTGGAGGATGGCGGGCCCGCTGCGGCTTAGCTTGTCGCCGCCGGGGCAGGAGTCGCTTCCTGCAAACGACGACGGGGAGAGCGCGGGAACGCGTGGGGCAGCGTGCAGCACCAGGTTTCACCGGTACCACCAGGAGCTCCAGGACCCAACCTTAACACGTAAACACTTAACAGTATAAGGGCACTCCTGGCATCTTACCCGGAACCAACTCAGCCAGCAGACTGCCCAAGACCAATGTGTGCACGCAGCGGACCGACCATTACTCGTTTGCCGCCCTGCCACCAACCAGGAGAGGATATTTTCGTATACAACTGCTGGTGCACATCGCTCGCCCCTAATCCCCTGACCCAATCATACATGCTGCGCCCGGTCAACATGTCCAGGCACGTCCAAGTTGTGCGAGCGACCGCCACCCTCGATGCTGGTGCCTGCACGCGTAGGTACTCAAATCTCGATGCGACGCACAGTGTCTCCCACCTGTGTCGTTGTAAGCACTGCCGTGCATGGGCGCATCGGCGATGTGCACCAGCAGCCTTGAGCCCCCGCTCCACGACAGCCGGGCCACAGCCTCCAGCCCACTGAACACGTCCTCGGGTTCGTCACCGCCGCCGGTTGC
>VFQN01001489.1_pt1 | contig 39091 bp, 37 predicted proteins | sample 3512371 | NCBI WGS metagenome assembly VFQN01 (sample SAMN10412370, study PRJNA504923) | tailings metagenome | isolation source: Replicate 2 from Balatoc abandoned mine | place: Philippines: Itogon, Benguet | collected 2017-08-28
ACGGCAAAGGCGCTCGGCAGGCGGAAGGGGTCGAAGCCGTGAATGTTGCGGCCGGTCGGGAGGATGTGCGGCGAGCGGATCACGTCGCCGCCGGAGACAGGCCGGATGTAGCGGCCGTCGAGCGCGGCAAGAATCGCACCGATCTCGGCGTCGCGCGACAAATGCGTGGCGGCAGTCGCGAGGCTCGTCGCGACTTCAGGGTCGAGGCTTTCCAGCGCTCCGCCGGCCGCGACCGTGAGCGCGTCATCACGGTTCAAGTCGAGGCCATGCGAGGCTTCGGCGATCGCCTGCAGGAGGTCGGCGCGCTCTTCCAGCGTCGGCGCTTCGCCGACGACGTGAAGGCCGTGCGGGATCAGGGTCGATTCCAGTTCCAGCACCTTGTCGACCAGTGCGGCAGCGAGGGTTTCGCCCTGACGCGTCCAGTCTTCCGTGGTGGCGGTGAGGTCCAGGCTCTCGGCCTGGGCGTGGATCGTCTCGATCAGGCGCGGCCGCTCGGCATCCTCGGGCAACAAAGCACGCCAGCGGTCAAGCGTCGCCTTGAGGTCGACGAGGCCGCGATAGAGCCCCGCATGGGCAACCGGCGGCGTGAGGTAAGAGATCAGCGTCGCACCCGTGCGGCGCTTGGCGATCGTGCCTTCCGACGGATTGTTGGCGGCATAGAGATAGAGGTTGGGCAAGTCGGCGATCAGCCGGTCCGGCCAGCAGGCGGACGACAGTGCCGTCTGCTTGCCAGGCATGAATTCGAGTGCGCCGTGCGTGCCGAAATGCAGGAGCGCATCGGCGCCGAAATCCTCGCGCAGCCAGCGGTAGAAGGCGGCAAAGGCGTGCGTCGGGGCAAAGGACTTCTCGAAGAGAAGCCGCATCGGGTCGCCCTCGTAGCCGAAGGCTGGCTGGATGCCGACGACGACGTTTCCGAAGCGCTCGCCGAGCACGAGGATGCGGCTGCCATCGGTCTGCTGGCGGCCGGGTGCCGGACCCCACTGGGCCTCGATCTCGTCGAGATAGGTCTCGCGAGCAACATGGACGTCTGCCGGGATGCGGGTGAGCACGTTGGCCGCCTGGCCGAAGGTCGCGGCATTGCCTTCAAGGATGCGCGCTTTCAGTGCCTCGGCGTCTGCCGGCAGGTCGACCGTATAGCCGTCGGCCTTGAGTGCCTTCAGCGTGTTGAAAAGCGAGCGGAACACCGACAGATGGGCCGCCGTGCCGACCGCACCGCCATTCGGCGGGAAGTTGAAGAGCACGATGCCGATCTTGCGTTCGGCTCTTTCGCGCTTGCGCAGCGCGACGAGGCGGGCGACGCGGGCTGCGAGCATCGCGGCGCGCTCGATCTGGGGCGCCATGTCGCGGCTGCCCTTGCCGGCATTGTCGGACGAGCCGGAGCGGCCGCCATAGATCATGCCGCCCTGGGCGCCGTCGAGTTCCGGCAGCGCCAGCATCATGGTGGCTTCGACGGGGGTCAGTCCGCGCTCGGAAGCCTGCCATTCGGCCAGCGTCTGGAACTCGATCGCGTGGGCCGTGAGATACGGGACGTCGAGCTTTGCCAGCATCTCCTCGGCCGAGCGGCTGTCATTGTAGGCCGGTCCGCCGACCAGCGAGAAGCCGGTGAGCGACACGACGGCGTCGACCGTCGGCTGGCCGCGCTCCATGAAGAAGGTCTCGATCGCGGGGCAGCCGTCGAGGCCGGCGGCAAAGGCCGGCACCACGCGAAGGCCCGTCGCCTCGATCGCGCGGATGACGCCGTCATAATGGGCTGTGTTGCCGGCCAGCACGTAGGACCGCATGACCAGGAGCCCGACCGTCCCACGATCCTCGCTGCCGGCCGGCCGCGGTAGGGCGCGGCGGCTGTCGGTGATGCGCGTCTTGAGACCCGGGTGATAGAGCCCGACTTCCGGGTAGATCGCCGGACCTTCGGCCGAGACGATCGCCTTCAGGACGGCGCGTGGGCCGGATGCGTAGCGGCCGATCAGGAAGCGGACGAGGTTGACGATGTTCTCGTCGGAGCCGGCCAGCATGTATTGCAGGGTCAGGAAGTAGGCGCGCACATCCTGCGCCTTGCCGGGGATGAAGCGCAGGATCTGCGGGATGCGCTTCAGCATCTTCATCTGCGCCTGGCCGCCGGAGCGGCCCTGCTTGTCGGCGCCGCGCAGGCGCTTTAGCAGGCGGATGGCCGCGCCCTGCTTGCCGCCCATGGCGAAGCCGCCGAGAAGCGTGGTGCGCACGACCTCGCCTGCCGACAGGCAGCCGATCATGCAGTCGCAATGCTCGCGGCGCGCCTCGAGCCAGGGCAGGACCTGCTCGATATGCTCTTCGAGGAAGATCATGTGCGCGATGATGATGTCGGCTTCCGCGATGTCCTTGCGGCAGCGTTCGGCGGCGAACTGGCTGGAATTCCATTCGGCGAGCGCGTGCAAGGTCAACCGCAGGCCGGGCAGTTCCTGGCGGAGTGCGGCCTCGGCACGCTCCACGCCACTCGACATGTGGCTGTCGAGCGTAAGTATGACGACGCGCAAAGGCGTCGCCCTATCGAGCGAAGTGTGCCTTGGCATCGTAGAGGGTCTCTATCGTTATGGTTGAAAGGCCGCGTTCGCTTGCGAAGGCCTCGGTGTTGCGCTTCGCCTTGCCGCGCACGAAGAAGGGGATCTTCTTCAGTTCGCGTTCGGCATCGCCGGACCAGGCGAGCGAAGGGGACGTCTCGACGGGTGCCGCCTGTTCCTGCGCCGGCACGGCTGCAACCGTCGCGCTGCGCGGCAGGTGCGATGGGCGCGCCTGGTCGTTGAACTCGAAATCGCCGCGGAACATGGTGAGGAGGTGCTCCTCGAGCCCCATCATCAGCGGGTGGACCCAGGAGTCGAAAATGACATTCGCGCCTTCGTAGCCCATCTGGGGCGAGTGGCGGGCGGGGAAGTCCTGCACGTGGACTGGCGCGGAGATGACCGCGCAGGGGATCGACAGCCGCTTGGCGACGTGGCGCTCCATCTGCGTGCCAAGCACGAGTTCCGGCTGGGCTGCGATGATGGCGTCCTCGACGGCCAGATGGTCGTCGTTGATGATCGCCTCCAGGCCGTGGAGGGCCGCTTCGGCGCGAACTTCACGGGCGAATTCGCGCGAATAGGTGCCGAGCCCGCAGACGGTGAAGCCGAGTTCCTTCGCGGCGATCCGGGCGGCGGCGACCGCATGGGTCGCATCACCGAAGATGAAGACGCGCTTGCCGGTCAGGTAGTTGGAATCGATCGAGCGCGAGTACCAGGGGAGGCGTGACGTGTCGGGCGTTTCCGGCGCGGTGACGCCGGCGAGTTCGGCGACAGCGGCCAGGAAGGTTCGCGTCGCGCCGACGCCGATCGGAGGGCAGGCGACCATCAGCTGGCCGTGCGCGCGCTTCAGCCAGTCAGCCGCGGTCTGAGCGATTTCCGGATAGAGCACGATGTTGAAGTCGGCGTCGCCGAGCCTGGCGATATCGGCGACCGTTGCGCCGAGCGGTGCGACGACATTGACCGTCACGCCGAGGCTTTCGACGAGGCGCTTCACCTCGACGATGTCGTCGCGATGACGGAAGCCGAGCGCGGCGGGGCCGAGGATATTGCAACTGCGCGCGCCGGCCGGACGCATCTCGCGACGGGCCGCGGGTTCCGGCGCGAAGGCGCGCACGATGCGGTAGAAGGTTTCGGCCGCGCCCCAGTTCTCCTTCTTGGAGTAGGAGGGCAGTTCGAGCGGGACGACCGGAACGTCGAGGCCGAGCGTCGTGGCAAGCCCGCCGGGATCGTCCTGGATCAGCTCGGCCGTGCAGGAGGCGCCGACCAGCAGCGCATCGGGACGGAAGCGCTCCGCGGCATCGCGGCAGGCGGTCTTGAAGAGTTCGGCCGTATCGGAGCCGAGGTCGCGCGCCTGGAAGGTGGTGTAGGTCACCGGCGGGCGCGAATCGCGGCGCTCGATCATGGTGAAGAGCAGGTCGGCATAGGTGTCGCCCTGCGGGGCGTGGAGCAGATAATGCACGCCCTTCATCGAGGCTGCGATGCGCATCGCGCCGACATGGGGCGGGCCTTCATAGGTCCAGACGGTGAGCTGCATCGTCAGACCTCCAGCCTCTGGGCCCGGTCGAGCGGGCGGATGAAGAGGTCGACGAGGTCACCGGCCTGCTCGTAGCCCTGGATCGGGCTGAAGACGAGTTCGATCGACCATTTGGTCGCGAGGCCCTCGGCCTCGAGCGGATTGGCAAGACCCATGCCGCAGACGGTGAGATCGGGGCGTGCCGCGCGGCAGCGGTCGAGCTGGCTGTCGACGTGCTGACCTTCGCTCAGCGAGACGCTGGGAGGCAGGAGCGCCAGCTCCGCCTCGCTGAGCGCGCGGTTGAGGTAGGGCGTGCCGACCTCAATCGGAACCATGCCGGCCTCGCGCGACAGGAACCGGGCGAGTGACGGTTCGAGCTGGGAGTCCGGGAAAAAGAAGATGGAGCGGCCGGCAAGACGGTCGCGGCGGGCGGCGACCGCTTCAGTTGCGCGGCGACGGCCGGCTTCGGTGATGGCGTCGAAGCGGCCGGCCGGAACACCGAAGGCGTTGGCCGCGGCCTTGAGCCAGGCGGTCGTGCCTTCCTCGCCAAGTGGATAGAGCGACGGCAGGATCGTCGCGCCGCGGCGCGCGATGACACGGGCGGTCTCACCTAGGAATGGCTGGGCGAGAAGCACTTTCGTCGAGGCTCCGATCGCCGGCAGCGTCGTCGAGAGGCGCGAGGGCAGGAAATCGACGGGGATGCCGAGGGCTGCAAAGATTCGGGCGAACTGGTCCTCGACGATGTCGGCCATGGTGCCGGCGATCAGCAGCCGCGGCTCGGGCCCGGCTTCGGCCAGATCCGGCACGAGGGCCGCGAGGAAGTTGTCCTCGCCCTGCGTGAAGGTCGTCTCGATGCCGCTGCCGGAATAGTTCACGACGCGCACGCTCGGCGCAAAGGATGCGTTGAGGCGTTCGGCCGCGCGGCCGAGATCGAGCTTGATGACTTCGGATGGGCAGGAGCCGACGAGCACCAGCATGCGGATGTCCGGGCGACGCTCGAGCAGGCGGGTGACGACGCGGTCGAGTTCCTCGTGCATGTCGGCCATGCCGGCGAGGTCGCGCTCCTCCATGATGGCGGTCGCGAAGCGCGGCTCCGCGAAGATCATGACGCCGGCAGCCGACTGCATGAGATGGGCGCAGGTTCGCGAGCCGACGATCAGGAAGAAGGCGTCCTGCATCTTGCGGTGCAGCCAGACGATAGAGGTGAGGCCGCAGAAGACCTCGTGCTGGCCGCGCTCGCGCAGGATGACGGGGGCGTTCATCGGGCGGCTCCTTCAAGCGCGGGCGCGGATTGCAGCCGGGCGGCGCGCAGCTTCATCAGGAACTGGCCGGCGTTGACGACGTAGGTGGCGTAGGCGGCGAGCGCGATGGTCATCAGGGCGGCTTCGCCGGCGAGCCCGCCGGCGAGCGCGACCAGATAGGCGGTGTGAAGCGCGATGACGGCGAAGGAGAAGACGTCTTCCCAGAAGAAGGGCTCGGCAAAGAGCCACTTGTCGAAGACGACCTTCTCCCAGATCGAGCCGGTGACCATGATGGCGTAAAGCGTCGCGGTCTTGACCACGATCGAACCATGGGCGGCGAGCGCACCTTCGCCGGTGGCGAGGTAGCGCAGGATCAGAACGAGGCTGACGAGGAAAACCAGGAACTGGACCGGCGCGAGAATGCCCTGGACGATCGTCCACCCGCTTTCGTCTCTGCGCCGCCTCTGTTCGGGCGTGTAGAGCGGGCGGCCTTCCCTTTGTTCGGCTCGGTCTCTCATGTGGTGGACCATCGCCTCCCTTGCTTGGGTCAAAGAGCAGAGTAGCGCCCGCAGGACAAAGGTGTCAACCTAAAGTGACGTAATGCTATTTGGACAAATCAGCGTCGCTGCGCGGATTGTGTCTAGACTCTTTGACATATCGGGGTATGGTTGCCGACAGGGTAGGAGCGACGCTCGACCCTTGTGCGCGATACGCGACTTGCCCGGCCGAGACCATCTTCGTGCCGAAGCAGCCCACAAAAGGGGATGCGCGCCCAGATGTCGGCGTCGTCGACGAAAGGCATCCCCTCCATGTCACAGCACGCTGCATTGGAGACGGGCCCGCGCGGCTTCGTCGTCGGAGACATTCTTGCAAGCCTGATCGATGCCGATGCATCGAAGTCGGTTGTAGATCGCATCGTCGAGGAGCTTGCGCTGACCGCGCGCGGCCGGACGGGCGGGCGTGTAGGCGATGGCGACATCGGGCTCTTTGTATCGCTGTCCCTTGATGTGACCTCCGCGCGTTGCGAGACCTTCGCGCGCCGCGTTGCGCACAAACATGGGGCGCAGGAGCTTGTGACCCGGCTGCTGGCGCCGGCCGCCGGTCTTCTTGGCGACTACTGGCGCCGCGATATCTGCAACTTCCTCGTCATGACGGCTGCGATGGAGCGCATCGAGCGGATCCTCCGCAGTGCGATTGCCGAGGACCCGCCGCTTGGCCGCCGCGGCCGCGGGCGTTCGATCCTGTTGTCGCCGGTCCCCGGCGAGCAGCACGGCTTCGGCCTCGCGGTCGTGGACGACGCCTTCCGGCGTGCCGGATGGTTCGTGGATCGGTGCAGCTTCGACGAAGAGGACCGCCTCGTCGCGCTCGCCTCGCAGCGCCACTATGATGCGATCGGCCTTTCGATCGGCGGCGAGGCCATGCTTGGCCGGCTCGGCCGCGTGGTGGAAGACCTCAGGCGCCTGTCAAACAATCGCGACGTCCGGATCGGGCTCGGCGGCCCGCTCGTTGCGTTGCGGCCTGAGCTCACCTCCCATATCGACAGCGATTTCAGCGCAACCGATGCGGCGCTTGCCGTTGACAGGGCGTAGGAGACGTTGCACTCAGACTGCCTCATTCCCTGTATCCGGCCGCCCAGCCTCCCCGCGACGGAAGCCCTGACGCAATCATGGACAAGATCGTCTCCACGCCGGTGCAGGAAGGGTTCCAGAACCCGCAGGCTCTGTTCTCGGGCCTTGGCGCCGACGCCATTGCGCTCCTTGCGCAGGCAGGGGCGGACCTCGCCCTCATTCTCGACGCCGATGGCCGCATCGTGGAGACAGCGTCTTCCGATCGCGCCCTGTCAGGACTCGCCAGCAGCGAATGGGCCGGGCGCGCCTTTGCCGACACGGTCACCGTCGAGAGCCGCGAAAAGATCACCGAGCTTCTGCAGGAGGCGCAAAAGTCCCCCACGACACGGGCACGCCAGGTCAACCATCCAGGCGGGCGCGGGCCGGACGTCCCGATCAGCTACCGCATCGTCTCCTTCACCGGCAACGCGCATCGCGTCGCGCTTGGCCGTGACCTGCGCACCATGGCCGACATCCAGCAGCGCCTGATCCGGGCGCAGGTCGAGATGGAGAAGGATCTGCGCAAGATGCGCGATGTGGAATCGCGCTACCGCATCCTGTTCCATCTGGCGCAGGAGCCGCTTATCGTGCTCGACGCGCAGACCATGCGCATCCTGGACGCCAATGAAGGCGCATCGCGCCTGCTCGATCGGCCGATGAAGAAGCTTCTCGGCGCGCCTGTCGCCGCCACGTTTGCCAAGACGGACCAGACGGCAGCGCTTGACGCCCTCGCCTCGATCGCGTCGCGCTCGCGGGCTGCAAGCTTCGAGGCGCGTCCTGCGACACTCGACGAGACGACCGAAATCCGCGTCACGCCTTTCCGGGAAGCAGGGCGCACAAACCTGTTGATGCGCATCGGCGCGTCGCCAGCAAGCGACAGGATCACGGCTGTCATCGATGGCGTCGGGCTTTTGCGCGAACTGCCCGATGCGCTCGTCCTCGTCGACGAGGATGGCGCGATCGTCGAGGCCAACGGCGCCTTTCTCGACATGGCACGCGCCGTGAGCTTCGAGCGTATCGAGGGCAAGCGGCTGGATGCCTGGCTCGGCGCATCTGCGGTCGATCTGCAGGTGTTGCTTGCAAACCTGAAGGAGCATGGCGCGGTCAAGCGTTTCGCCTCGATCGTCCGCGACGAATTCGGCGGCAGCGAGCCGGTCGAGATTTCCGCCGCGCGATCATCCGCCGGCGATCGCCAGCTCTTTGCGCTGTCCATGCGCGAGGCCGGACGTCAGGCGGAACGCATGGCGCCCGACGCGATCGTGCAGAAGCCGCATATGGCAAGCCAGTTCACCGATCTCGTCGGCCGCGTCCCGCTCAAGGATCTTGTGCGCGACACGGCCGACATCATCGAGAAGCTTTGCATCGAAGCGGCGCTAAAGCTGACAGACAATAACCGTGCTTCGGCTGCGGACATGCTCGGCCTGAGCCGTCAAAGCCTCTATATCAAATTGCGCCGCTACGGGCTGATGGACGCCGGTGATGCCGAACAGTCCGAATGACTTGACGGTCAAAGTGTCAATTTGAATTGACGTTCTTCAGGTGGCGCGATAGCGTCCACCGATGGCTGAACCCCTCGCCACACTGTCCGCTCCGACGCTGCCCAGTCCGGCAGCGATCGTCGAGTTGCTGAAGCCGGTCACGTGGTTTGCGCCAATGTGGGCGTTCGGTTGCGGCATCGTCGCATCCGGCGCCTCGCTTGAGACGAGCTTCGCACAGGTCGGCGTCGGCGTGCTTCTTGCCGGGCCGCTCGTCTGCGGTACCAGCCAGGCCGTCAACGACTGGTATGACCGTCATGTCGACGCGATCAACGAGCCGAACCGCGTCGTGCCTTCAGGGCGCATGCCGGGCCGCTGGGCGCTCAATATCGCGATCCTTAACACGCTGATTTCGCTGCTGGTCGCCTGGTGGCTCGGGCCTTGGGTGCTGGCTGCAGCGATCGTCGGCCTGGCACTTGCCTGGGCCTACAGCGCGCCGCCCTTCCGCCTGAAGCGCAATGGCTGGGCCGGAAATGCGGCCGTCGGGCTCTGCTACGAGGGCTTGCCCTGGTTCACGGCGGCCGCCGCCGTCATGGGCGCCTTCCCCGGCTGGCCGATGGTGACAATTGCGCTCCTCTATAGCATCGGCGCGCATGGCATCATGACGCTCAATGATTTCAAGTCGGTCGAGGGCGACCGGGAGATGGGGCTTGCGAGTATCCCGGTGATGCTGGGCACCGATGGTGCGGCGCGGCTTGCCTGCCTCGTCATGGCGCTGCCGCAGGTCGTCGTCATCGCGCTTCTCTGGTCCTGGGGCTTTGCAGCCCATGCTGTGGTGGTAGCTGTGCTTCTTGTCGCGCAGGGCGCGCTGATGCGCAGGTTCCTCGGCGATCCGCGCCGTTACGCTATCTGGTACAACGCGACCGGGACGACACTCTACGTGCTTGGAATGCTGGCGGCAGCCTTTGCGCTGCGCGCCATGGCGACCGTCTAAGGGAGGCGGAGATGGGTCTGAGCTGGTTGTCCATCGTGAGGCTCGGTCTGGTGCAGACCGCGCTCGGATCGATCGTGGTACTCACCACGTCCACGCTGAACCGCGTTATGGTCGTCGAATACGGGCTCGCGGCGATGGTGCCGGGCTTCCTCGTCGGCCTGCATTATGCGGTGCAGTTGCTGCGCCCCGTCTGGGGTCATGGCTCAGATCTCGGCGGGCGCCGCACACCATGGATCATAGGCGGCGTCGCGCTTCTCGGTGCAGGCGCTACGGGCGCGGCGATGGCGACGGGGCTGATGGAGCAGGCCTACACCTTCGCCATGGTGCTCGCCATCTTCGACTTCTTCCTGATCGGCATCGGCGTTGGCGCGGCGGGCACCTCGCTGCTGGCGCTTCTTGCCTCGCGTGTCGCGCCCGAACGACGACCTGCCGCCGCCACCATCGTCTGGCTGATGATGATCCTCGGCATGGCGGTTACGGCCACTGTCGCTGGTTCGTTCCTCGAGCCTTTCTCGGCGGAGCGGCTCGTCGCTGTCACGGCGATCGTCTCTCTCGGCGCACTCGCCGTCACGTGGATCGCCGTCAGGGGCGTCGAGAGGCGAAACGCGGAAGTGGTCACGGTCGCGCGCGCGGCACCCGCCGTCAGCTTCCGCGAGAGCCTTGCAGATGCGTGGGCCGACCCGCATGCGCGCATCTTCACGCTGTTCGTCTTCACCTCGATGCTCGCCTACAGCGCGCAGGATCTCATCCTCGAACCTTATGCCGGGCTCGTCTTCGACATGTCTCCGGGCGAGACGACAAAGCTTTCGGGTACGCAGCATGGCGGCGTCTTTGCCGGCATGGTGATGACAGGACTGGCGGGCAGCCTCCTGTCTCGCCGTTTTCCGGGCATCCTGAAGATGCTGACCGTTGCGGGTTGCGTCGCCTCTGCCGCAGCGCTTGCGGCCATAGCGTCCTCGGCCGGCTTTGCGGCGACATGGCCGCTCGAACTGAACGTCGCGGCGCTCGGCTTTGCCAATGGCATGTTCGCAGTGGCAGCGATCGCATCGATGATGGCGCTCGCAGGGGCGGCAGGCCCCAACCGGACCGGCATGCGCATGGGTCTCTGGGGTGCTGCGCAGGCGATCGCCTTTGGCGTCGGCGGATTTGCCGGCGCGTTCGCGGTCGACATGTTCCGCCTAGGCGGGTTCGAGACGGCATCGGCCTATACGACCGTCTTCGCAGCCGAGGCGGTGATCTTCGCGTTTGCCGCGTTGCTTGCGCTGCGTATCGCCGTCGTCGCCCGCGCGTCTTCTTCCGCGCCCGCCGGCGCGTTGCAGCCGGGCGAATGAGATGACCAGACCCAGCCACGATGTCATCATCGTCGGCGGCGGACCCGCCGGCGCAACGGCTGCGGCCGATCTCGCGCGGCAAGGGCGCAGCGTGCTGCTCATCGATCGGCCGGGCCGCATAAAGCCCTGCGGCGGTGCGGTGCCGCCCTGCCTGCTTGCCGAGTTCGACGTGCCGCGCAGCACCTTGTGCGCGACGGTGTCGGGTGCGCGCATCGTCTCGCCATCGGACAACCGCGTGCGCATGGCGATCGATGACGGCTTCGTCGGCATGGTCGACCGCGAGACGTTCGACCCCTGGCTGCGCGCCCGTGCGGGGCTCGCCGGTGCAGAAACGGTCGACGCCCGCGTCGACCTCATCGACCAGCGCGCCGATGGACGCCTGGACGTCACCTGGACGGGCGAGGACGGCGAGCGCCGGTCATCGACCGCAAGGCTCGTCATCGGCGCCGATGGAGCCAACTCGATGGTGCGCCGGCGGTTCTTTCCGCCGGAGGACAAGCCGACCTACGTGTTCGCCTATCACGAGATCATCGAGGCGCCGGCGTCCGACGTGCCGGGCTACGATCGCGAGACCTGCGACGTGATCTATCGCGGCGACATCTCGCCGGATTTCTACGGCTGGGTCTTTCCACACGGCAGACACGCCAGCATCGGCGTCGGCAGCGCGCAGAAGGGCTTCGACCTTCGCGCGGCAACCGCCACACTGCGGGCCGATGCCGGGCTGGCAGGCGCCGAGACCGTCCGCCGCGAGGGCGCGCCGATCCCGCTGAAGCCGATGCGGCGCTGGGACAATGGGCGCAACGTCATCCTCGCAGGCGATGCCGCCGGCGTCGTTGCCCCGGCATCCGGCGAAGGCATCTATTACGCGATGGTCAGCGGGCGGCTTGCCGCCGAGGCGGCCGGGGTGTTCCTCAAGACTGCGAAGGCAGCCGCGCTGGCAGCACCGCGCAAGCGCTTCATGCGGGCGCATGGGCGAACCTTCTTCATCCTGCGCATCATGCAAAGCTTCTGGTACCGCTCCGACAAGCGTCGCGAGCGCTTCGTCGCGATCTGCGCGGACCGCGACGTGCAGCGGCTCACCTGGAAGGCCTATCTCGAAAAGAAGTTGGTGCGCGGCGAGCCGATGGCGCACATGCGCGTCTTCCTGAAGGACCTCGCGCATATGGCCGGTCTCATCGGTCGATGAGCGCGGACACGCTGCTGACAGTCGTATTAGGCTTTGCAGCGCTCGTTGTGCTGGTCGAGATCGCGGTGGCGATCATTCTGGTCCGGCATGGCGCAGGGCCCGTCCTGGTCCAGTTCGCGCTGCAGTGTGCGGCCGGCCTCGTGCTGATCGCTGCGATCTTCGGGGCTTTTGCCGGCTACGGACCGCTCGCCGTGCTCAGCCTGCTCGGGCTCAGCCTCGTGGCACATCTCTTGGGGCTCGTACACGCCGTCCGCCACGCCAAAGCCTAGGCGGCGGGCACCAGCGCCAGCAGCGCGCCTGGGTGAATCTCGACCTTGACCTTCTCTTCCAGCGGATGGAGTTCGCCGTCGACCGCGCAGCCGAAGCGCTTGCCGCCCGACAGCACCGTCATGTCGACCTTTTGGCCGGACAGGATTTCCACATGGGCGTTGTTCTTCCAGCGACCCAATAGCATGTTGGCGGCAAAACCGATCATCTCGCCGCGCGTTCGGGCGCGGGTCAGGTAGACGCCGAGCCTGCCGCCATCGGGCTCGTCGGTGTAGGGCAAATGGCCCTCGCCGAAGAGATTATTGGTTATGCCGATGCTGGCCGTGGTCGCCGCGATCTCCTTGCCGTCGACCTTGAGCCTGACGCGCAGGCGCGGCGGGTTGAACAGCGCATCGTAGGAGGCACGAGCCGAGGCGCGGATCTTGCCCAGTCTCGAGCCGTAGTCCATCCGGTCGCGCAGATGGACCAGCTTGGCATGCATGCCGACCGAGTACTGGTGGACGAAGGTGCGATCGTTGGCGGTCGCGATGTCCACCGGCTTGATCGGCGCGCCCGCCAGCGCCTCGACGGCCTGGTCGAGATCCTGGGGGATGCCGAGACTGCGGGCAAACAGGTTCATAGTGCCTGCCGGCAGCACGCCGAGGGCCTTCTTCGTTCCCATCAGCATGCCTGCCGCCGTCGATACCGTGCCGTCGCCGCCGCCGATCACGATCGCCTGGGTGGTCGCATCGGCGAGCGCCTTCTCGAGCGTAGCAACAAGCTCATCGCCGGAGACGGCCTCGACCGTAACGCTATGGCCATGCTCCTCGAAGGTCTTGATCAGCGTCTGCTCGAATGTCTCGAGATCGAGCGTGCGGAGCGTGCCGCCTTCGCGGTTCAGAACCACTGCGATCTTCATGGGTGTCCCTCGCCACCTGCATGGTGGAAGCCACTGAACGCCCGCCTGCGCACGCGGTTCCGCGCGCGGCCGACCGCTCGAATCTTGGAGGTTGTGTCGGAACCGACCGTACACCTCGACGTTATCGGCTTGTGAGGCCGCGCCTAGCCTCCCGTGCGAAAGATTGGCTGGGCGCGGCCGTGCAACGGGTTGATGCACAAGGAGAAGCTAACATGATCCGCAATCTTTTGGCGAGCACCGCCATTGCCGGCCTTATCGCGACCGGCGCCGCCCATGCCCAGACCACCCCGCAGCCTGCCCCTATGGCACCGGCTGCCGGCACCGAGGCTCCCGCCATGCAGCAGGAGCAGATCGCGCGTGCGCCGGGCCATCTCGCATCCAACATCATCGGTGAGACCGTCTACAACGGTATCGGCGACGACGCCGAGAACATCGGCGAAGTGAACGACATCGTGCTCGGCACGAATGACGGCGTCGAGATGATCATCATCGGCGTTGGCGGCTTCCTCGGCATCGGCCAGAAGAATGTCGCCGTGTCCTGGAGCGACGTTTCCTGGGGCGAGCGCGATGGCAACGCCTATCTCGTGATCAATGCCACGCGTGAATCGCTCGAGGCTCAGGAAGAGTTCGAGGTTGCCGCATATGATCCGGCTCTTGGCCTGCCCGGCGACGTTGCCCCCGAGAACACCGTCGACAGCGCTGCTGCAGCAGTCGAGGAAGCCGGTGACGACGTTGCAGATGCGACGCAGGACATGGCTGCCGAAGTCGAGCAGGAAGCCGACGAGATGGCTGCCGAGACTGACAGCGCCGTAACGACGACGGCTCCGGCCGGCGGCATGGCCGCAACGCAGACCGAGACCACCGATACGATGGAAACGGCCGCGATCGACCGCTCGACGCTGACGGAAGTCGGCACGGAAGGCCTGAGCGCCGACAATCTGATCGGCACGACGGTCTATGGCGCTAACGACGAGAACGTCGGCGACATCGAAGACGTGATCCTCAGCGCAGACGGCGCCGTCGACTCGGTCATCATCAATGTCGGCGGTTTTCTCGGCATCGGCGAGAAGGAAGTCGCCGTTGGCATGGACAACCTGCAGTTCCTGTCCGACGAAGACGGTGACTACTATCTCTACACGCAGTTCACCCAGGAGCAGCTCGAGGCACAGCCCGAGTATGACGAGTCGACCTGGGCCGAGCAGCGCGATCAGCAGCGCATCATCGTCCAGTAACGACGATTAGCGTCTATCGAAATGGCCCGCTTCGGCGGGCCATTTTGCGTTGGAGGTCCGGCCCTTGACGGCGAGGGTCGGCTGACGTCAAACGGGCGATTGCCCGGAGGAGCCGTCACCCATGTTTGCTCACATTCCCCTGATGCTGGTGCCGTTCGCCCTCTACAATCTCGGCCTTCTCGGCATGCTCGGCTCGGGCGGCGATCCATGGGGTACAGAGATATTCTCCCTGACCATGATGTCCGGCGGCGTCTTCTCGATGGGCTGGGGGGATCTTCTGGTTCTCGTCGCGCTGCTGATTCTCTTCGTCGAGGTGTTGAAATCGACGCGAACGTCCAACGCGTCGGTGTTGGATCATCTGTTGTCAACGCTGGTGCTGATCGCCTTCATCGTCGAGTTCCTGCTCGTGCGCGAGGCAGCGACGTCGCTCTTCTTCACGCTGATGCTCATCGCGCTGATCGACGTCATGGCCGGCTTCTCCGTTTCGCTCCGCGCCGCATCGCGCGACGTGAACTTCCGCTAGAGGCTCGGCGATGCGCAATTTCAGCCTGCCCGGCCGGTCGCCCGTTATTGCCGAAAACGGCATGGCCGCGACCTCGCATCCACTCGCCACGATCACGGCGATCGACATCCTGAAGCGCGGCGGTAATGCCGTCGATGCGGCGTTGGCTGCGTCTGCGACGCTTGCCGTCGTCGAGCCGCACATGACGGGGATCGGCGGCGACTGCTTTGCTATCGTCGGGCAACCGGACGGGACGCTGCACGGCCTAAACGGATCGGGCCGGGCCGGAATGGGCGTCGACGCCGCGCACTATCGTGCCCGGTTCGGCGATACGGGCAAGCTCACCGGCGGCGCCTCGGTGACCGTGCCGGGATCCGTGGTCGCGTGGGAGACGCTGCACAGGCGCTTCGGCTCGCTCGACTGGGCGTCGCTCTTTTCGGACGCCATCCGCTATGCCGAAGACGGCTACGCGATCCAAGCCCGGGTAGCGGCCACCTGGGCGCAGGTGGAGGCCGAGCTTGCCGGCGACGAGGGCGCGCGGATGCACGCACTGGTGGGCGGTGCCGCGCCCGCGCTCGGCACGCGTCATCGCTGGCCTGCGCTGGCCCGGACGCTGCGCCGCATCGCAACGGAGGGATCGCGCGCCTTCTACGAGGGCGAGACCGCGGCCGAGATCGCGGCGACGGTACAGGCAAAGGGCGGGGCGTTGACGGAGGCGGACCTCGCCGCCGCCGCGGCGGACTGGGTCGATCCGATAGCGGTGTCCTATGGCGAGCTCGACCTGCACGAACTGCCGCCGAACGGGCAAGGCATCACGGCGCTGGTGATTGCGCGGCTTCTCGACAGGCTCGGCGCACGCAGCCTGCCGGCCGACAGTGCCGAACGGCGTCACCTCGAGGCCGAAGCCGGGCGTATCGGATATGCGCTGCGCGACCATCTCGTCGCCGATCCCGCGTCGATGACGCGCACGGTGGATGACATCCTCTCTGACCGCTCGATCGAGGCGCTTGGCCTCCTTTTCGATCCTGCACGGCGCAACGCGAACATCGTACTTCCGCATATCCCCTCGGCGAGCACGGTCTATCTCACCGTCGTCGATCGCGACCGGCGGTCGGTGTCCTTCATCAACTCGCTCTACGAGGCGTTCGGCTCGAAGATCTTCACGCCGAAATCCGGCATCGCCTTGCAGAACCGCGCGGCGGGCTTTTCGCTCGTTGCGGGGCATCCGAACGAGATCGGCCCTGGCAAGCGGCCGATGCACACGATCATCCCTGCCATGACGACGAAGGGCGGCAAGGTCGACATGTCCTATGGCGTGATGGGTGGAGCCTATCAGGCGATGGGCCATGCGCATGTGTTGTCGAACATCGTAGACCACGGGATGGACGTTCAGGAAGCGCTCGACAGCCCGCGCATCTTCTGGGCCCCAGACGGGGCGCTCGAAGCCGAAAGCGGCATTTCGGACGAGATCGTCGCCGGGCTCGAACGGCGCGGCCATGTGGTCCGTCGGTCCTCGACGCCGATCGGTGCCGGACAGATCGTGCGGATCGACCGGGAGAACGGCTTCCTCGTCGGCGCGTCCGACCCGCGCAAGGACGGGTTTGCCGCCGGCTGGTGAGCCGGCTTCAGAGCCGCACCGGCCATGTCCAGATACGCGCTGCAGCCAACCATAGCATGGTGGCCGTGAGGACGTGGACGATTGTCAGCAGCAACCATATGCCGGTTGTCTCGGCCGCAGCGGTGTCGCCGACAATCGCGATGATAGCTGCGGTCAGCACCGGTACACGTGCCGGTACCGGACCCTTGCGCCAGAGCCAGAGAGCGGTGAACAGCGCGACGAAGGCAGCGGGCATAAAGCCCGTGATCCAGGAAAGCGGCAGCGCTAGCAGGACACCATAAAGAGGCAACAGGCCGAGATCGCCCCCGGCATCACTGAACGGTGCGGCGATCGTCGAAAGGATGCCGAACAGGATTGCGCCGAGAGGCGGTCCTACCAGTACGAAAAACAGAGCGACAAGGAACGGCTCGCGCATGTTGAGCCCGTCGAGCCGATCAGCCCTTGCGCTTCCCCATCTGGTCGATCTTCCGCTGCATCGCCGAGATCTGTTCCTTCAGATCGTCGAGATCGTTCTGGCCGCCATCATCGGCCGCGGGCGTGCTCGGCGTCGCCAAGCCGGCGCCGGGGAAGGGCGAGAACATGCGCATGGCATTCTGGAACATCTCGATGTTGCGCCGCGTCTGGTCTTCCAGCGCCTTCATCGGCGCAGCCACGCCCATCATGCCCATGGGCGACTTCTCGACCGCATCGCGCATCTGCTCGCGAAAGCGCTCCTGCTCCTTGGCGAAGGCGATCATGGACTGTTCGAGAAAGCTCGGCACGACCATCTGCATCTGGTCGCCGTAAAACGAGATGAGCTGGCGTAGAAAGGAGACCGGAAGCATGTTCTGGCCCTCCCCATTCTCCAGCTCGAAAATGATCTGGGTCAGGACCGGATGCGTGATGTCCTCGCCGGACTTGGCGTCCTGCACCGTGAAGTCCTCGCCGCGCTTGATCATCTCGGCAAGGTCTTCCAGCGTCACATAGGTGCTCGTCCCCGTATTGTAGAGGCGGCGATTGGCGTATTTCTTGATGACGACCGGCTCGTCCCTGGATGCCATGAACGCACTCTCTCCCATGCGGTATGTCGGTAAGCGCTTGATAATACTTGCACCAACAGCGAAGCATATGCGCAAATGACGGGCAAATGAAAGCGAATTGTGCAGCGCGCAAAGATGCGCTGCCGTGTCGACGGCGCACCGGCGTCAAACATGGCTTCGGTTTGACTTGGCGCCCGGAACGGGCAAGAAAGTTCGCCGACCGATCCCTTCCCATCCCACAGGGAGATTTCCAATGACATCTTCGCCTTCGATCGTGATTGCCAGCGCGGCCCGCACCGCCGTCGGCTCCTTCAACGGCTCCTTTGCCAACACGCCGGCCCATGAGCTTGGCGCGGCCGCCATCAAGGGTGCGCTCGAGCGCGCCGGCGTGGCCGCGACCGACGTCGACGAGGTGATCATGGGGCAGATCCTGATCGCCGGTCAGGGCCAGAACCCGGCCCGCCAGGCAGCACGCCTCGCCGGCCTGCCGGACGAGACGACCGCGTGGCAGCTCAACCAGCTCTGCGGCTCGGGCCTGCGCGCCGTCGCCATCGGCATGCAGCAGATTGCGACCGGCGACGCCAAGATCATCGTCGCCGGCGGCCAGGAATCCATGTCCATGGCGCCCCACTGCGCGCATCTGCGCGGCGGCGTGAAGATGGGCGACCTGAAGATGGTCGACACCATGATCAAGGACGGCCTGATCGACGCCTTCTACGGCTATCACATGGGCAACACGGCCGAGAACGTCGCTCGCCAGTGGCAGCTGACGCGCGACGACCAGGACGCCTTTGCCGTGGCCTCGCAGAACAAGGCCGAGGCCGCGCAGAAGGCCGGCCGGTTCAAGGACGAAATCGTTCCCTTCACGATTGTGGGCCGCAAGGGCGACACGATCGTTTCCGAGGACGAGTACATCCGCCACGGCGCGACGATCGACGCCATGCAGAAGCTGAAGCCCGCCTTCGACAAGGAAGGCTCGGTCACCGCCGGCAATGCGTCGGGCATCAATGACGGCGCGGCAGCAGCCGTGCTGATGAGCGAGGACGAGGCCGCACGGCGCGGCATTACCCCAATGGCACGGATCGTCTCCTGGGCGACCGCCGGCGTCGACCCGCAGATCATGGGCACCGGGCCGATCCCGGCTTCGCGTCGGGCGCTCGAGAAGGCGGGCTGGTCGGTTGGCGACCTCGATCTCGTCGAGGCCAACGAGGCCTTCGCCGCACAGGCCTGCGCGGTCAACAAGGACATGGGCTGGAACCCGGACATCGTGAACGTCAACGGCGGCGCCATAGCCATCGGTCATCCGATCGGCGCGTCCGGCGCGCGCGTGCTGAACACGCTGCTCTTCGAGATGAAGCGCCGAGGCGCGAAGAAGGGCCTTGCTACGCTGTGCATTGGCGGCGGGATGGGTGTCGCCATGTGCCTGGAGAACATGAACTGAGGCAGTCGGCATAGGGCAGGCGGCAATCGAACGACCGGCTGCCGACTGCCTGCTGCACGACTGCCTAAAAAGGGGAGGAGACCTGAATGACACGAGTTGCACTCGTCACCGGAGGCTCGCGCGGTATCGGCGCGTCGATCTCGATGGCGCTCAAGGAAGCCGGCTACAAGGTTGGGGCGAACTATGCCGGCAATGACGAGGCTGCGGCTAGGTTCAAGGCCCAGACCGGCATCCCGGTCTACAAATGGTCGGTCGCCGATTACGAGGCGTGCGCTGCCGGAATCGCGCAGGTCGAGGCCGATCTCGGCCCGGTCGACGTGCTCGTGAACAATGCCGGCATCACCCGCGATTCCATGTTCCACCGCATGACGCCGCAGCAGTGGCGCGAGGTGATTGACACCAACCTCAACGGCGTCTTCAACATGACGCATCCGCTGTGGTCGGGCATGCGCGACCGCAAATTCGGCCGTGTCGTGACCATCTCCTCGATCAACGGCCAAAAGGGCCAGGCTGGCCAGGCGAACTACTCGGCCGCCAAGGCCGGCGACATCGGCTTCTCGCGCGCGCTCGCACAGGAAGGCGCGCGGGCCGGCATCACGGTCAATGTGGTCGCTCCCGGTTATATCGGCACAGACATGGTGATGGCCGTGCCGGAGAAGGTGCGCGAAAGCATCATCGCGCAGATCCCGGTCGGACGACTCGGCACGCCGGAAGAGATCGCGCGCTGCGTGGTGTTCCTTGCCTCCGACGATGCCGGCTTCATCACGGGCTCGGTGATTTCGGCCAATGGTGGCCAGTTTTTCTCCTGACCGTCTGTGGACAGACTGTGGAAAAGGCGCGCGGGCACGCCGCGCGCCGTCAGCTCTGCACCAGTGCTGGTATTGAAGCCGAGGCTTTGCCACCACATCTGATCCGGAACGGATCGTGAATCGGCTCAGGTCACCGATTCGCCCCCGTTTCGTTCGGGACTCGTTCCGGTTGTGCCGCGTCGGACGGCAGAGCATGTGGACAAGTCCTGCCCGCGTCGTGCTTTGGCAATCGGCCGCGCCCATGCTAGGCCGGTTGCAACAGCCTCAAGGCCCTGGAGCCCAGTCCCCTTCATGACGATCCAGCCGCATCCGCAGGGCCCGCTGATCGCGACGGGCCGCGACGTCACGGCCGTGCTCGGTCCGACCAACACCGGCAAGACGCATCTCGCCATCGAGCGCATGGTCGCGCACGAGACGGGCGTCATCGGCCTGCCGCTGCGGCTTCTGGCGCGAGAGGTCTATGCGCGCGTCTGCGAAAAGGTCGGCGCGCACAATGTCGCGCTGATCACGGGAGAGGAGAAGATCGCTCCGCCCGGCGCGCGCTACTCCGTCTGCACGGTCGAGGCGATGCCGCGCCAGACGGACGCGGCCTTCGTCGCCATCGACGAAATCCAGCTCGCCGGCGACCTCGAACGTGGGCACATCTTCACCGACAGGCTGCTGCATCTGCGCGGGAGGCAGGAGACGCTGCTTCTGGGTGCGGCCACAATGCGCGGCATTCTAGAGAAGCTCCTGCGCGGGCTCTCGGTCGTCACGCGGCCGCGCATGTCGCATCTGGCCTATGCCGGCTCCAAGAAGATCACCCGCCTGCCGCGCCGCTCGGCGATCGTCGCGTTTTCGGCCGACGAGGTCTATGCAATCGCGGAGCTGATCCGGCGCCAGCGGGGCGGGGCGGCGGTCGTGCTCGGCGCGCTCAGCCCGCGCACGCGCAATGCGCAGGTCGCGCTCTATCAGTCAGGCGACGTCGATTTCCTGGTCGCGACCGACGCCATCGGCATGGGGCTCAACCTCGATCTTGACCACGTGGCCTTTGCCCAGAACCGGAAGTTCGACGGCTACCAGTATCGCAATCTCAATCCGGCCGAGCTGGCACAGATCGCGGGCCGCGCCGGCCGGCACCTGCGCGACGGCACCTTCGGCGTGACGGGGCAGGTCGATCCGCTCGACGAGGAACTCATCGAGCGCATCGAGAGCCACAATTTCGATCCGGTGAAGGTGCTGCAATGGCGCACCGACCGCTTCGACTATGCCAGCGTCGATGCGCTGCGTCGTTCGATCGAGATGCCACCGCCCATCGAGGGCCTGACGCGGGCGCTGCCGGCGACAGACCAGCGCGCGCTCGACCATCTGGCCGCCGATCCGCAGGTTCGCAGGGTCGCCAGCGGCGCCAAGGCGGTCGCCATGCTGTGGGATGTGTGCGCACTGCCCGACTATCGCCGCATCGCGCCGGCCCAGCATGCCGATCTCGTCGCCTCGATCTATCTCGACCTCGTCGAGAAGGGGCATGTCGACGAGAACTACATGGCCGAGCAGGTCCGCCGCTCCGATTCGACGGATGGCGACATCGATCAGTTGTCGATGCGCATCGCGCAGATCAGGACCTGGACTTACGTTTCGCATCGGCCTGGCTGGCTTGCCGATCCGGCACACTGGCAGGAAAAAACGCGCGATATCGAAGACAGGCTGTCCGACGCGCTGCACGAACGATTGACGAAACGCTTCGTAGACCGCAGGACATCCGTCCTCATGAGGCGCCTGAGAGAAGACAAGATGCTTGAACCCGAAATCAGCCCGACCGGTGACGTTCTCGTCGAGGGTCACCATGTCGGCGACCTGCAGGGTTTCCGGTTCACGGCCGACCGGACGGCGGAGGGCGAGGACGCCAAGGCGATCCGCGCCGCCGCGCAGAAGGCGCTGGCGCAGGAGTTCGAGAAACGGGCGGATCGGTTCGCCAACTGTGCCAATGGCGATCTGGCACTGTCGTCCGAGGGCGTGGTGCGCTGGCTCGGCGCGCCGGTCGCGACGCTGACGGCGAGCGACGACATCCTCAAGCCGCGCGCGGTCATCCTGGCCGATGAGCAGCTGACGGGCCCGGCGCGCGACAAGGTCGCCGCGCGCGTCGACCGCTTCGTCGCCTACCAGATCGAGACGCATCTGAAGCCGCTCTTCGACCTCAAGGCGGCGGCCGATCTCTCCGGCATGGCGCGGGGCATCGCGTTCCAGCTCGTCGAGGCGCTCGGCATCCTCAACCGCCGCGACGTCGCCGAAGACGTGCGCGGTCTCGACCAGGACGCGCGGGCGGCGCTGCGCCGTCTCGGCGTGCGCTTCGGCGCGTTCCACATCTTCGTGCCGGCGCTCCTGAAGCCCGCGCCGGCTGGGCTGGTGACGATGCTCTGGGCGCTTTCCAATGACGCCAAGGATCGTCCGGGCTTCGGCGACGTTGTCGCGATCCTCGCGGCCGGCCGCACCTCTGTCGCTGCCGACCAGACGTTCGATCCGAATTTCTACCGCCTCGGCGGTTTCCGCCTGCTCGGCAAGCGCGCGGTCCGCGTGGATATTCTCGAACGCCTCGCTGACCTCATCCGTCCGGCGCTCTCCTGGAAGCCCGGCACGGGTGCTCGGCCGGAAGGCGCGCTTGACGGAAACGCCTTCCTCGTGACGCCGGCCATGATGTCGATCCTCGGCGCCACGGCGGCCGATATGGAGGAAATCCTCAAGGGCCTCGGCTATCGCGGTGAGCCGAAGCCGGAGAGCGAGGTCAAGGCCCGGATCGAGGCGCTCGAGACGGCCGCCGCGCCTGCAGCCCCTGCGGAGGCTCCTGCCGACGACGCGTCCGCGCCGGTCTCCGAAGAGACGACCGAAAGCGCACCTGAAGCCGCGCCTGCGCCAGAAGGCGAAGCGACGGCCGAACCTGCCATGGAAGCGGTATCCGAGCCCGTCGCTGACGAAGTTCCGGAAGCCGTCGCGGCTCACGAGACTGCTCCTGCCGAGCCCGAGGAAGACAAGATCGTGCTCCTGTGGCGGCCGGGCCGCCCGGAAGGACGTCCGCGCCATCAAAACCGCCGTCCGCAGCGCGGGCGCGAAGGTGGCCAGCCGCGCGAGGCGACAGGCGACCAGCAGCAGCCGGCAGGCCGCCAGCGCGACCAGCAGCAGCGCCATGCCCGCCCGCGCGATGGCGAAGAGCGGCGCGAGCGGCCGAAGGGTGGCGGCTTCAAGGGCAAGGGGCCGCGGCCCGAGCGCTGCGATCGTCCGCGCAAGGATGAGCGGCCAGGCGGCGACAAGCGCAACTTCACCGAACAGCGCGCGCCACGCCGCGAGGCCGATCCGGATTCGCCCTTCGCCAAGCTCGCCGCGCTGCGCGACCAGCTGAAGAAGTAATGCCGGAGGTCGGCCGCATCCGGGTCGACAAATGGCTGTTCTTCGTGCGCGTCGCGAAATCGCGCACGCTTGCAGCGAAGTGGGTTGCCGAGGGCCGCATCCGCGTCAACCGCGAGAAGATCGTCCAGCCTTCGCACATGCTGAAGGCAGATGACGTCCTGACGATCGCGCTCGACAGGCGCGTCGTCGTGCTCAAGCTCGTCGCCTGTGGTACGCGGCGCGGCCCGGCCGAGGAAGCCCGTACGCTTTACGAGGATTTGACGCCCATCGAGGTCAAGGACGACAAGATGCCCGCCGCTGCCGAGCGCGAGCCGGGCGCAGGTCGCCCGACCAAGCGTGATCGGCGGGCGATCGACAGGCTGCGCGACCTCGACGACTGATGGAGAAAAGCGTTCTCCAGCGCGCCCAGCCGCCGCATGCGCGCGCCTTGCATGGCCTCGGCAAAGGCGCTACCTCACCAACCGAAATTGCGCCTGCCGCGGCGCTCGCCGGAGCTTGAGATGACCTACATCGTCACCGAGAACTGCATCAAGTGTAAGTACATGGACTGCATCGAGGTGTGTCCGGTCGACTGCTTCTATGAAGGCGAGAACATGCTCGTCATCCATCCCGACGAGTGCATCGACTGCGGTGTGTGCGAGCCGGAATGTCCAGCAGATGCCATCAAGCCGGACACCGAGCCGGGCCTCGACAAGTGGCTGAAGCTCAACACCGAGTATTCTGCGACCTGGCCGAACATCACGGCCAAGAAGGAAGCGCCAGCCGATGCCGCCGAGTTCGACGGCGTGGAAGGCAAGTTCGAGAAATACTTCTCCGCGGAGCCTGGCACCGGCGACTGATCCGCACCCAAACCCGCGCAGCGTCAATCCGCCGCAGTAGGGCAAGGTGATCGTGCCTTGCCTTCGTTCCCGTGCGCGCGGGTGTCAAATTGTTGATTCTTTCCACTTTTTGTGGTACACAATCTGGACATGCCGATATTTGGTCGATCCAGGGCGCTCGCGCTTTAATCATCGAAAGGTGGACAGTTCACGGACCAGGACACTCCGGGCCGGTCGCTCTCCCGTGTTGCGAGCCCCGCCCAGACGGTTTCCCGGACTGTGTGCCGCCATGCGTCGGCTGACCGTTTGGTCAATTTCCGGATCGCCGGCTTCCCACCGGCGTCTCAACAGGGAGTACAGGGCGTATGGTAACCCAGCAGAAGAAGACCGCAGCCCGTGGTGGCTTCAAGACCGGCGAGTACATCGTCTATCCGGCGCATGGCGTCGGCCAGATCGTCGCGATCGAGGAGCAGGAAGTGGCCGGCCACAAGCTGGAACTGTTCGTTGTCGATTTCCAGAAGGACAAGATGCGCCTGAAGGTGCCGGTCGCCAAGGCGACGGCAACGGGCATGCGCAAGCTCTCGGAAACCGACTACGTCGATCGCGCGCTCAAGGTCGTGCAGGGCCGCGCCCGCGTGAAGCGCACAATGTGGTCGCGTCGCGCGCAGGAATATGATGCGAAGATCAACTCCGGCGACCTGATCTCGATTTCGGAAGTCGTTCGCGATCTCTTCCGCGCCGAGAACCAGCCCGAGCAGTCCTATTCCGAGCGGCAGCTCTATGAAGCCGCACTCGACCGGATGGCCCGCGAGATCGCAGCCGTGAACCGGGTGTCGGACACCGAGGCGGTGCGCCTCATCGAGGCAAACCTCGCCAAAGGTCCGAAGCGCGGCGCGAAGGCCGACAATGAAGACACCGAGCAGGAAGAAGCTGCCTGATCGGGCGGCCTAACTCCCCATCTTTGAAAGGCCGGGCACTGCCCGGCCTTTTGTCTTTATCCGGTCAACTCTCCGTCAACAAAAGGCAACAAACGCGCAAACTGCGCGTTTGCGCAGGGTGTAGTGCGGTGTGGCAGGTCTGAATCTGCCAAGGCGCGCTGATCCACGATCCGATTGGCTCCGTATCAGGAGCAAGGCAATCGAGAGTTCGGGAGTTGCTGCGATGCAGGAAGCCGCCAGACGTAGCCTCGTTCGGGCCGCCATGAAGGCCCCTTATCTGGCCCGCGAAGAAGAGCATGCGCTCGCTGTTCGCTGGAAAGAGGAACGTGATCAGGAGGCTCTGCAGAAGATCACCATGGCCCATATGCGCCTCGTGATCTCTATGGCTTCCAAGTTCCGCAATTTCGGACTGTCGATGGGCGATCTGATCCAGGAAGGCCATGTCGGCCTTCTGGAGGCTGCAGCGCGTTTCGAGCCGGAACGCGACGTCCGGTTCTCGACCTACGCGACATGGTGGATCCGCGCTTCCATGCAGGACTACATCCTGCGCAACTGGTCCATCGTTCGCGGCGGGACGAGCTCGGCGCAGAAAGCGCTGTTCTTCAATCTGCGTCGCCTGCGCGCTCGCCTTGCGCAGGGGCAGGTTCAGCTCACCCGCGAAGAAGTCTATCGCGAGATTTCGACGGCAGTCGGCGTCAGCGAGGCTGACGTCGCGACTATGGACGCCCGCCTGTCGGGGCCGGACACGTCGCTCAACGCGCCGATCGGCGATGATGGTGAAGGCTCATCGGACCGGATGGATTTCCTGGTGGCGGACACTCCGCTTCCCGACGAGGTCGTGTCGGACTCGATCGACACCGAGCGCAAGACGGCCTGGCTGTCGACCGCGCTTCAGTCGCTTAACGAGCGCGAACTCCACATCATCCGCGAGCGCCGCCTGCAGGATGACGGTGCTACGCTCGAATCGCTCGGCCAAACCCTGGGCATTTCGAAGGAGCGCGTGCGCCAGATCGAAAACCGCGCGCTCGAAAAGCTGCGGATGGCCCTGACCAAGGTCAATCCCGACATCGCCGCCTACGCCTGAGCCGTCGGCTCGGGCGTCTGCCGCAGTCGCTTTCCTGATCAGTTATCGGTGACGATCTTCACCTGGGTGCCGGCCGAAAGGCTGGCCCCGGGTGCCAGGCCGTTGATGATGCGGAACAGTTCCTGCGGGCGTTCGACGCCTACCATACGCGATCCCATCGAAGCGACCGTATCGCCAGCACCTACCGTAACGACGCGCACGCGCAGCGGGCGCAGTGCGGCGCGCTCGCTTTCAGACAGCACGCGGAAGCTCGCCGCGACGGAATCCGAGACGGGGACGAGTGCGTTGGATGCGAGTGGCGCAGCGGTCAGCAGGCGATAGACCTGGGTTCCGGCGCGGATGACGGTGACGTCAAACTGCCAGCCTTCGGCGCGCGCACGAGCACGGACCGCCTCGGCACCTGCGATCGTGATCTGCTGGATGCTCGCAGGATCGAGGCCTGCGACCCATCCGCTGCGGACATAATCGGCGAGCGAGACATTGCGTTCGACCGAAACGCCATCGAAGCGCACCGCGATGTCGCCCGGGCCGGACGCGGTGACTGCGGCGGCGGAATTGTCGATGACGAAGCCTTCCGGCACCGTGAAGGAGATACCGAGGCGCGGATGCAGGAAGGAGCGGCCACGCACATAGCCCTCCTCCGGCGTGTCGCCGTAGAGCATGCCGTCGAGGCCCGCGAGGAATGCCTCGCGATCCCGTCGGCCGGTGCCGGGCGGACCGAACTGGCGGGCATGGTTCTGGGCCAGCTCGATGCGCTGCGGCGGCGAGGGGTGGCTTGCCAGGAAGTCGAGGCTGGAGTCGCTGGCCGATACGTTGCGCAGATCCGTATAGGCGCTCATCGCCTGCAGGAAGCGCACAGCGGCGTAAGGGTCGTATCCGGCTCGCCCGATCGAGCGGATGCCAATCGCGTCGGCTTCCAGCTCCTGGTTGCGGGAGAACTGCGCGAGGCGGAGCTTGCCGCGGATCAGCGCGAGACGGCCTGTCTGGCCGTCGCCGAGCACGTCGCTGACGACCTGCGAGGCGAGCACCTCTTCGGCCTCCCTCTGCTGGCGCTGGATGCCGTGATTGGCTGTCACATGCGCCATCTCGTGCGCGATCACCGCGGCGAGCTCGGAGGAATCGTTGGCAAGCGCCAGCAGGCCGCGCGTGACGTAGAGATAGCCGCCCGGCAGCGCGAAGGCGTTGACGCTCGGCGAGTTCAGGATGGTGATGTTGTAGGTCTGGTTCGGATTGTCCGGATCGAGCGTCAGGCTTCCGACCACGCGGGCGACCATGCGCTCGAGCTTCTGGTCCGAATATTCGCCGCCATAGGTCGCGATGATGCGCGGGTGTTGCTCGCGCGCGATCGCAGCCATGCGGTCGTTGCGGTTGACGGTATCGACCGTGACGGGCGCTGGCGCCGTCGGCTGCAGAAGATTGCTGGTTCCGTCGCCGGGATCGAGAACCTGGCAGGAGGCGAGCACGAGGACGAGCGCCGCCGTCGCCGTCGCCCTCATGAGCGACGCGCGCGTGATCGCGCCCCGGTGGGTGCCTCTATGCGCCAGTTGCCGATCCTTTCGCCGTGCCGGTTGAGGTTCCTCGCCACCGCAACGCAGCCCGGTCTCCGCCTGCCCGTTCTTTGCCGCAGCGCCGGCTGTCTGACAAGGGCACTGCAACATGGTGTGCGTGCAGGGAAATTGTGACCGCAAGCGGGCGAGAAGCCGACCGGGCAGTCACTTTCCGATATAGGCGGTGAATGCCGCTGGCCCGTTGCCCGCAAGGAACGATTGCGTATCGCCGACGGCCGCCACCTGGCCGCCGTCGAGAAAGGCGATCCGGCGTGCGATGCGTGCGGCGTCCTCCGGCGCGTGCGTCACCATCAGCACCGTCAGCCGCTTTTGCCCGGCAAGCGCGGCGACGAGATAAAGCATCTCGTGACGCAAGGCAGGCCCAAGCGACGCAAATGGTTCGTCGAGAAGCAGGATCGGCCGGTCACGCAGGATCGCACGGGCAAGCGCGACGCGCTGCCTCTCTCCGCCGGACAGCGCTGCGGGCAGCCTGTCAGCCTTGCCAGTTAGGCCGACCTCGTCGAGTGCGCGGGTGATCGCGACGCGATCGTCTACGGAGAGCCGGCGCGAAGGCGAGCGGCCGAGGCCGACATTCTGTCCCACCGTCAGATGACCGAAGAGATTGTTCTCCTGGAACACCATGGTCAGCGGCCGGGCGGCTGGCGCGATGCCTGTCATGTCCCGGCCTTCCAGCCGGATCGTGCCGGATCGCGGCTCCTCGAAGCCGGCGAGGAGATGGAGCAGCGTTGACTTGCCCGAGCCGCTCGCGCCCATCAGCGCCACGATGTCGCCTGGCTCCACGGTAAGGTCGAAGCGGAAGGTCGGTTGCGCGCCGTAGCCGAAGGTGACGTCTTGCATGGCGATCGCCGGCGTCATCGGCGTCCTCCCGCGCGGTCGGCGATCAGCATGAGGGCGAGGCAGAGGAGGCCTAGCAGCAGCGCGATGCCGGCTGCGTCGGCGGTGCGGTAGCTGCCCATGCGCTGCAGGAGAAGGTAGGGCAAGGTCTGCACGGCGTCGCTGCCGAACAGCGCGATGACCCCGAGATCGCCGAGCGACAGTGCCATCGCAAAGGCGAGCGCGGTCAGGAGCGGGCGGCTCAAGGCCGGCCATTCGACGAGGCGGAAGCGCGACAGGCCCCGCATTCCAAGCGACGCCGCCAGCCGGTCGTGGCGGGCCTGCGACAGATCGTAGGCCGGGCGCAGCACCCTGAGCGCAAACGGCACGGCCATCACGGCATTGACGGCAACCACCATGACCGGTGCGAGCGAAAGCACATCGACGCTGTTGCGCAGGAGAATGAACCAGCCTGCGCCGATGACCAGAGGCGGGACGACGAGAACGAAGCCGGCGCCCGTGTCCATGACGGGGCGCACCATGCGCGCGAGCTTGCCGCGCCGCGTCGCAAGTGCCGAGCGGCCGGCCGACAGCGCGAAGGACAGCGCGACGGCGGCGAGACCTGCAAGGAGCGCGAAGACGAGGCTCGTGCGCGCAGCGGCGAGCACGGCCGGGTCGCGGACGAGGCGGCCGAGATCGGCGGCAAGGCCGGAGATGAGGACGGCGGCAAGCGGGCCGACGACGAAGAGGATCGCGAGTGCGATCAGGGCGCCGTCTGCGAGCTTTCCCGCCTTGCCGCCGGTGCGCGGACGGCGTGTCGCAACCGGCAGGTTACGGTCGGACACCGCCTCGCCGCCAAGACGGGATAGGGCAAGTACGCAGGCGAGCGTCAGCGCGATCTGGACGGCTACGAGCGCGACGGCGCGCGCGGGCGCGAAATCGAAGCGCAGCGCCTGGTAGATCGCGACCTCCAGTGTGGTCGCGCGCGGCCCGCCGCCCAGCGTCAGCACGATCGTGAAGGAGGTGATGCAGAGCATGAAGACGAGCGCCGCAACGCCGGGTACGGCGGCCTTCAGGACCGGCCATTCGACCAGCCGGAACGTCGCGCGACGGTCCATGCCGAGCTGAGCTGCAAGCCGCCACTGGTCGGCCGGCACGGTCTCCAGCGCGCCGAGGATCAGGCGCGTGGCAAGCGGCAGGTTGAAGAAGACATGGGCGACGAGAATGCCCGAAAGCCCGTAGATGCCGGGCCAGGTGCCGCCGGTCAGGAAAGAGAGCGGCCCGGCGAGCAAGCCCGCGCGGCCATAAAGCGCCAGAACGCCGAGCGCGGCGACGATAGCGGGCAGGGCGAGCGGCAGGGCAAAGAGGCCGAGCACAAGGCCGCGGCCGGGGAAGGCCGGATTGGCGGCAAAGGCGCGTGCGACGAAGATCGCCGGCACGACAGACAGCAGCGTCGACAGGACCGCCTGCCAGAGCGTGAAGCGGAGCAGGCGCACGAGATAGGGATCGAATGCGGCCAGCGCGCCGGCAGGTTCGCGCGCGGCCTCGACGAAAAGCCCGGCGAACGCGCCGACGATCAGAAGGCCGATCGCGGCAAGCGCCGAGACGCCCGCCGCAACGCGCATGTCGAAACGAAGCCTCACCGGCTCATCGCGGCCAGCCATTCGTCGATCCAGGCGGCGCGACTGGCCGCGATCTCGTCGGCAGGCAGCTGAAGCGCCTGCGAGGGCTGGACGAGCGTCTCGAAGGTGGGATTGAGAGGTGCGTCCGTCGCGCCGGCCGGATACATCCAGTTCGTCTCCGGGATCGCATTCTGGAAGCCGGGGCCCGTCATGAATTCGAGGAAGCGCGCGGCGAGCGGGTTCTCAGCACCCCTGGTCGTCGCGGCGGCGACCTCGATCTGGAGGTAGTGACCTTCCTCGAAAGCGGCTGCCTGATAGCGGTCGGTGTCTTCCGCGATCATGTGGTAGGCGGGCGAGGTGGTGTAGGAGAGCACCATCGGTGCCTCGCCGGCCGTGAAGAGGGCATAGGCCTCGCTCCAGCCGGGCGTCACGGTCAGCACGCGCTGCGAGATCTTCTCCCAGGCCGCCGGCGCGTCGTCGCCATAGACCGCCTTGACCCAGAGCACGAGGCCGAGGCCGGGCGTCGAGGTGCGCGGATCCTGGATGACGATCTTGGGCTCGGACCCGCCGTCCACCAGTTCGCGCAGGCTCGCAGGCGGCGTGTCGATCGCTTCGGTGTCGTAGACGAAGGCGAAATAGCCGTAGTCGAAGGGCACGAACGTGTCGTCTGTCCAGCCGCCGGGAACGTCGACGGCGTCGAGCGAAATGCCGTGGGGGGCGAAAAGGCCGGTCGCGCGCGCCTCGGCGGTCAAATTGGTGTCGAGCCCGAGCACGATGTCGGCTCGGCTGCTTGCGCCTTCGAGGCGCAGCCGGTTGAGGAGCGCGACGCCGTCGGCGACGGACACGAATTGCAGGTCGCAGCCGCATTCGGCCTCGAAGGCCTGCTCGACGGCGGGGCCGGGGCCCCATTCCGCGGTGAAGCTGTCATAGGTGTAGACCGTCAGCGTTTCCTGCGCGGCTACGGGCAGCGTGGCGGCAAGGGCGAGGGTCAGGGCAAGGGTCATCGTCTTCATCAGCGCCTCCTATGGATCGTCGTCAGGGGACATCAGGCGCTGGAGCCGAGCGTCTAATCCCTCCGCCGGTACGAGCCGGATCAGGTTCAGCGGGTTGGTCCGGTGGCTTTGCCGCCGTCGACCTCTCAGCCGGCTTTTGAAAAGCCGGCACCCCGTTAGAGCGAAGTCAGAGATAGGCCGGTGAGACGGAGTGCGCAAGGCACACCGGCGGCTTTCGCGCGTGGCGCCCGGCGTGATAGAGGCGGCGCCATGACCCTTTACGCAATCCTTCTCGGCGGCGAAGCGCAGGCGACGCCCCGCCTCAGGCGCCAGCTTGCCGGAGCCCGCATCATTGCCGCCGATTCGGGCATCACGCATGCCCGCATGCTCGGGCTCGAACCGGAGCTCTGGACGGGCGATTTCGATTCCGTGCCGGAGACGGCAATCGCCGAGTGGCCCGATACGCCGCGCGAGGTGTTTCCCTCTGCAAAGGACATGACGGACGGCGAGATAGCGGTGGAGGCAGCGCTGAAGCGTGGCGCAAGCAGGCTCGTCTTCGTCGGCGCCTTTGGCGGGCCGCGCCCGGATCACGCCTTCCTGCACCTGACGCTTGCGCTGAAGCTCGCGGAAGCGGGCACGCCGACGCTTCTGACCGGGGGTCGCCAGGAGGCGCAACCGCTTTTGCCGGGCGGCTCCCGTTTCGACGATTTGCCGACGGGCACGATCTTTTCCGTCATCGCCTTTACCGATCTCGTCGATCTCACGATCGAGGGCGCGCGCTGGCCGCTGGACAGGCGTCATGTGCCTTTCGGCTCGTCGCTGACGATTTCCAACGAGGTTGCCGGGCCGTTGCAGCTTTCGCTCGGGTCCGGGCGCGCGATGCTCGTGGCCGAGATCGGGGAGGCCAACTGATGGCACAGCCGCCGCTTCTTCGCCTCGATGACATCCACCTGACCTTCGGCGGCACGCCGCTCTTCGCAGGCGCTTCACTATCGGTTTCACCAGGCGAGCGGATCGCGCTCGTCGGGCGCAACGGGTCGGGCAAGTCGACGCTTCTCAAGATGGCGGCCGGGCGCGGCGAGCCGCAGTCGGGCGAGATCTTCCGCCAACCGGGCGCGACCATCCGCTATCTGGCGCAGGAGCCGGACTGGCAGGGCGCCGAGACGGTCGGCGCCTATGTCGAGGCGGGTCTCGGGCCCGCCGACGATCAATGGCGCGCGACCTATCTGATCGAAAGCCTGGGATTGTCGGCCGACGCTAAACCCTCGACGCTTTCGGGCGGAGAGGCGCGGCGGGCCGCACTTGCGCGTGCGCTGGCACCGCGGCCGGATATCCTGCTTCTCGACGAGCCGACGAACCATCTCGACCTGCCGACGATCGAGTGGCTGGAAGAGGAAATCCTGTCCTCGTCTTCGGCGATCGTGGTGATTTCGCACGACCGGCGCTTTCTGGAGCGCGTGACACAGGCAACCGTCTGGCTCGACCGCGGCACGACCCGGCGGCTCGACAAGGGGTTTGGAAGCTTCGAGGCCTGGCGCGACGAGATTTTCGAGGAGGAAGAGCGCGAGCAGCACAAGCTTGGACGCCAGATCGTGCGCGAGGAGCACTGGCTGCGCTATGGCGTCACCGCGCGGCGCAAGCGCAACATGCGCAGGCTCGGTGACCTCCACGCCATGCGTGATCGCTTCCGAAGCCACCGCGGGCCGCAGGGCACCGCGCAGATGGCGGCGACCGAAGGTCAGGAATCCGGCAAGCTCGTCATCGAGGCCAAGAGCATCTCCAAGGCCTTCGGGACACGGGCGATAGTGGCGAACTTTTCCGCGCGCATCCAGCGCGGCGACCGCATTGCGCTCGTCGGCCCGAACGGCGCCGGCAAGACGACGCTCCTGAAGATGCTCGTCGGTGAGCTTACACCCGACACGGGCACTGTGCGTCTCGGCGTCAATCTGGAGGTCGCCGTGCTCGACCAGAAGCGCGACCTCGACCCGACAGAGACGCTGTCGCATTTTCTTACCGATGGACGTGGCGAGACGCTGGTTGTCGGTGGGGAAGAGAAGCACGTCGCCTCCTACATGAAGGACTTTCTTTTTTCCCCCGAACAGGCGCGCACGCCGATCGGCGAGTTGTCCGGCGGCGAGCGGGCGCGGCTGGCGCTGGCGCGCATCCTGGCGCGGCCGGCCAATGTCCTGGTGCTCGACGAGCCGACCAACGATCTCGACATGGAGACGCTGGACCTGTTGCAGGAACTGGTCGCCGGCTTCGCCGGCACCGTCATCCTCGTCAGCCACGATCGCGACTTTATCGATCGCACGGTGACGTCGACGATCGCCTTCGAAGGCGATGCGAAGTGGCAGGAATATGCGGGCGGCTACACCGACATGCTTTCGCAGGGGGGCGGCAAGGGTTTCCGTCGCGACGCGCCAAAGGCCGCCAAGGCGAAGGCCGAGCCGAAAGACGCGAAGCCGCGCGGCGAGGGGAAGGCGAAGCTCTCCTACAAGCAGAAGTTCAGGCTGGAAAAGCTGCCGGAAGAAATGGAAGCCGCATCTGGCCGTATCGCCAAGCTGGAAGCCGAAATGGCCGATCCGGCGCTGTTCACGCGGGACGCGGCGCGGTTCTCGAAGCTGGCGACGCTGCTCGAAAGCGAGCGCGGAAAACAGAGCCTGCTCGAAGAGGAATGGCTGGAGCTCGAGATGCTCCGGGAAGAGGTGGAGGGCGGCTGAACGCCCTCCAGCTTGCCTTACTGTGCGGCCGGACCAGCCGGCTGGTCGCCTGCGGGCGGCTGGGTCGTCTCAAGACCCTGTTCTGCTGGCGCGCCGCCGACCGGATTTTCCGGCTCAATGGCGCTGCCATAGAGGCCGACGCCCCACCAGACGACTGCCGCCAGTATCAGCGCGACGATCAGGATGACGAGCACGTTCGTGCCCTTGCGTCCCTGCCGCGCCTCTGTCGGCGTCAGTTTCTCAACCATGGTTCAACTCCAATCTCAGCGACGCGGTCGCCGCTTGCGTGTGTTCTCGGCGTAGATCGCGTAGCCAATGGCGCCCAGCACTGGCAGCACGAAGGGCAAGCGTGCCCTTGCGATGATGGCTGGGGCAAACGCGATCGCAGCGGTTGCGGCCAGTGCGCGGGCCTCGCTGCCATGGCGTCGGCGGGCCCGGCGAACGACACGCCGCGTCTGCATGCGGTGGACGACGATCACCAGCAAGGCAACGACGAAGAAGCCGACTCCGAAGCCGATAGCCGCCGTCAGCGCGCCGTACCGGTCGGCTGCGAAAATGAAGGCTGCCACCAGCAGGAAGACCAGACCAAAAAAGGACGCCAGGGCTGCCAGAAGATAGGCAACCGCGGCGCCTTTGGCCCGCTCCAGACTGGCCGCGAGTTCGCCGGAGGCGATCGAGGCGATGAGCGCTCCGAGCATTGCGCGTTCCGCCTATCGGCGGGTGAAGAGTGCAAACAGGAAGCCGATGCCGGCTGCGATCGCGAGCGAGGTGATGGGCTTCTCGCGCACGGTCTCGGACAGCTGATCCTCGAACTCCCGTGCACTTGCACGTGCCGTCGCGATTGCTTCTTCGCCCTGAACCTTCAAAGTCTCTACTCCGTCGTTGGCGGCGCGACGCGCGGCCCGGTAGGAATCGCGTCCCGTCTTCTGGATGTGCTCGCGAAGCAGCGCGATGTCGGCCTTGAGAGCCGCAACGTCAGCCTCAAGCTGGTTGCCTTCGATACGCTCGCCCGCTTCCTTGATCTTGTTGGCTGCAGCGCTGCTCGCGCCGGACGTCGTTGCCATAGAAACTCTCCGTAAAATCTGGTGCCCCAATCGCCGGATTGCGGGTCGTCCGCAGCCGGCCGCGGTTTTGATGAACCGGAACCAAAACGTCGCCCCCGCCATTAGGTTCCGAATTCGGGATCGACATGCGCCAGCTGGACTTCACCAAGCGGCCGCCCATCGTGCGGCTGCCGCCGAAATCGAACAGCGAGATCGTCCTCCAGCGCAGCTCGCAGGTCGCGATCGTCATCGTTGGGCTGGTGGCGACCGTCTTCGCTCTTTATGCCGCCCGGTTCATTCTCACGCCTGTGGCGCTTGCGGTCGTTTTCGGGCTGATGCTGGGGCCGGTCGCCAATCTGATCGAGAGGTACGGGATAAATTCCTGGATATCGTCGGGGATCGTTTTCCTTCTGTTCATCTCGGGCATCTGCGTGCTCGCTTATGTGCTGAGCGGCCCGATTGTGTTCTGGGGAGCGCAATTGCCGCGCATCTGGTCTGAACTGCAGGTGCAGCTTTCCGAGCCGCTATCGCTCATCCATGGTCTGCGCGAGGAGATGCGGGAGCTGGGCGGCGACGAGGCCATGCGCGTGGCCGTCGAGGAAGGGTCGCCGGTCACCGACATCGCCTACATGGCGCCGGCGATCGGCGCGCAGGTTTTGCTGTTTGCCACCAGCCTCTACTTCTTCCTCGCGACGCGTCATGCAACGCGACTGACGGCGATGAAGCTCTGCGTCACGCGCAGGATGCGCTGGCGGGTGGCACATGTGTTCCGCGATATCGAACTGCTCGTGTCGCGGTACCTGCTTTCGATCACGGCCATCAACGCCGGGCTGGCGCTCGCCGTCACGCTGGCACTCTGGGCGATCGGTGTCCCCCAGCCTGCGCTGTGGGGCGCGCTGGCCGGCATCCTCAACTATGTGATGTATGTCGGGCCGGCCGTAATGGCGACGATGCTCTTCATCGTCGGGCTGGGCACGTTCGACAGCCTGTCGTCCGCGCTCCTGCCGCCGATCGTCTATCTCTCGATCAACCTGCTCGAGGCACAGGTCGTGACCCCGATGGTGATCGGGCGCGCGATGACGCTCAACCCCTTCACCGTGCTGCTGGCGCTGACGTTCTGGATCTGGATCTGGGGTCCGATCGGAGGCTTCGTTGCGATCCCGGCCATGCTCATCATCATCGCGGTGGCCCGCAATCTCATCCCGACGCTCGCCAGTTGAGCCTTAGATATAGGGCCGGGCGATCGCCTCTTTGTTGTCCCAGCCAGCGAGCGATTTCAGGCGCTCGATGTCGAGTATCTCGCATCCGCGGTCGCGCCATCGCAGCATCTTCTGGTCGGCCAGCCGGCGCACGGTCTTGTTGGTGTGGACAAGCGAGAGACCGAGCGTGTCGGCCACGTGCTGCTGCGTAATGGGGATGACGGAATTCTCGGAGAACAGCCCGACCCCGCTCGCCCTTTCGGCGATGAAGGAGACGAGGTAGGCGAGGCGCTCGGCGGCGGACCGGCGCCCGACGCTGAGCAGGTTCTCGTCGAGCATGCATTCCTCGCGCGACGCGATCCAGGTCACGTCGTAGCCGAGCGAAGGGAAGTTGCGGAAAAGGTCGATTAGCTCGGAGCGCTCGAAGACGCACAGCGTCATGGGGGACAACGCCTCTACGGAATGCTGCATTTCGTCCATCAGCGCGCCCTGCAGGCCGATCATATCGCCCGGAACCGTGTAGTTCACGATCTGGCGCCTCCCGTCTGGCAACAGCTTGAAGCGGAACGCCCAGCCTGAGAGCACAGTGTAGAGATGCGGATTGCGCGAGCCTTCGGCGACCACGGTCGCGCCGCGATCGACGACGAGCTCGCCCTTCTTGAACCGGCTGATGAAATCAAGCTCGTCTTCGGATGGTCGGCGAAACGCCTCCATCTTCATGAGTGGACATTTGTGGCACGGTACACGTCGCGCCGACCGCTCACCCTTTTCTACGCCCGCCACCACTTGACCCCCGGATGCCACTGGCCGGCCGTATCTTGCATGGATTGCGGGCTCCAGCCAGCGGGCAGCGGCGCGACTTAGTTTCGCGTATTAGAAGCGTCTTTTTTAAATGACATGCAACCGTCGTTTAGCGCATTGCGCCTGCTTCGATCGCAACTGCCCAATTTTCGCGGAGAATCGCCTCGTTGGCTGACAGACACCTCGCAGGCCTCAGGGTCCTGATCGTCGAAGACGAATTCCTGATCGCCATGGATGTCGAGCAGACGTGTCTGGAGCAGGGTGCTGCCGAGGTCACCATCATGCGCACGGTGGGCGAGGTAAACGACGCCCTTGCGCAGGGACGGCCTTACGACATCGCGATCCTTGATCTGACGGTGTCGGGAGAATCGACGCTGGACCTGGCTGGCGGGTTGAGAGGGGCGAGCATCCCCTTCATCTTTGCGACAGGCTACCCGGACAACCCGCACATCACGCAAGCGCATCCCGATGCGATCGTGGTGGCGAAGCCCTTCATGGACTCCGCCCTTGTCAATGCGCTGCAATCGGCGCTGACGGCAGACTAGGCTGCCGTCGTGCCCATGACCTGGGCCGCGATCGCGTCCGGTCCGTAGTCAGCCTCACCATTGACCTCCAGCATCTGCTGCAGGTGGGAGCGCGCGCGGCTGACACGGCTCTTGATAGTGCCAACGGCGCATCCGCAAATATTGGCCGCTTCCTCGTAGGAGAAGCCCGACGCACCGATCAGGATGATCGCTTCGCGCTGGTCTTCGGGAAGCTTTTCCAGCGCCTTGCGGAAATCCTTGAGGTCGAGTGAGCCGTGCTGGCCCGGATGGACGGCAACGCGTCCGGTGATGGCGCCGTCGCTGTCCTGGACCTCGCGGCCGCGCTTGCGCATCTGCGAGTAGAACTCGTTGCGCAGGATCGTGAAGAGCCAGGCCTTGAGATTGGTGCCGGGCTGGAACGAGGACTGCTTGTCCCACGCCTTGACCAGCGTTTCCTGGACAAGATCGTCGGCCTTGTCGCTGTTCTGAGCAAGCGAGACCGCAAAGGCGCGCAGGCTCGGGATGGTCTTGAGGAGGTCAGCCTTGAAGACTGCGGCTGACATGGTCAGTCCTCCTTGGACTTGGCGGGTGCTTCAGCCTGTTCGAGCTGGCGGAGCAGGTCCGCAAAGCGGTCCGGCACATCTTCCGACACCAGATCGTCATAGTACTGCTTCAACTTGCGACCGATTTCGACATTCGGCCCGAGTCCCGACGCCAAGCCGCCACCGCCGGCGGCGCCTCGTCTTGCGCTCGTTTCGCCCTTGCTCATTGCTGTCCTGCCCCTGGCGCTAAGCCGTTCTGATTGGATTCCGCTCCGCCGGCGTCTAGACTGAGCCCTGTTGCGGGGCGCCAGCGGTCGGCGTCCGCCAGTCGCCCGGCGGTCGTCCGGGCTGCAACGCGGGTAATTGAGAAAAGTTCCAACAGCACGGAACTTTTTTGGTTCGGCACCGTTGCACTGCATCGGCGGCTTATTATGCCTTTCGCCTGAGGGAGACTATCAATCATGAGTTTATCTGCGAGGATCGCGCCGCATCTCCCGTTGCTGCGGCGCTTTTCGCGAGCTGTATCCGGATCGCAAACGAGCGGTGATGCACTGGTGGCCGCGACGCTCGAGGCGATCATAGCCGACCCGTCGATGTTCCCGCAGTCCTCGAGCGACCGGATCGCGCTTTATCGCATCTTCGCCAAGCTGTTTTCGTCGATCGCCATTCGCGTGCCGGACGAGACGCCGCTGTCGGCCTGGGAGACCAAGGCCGTAACGAGCCTTTCGGCACTCGCCCCGCTACCACGTCAGGCCTTCCTGCTTGTTGCCGTCGAGGGCTTCACCGAAAACGAAGCGGCAGAAGTGCTCGATATCGGCGAGGAAGAGTTCTCCGCTCTGCTCGGCGAAGCGAGTGACGAAATCTCGCGCCAGGTGGCGACAGACATCATGGTGATCGAGGACGAGCCTCTGATCGCCATGGATATCGAGCAGATGGTCGAGAGCCTCGGGCACCGCGTCGTCGGTACGGCGCGGACGCACAAGGAGGCCACCGCGCTGTTCCAGCAGACGAAGCCGAAGATGGTTCTGGCAGACATCCAGCTTGCCGACGGCTCGTCGGGCATCGATGCGGTCAACGAAATCCTCGCCATGTCGACGGTGCCGGTGATCTTCATCACCGCCTTCCCGGAGCGCTTGCTCACTGGCGAGCGGCCGGAGCCGGCCTTCCTCGTCACCAAGCCCTTCAACCCTGACATGGTGAAGGCGCTGATCAGCCAGGCGCTGTTCTTCGATCGCCAGGCTCGCGCCGCGGCCTGACGGCTCAGTTTCAGCCAAGACTGTAGGGGTCGGCTCGCGCCGGCCCCTTTTTTGCGCCCGGCGGAGCCTTGTCCGGACAACTTGTTGCGGCCCGGTCTCTTGACTGCCATGCTGGCGCGTCGATGCGAA
>VFQN01001490.1_pt1 | contig 39077 bp, 34 predicted proteins | sample 3512371 | NCBI WGS metagenome assembly VFQN01 (sample SAMN10412370, study PRJNA504923) | tailings metagenome | isolation source: Replicate 2 from Balatoc abandoned mine | place: Philippines: Itogon, Benguet | collected 2017-08-28
CTCTCAACTTCTTATTCGAGTTTTTCTTGAAAACCTTCTAAAATCTTGATAACCTGAAGTTAGGGTTGTTTGTTCAAAAGTAGGAGAAAATGCTCATTTGAAAGACGAAACCTTGATTTAACTTCTTTCGACGATGTTAGACAGTGCCTTCCTTCAATCTTCCCATATGGAAGGGGATAGAGCCTTAAGCACTTCAGCATCCTTCAGACCAAGATCAACAAGAGGAGTTACGTCTTCTCTCCGTTGCGAAAAATGTATGATTTTCACAAATATACATTACTTTAGAGATTTCTTCAAATTTTGGGCAACAAGGTATTTGCGATAATCGACCGTTGATTTTCTTTTTTGAATTATTTTATTCAACCAATTACATCAATCATGTTTATCCAAGAAATTATTATTGATGGATTTAAAAGCTATGCACAGAAGACTGTAGTTTCGGGCTTTGATCCCCAGTTTAATGCTATTACAGGACTGAATGGTAGTGGAAAAAGTAATATTCTTGACTCTATTTGCTTTGTGTTAGGGATTACTAACTTAAGCCAGGTGAGTTCCAAGGATTCTGATAATTGAATTTGTAATATGCTACACAGGTTCGTGTTGGTAATTTACAAGAGCTTGTTTATAAGCAGGGGCAAGCGGGAGTTACCAAGGCAACCGTCACAATCATATTCAACAATTCAGATGTTTCAACTAGTCCGATTGGCTATGAGTCACACAAACAAATCAGCGTGACTAGACAAGTAGCTATTGGTGGGAAGAATAAGTACATGATTAACGGTCACACTGTCCAGCAAAGCCAAGTGCAAAATTTCTTCCACTCGGTTCAGCTAAATGTGAACAATCCTCACTTTTTGATTATGCAAGGTCGGATCACGAAAGTGTTGAACATGAAGCCAGAGGAAATTTTATCGATGATTGAAGAAGCTGCTGGTACCAGAATGTTTGAGACTAAGAAGCAAGTTTCAATTAAAACAATGGAAAAGAAGCAGGCGAAAGTTGATGAAATTACAAAATGTATTAATGATGAAATTACCCCTACCCTGGAAAATCTACGCAATGAACGTCTAGATTATCACAAGTTCCAAAAGAATCAGTTGGAATATGATCGGTTAATGAGAGTCGCGGTAGCGTTTGACTTCCACCAGCACGAGGAGAAACTTCTTCACTCTGAACAACACCGATTGAAATATCTCGGAGAAATTCAAGAATTTCAAACTCAAATTGAATTAAAAAACACTGAAGTGGCCGCTGCAAATTTCGAAATTCAGGAGATTGTTAATCACCGCGATCATGAATTGGCATTAGAAATGGAGCGATTGAAGAAAGAAGAATCTCAGCTTAGCAAGGATGTGGTTAAAATCAACACTTTAGTCACCAATCAGCAAGATTTATTATGCAACGAGGAAGAAAATCGGAAAGGCATTAGTAAAAATATTTCCACTATCGACAAATCGTTAAAGGCTAAACGTTTGCAGTTCCAATCGTTGGAGAAAGAAATTGAGGAAAAGGTTTCGCAAAGTCAACAAATCGAAGCTGAGTATTTAGCTAAATGTGAACAATATCAAAATATTTTCGCTGGGAAGACAGATGAGAATACGACCGAATTATTGTCATATGGTGAACAGCTCTTAACATGGGAGAAATGTGAACGAGAGGCTTTGAGCAAATTACAAACAAATGAACAAAAACTAATGTTCTCCCAAAAGAAACTTGAAGATTTTAATCGAAAGTATGCAAGTATGAAAACAAGTTCTAGCTACGATGAGATAATACAGGAAAATGAGAATTTGAGACTATCTATTAATGAAAAAGAAAAACTGCTGAAGGAGATGACTTCAGGCGAAATTCATTTGGAAGAGCTCAACGCCCTCACCGCGTCGTTAAATAATCAGCTATCAACCAATTTAAGTCGATTTGAGTCTCTTCAAGCTAGCTTACAGGCTCGTTTAAACTTCGAATTTACCAATCCTGAAAAAGGTTTTAATCGAGAACAGCGAGTAAAGGGGTTTATTGCGAACTTATTTAGAATGAAAGACCAACGCTATGCTATTGGTTTAGAAGTAATAGCGGGTGCGAAGCTCAGAGAGGTTGTTGTGGATAATGAACAAACAGGAAAGCTTTTATTGGAAAGGGGAAATCTGAAGAAACGAGTAACCATACTTCCTTTGAACAAATTATCTTCATCGAGAATTTCAACTGAAAAAATTCAGAAAGCGAAAGAAATTGCAGCAAGTATGAAAGGAGATGCTTTTTCTCCTTTTGAGTTAATTAGCTTCGCTTCTGACGTTCAAAAGGCAATTGAGTATTCCTTCGGGAATGCGCTCCTGTGCTCTTCGGCAGATATTGCTAAAACCGTAGCATTTCACCCAGAGATTAAAGTAAAAGCTGTGACAATAGAAGGAGATTGTTATGATCCTGCTGGTACTTTGACCGGTGGTTCAAGTCAATCCTTAGGTTCTTTGCTTGTAAAGATAGCCGAGTTCCGTGAAGTGAGTGACAATATTGAAAAGTTACAACGCGACCTTCGTAGCCACAAAGAGAATTTGATGAAGTTTGAACGGGCCAACCAACAAAGTCAATCTTTGATATCCGAGATCGAAGTTCTAAATCACACATTGAAAATGAATGAAGATAAACTTTCGGAAACTGATGTTGCACAAGTAATTGCACAAAGGGGTGAAATGGAGGCTGAGATTAAGACAATTACTGAGGCAAGTCGTATATTCCTTAATATTTATCACTTTCATTTGATTGGACTTAGGAAAGAAAACAGCTCCATGAGCTGATTAAAAAGACGAAAGCTGAGCTCGATAAGTTGGTAAAAATGGAAAAGTCTGCAAAGAACAATAAAGAACAAAAGTTGAAAGAGTTTGAGAAGCAAATGAAAACCCTCCAAACTGAATGCAATTCTGTTAAAAACCTGCTAATCTCAATCAAATCGAAACATGAGGCGTTGCTCACAGAGATAAAATCCTTGGAAACAGAGATGCTATTGTTACAGGATCAAAAGAGATTGTCTGATGCTAATATTAGTCGCATTATGCAAGATAAACATGATATTGATGAGAAGGTATGATAGCGTTGTGCAATAATTTGGTTTTATTATTTATACTTTTGTGATAGCTCATGGATGTGCGAGAACAATATGAGCGAATTTCCAGTATGCTAATGCAGAAAAATCAAGAGTTGTTGATGTATTCTAAGGAGATTCAACAATTGGAAAAGATGAAAGAAGAAAAAATGAAGTTAACCCAACATTATCAATTGGAAATTAGAAAAATTACCCATAAACTCCAACAATGGGAAAAGGAGATCAAAGACTCTCAGAGATTGATCCAATCTTATTTGAAGGAATACAATTGGATTAATAAAGAAAAGCAATTTTTTGGTCAACAAAATACTGATTTCGACTTTCAAATCCGTGACATGAAACAACTTCGACAGAAGTTAGAGGAATTGAAAGAAGAACAAGTAAGTCTTATGCGATTGCTTCTTTAATTTTTCATTTCTTGGCCTCTATTCTTAGGAAAGATTATCCAAGAAGGTGAATAAGAAGGTTATGGGAATGATTGAGACCGCGGAGAACGAATACAATGAGCTGACTCGCAAACGAGAGGTGACCGAATCCACTAATTCATCCTTACAGCGCTTACATTCTCTAGGTCATTCTGAAAGACAAGGCGAAAATTGAATCAGTAATTGAAGAATTAGATTTGAAGAAAATCCAATCGCTTCAGAAGACATACGACCAAGTAAATAGGGATTTCGGTTCAATCTTTTCAATGTTGCTCCCTGGAACCTTCGCTAAATTGGAACCCACTTCTGATCGGTCTTTGATGGAAGGCCTTGAAGTTAAGGTGGCCTTTAATGGAGTGTGGAAAGAAAGTTTAACTGAACTGTCTGGTGGTCAGAGATCTTTATTAGCTCTGTCGCTGATTCTGGCATTGCTCTTATTTAAACCTGCCCCAATGTACATTTTGGATGAAGTGGACGCTGCTTTGGATTTATCGCATACTCAAAACATTGGATTGATGATACGAACCCATTTTTCGAGCTCCCAATTCATCGTAGTGTCGTTAAAAGAAGGAATGTTTAACAATGCAAATGTCATATTTCGAACAAAATTTATTGATGGAGTTTCTACGGTATCCCGCACTGTATCAGGAGCAAGAGCGAAATTCCAACAGTTTTCTTCCTCAACGACTACGAAAGAGAATATTGAAAATGAAATCAATCAAGTGGTTTCCACGGCCATCCAAAATAAAAAGACTGCAATTAGTAAGAAGGGCTCCTCGAAGTATAAGTTCGCAAATGAAATAGAGGACGAATATGGAGAAGATGAAGAATTAGAAATAGTTCCAGCAAGAAAGCGTGGTAAAATGAACACAGTTGCCGAGAAATAACCCTCGCCGCTCCTCAATTTTCTTTTCCTAATTTTTCTGCGTATACATTTCCCACCAAAGTGTTTCAAGCTCACCTATCAAATTATTTATTCAACTGAAAAATTGAAATAACATTTAATTACTGATCATCTTACCCAATCCTTTCGCTAACGCCTTTGGCTGCCATGGCTTCGGAGAAGAACAAAAGTGCACAATCTAGAACTAAAGATCAACCTGACTTTAATCGAATAGAGTTGATCATTACTTTTAAAGGCTGAATGGAAGACCAATAACCAGGGTTCTTCATCGTAAAATAATACATGGTTCGCTGTGCATTGAATCGAAAGGGAAGCCGATGCTTGGAGCCTCTGGAAAACCAGTCAGGGAAGAACGCATTTAAAAAGCCTAGAGTAAAATGGTTCAAATATACTCAGTAAAAGATGGTTCTACAAAGATAAGTACAGAAATTGCCTGTATCTCCACCGTCATAACTGAGCAAACGAGAAGTTGCATCTTTCAATTGATAGAATAACTCGAGGCTTGGTTTGATTAAAAGAACCCCTGTATCACAACTCAGGTAAGATTAATGAAGGAATCAGTACAAACCGGCATTAAATCTATCTGGGGGGAAAATGTCGGGAGCAGCAGCGAAATCTACGGTTGTATCAAAAATCTGCAAAGATCGTTAGCACAAAGGCGACAAAATGCGGAGTACTTTCCTCATCTATGTTCTCTAAAACAATACAATCAGCATCAATATACATGACTTGCTCGTATTGAATCAAACTCCTATCGCGTAAACATAAGACTGAAATAAAGATTCACGAAAATCCTACCAAATATGCAATTTCGTGTATTGAGAGCATGTCCAAGAAGAGTCTTTACTGTATTCATTAATCGGCGCTGAAATATCCTCAACCACATGAGATTCCACCCCCAACGACTGAAGAGATTTGACTGTTGTTTTGCTGATAGAGTTGCTAATCAAGACACAAATTGGAAATCTTGTGCATGTTTTCTGAAGTGACTGGAAGAGGGTTTCACTTCAAATCAGAAAAACTTTTAATGTACCTTGACCAAAGCTTGGACTCCAGGTAAGAACTCATCGTTTGTAATCAGGGTCACGTAAGCAAACTGTGAAACGATTTCCTCCGCCATTTTATTTTATTTTACTCACACCACAGAGAGACGCCTAAAAAAGCAAAAGGGTTTACGGACAAATACATCCATTAAATTAAGTTAATTATTTTCGACCCAAACTGCCAAGCGCAGGCCCACCTATTTGTAAGCTTGGATCCAAAGCCTGAAAGACAAATAACACAATAAATTAATTGAATGATTGAGTTGTGAAAATAGTCACTTACCATGAGATTAGACTTCTTGGGATCGAGCTTCATAGGCGCTAAATCAACATGTGCGATGTGTGTAATTGCATAATGATTGGGTTTTGTTTGGTCCGACTCATTATGAGACAAATCTTGGTAATCGTACGCGTTTTGTGCATAGTTATAGTCATAATTGTTATCGACAGGATACGTTGCTGAGATAAGCTCCGTCTTGCCGAAATCTTGCTTTTTGAAATCGACAATTTGCTTAAAAATATGAAACAAAATATGTTTGGCACTCCTTTCTCCGTAAGGTAAACTTTGCACAACCCCTAAAATCTCTCCAGATTCTGCTATGTAATATTCCAAATCTTCATCCCCACTAGTACATTTATTCGTAAGTTGAGCTAGCCGAAGACCTTCTTTCGCGAAGTGCTCGTCAAGATCAAATTGGTCGAGAGCGGGAGGTAAAGGCTCCCGCATAGCAGGAGGGAAAGTGGCTATTCCGAGCTTTGGTAAAGGGCATTCGAACTGTGGAGGGATTAGAGTCAACGTTTCATGCGGGACTCCCAGCGTTTCATATAATTGGATCGACGAAGGGACCAAATCCATATCAAACTTGAACATGTTCAGATCATATAATTTTGTAAAATCTCGTGGAAGTTCATCCATTCCCTGAAGGCAGGGTTTCAGAAGAAGGGATAAGCCTTCAATATTGGGCACAGGTCGATAGTCAGAAATATCAGCGTCATTTCTATCTGATGTCATATCCAAATCTGCTTCGCCTAATAACCACGACACCAAAATATCACAAAGTTTACTATTTTCGTCCTTATCAATCCAATCATCACTAAAGATTTCGACAGATCCTATCACAACCATTCTCCCACGTCGCGCTCCAACATTATTTACGGTTTCAGCCTCCCACATTGCAGCAATGGGACGATTCATAGGATAAGATATAGGCCCCGATGATAGTAATGGAATTGAAGGTCTCTGAACATTCAGCGAAGCACCGTATGGATAAACAAAGCAAAATTTCTGATCCTTCAAAGATTTAGAATCATCCTGCGACTTTGATGATTTTATATTTGCTGAGACATTCCCGTTGAAGTTTTTCTTTCCGCCTCCAAGCTGAATCGCATTCTAAACAGGAGTTTAAGAAAGCAATTAGTCACGGTTCAATTCACCTTCTTTCGAATAAGATCAGGAACCAAAACGCCATCGCCAATGAAAACTTCTTTAGGGTGGAGATATTTATAGAACGCACTTCGGGTAACACTATCATTGTTAACTGACATTCCGTATCTAGGGAGGTTTGAAATCTTTTTCTAGGAGAAAAATGTGGAACTTACTCTTCCAATAAATAATTTATATTACTCTTTTCCCCACCTTCTCCCACCATAATCAGAGCCCTACCGCCTGAAGACAGCAAATTCTTTATTTCTTTAAACTCTCCCACGGTAAATGGTTCTCTTGGACCACCAAAAATGATAACATCTGCATCTCCAAAACTGTCAGTAGAAATTTCCTCTTTGTTGCTACAATTAAGACCACACATGATTTTGGTGGTGGCATGATTTCAAAGCTTACGTTTGAACTTTTGCTACAGAGCGCAATCGGCGAAACCATTTCTTAAAACCCGCGTTTGGATGATGTGTTTCCTTCTTACTCGCATTAAAACAAATAGATTTCTAAGAGGCAGTTAATAACGTTCACAAATAAATTGAAATTGCTCACCTTGGCCGCGCCATTGTCATCGCTCATCTTTCCAGTTTAAATTGAAAACGAAAAACGGTTTCAGAATCCCTTTACCAAAAGCCGTTCTTTACACTTGCAAAAAAAAGAAATTAGGACTTTTAGTAAAGGCTATTTTTCACAAGAACAAAAAAAAAATAAATGCATCTCAAGCTGTTCTTCGACCTCCTTTTAAGTGCTTTGCTCGTTGTGATGGCAGCTAAAGCTGTTGCCCAAGAGTCAGGGAGCCAGGAAGTATCTATGAACCAAGAAATTATTGAGGCCTTATGGAATATTCTTTCCCCCACATGCAAGTCCGAGATGGAAACTGCTCTGAGCAGCAGGGGGGAAATCTCACCTGCTTGCAGGTCTGAGGTTCAATCTGGCTTAGTTGAGCTGAAGGTTATTCCGGATCCGGTTCCAACGTTTGAATCCGATCAAACTTCTTCAGCAAGTGACGAAGGAAGATTAAATGATGATATCACCCAACACAATGTGCTGAACGGCTCCAATTCACATGTTCTTCTTGTAATCCTTGGTTTTGTTGTTTTTTTGTTTGGATCAGCAACCTTATACGTCGTGTATCTCAATGCTATCGCTCCCGCTGATTCAAACAAGAAAGTGAAAAAATTGAGTAAGAAAAAGGTTAGTCTTGTTAGACCGTCATGAGTTAACTTAACAGCCCTTTGCTGGTAGGAGGAGAAGTTGCGTCAAAAGGGTAACCGATAGCTACTAATTACTTGATTTAATTTTACTCAACTAATCCCATTTGTTGTTTGTTGCTTGGTCATAAACATATGCTGCAACATTCGCAATCTGATCATCATCTAGCCTTCCGCCGAAGGCAGGCATCGCGTTCTTCCCGTTAGTAACTTGGTTGACAATCGACTTTTCAGATAAACCCCCATCCAAATACTGTTCGAGAGCTTCCTTTCTCAAAGTTTTTTCGTTCTGGATAACGTTATTTCCTCCAGCATGGCAAGCGGCACAGTTTCCCGCAAACACGAGAGAGCCAGCTTCAACATCCGCAGCGAAGGTCGTGGAAGGTCCTACTAAGGCGGTACCGATGATTGCAACTGTCGCAACCTTCTCATATCAAATATGATTTTTAAAATAGACTGAAAAACAACAACTTACTTTGGTTCCGAGTTGCATCTCAAGTCGAGTTTGGCGAACCACTTTCGCGGAGGGAACGAAAGCAGCGGAGAAGCACTTCATACAACAAATAACAATAAAATGCAACGAAATGCACAAAGAACAAGACTTACCAATAAGAGGAAAAAGAAAGCTATTCTAAAGAGCATTCTTTCGTTATGACAGGGAAATAAAATACCAATTTCGAAGTTTTTGGATATGAATCGTTTTTGTTCAACATGACATGCATCACATCAGCAAAATTCTTCGGCCACTCTCGGCCGTTCTGTTAGCGGAAGAGTCGTCAATTTGAGAAGCAATTGAAAAGATTTCACGAATAATGAGGAAGTTGCTTTCGACCTTCTATAAAAAGGAAGAGGATGACTCGAACTCAAGCGTCTCAAGCTCTAACAAAAATTCTTTATTGCGCGGGGGAACGAAATCCTTTTCGAGTTTGAAAATTGATAATTCCAATAATACAATAAATCTTGCAGCAACAGTATTGGCTGATTCGATTCAAAATATTTTATCAAAAATCGCAAATTTTAGTTCTGAGGATCTTTCTGAATATCAATCGCTATTGGATGTATTAGATAGCCGTAATAGCCACATGTCAACACTTCTATTGTTTGTTGATAGCTCAAACTTTGTAGAGGCTTGTTTCCAATCAAATTTAGCGACCGGTCTTTATCAGGCATTGAGGTTGCTTCGAATGCTAGAGCTAATTCAATCCAAAAGCGTGAATGAACCAGACAGCTGTGGTGTGACATTAGCTGCTTCGAGTAATGTCAGCAGAATTTTGGAAAAATTGTGTTGTTCACCAGTTATTATCGAACAATTACGTCCTTCGTTGGTAAAGTTGTTAATATTTCCATTAAGCTCTCTTCCTACACGCGGAAAGCATCTTCAAAATCATTCATCAAAGATCGTCTCATCAATATGTCGCAACGGTTTCACTTCTCAACAGGTCTGGTTCTTACACGATTGTCATTACGTAAACTATGCATTACGAGCCTTATCTGAAATGGTTGATATGGGAATAACTACAAAAGAAGATAATATGTTGGTTTTGAGAGGTGAAAGTGCGGAGATTGAAGAGATGTGGTTGGAGGCTCTAAAATGTCTTGTTGAGGTCCTAAGCACCAGTTTATTGGTAAGTTCCGCATTACTCACGGACTTCGAACTACTCGGAGGGAGTAAAATTTTTCTTCATATTCTTAAGAATTCCTCCTCGGAGAGGTACCTTCGGTATCTTAACTTGATCTCATCTTTGATGGTTAGTGCGTTGAAGAAAGACGAAGAGATCGTGCAATTTAATTCTGTAACAACTCTATTCTCTGAATTTCTGGTAGATTTATTGAAAATAGATCGCGGGCTTGAGAAAAATGAAAACATTCAAGCTCTAATAGAGATAGGGAAAGCAATTTTACATCGTGAAGTTATCGTGCGTGATAAGGAGTTTCTATTTCAAGGGCTGTCATATTCAATCTTGACATTATATTCCACTGAACCCAGTGCATGTGCCATTTTGGAGGATAAATACAACGTCTTACCCACATTAATGCTATGCTTACCTGCCTTTTGTTTGGAGGAATCAATATCTGCGATTCTTACTACTTTCAACTATATTTGCCAATGTGTTGAATCCAACTCTCCGATGATCTTTGTTTCCATGAGCTCTTCGCTGTACATTTTGTTAGAGACAACAACCAATCCGCGATATCCTACGAGTCGTCGGGTGCTTGCATCTCATTGTCTTGATTTGTGTTTTTCCTCTATCGAGGCAGTCACTCGCTCAAACCCAAAGTACTCCATCATTTTTTTAAGGTCTGGAGTATTGAAGACCGCTATACTAGGTATCTTAGAAAAGCTGAGCTACGACACGCGAAGTGGAATTCAGCTCAGTTCTGAAGAGTCTGTTGTGTTTGAAAAGGTTTTATTCCTCCTCTCCGACTTGATTCTAAAAAGTCCGAGCGTGATTGATGATGTCCGTAAGAGTCGAGTTAGTTCGATTCTAATCGAAATTGCAAGGTCGACTAACATTTCGGCGGGCTTCGTCAAACATATTTTGTTGCTATTTGAAGAAATCGTGAAAACTGAAGGCACTTACTCCGAAGTTTCTTTGAAAGATATATTTACCTTACTCTTGTCAGAAAATTTACAGATTGATAAAATGAGGTGCATTTTAGATAGTATGTGGAAACTCCTTATTTTTAGTGAAGGAAAAGTTTTACCAAGTTTAGCCAATATCGGGAAGACCTCAATCCTGCGCTTTCTAAACAACATGAAAAACATTTTTTCGAATCAGTGGGATCAAGAACTTCTTCTATGCATGGATTGTTTAGAGTCTTTATTACGGTTTTGTAGTCTTTTTATGTTCTACGGTGGTGACAATGTCAGAGATCACTTTTTCGTCTCACAAATAGCTGTCTCTCTTATCCAAACGGGAATATTTAGTTCATTGTATGCAAATCATGGAGTGGCATTGCTTTTGGAGTTTGCTACTTTATTCACCAAAGATAAAAGCAAAGTTGACAAAAACACTAGCGAGCTTCTTTTGGTGGTACCTTTGTATCTTGACAAACAAGGAATTATATCACTGATTTCGTGCCTGTATGACTATCTTTTTCAAGATGACTCGAAATGTGCATTATTGGGTGAATGTGATGTTTTGGCTCAGTTCTTTGAAGCTCTTTATGTTAGTGCACAAGGAGATCTAGCTTTAGAACGAAAATTAGAGGAAATATTATGCTTGATCTCCAGAGTTCATCGGTCGGAACAGTTGACCATCTGTGTACAAAGATTTTTACTTCGCCCTCTCGGCTTACCGCGTCTTGATGCTCTCAACTGGAGCAGCTTTATTAAACAACGAATTGTCTCCTCTTCAACAATTTCTTCCCCAAATCAATCGAAAAAACTTTTAGAAAATTCATTTGAGAGAAAGCTGCAAGATTATTTTCCTGATTTTGAAGGAAATCTGGGCTCCAGAAATATTTTCAGAAGGCAACCTTCATTCGATTTGCCAATAATCAAAATGGATGAGAACTACGTTTCTCTAGGTTCTCTCGCCCTTTTCTTCAACGAAAGCACTGTTTTATTTCCTGCAGCTTCTATAACCATATCTTGTTGGTTCTGTCTGGATAAATCTTGTCTTCTCGGAGATATTCTTCGTGGGTATCCCTTATTCTCACTAGAAACTGTTATCGATCGAGTTGTCATTTCTGTAGAGCTTACTTCGGAACCTGAAGAAATGAACCTTCGTTTCTCTAACCTCGATTCAGGCAAAGAAGAAGTAATCAAATTTCGATCTCATCAAAATTTGCGAGTAAATTTATCATCTTGGACGAATGTCATCTTAACTATGAAAAGAACCCGGAGGTTTGCTCAATCAAACCAAATCACGAGCTCATTATTTATTAACGGACTAGCCTGTTCTATAATGAATTCTTCTGGTAGCTCAAGCACTAAAAGCGCCCTCGACTTTGATTGCCTAACTTCCTCTCAACATGGAGAAATCCGATTAGGGTTCTCAAAACAAGCCGTGAGTAATTCCTCTTCCCTGAAAATTCTTGGAAAAGTTCACTTCGCAACCTTGTCGATTTTTAATGAGATTCTTGCCCAAAAACAGATTGCATCTTTATTTTTGAAAGGACCAAATTATCTTGGTTTGCATAAACATTATGAACATGATTTTGGTGAGCAAATCACTGCATTGAGTACATATTCTTTACGAATAGGTGGTTTAATTAGTGAAAATTCGTTGATATATGTTCAGCAATTGGGATTAAAAGGAATAGAGTCAATCGTTGCTCCAAAACACGAACAGCATGAGCATTGTGTTCATACTTTGGATCTACCAGAATTACCGGATACCGTTGCTGTAATTTCCCCCTCTGTATCTGCAGAAGATTCTTTTTCCATTTCTCTTATTGAAGACAGAAACGCTGAAGCTCGCCTTGTACCCACCTCAGCCTTTAGCACTTCTCATAAAGAGACGCATGCTGTTTCCCGACCTCGAAGATTTTCTTTGTTCAATGTTATGGATTTGGATTCAGGAAATATTATTGGAGTCCTCAATAGCCCAGGTTTCATCACTCACCAGCTCTCCTTGAGCGACAGAGTGTTCAGTATTGGCGGAATTGATACCTTGATGCCTTTACTTCTTCTCTCCGATGATGAAAGCGCACTTAATACCTTACTTCAACTCTTGAATCAAATCTCAAAAGAAAATCTTCAAAATATTAGGAGAATGCAGGTATCTGGGTATAGAATGCTTGGGTTCATCCTGCATTTTATGACACTGAAATGCTTCCGCCTTTCAGAGAGTGTCAATTCTCTTACTCAGTTTGGAGTTGAAACTTCAATTGAGTCACAGAGTCATTTACTTATCGATACGGTTGCTTTCTCGCAACTTATCTTTAATCATCATGTATGGGACAGTTCCAATTTTGACCTCTTTGCGGCCCTGCTGAAACAAATGAGGCTATTGGTGACTGATAGTAAATACAAAAATGTCAATATTATTCGACTTTCATGTCTAGGATTTGTGCGATGGATTGTGCTAGGTTGCCTTCAGCTGATTATCAATAGTGCGCAGAATAATATGACAGAAAATTATTGGCCTTATCACCCTCGCACATCACTTGAAATGGCAGATCGCAGAGATGAACCAGAAGATTACCTGGTAGATGCACACATCGTAGTTTGTGCTCTGATGACAAGTGAATTGAGAAGCAAGGATCTCGAGCTCTTAGTAAATACAATTCAATACACCTTAAATTATGATGACGAGGGGAATAGAATTGAAAGATCGAAATCTACGGCCAAAAATCTGTGTAGTCTCGAACAAATAAAGGAATTAGTTGATTTGCATCCTTATTGCACATATGAGGAAGAGTTACTGTTTGAAGCGAAGAAAAACGCTCAACAACAGCATGCTCTCGAATCTGAAAACTGGGTTAACTACCTCACGCCATTTGAGTTCTACCGAATTTATCTTTTGCGCTTATTGTTTACACTTTACGATGAAAAATCAGAGGAAATGGGAACACGTCGCTTAAGTACTACGGCTGGTAACAACGCTTCAAATAACTTCAAATTAAACGCTGAAAATTTGGATTTATACCGAGAAAAATGTTCGGCTGATTGGTTTCTCTCCGTTCTTGAAAGGACTGAAGAAATTGCAACAAGATCTCAAATATTGCGTTTGTTAGCTTATTTCCTCGAGAAAGACAATTTGTTCGCGCGTGAATTTATCGACGCAAGAGGTGTTCACGTATTGCAAAGTATTCTTTGTTCACGACTTCAAACTGTCCCTGTTCTACTTCCTCTTTGTTCAATTATTTTCCGATTGCCAAATCAACTACTTCTTTATCCGTCCCAACTAAAATCGGTCCAGAAATTTACTCAACTGGTCGAGCTGGAAGAATTGGTCGACTTCACTTATATGTCAGAGAGTTGGCTGACACAGTACTCTCTTCCGCTGTTAAGCATCTTCTACGAATGTTTCATCAAGGTAATTCGTCGAGAGGCAAATTATAATTGGCTGCAGAGAGCAGAAGAGCTGCTTATTGGAATGTTAGATAGTGCGGTTCACTTTTCTGCTCCCTTTAAGCACCTGATGCAGCATAAGCTTGCCATTGAAATTCATATCAATTGCTTATTGTCTTGTTCGAATGCATTTAGCGACTATGGCAGTTTAGTATATGGAGTAAAACAGGATTCTGTGGATTTGACGAAAGCAATTGAAGAAGACTATATTTCTTTAGGAAAGTCTGCTTTCGGACTCTTTGATCAATCTGGTAACTTAGATTCTCAATCAGCTATTTCTGGTAGTCGTAGTGTGGTTGATGAGAGATTAAAACAAGAAAAGATAATCTTTTCTAATACCTCGACATGTATAGCTTTGCAGAGAATGATAAACTACTTTCTTCGCTACGCGATTCGAGAGGAAGATAATTCTCGTATCCTCTACCATTTATTTCTTTCATCATCCGCCTTGACCTCGTATTCTTATGAATGCTCCTATCAAACAATTATTATTCAAATATTTTCTGAAGTAGCAAAAGAATCACAAGGATTGGAAAATTCCATCATAGCATCAATTGTCCGCAATATAATTTATCTCATTCCGCTCGTTCGAGGGTTGTATTTCTATGATTCTGTTACCTTTGAGCTGATGAAAGTTTGTGTATCATTGGTAGAGACAATTTCGTCCATGTATGAACCTCAAGAACTCACAGAAAATCTTCAGTTTATTTTGAAAGACCTTGTTGCAAACGCGAGATTCTTTGGTATTGTTTTGATTTTTATGTTGCAGAATTCACCGTTCAAATATGATAACCTTTCAAGATTACAACTTTTGGTCTACATCCGAACCAAAATTGATTATTTTTTCCATCCGTTCATTGAAGATGTACTCGAGGTTTTGATTAGCAGCTCCAGATTTCCGCCAAAATCAGGCATTGATGAAATGACTCTAACGGCAACACCCATGCTCGAAGCACTTCAAGGTCTTACGACAAGTTCTCTTCAGCGAAAATCGACTGTTGGGTTAATCTCCAATATCCGATTGGATCGAGGTCGTTACAGCGGTGTCTTTTGTGCATTCCTCGCTTGTACTTCTTACTATCTAGTATTGGATGAAGAAGCTCAAGTCCGCATTGAGGCAACACGAATTCTTGCATTTTTATCCCAACGGCGAGGATATTACATGGAGCAGCTCCTCGGAAACTCATCGCACTTTGTCTCTCGTGTTTGTCGGGGTATCGAGGATGATAGTGGCCTTGGCGTTGATATTTACAGAGAAGGTTTATTGAAATTAGTCCCCAATAGCGAGGGAAAGTATCAACTGTTTTTAAGAGGCGGAACTGATGATAATGAATCTGAAGATAATCGCTTTGCAGATTTCTCTTTTTGGATTTCAGATAACAGTAACAAATGCGACGCGGTATTTCGAGCAATAGATGGAGTGCTTCAATCGATTCTACCAAATATGAATTCTGAATATGAAGAATTGACTCGTCGATTGAAGCACAAACCTCGTGCGAGAGATCTTTTCTGCTTTGAGAATGCTGAAAGTGTAAAAGCCTCTTTGAGAAGACAGCAAGTTGCACAAAATAACGGCCAAAAAATTAACAAAGTCTATCTTACTTGGAGAAATGAAGGACTAAAAGAGCTAACTTCTGGAGCTATCTTGTGGAAAAAAGCTTGGAATAATATAAAGAGTTCCCCGCTCTGGGGTTATGGTCGAATTTATCAAAAAGGTGACACGTCGAGTGAAAGATCAAAATCGCGGCAAATTGCAAGAGATTACCATGCTCGTATTGTTTGGAAGGTCGATTACTGTGAAGGCCCCGAAAAATGCAGGAAGAAGTTACAACAAGACCTCACATATCTTTCTCCCGTTCTTTTCGGTTTTGTCCCAGCACGATCAACAGTATCTTTCAAGGATCGCGATAATGAAAGTATTGATGATATTCTTCAAACCATGCAAAAACGTGGTCTATTTCGTCGCTTGTCGACTCGGCAAAATGATACTAACTTTGATGAATCTAATTTCGAGGATTTAATTGTCGGAGATCACAATTCTTTCGTCTTTGAAAGCGATAACTCAATCTCAAAAGAGCCAGTACCTTTGTATGCATTAAGCACACAGCTTAAATCTGAACAAGATGAATTCGAAGAATATGAAGATGTTATTGAAGGACCTGGTGAGGAATCGGAGAGAGATTTCGATTTCGAAGAAGACAAAATTGAGGATGAAGAAGAATTGCCACTATTTAATGGGTTTAACCCCTTATCATCTTCTCAAAAAGGTGTCAAGAGTCCAAGAATAACCGCATTAACAGTTTCCCGCTCTTCAGTTGTGAAAGAAATTATTAAAGGGATAATTAGTGTAAGTGAGTTGAAAAATTGTCGGGTGTATAACGTAGAAAGGTACGCTATATTCTCTTCCCTCTTTCCAAATTAGTCAACCATACATTAGAATTAGTGGACTCGAAACTCAACGTGGACTATTCATTCTTTCCGATAATTTTCTTCATTTACTTCTCGGTTTTGTTGTCCAGGAAAAGAATACCAAATTTTCCGATTCGCAATTCGATTGGATCCCGCAACTCGGAACTAATTCGCCAGAGAGAAAAAAGGATGATTTCTTGAAAAAAGATGGAAAAGTTCTCGAAGACACCTTTCTTCCTCGAAGTATTTGGTCCGAACTAATGATGACAGACTCTCCTTATATCCGTATTTCTATTGAAGAAGTGAGTGAAATAATGTTTCTTTTACTCCTGCTTGAAGTCTCTATTACTCCAGATTTATTCTTTTTTCAAAAGAAGATTTCAGCTGAAGTATAGCGCGCTGGAGGTCTCAGACGTTCGTGGATCATCGGTTTTATTTTCTTGCGAGTCTGTTGAGGTAAGGAACTTTCTCTCTTTGTTGTAATTGTTTCTGTTACAATAATTCAGGACTGTGATGAAATTTTAACTGTCCTCCTTGAAAAAGATCTTCCCACTTCAATCTTCAATAAAATGATTGGGCTAAAGAATTTGCAGCTCTTACGCGGCGCTACGAATATGTATTATCGGTTGGTATCAATATTTCTGAGTACTGTCACTCAATTGTGGCAGCACGGTGAAATTACTAACTTCGAATATCTTATGTACATCAACTCAGCAGCTGGACGTTCATTCCTGGATTTGACTCAATATCCTATTTTTCCTTGGATATTGTCTGATTATAAGAGTGAGGAATTAGACTTAGAGGACCCGACAATATATCGTGATTTATCAAAGCCAATGGGTGCGTTAGGATTTAAAAGGTCACAACAGTACTTGGAGAGATATCAAACGATGGATGAGTTCTATCGAGAAGGTGTAGAAGGTAGCTCGCCACCTTTTTTCTACGGTACTCACTACTCCTGTGCTGGGTATGTTTTGCATTATCTGGTTCGTCTTCAACCTTATGCTAACATGTCACTCACTTTACAAGGAGGTTCATTTGACAAAGCTGATCGGTTATTTTGTAATGTCGAAAGTAGTTGGATATCTGCCTCTTCGGAAAATCTTCAAGATGTGCGAGAATTAATACCTGAGTTTTACTATTTACCTGACTTTTTGGTCAATATCAACCAATTTGACTTGGGCGTTACTCAATCTGAGCGACGAGTCGACAATGTAAAGCTTCCACCCTGGGCTTTAAATGATCCAAATCATTTCATCGAAATTCACCGTCAAGCACTTGAGTCGAAATATGTTTCCGAAAACTTACATAACTGGATTGATCTCATCTTTGGCTTTAAACAACGTGGAAAGGCTGCTATTGATGCTATGAATGTTTTTATTCACATTACGTATGAAGGTGAGGTTGATTTGGATGCTATCGATGACCCAATTCTTCAAAATGCAACTCTTGCTCAAATTAATAACTTTGGTCAAACCCCAACAAAATTATTTCCCAAACCCCATCCAAAGAAGATTGTTCCAGAGGTCGTAAAGAAATTGAATGATACCATTTTGGTAGAACCTACTGCGCTCGCTTGGCACAGTCATCTTAGTCCTCCACTCACAGTTGTGGGAGCCTCAAAGTTTGTTATCTTGAAATGTGTTAACTTTAGCCAGGTAATTGATTGTCTAATTTGTTCGTTATTAACCTGTACATTAGGCGACTTTTGTTTACGGTAATGGGAGAAAGGGAAGCTCCACCAATTTAGCTGTCGCGGATATAAAGCTCATTTCTAGAGATAAGATTCTTGCTTGTTCTTTCGGAAGTGTCTTTCTTCCACCAAATTTTCGGAAGATTGTTAAGTTCCATCTTGTCGTGAATGGTTTAGCATTCCAAACCTTTCATTCATACGTAACTCCAAGGTAAGATACTATCCTTTTTCACAAAATCTCTTACAAAATGGTTTTTACCTTCGCTCCCTGCAAGATTGGAAAATGAACGTGAAATTTCATATCATGAGCACTTGCACAACAAAAACATTACTGCACTTTCGATTTGTAAAAATGGAGAATTTATTGTTACGGGATCGGAAGATCTGACTGTCCGTATCTGGCAGTTAACGAAGCAGAATTATAATACTCATCATCGAAAGTTATCTGCGGTTTGCATGTTTAATGGACATACATCGCAAATATCTTGTTTAGATATTTCAGTCGAACTGAACATTGTAGTTTCCGGAGGGGCAGATCGTCGAGCCATTATTTGGGACTATAGAAGTGAAAGCATGATCAGAATTCTGCCTGATCATACAGGGGGGCTTGTATCTGTTGCTATAAATACCATAAGTGGAAATATTGTAACTTTGACGAAGGAGCAGATTAGAATCTACCATCTAAATGGACATTTACTTTGCAAATATAGCTTCGAAAATCTTGATACGAAAAAAATTATTCACCCTGCCAGCTCAGTGATAGCTCCTCCGTGTGGAGACTGGCAAGACGGTGTGGTAGCAGTCACCGGTCATCTTGATGGGAGCGTTTTCTTATGGAAAATTTCCAAATTAACTCAAGATACTGTGAACAATCCCAAGGATGAACAGGAAACTTTCCTCGAGGATCAATTTCCAACTAAGAAGACTTTGTATATTGCAAGTTCTTTACCGAGAATACACAAACGTGAAATCTCCTGTTTACGTTTATGTTCAACAACAAATTTTCATGGAAATAAGAGCGGCAAGGAGTTGATTAATAAAGCCTACGAAGAATCAAGGAATCTAGACTTATTTGTCGGAGATATTGAGGGTAATGTCAGCCGCTGGACCTCTGCGAAGCTAGATCAGTTACCTCCGACTGACTTGACCTCTCTCCTCAAACTGGATACTTTCATTTCGAAAGCATAAAATGTTTGAATTGGAGTAAAGTTAGAGATCCAGTATCTGGTCGAAAATTCCGATATTTTTGACGACGGCACCAGGTTACAGGACCGAAATCTACAGAATAAGAACAAAAAGAAAAAGATGCGATTTCTTGCGATTATCAGGGCTTGTCTAAAAATATCCTAAAAACGCGGCGCTACAGTGAAACTCAGATTCCATTTCATTGGTTCAGTGATTTTTTAGCTTTGTTAATGTACAACAGCCGAGATATATACTAAGTAGTTACCATTAATTCTTTACTACCTCTAATCTTTTTGGCTTTTCCTTGATGTTTTGATATTGGGGCCAAGCAAGCTTTGTCCGAGCAGACAATTGGATCTAAGTGTTTGGGTAGAATAGAAGCGATTCCAAACAGATTCTGGAATTTCTGTGATGCAAAATAAAAAGATATGTTGTAAGTGAATATTATAATAAAAGAATGAATAACTCAAAGAAGGGATACGTCCTTCAGTCATTCAGAAGTCAAAATGCTTCTATGGATCAATCGACTGTATTAAAGTCGTTCAGCACTATCGATCGAGCTATCGATGAAATTTACAGCTCTAATGCATCCCAATTAAGTTTCGAGGAACTCTATCGGAACGCGTATCATCTCTGCGTTCAAAAGCACGGAGATATGTTATACGATGGAATTAGAGGGTCTTTGAACCGACACCTTAATAAATCCTTGGAAAGAATCGTTTCAGCAACAAATGAGGATTTTCTCTCGATAGTGCTAAGTGAATGGAACCTCCATCAAACTTCTTTCAATAGATTGAAGGACATACTTTTATACATGGATCGATCATATTGTTCACAAAAGAAAAGGCTTACTGTTTACTACTATGCTCTCCAGCTTTTTCGAGAAAGTATCATCTATTCCGATACCGTTAAGGAGAAGCTGCGATTACACTTATTGCAACAAATTACATTAGAGAGGAAAGGATTGATTATAGATCGAGATCTTATGAAGCATTTGATTTCAATGCTTATCGCATTAGGGTCAGATTGTGTCACTTCGGGAGAGCAACCCAAAAATTCCAGCAATTCAGTTGACCGAAACTTCTCAAATTTGAACAGCTCCAATCTCTTGTATAAAATTCCTTATGAAGAGGAATTTGAAATATTTTATTTGATTGAGACAGAGCAGTATTACAGAACAGAATCTTTAGAGTACATCTCTTGTAACTCAAGTCAGGAGTATTTGAATAAAATTGAAAAACGGCTGACAGAGGAAGTGGCAAGAGTTTCAAATTACTTATGCTCGTCTACAGAGTCCAAGGTAAAAGTAATTTTAGACACAGAGTTAATTTCCAACCATGCACGCACGTTGTTAGAGATGGACAGCACAGGATTGGATTACATGCTCCTCAATCATAAATTGGATGACATCACACGCCTGTATAATATGTTTTCAAGAGTTTCCACTTCTATGGATTTGCTGCGCGATTCTTTGGGTAAGTATGTTGAGGGAAAAGGGTTGGAGATTCTCAATTCAAACGAGGTTTCGAAGGATCCTATTCTATTTGTGAGACAAATCTTGGAGCTGAAAGAAAAGTTCGATGAAATCATTCATAGATGCATGAAAGATGAAAAAAGAGTTTTAAAAAAGTTGAAAGAAGCATTTGAGTCTTTCTTGAACAAAGACAATCGTGCGGCCTCGTATTTGGCAAGTTACGTTGATGAACTATTTAAAAGCGATCCGTCGATACAATCGGCAGAGGAGGAGTTAGAAAATCAGTTGGATCGAATTCTAGTGATTTTTAGATTTCTGGCAGATAAAGATATATTTGAAAATTATTACAAGTCGCTTCTCGCAAAACGCCTTCTCAGTGGAAGGATTATTTCTGATGAGAACGAACGCAGCATTATTGCTCGTTTGAAAGCTGAATGTGGATATCAATTCACATCAAAGTTGGAAGGAATGCTTATGGACATAAGTATATCGAAGTCTGTAATGGCTGAATTTCGGAAGTCAAGTCTGAATGGAAATGTTTTCGCAGGTGTTGAGTTTGAAGTTCATTTGCTGACTGCTGGTTACTGGCCCTTAGAGGTTCCAGGAAGGTTCCCTAGTTTGCCGCTCGTTATGCAAACCTGTTGTTCAACATTCAGTTCTTTTTATGCTGAGCGAAATAATGGGCGCAAGTTACTTTGGATGGCCAACATGGGTCAAGTTGATTTGAAGGTAAGCTGAGGCCTCTGTGACGTTCCTCTTTTATCATACTTTCAAAGGGAAATTTTACCTCTGGTCGAAAAGATTTAATTGTGTCAACTTATCAAGCTATTATGCTGCTCCTCTTTAATCAGAATACTACCTTTTCTTTGAAACAGCTCAAGGAAGCAACCGGGATCGCAGATATTGAACTTAAGCGTCACTTATTAAGCTTGTGCACTAACAAAGTCAAAATTCTTATTAAATCATCTAGAGGGAAGGGAATAGAGAACGATGATGAATTTACTTTCAATTCTGAGTATACTTCAAAGATGAAGCGTATCAAAGTACCTTTGGTTGCCAAAAAAGAAGTGTCTCCGGATGAGGAGATTACTGGAGAAATTGTTCCTCTAGCAGTTGAAGAGGACAGACGCCACCTTGTCGAGGCTGCAATAGTTCGAATAATGAAATCTCGCAAAACTGTTTCTCACAACGAACTGATTGCAGAGGTAACCAAACAAATTGTTTCGAGGTTTAACCCTTCTCCACAGGTACGTTATCCTTCTCCCTTGGTTGATTTTCTTCACCTTTTTGGCATAGTTTATTAAACGGCGAATAGAAAGTTTGATTGAGCGAGAGTATCTACAAAGGCACGAAACTGATTCTCGATTATACAATTACTTAGCGTAATGAATAAACATTTACATAAATGCAGGTAATTTTAAGGAATTCCTTATTCACTTAGATAGGATTCTTCAATTCTTCACAAAGAAAATGTTGTCCAAAAAAAACTTAGATGAGCTGAACCCTACTTCAAGAGCATTTTACGAAAGGAGCTTATTGAAAATGAATCTTTCGTTGGTCTTCGCCGCTTTTGCCTTCATGTTCTTGGGATTTAGCGCGGCAAGTGGAACAAAGTCAGTCGATCAAAAATACACATCACGTAAGAAGTTTTGATCTTTTCAAGACTGTAGTAACTTCTTTAATAGAGAATGTCAATGATGATGCCCCCCATCAGGAAGAGCTGGGATTTGGCTTCGCGGTATTCTTCCACATAGTTGGGTTCATTCTTTCTTCCGCTGTCTCCATTTACCTTTCTCCGCTTATTACTGGCTCCAAAAATGAGTCAAAAATACTTTCAACTCCTCAAAATATTGATGGGACGGACTCGCCGTCTGCCCCGCTTCCCACAGCAAACGCTGTTCCTGATCTTTATGCAGGCTACCCCGAACCTCCTTCTGCATTGAACAAAATTTAAATGTAAAATCCACTTCCTGCTGTGATAATAAACAAAATTTTCTCTTTTTTCTTAAAAAAAAAAAAATTTAATATATTAGAAAAAACTGCGAAATAACGAAAATTCGGAAATCCTTCGCGTTAGAGGTAGTCAACGAGAAGCATGGTGAGCTTTTCATCGCTCCAAGTCGACAGGACGACGTAAAGTTGTGGCTTCTTTTGAAGAACTATAGAAGAGAAAAGTCACGATGAAATGGTTTGAGGATAGACGACATACCCGTTTACGACGGGACTGATGTGGAAAGCTGCTCCAATCATAAGGGCGAATGCGCAAAAGAAAAAAAATGCAGCAAAACCTATAGCGACAAGCTAACTTGTTGAAGTGAAGAAATCTCTTTGCTTACCAAATCCAACCTGCTCGTTATCATACTTTTTCGACTCATCATCAGGTACATAGTTCTGGTCATTTAAATTTGTTGCATATTGTGAGAGCCCGCCATCTACAACACAGTCAATATTAATTACGCATCCTAGGTGGATGCTTACTCGCTGCACAGAGACCCAAAAAGAATAATCCAATAGCCGACCAAACAAATGAAAGGAATAATTTGAAGACTGAATTTTCATAAAAATTTCTTGAAGTCAAAGGAAGGGCATCTGCGCTTTTCGCGACTAAATCACTCATTTCCTCGAAGGTAATTAATCAAAATCTTTTAATCGGTCTTATAATTTAGGAAATAACTTCGTATTTTTACGGTATAATTTCTGGGAAAAATGTTGTCGAATGGAAGAAATGTCACTTTGTCCGAAAAGATAAGGAGGATAAAGTTCCTCATCAGAGTATCTGGGGCTTCAGGTAAAAAGTTTGCTGAATTGTGTGTCGAATTTGGTTTAGAGAACTCATATCTGCGACTTTTCGTTGCAAAGGATTGCTATCGGGATAATTATGTCTTTATGGGTCCGATTGATTGGAATTTGAAGACATTCGAGGATGAGTCTCTACTTAATCTATATTTCTATTACAAAAGTTCTTGTATTAACAGCTACTCCTTTCCTTGCAACGATGAAGCCTCTGAAGATCAATCAAGTAGTAGTTTGTTGTGCGCAGCTGGTGCTTCAAAGACAAACGGGCTCACTCACGCTGAAATTACTAAGATTGGAAAGTTAAGTTACAATCAAGTGGATAGGTTAGTACAAAGTGGCGTTCTTACAAAGTCGTGGGCAGCACCTAAAACTCATGATCGGACTACCGGCGTGTGTACCATTATTCATTTAACCGCGCTCACTAATAAGGATGGCGTTCTCCAAAGTTTTGAGTATTTATTTGAAAATACAAGGACTGCTGTTCTTAAGTTCCTTAGGGGATTTTTGCGGAAAAATGAATTGTTGAGTATCTGCTGTCAGAATGTCTGCGACTCATTAATTATTGGCAAACGGCAAATGCAATACCTTCGAAATCTTGTTATAGGATGTGAGAAGCAAAATATCCCTACACCAGTATTTTTCTGTCAGAAAAAATCCTCTGCCTTAACCAAAGCAGGGAACATCGGAAGTGTAAGGATTATGTGGTGTCTTGTTCGTACAACAATAAATCCACAGAAAGCTAAGTTTCTGCGAGCGCGCAATGTATCTCATTTTCAGCAAATTGATCTCGAGATTCGGAACAACGAAGGCATTAGTAGCAAGAATATTCGCATGATTAGCGGACTCAATCAGAAGAGAGCATTCAAAACGAGTCAGGAGCTCTTAAACCAGCACTCATACTCTTGTGTCAAAATACAAGAGAATAAAACTATTCACTACAAGATACTTCCCAGGACAGGGAGATCTGGGAAGTACTTTATCCAAAGATTACTACCGGAGATCGATAGTGTCAACGAGATTGATAAGAAAGAAACTTTTTCGGAAAGCAAATCAGCTGGAGACCAATCAACAATTGTTGGCGAAACGGAAAAGTTGGTCATAGGTTACTTGAGACAGGTAGAATAAGTCCTTCAACACTATCTTTCTTTTTTATCATTTTTGAATAGTCGCGTTACGGAGTCCTTTCTTTCCCTCAAGTTATTCAAATGGTCCAGGATTATCACAGGGCTAGAAATTCAACTGCAATCGAAGAGCATACCTTAGAGCAACTACGAAAACGATTCGAACAAAGTCATGTTGTTGATATTGTCAGTGCTCAATCCAATTCCAATTTGTCCGAGCTTGTTTTACTGCTCGGATTAAGAAACTTTCTCAAAGAATCCCTCGATGTTCGAGTCCAAAAGTATACTTATGACTTAAATCTTCAAATTACTTCACAGAAAGGCGATGCAGATGCTCCCTCCCTGGAATTGATACTCTCTAAGAAGAAGAGACGGACGGTGCGTAATACAGACAAAGGTATTTTCCCAGCAGAAACCACGTGTTTGCAACCTACACCGTTCGAACATTCTTCGTGGAGTATTTGTGCCTATCAAGATGTGAACATGTTGTCGCACACAACTGCGCTTGACGATAAAAAGAATGAGAGAGGGAAAAATGAGATCTGGTTAGAGGAAGAGGTACTAAAGACTCTATTCTTCCACTTTCGTTTCATCCGATCCTGTGGATAGAGCATCGATCTCCTGGTGTCTTTTATTTGCAATTTTTTTGTTCGTAAAGCAAAGCTAGGATTACCTAATTATTTGAAACCCTCGAGCAGCAACAGAAAAAGTTTTAAATCGTCGGTGGTGTTCAGACTTCAAGAGTCTGTACTGGATTTTCAGTTCAAAGTGAGTAGCCATTTTCTTGCTGTCCTTTTTCACTGGATTATGGTTGATAGTGGGTAGATTTCAGAGTGATTCGTAACTTCTATATCCTCAACGCAACAGAAAAGGTCCCAGGTCATAGTTACACATCATGCAGACATCGTGTGACCCGCCTTGTGCGGAACATTTTATCTGCTAGTCATTTAATTGCAAACATCCTCCAGCGGAGCTTATTTCGGAATTATTTTCCTCTGAAAGCTGATCTACATCTCTACAATGAAGTTATTTCAGAAGTACGCGGAAAAGAGGGATACGATACGGTAAAGATCCGAGTCCTCAAGGTAATAAGCTGTTCGCTTCGTTCATGTTATGTTAACAGAAATTTGATTAGTTTCTGAGCTACAACTATCCGGTATTTTATCCTGAAATTTTTATGGATCAAGTTCTTGTGAAATCTGTCTTAAAGGAATTTTATCTTCACAGCTTGATTCAAAGTGTGAATTTGGATTTTATAGGACTTGAATGTGATGTGATGAATGATAATCAATTTCAGGTAGAGCATATACTCTTTGATCAACGTCGCTGATGTTCTTATCTTCATAGACCGCTTTTCGATTTTCGCCAAGTTACCAGAAATCTCTTATCGAAAGAACCCATGGGATAATTTTTTACACCGCTTGTTTTGATTCACTTTCCAATTCTCAAGTAAAATTCAGCCGCTTCTCTTTCGATGATAAGCAATCCTTCGAATTCCATCTTTTAACATTTCGGTTGGTTGAGTTGATGACTTCCACTATTGATTCATCACGAAACGAGTCGTTTGGTATGGCTGTTAGCTATCTTCATCCAAACTTGTATTTAATGGATGAAAACTGTCAACTGAGTGATTTAAATGAATTGGTCTCAGAGGTCTACCGATCTACGACTGAACGAATTGATCTTCTCGATGCTATGCTAGTTAAAATGAAGTTTCGTTTCACGTCTTCCAATTTCCACCATCGCATTCGTTCTGTTTTAACGGAAAACTCATTTGAAGTGAAAGAAGATTCAGTTTCAGCTCCATGGAGACTGGATGGTTTTTTTGATGCAAGTTGCTTTTCGATTTTTTCTAGTCACGTTTTGACGTTTCTTGCTGAATATCCAGGAATTACAATTGAACAAATACATCGAGCCCTAATGATTTTACCGATTGTGGCAGTTGGCGTTTTATTGGAAGATCTGGTTTCCTTAAGATTGGTGAAATATTCGACTTGTGAAATTTCCCCTCACTTGAACGATCCTTTTGAAGCGGACGGAATATGGCAGGGAGAATCCCAAAAAAATTCAAATCCTCCGAAATACTTTGAATTGCGACTGCTTGGATGAATTCTTTTTGAGCCTTGCAAGAAGAGAATAACAAATAATTTGTCATCACCCTTTTGATTTTTTTTTTTTTTTTTTTTTTTGGTTTTTGTTCTGAGTTAATATGTACAACAACAATTAGCGTTCTAATATAGAGGATTCTGTGCCTGGCCGGTCCAAGGACAAGTTTTTGTTTTAGAAACAACCAAGTTCCAATCTTTGCGATTGGCAATGGAATTGTTCACCTCTAACACATCAGCTGCATGAACTGGAAAACCAGTGACTATGCAAAGAGGTTTATCCGTTCCGTATAGACCTTCGTACAGAGAATTTCTCACAGCCTCTCTTGAGGGTAACCGCTGCTCTATCCCTCCATCCGTTACAACAGATAATACCCATGTTCGGATGTCCTCTCTATCATCCTATTCAAGGTGAGCCCATGATGGACCAGAAATTGAGAGACTTACTTCGCGTCGCAGATAATGGTATTTAGGGACAATCTCAAGATTCGGAATCGCATCAGCGTCTTGGAAATCACTTCCATCTAGGTAAGAACTATCCGCAGAATCAATTGCTTCAGCGATGTCCACGTATCTGAAGGAAGCCATTTACAAATAGCAACAAAACTAGTAAGCTTACCTATTCAGCAGAAGAAACGCAAGATTAATGTTTCCTTGTTCCCTTGCTGCGGTTCCTGCTAGGTAAAACGTTTTATCATGGGGAATCAAATCTGGATATTTTAGCAATGTTATAGAGCATTTAGCGACGATTTCGCGGAGCCCCAAAGAAGCAGCGATGTGGAACATGTTATGATAATGAACAGCCATAAGTAGTTCCAGAAGCTCAGCAGCAAGATTCTTATCCTGTACTTGAGCACGATGTTGATGTGCTAATTTATACAAAGAATCGCGAAGAATTGAAATGCTTTTGGTGTGTTCTCCTGTTTCATCGTCCTTACTGCGCGCCAGAAGTCGTTTCGTAACCCTTGTGAGAATTGAGAGGGAATTTTCAGATAAAACGATATTTTTGGTTCCCAATAAACGCGCAGCATCATCAAGTTGGTCATTAGAATTATTTCGTAAAATCTGGCGGAAAAGGTTAAGGGTATTACAATTACAAGGATAGTTCGGATTACCTCTTCCAATTTTATCAGAACATATTTCGATATAATTGCTGTTCCTAACTTCTCTCTCGCAATCAATTCCCACAACTTTTCCCATTCGTTTCGCTTTGCAAGTAAATCTAAAGCCATTTCCATTTGACCAATTTCAGCCAACTCTTTTGTATCTTCTCGCACTACCAAGTGACTTTGATAGGCTTCATCAACACGCTTTTTTAGGAGGGCATTACCTCGAGCTAAAACTCGAGCTTTCTCAAACTTTTTCGCTTCTATCAGAATATTAATTGCCTCGTCTCCCCGCCCACAATCGAATAAAACAGTTGCTGCAGATTCTTCGCGACCAAGATTGACAAATCTTTTTGAAACTTCGATTGCCACTTCCACATATCGATTCGGCAAATAATTTCGGGCCAACTCTACAGCCCTTTCCAAAATTTCTTCGAGGTCATTAGGATTATCGGTTTTGGAAAACTTCACATTCAAATAGGCATCAACAGCAGAATTCCACTGCTTCGATTGCTCGTAGCTTCTCCCGATCGAAAATAGATCGTTGCGATTTACTGACTTCCCTGACCGAACTTGAGCATTTTGCAAAGCCGCATTCACTTCGTTGACTCGATGTGGAAGGTGGTGTTGAGCGACTCTCAAAGCGTCATTCCACATTTCCATCTCTTGATACATCGTTAGAGCTAGCTCTGGATGTAGAGCATTTACAAATAACTCTTCAGCGGATTTGTAATCACTAGCTTCTGCCTTCACCTTAGCGTGTGCTACGTATACTTCCGCAATTGCAGTTGGATCATATTTCTCTGCAACACGCAGAGCATCATTCCAATTTTGCTGATGGACATACATATCTATCGCTTCTTTTGGCTTATTTGCTTTAACAAACTCTTCCTCCGCCTCATGGAACCTCTCATCATCTTCCAAAAACAGGGCATGTTTGAGGTGGATATCAGGGAGCTTCTTCGGCAGGCTATGGTTCGCCAACTCAAGAGCAAGATCGAAGGCTCCGTTTTCAGCGGCATGCTCAATTGCTGCTTCTACAAGACCGTGTTTAGTTAAATACTTAGCTCCTTCAGGTACCCCGATAGCCATAAGAAGTGCAATTGTAACCCTCTTACAAGCGTTGATCCCACCATAAAATTTGGCAACACGGATGGCATCGTCCCATAACTCATTAGATCGATACATATTAACTGCACTGTGCCACTCTTGGGCTTCAACGTAATGATGCTCTGCGTCTTTTAATGATCCTTCCATTTCAAGGGTTTGTGCCAGAAATTGATGGGTTTCTTTGAGAAGATCTGCTCGATGCTCTTGGACAAGGCGAATCATATCGTCATATCTGCGATGTTTCTTGTACATATTGATGGCAAGATCCTTCTCTTTAACTGCAAGATAAAGCTTTTCGGCCTCTTTTAAACGACCCTTCGCTTCGAATTTCTGAGCTTGATTGATATAGAGCAATCCAACTTCTCCTTCAGTCATATAGCTCATAGCAATTTTATGTGCGATCTCCCAGTTTCCCAGCCGAGTGTGCATCTCAACAGCCAGTTGAGGCAATTCAGCCGAAACATAGCATTTTTCAGCAAGGTCGTATGTCCTATTCTCCTCGTAGTAGCGCGCCAACTGCTTATAATATGGTCTAGCGGTATCTGAATCTACAACGTCCACCAACTGCAAAGCTCGAGTATATTGTCGAGCATTAAGAGCCGATTCGATAGCCTTTTTGTAGCTCTTGGCTTCGATGTAATGATTGATGGCCATGTCAACTTGCTTCTGTGAAACGAGATAGTCACCCCACATCTCTTGTAACTCAACAACTTTTCCTGGAAAGCATCTCCGGGCAAGATCAACAGCTTTGCGATAGGCGCAGCCACGAATGTAGGAATCTAATGCTTTCTGTAAATCGTTTAATCGCTCATGAAACTCACCAGCTTTATCAAATAACCCAGCGCGGGTTAATGCCACCGCGACGGATTCCAAAAGTTGCAACGGTTGATGAATTTCGTTGTCAATGATAATTTGGGCAGCTTTACCTGCCATTCCCCCTTTCAAGAACAAATTAACTCCCTGCACAAAGTCACATTCCTTCACTTTCAGTAAAGCAGCCTTTTCATTCTGGTCTGTATCTAAGAGATATTGAAAATGCGCTTGTCGCATCTCCGCTAAACGTGGGAATTTAGTGACTTCAGCGATTCGAAGAGCCTCATCATGCTTTAAATATTTTTGATAAAGTGCGATGCAATCTTCCACCTGGCCTTGATTAAGTAGCTCAATCTCTGCCGACTTGAAATCTTTCGATATCAGTGCAAGCCGACTGCGAACAACGAAGTGGTTGTTTGAAACCATTCCTGATTGATTTCCTATTTGTTCTCCAACGTCACGTAATTCACTCAAATATTTGCTCAGGGCAACATCGCCCAAAGCAGCACTACATCGATTAGCAATTTTCAGATCTCCAGTAGATAGAGCCAAATCTCGTAATCGCTTCCACATTGCTTCAACTTCTGGAGTAAGAACAAGCTTATCTAAAATATCCATCGCTTTGCTGTACTCTTGGTCATCCAAAGCAGCACCAAAGTTTATTAAAGATTCGTCTAAGGGATAAACAGCTTGTGAAATACCTTCATCAACGATAACCTCAGTTTTACCGTCACTACGTTCAATATCTTCCACCTCTCCTTTAATTTGAATAGTGGTAACCTGATCAGGCGATGAAATGTTATACCAAACACATAATTGAGACCTATTTTGCGCAACTACTACATCGCTAAACGGCACCCACTGAACATACGTGCAAAAGTTTAAAAGCTGATTTCTTGTTTGATGTTCAACATTGTAAAGATGCAAGAACCGTCTTTTATCGCGAAATAGAAGCAGATTACCACGTGAATTGAGTTCTAACCAATCAACCTTAGAGTCATGCAAAATAGAAACAGAGGAACTTGAGACTAAATCACGGACAACGATTGAATGCGAATCGAGTAAATACGCAACTTTTTTATTCTGGGCATCCTCGGTTCGAGACTCTGGATGCTTTTCATTAATTCGGAGACTCAAAACATGACTATTGACAAAACCAGTACGAATAGTACCAAGAATTTCATCTAACCCATATTCGACGATTGTGAGTTCTCCCGCAAAGAAAATCATACAAGCAGCAGAGTTGTCAAAAATGAACTTTTCTTGACCAGTTCCATGCCAGGGAATCTCACTCAGTTGTAAGGTTTCTAAATCCCCAAGTAATATAGTATCCATGGTATTAGCAACAACGAAGCGATTTCGAAAAATATTGGTTTTCATAATTTCTCTGCCGAACTGTGATCGAACAACAATACGAGTATTGTTTTCCATTTGTCGGACAATTACCTGACTCACAGAGACGTAAGTTATTTCAAACCCTCCTTTATAAGTTGTTCTTCGAACACACACATCAAATAAATCAACCGCCCCACAAATTGTTCCCACAGCGATTTTATCCCCATCAGACTTCCAACCAAGTGCAGTGACAGTATACATATTTTCAACCATCATTGGACCCTTGCTTTCCCATGACATGCTGTCCTTATTTTTGGAAAATACATGAAGTGCATTGAAACTCCCAAAAACAACTCCGTCGCCAGTCGGATTAGAAACACCTACAGTCAGTTCTGAGCCTGCAACACCATCGGAAACGTCGAAAACTTGTTCTTCACCACCGAATTCATCATAAAAGACTATTTGACCATTGTTGCCACCAACTGCTATCGAAGATGCCCAGCATAAAGCGAAAGGCGGGCACGGATGTCGAGCAATCATTCTTGCTCCCCGATCGGGCGATTCAAAAGAATAAATGTAAATCGATCCATCTATATGGGCTGATACAAATGCATTTCCGTCGCAATTTGAAGAAATAGACGTCACATAGCTTTCTGTTTGATACAGATTCGTCGGTTTATGAGTTCTCATTTGACCCAGCTTCACTTTCCCCTCTGCAAGACCGTAAACAACTTCGTTTGGGCGTTTATGGGGCCAAATTAATGCTGTGATGGAGCTTGAATGTTGGAATTTATTGCAAATGCTTTTCTTTTCGCCCCATTCCGATCCGAGTTTATACACGAAAACCATATTATCGGATTGGGCGATGGCTAAACGATCTGATTGCGGCGAGAAAGCCATTTGACGGACAATATAGTTTTTAGGTCCCTAAAATTTTTTAAAGCAGAAGCATGAGTTCATATCAAAGCTGATTACCCTATCAATAGGTTTGGTTGAAAATTTGTCTTTGCGGATCCCCTCTTCATCGAACAGGAGAACGACTCGATCTGCTGTGCACACTGCAAGCTTTTTCCCGTTTGGAGCCCAGCAAAGAGCAGTCACTTTCACCAACCCATCTCCAGGTTGAGCAACAGTTAACTGGTGCTTTAATTGCATTTTTGAAAAATTAAATTGGAAACGGCTGTATCTAGGTATTTGCGTAACAAGAAAAGATATTTGTGGTCGTTCAAAAACACTTCCACAACGATCAAAGCAGAAAAAAGGAAAAAAAAAAAAGATGGCAACAGGAGTTTCCGTTCACGACGACGCAATCGCAAAGTATGCAGAGTTTAAGAAGAGCAGCAATGCGAGCAGATACATCATCTTCAAGATCGTTGATGGAAAAATTGTTCTTGACGGAGATATGTCTGAGGAAAGAAATTACGAAGTCTTCTTAGACCAGCTTCCTGTTGATGATTGCCGTTATGCTGTTTACAAAAAAGACTATACAACTCATGACGGCCGCCCTCAGACCAAGTTAGTCTTTATTTCTTGGTAAGTATTAATTTGGTGTCTTTGGTTGTTCTCGAATCAACTCTCCCCAAACTTTCTTTTAGGGCTCCTGATTCTTCTCCGGTCAAAAAGAAAATGATTTACGCAGGCTCCAAGGATGCCCTCACGCGTGCACTAGAGGGAATTATGGTGAAAGTAGCTGGAACAGATCGCTCAGAAGTCACAGAAAATATTCTTGAGGAGAGTTGTAGAAGACTCGGTTAATTAAGAATGTTAAGATTTGCTTCAAAATCATGAAAATACATTAATACAAGGAATAAACGTAATTTGATTACAGTTCTTTGCTGCTTCTTTCTTTTTCGTCACCAGTTTTGCCTTCCGTGCACGTTTTCATTTTTCCTTTCGAAGCTGCCCCAGGATAAGACGAAGGTAGATAAGAATGGAATTCTCGAATTTCTTCCCAGATGAGCTGTTGAATTCTCTCACGTGAGAGCTCCTCCTGTTCGAAATCAAAAGAAAATGATTCTTCATAAAGCGGTTCATCATCTACATTGTGAAGAGACTCCAAAAATGGATGCTCAAGAGCTTTGTCAATGGTAATTCTTCGCTTGGGGTGAATTTCAAGCATAGCATGCAGCAAATTGAGAGCATGTTTCTCGTTTTTGTGAACTGGGAACAACTCAGAAAAAGGGACAGGTGGTTTTTGGGGCAGTGACAACATAAATCTCCGCGCCCTCTCCGACGTAACGAAGTCAAGATCTTTTTCATTTGGGCGACCTAACTTGTCACAAATAAGACGCAATTGGGCTATGTAATCGTCACCAGGAAAAAGAGGGCTTCGAGAGAGCAACTCCGCAAAGATACAACCAACGCTCCAAATGTCTATCGCACTGCTGTATTCTTGACAAGCAAGCATGATTTCAGGTGCCCTATACCACCTCGTCACAACATATTCCGTCAGTCCCCCACTCGCCTCATCCTCCACTCCACGCGCAAGCCCAAAATCGCATATCTAAAACACACATGAAAAATGGAGAAATGGATTAAACCACAAACCTTCAAATCACAATTTGATCGTAACAATAAGTTAGAGGGCTAGGAAGAAGAAATCTAATTAAGATCGAAAATATCAAAAAGGCTAATACCTTCAAATCACGATGGAGCACATTAGCAGAGTGAATATATTTTAATCCACGCAAAATTTGATAAATAAAGTATTGAATATGGTCGATTGTGAGAGGCTGCTTGCTGTAAATGATGCGATGTAAATCGGTTTCCATCAAATCCTATTATCAGCAAAGTTACGAAAGAGAAAAAACTGAAAGATGACTGTACCTGAACTATGTACACATCTTCAAATTCTTCAGCATTTTGAGGAGGGGGAATAATATCAAGAATCCGTATTATCTGGTGACAGAAAGATAAGAATATAACGAACGAAGAATAAATCAAAATCAAACATTTTCGTGGGAGAATCGCTTCATCAACTTGATTTCTCGAAGTATCCGCTTCGCATCAACTGGATCTTCGAAGGCTCGAGAGATTTTTTTAATTGCCACTTTCTCTCCTGTTTCCTTATTTAGCGCTGAAATAACGACTCCGTAAGCACCATGACCAATCGGACGTATTAGTGAGTATTTTTTCTCAATCTAGAAGAACCTTCAATGAGTTACTCAATTGAATTGATATTTACCTCAAACTGTTGTCCTGCAGCTTTGAAGGTATGATGGGTCATCAATTTTTAAATTTTGTCTTTTTTAACTACTACTCACTGAATAGTTTCAGCGCACTAGCGAGAGAGCCATTTTTAGAAGTTTCGCGTTTTCGTTTCTCCCCTTTTTCACAAAGCACAACACCAACCATTCTTTCTGCGCCTGCAATCCCACAAATTAAATACTCGATTAAAAGTTTTGCCTTTTCAACGAACAACTGTTTGAAAGATGGTAAGAGGATCAGATTTTTTTCATTGTGTTGTTGATGATTGTCATAGGTGAATTTTACTGCAGAACAAATGCGGTCCATCATGGACTACAAGCATAACATTCGTAATATGTCTGTGATTGCCCATGTTGATCATGGAAAGTCCACGTTAACCGACTCACTTGTATGTAAGGCTGGTGTTATTGCAGCACGCAATGCAGGAACAGCCCGATACATGGATACTCGCGCCGACGAGCAAGAGCGTGGTATCACAATTAAATCCACCGGCATCAGTATGTTTTTTGAATACAATATTGCTTCTGGTGAAGTTTTGAAGACTGTACAGGATGCAGAAGAAGACGGAGCTGCCTCCAAAGTTGAAATTAACAAGAATTCTTACCTGATCAACCTTATTGACTCTCCTGGTCACGTTGATTTTTCATCCGAAGTTACTGCGGCCTTGCGAGTAACTGATGGGGCTTTAGTCGTTGTTGATTGCGTGGAAGGCGTTGCTGTGCAGACAGGCACCGTCCTCCGTCAAGCAATGGCGGAGCGCGTCCGCCCAGTGTTGATGGTCAATAAAGTGGACAGAGCATTGTTAGAGTTGCAACTAACCGGCGAGGAAATTTACCAAAACATGGTACGCGCCATCGAGAACGTTAACGTGATTATTGAGTCATACAAGTTTGGTGATCAAAATTGGCAAGTTGAACCTGTGAAAGGAAATGTTGCCTTCGGTTCTGGTTTGCATCAGTGGGGATTTACCTTAAAAGGCTTCGCTCGTTTTTATGCAGCAAAGTTCAAAACAACAGAGGATAAAATGGTTGAAAAACTGTGGGGTGACTGGGTCTTCGCCACCGTTGATGGAAAGAGTATGTGGATTAGTTCTAATTCAGTCAACACAAATCGCGGTGTTGATAGAGAAACTGGTGCCAAGAGAGCATTTGTTGCTTTAGTCATGGATCCAATCATCGCTATGTTTCAAGCCGTTATGAACAATGAGTTGAACAAGAAGGGAGTTCCAAAGGCATTTAATATGGCCGAAGCTGTTGGTGTGACTCTTACCGAGGAAGTTCGAAAGACTCTTACGGGTAAACCGCTCCTAAAGCATATCATGCAAAAGTGGTTACCCGCGGCTGATGCAATTTTGGAAATGATTGTGGTTCATTTACCATCTCCAGCTACAGCCCAACAGTACAGAGTCGAAACTTTGTATGATGGTCCTTTGGATGATGAAGCAGCAACTGCGATCCGAACATGCGATACAAGCGAAACTGCTCCATTGATGATGTATGTTTCCAAAATGATTCCTGGTGCAGACAACAGATTTACTGCTTTCGGTCGTGTATTTTCCGGCAAAGTTGCCACTGGACAAAAAGTCAGAATCTTGGGCCCAAATTACCAACCAGGAAAGAAAACAGATCTTTTCCTCAAGTCAATTCAGAGAGTGGTTATCATGATGGGTCGAACAACAGAAACTGTGGCAGACATTCCAGCTGGTAATACATGTGGATTAATCGGAATCGATCAGTTCTTAGTCAAATCTGGTACAGTTACCACATCCGAAACTGCATGCTGTATCAAGACCATGAAATTTGCCGTATCTCCTGTTGTGAGAGTAGCTGTTTCAGTTAAAAATTCTGCTGACCTTCCAAAATTGGTTGAAGGTTTGAAAAAGCTCTCCAAATCTGATCCGATGGTTAAATGCGAAACTACGGAAGCCGGCGAGCACATTATTGCCGGTTGCGGTGAATTACATTTGGAAATTTGTCTTAAGGATCTGGCCGATGATTTCATGAAGGGTGCCCCTATTTCTACATCTGAGCCTGTTGTAACTTACTGCGAAACTGTTACTACTGAGTCACCAGAGGTTCTTTCAAAATCCGCCAACAAGCATAATCGTTTATTCTGTGTTGCCCAGCCGTTGAATGAGGAGATTCAGAAACTCTTCGACGATGAAGTTGTCGGCCCCGGAATGGATATTAAAGATAGATCGAAGATCTTAAGAGAACACCCAGCTTTCGGTTGGGAGGAAGCCGCCACTCCTCAAAAGATTTGGTGTTTCGGTGATGATGGAATCGGACCCAATGTTATGACAGAACGTACTGTCGGTGTTGCTTACCTCACGGAAATCAAGGATTCGGTTGTCGGCGGTTTCAAATGGGCTTGTAACGAAGGTCCTATGTGTGAAGAGCGTGTTCGTGGATTGAAAATGGTAGTTAATGACGTCACATTACATGCTGACGCGATCCATCGCGGCATGGGTCAAATTTCCCCAACATCCCGAAGAGTTACCTACGCTGGCATTTATTTAGCCAATCCGGCCCTTCTTGAACCAATTTTCTTGGTCAACATTACTTGTCCAAATGCTATTGTTGGTTCAATTTACAATGTCATGTCAATGCGCCGTGGAAATGTCTTTGATGAAGGCGAGTCTATGTCTGGCGGTGTTGCCAATATGAAAGCTTACTTGCCAGTTGCTGAATCCTTCGGGTTCTCTCAAGCTCTGGCTGAGGCTACGTCTGGTGCTGCCTTTTCGCAGTTGATGTTTGATCATTGGCAGCTTTTCGATGGTGGAGATTTCAAAGATTCTACTACTCGATTGGGCAAGTTGATCAACGCTATTCGCGTCCGAAAGAATCTTGCCCCTGAATTGCCTCCATTGGATAGATACCTCGATAAACTGTAATTATTAATTTTAAAACACACTTTTTCCGAATATTTATTTATTGAGAATGTTGTTTGTAGGAGGAAGAAGAATGTTGCTTTAAGGGAGAGAGGATGGACCATCCTTATTTCTTTACTTTTTTCTTTGCCGCTTCGAAATTTGATCATCGGAAGCTTCACTTCTTTTGTGCTTCCGTCTGTCCTTCTGCGAGCCCTCCGAAAATTCTTTACATTTTTGAGCAGCGTACCGTTGCGCATTCTCGACAGCTTCTAAGAGTAGTAAAGCCGCATTTTCTTCCACAGGGAACTAGCCAAGAATTAACAATTGTTTTTCTTCAATTATATATGGCCTACCTCAGGCAATTTTGTACCAAGTAGCGTTTCGAGACTTTGGAAAGCTTCAATATCATACTGAGTCACAAAGCTGACCGACCTACCGGCTTTTCCATTTCTCGCCGTTCTTCCAACTCTAGTAGCGAGGTACATCAATAAATTAATCGATTAACGGTGAACAGATTTACCTATGTACATATATTTTTCCGTTTAACGGAAGATCGTAATTTAGTACCACGTCGACATCGGGTATATCAAGCCCTCTAGAAGCAACGTCAGTAGCAACCAATATCTTCGCTGTTCCAGCACGAAACCGATTGATTGCGTTGATTCTTCGAACTTGAGTCATTTGTCCATGAAGACTAACAGCAACTTGTCCCAAAGATTCCAAGAGATAAGTTAGTCGTAGCGTACTCAAGCAAGTTGAAGTGAAAATTATTATCGATTGACCTGCCATTGATTGAGTCATATAGGACAAATAACAATCCTTCCACTTTGCAGGAATGAATACATATTGTTGTACAAGACCCTAAATGAAATTAATTGAGCTACATTCTAACAGTCATCTATATACCTTCGGCGTCTGAAAATGCTCGTTCACGGAGATTTCAACCGGATTCTGCAAGAACGATCTCTGCAATTGATGGACCTTTTTTGTCATAGTTGCGCTGAAAAGAAACGTTTGAGTTCGATTACTGGTCACCGATAAAATATAGTTTACTTCTTTCTCAAAGTCTAAAGAAAGAAGCCGATCAGCTTCGTCAAACACAACGACTCGTGTATTCCGTAAACTAAAACCTTTCGTATTCTGTAAGTGATCCACTATTCGACCGGGAGTGCCAATAAGTACATGAGGTCCTTTCGCCAACTGAATGGCTTGATCAACCATAGAAATACCTCCAACTAAACAAGCTGTCACCAAGCCGAGAGAAGTTCCGAGAGCTTCGAAGACCTCGCAGATTTGTATAGCTAGCTCACGCGTCGGGGCAACGACAACTGCATAAAATCGAGACGGATTCTCCAAAAGAAAGGAGATAATTGGAATAGCAAATGCCCCAGTCTTTCCAGAACCTGTTTCTGCCAAACCAACAATATCTCGTTTCAGCAAAGCGCTTGGGATGACCTCAGATTGTATTCTAGTGGGATCTATCCACCCAACGGTTTCTATTGATTGACAGAGCGGAGCTTGAAGACCTAAGTTAACAAACCCACTCATTTTTCAAGGACAATAAACCGTTTGTCGGTACCATATAAAACGCGCCATTCGTGTTATCAACATACCGGTATACCGATAACCCCAATCACCAGCTCTGTCTCACCAGCTCCAATGACCGGTTCCACCACTTCCTCCTCCACCTTTGCCCGCACCTCGTAAGTTTCTCTCTTCT